>Ga0080064_1000290_pt1:112500-144323 | contig 144323 bp, 110 predicted proteins | sample Subgrocontami54m_FD_69260 | JGI IMG/M metagenome (GOLD analysis project Ga0080064, IMG submission 69260) | Subsurface groundwater microbial communities from S. Glens Falls, New York, USA - GMW46 contaminated, 5.4 m (SPADES assembly) (version 2) ...
AAAACGCTTGCAGGCTTGCATGCCTACGGTTTAGGCTATTTCCCTTTCGCTCGCCGCTACTCAGGAAATCGAATTTCTTTCTCTTCCTGGAGGTACTTAGATGTTTCAGTTCCCCCCGTGTGGCCTAAGAAACCTATGTATTCAGTTTCCCATCCTGAGGATCACTCCCCAGCAGGTTGCCCCATTCGGAAATCGCGGGATCACGGTTTGTTTGCAACTCCCCCGCGCTTATCGCAGCTTACCACGTCCTTCATCGCCTTCCACCACCAAATCATCCACCAGAGGCTCTTAGTAGCTTGACTAACTTTCTTTCTAAGAACGATGCATTGTCTGCATCACCTGATCACCTGTTTTGCAGGCAACCAAGCTCGGCTGAAGACATTGAGTCTCACGACTAATGAAAACTCAATGAGTCTCAATTGCTTGCGCAATTGAGACATGCTTTTGCGATCTTATGCAGTTGTCAAAGAACAGAAATTACAACTTCTATAAAGTATAAAAGTCCAATATAAAAATTATCAGAAACTTTATCAGGACTATGGAGATGAGGGGATTTGAACCCCTGACCCCCTGCTTGCAAAGCAGGTGCTCTCCCAGCTGAGCTACATCCCCTAAAAAGGAATCCCTTTTAGGGCTTCCACTCGGGGATTTTTAAAATGTGTATGAATTATGGTGGGCCCAAGTGGATTCGAACCACTGACCCCTGCGTTATCAGCACAGTGCTCTAACCAACTGAGCTATGGGCCCAATTGGCTAAGTAGTTAATTGGTTAATTAGAACCAATTAACCAATTAACCAGTCCTGTCAAAACATGATATTAAGATTGCTAGTGCGGGAGCCAATGCTTTCATATAAGTAGTCCCTAAGGACTCCTTAGAAAGGAGGTGATCCAGCCTCTCCTTCCGGAAAGGCTACCTTGTTACGACTTAGTCCCCCTCACTAATCACACCTTCGACATCTACTTCCCTTGCGGGTTAGATGAATGCCTTCGGGTGCAACCAACTCGGGTGACTTGACGGGCGGTGTGTACAAGACCCGGGAACGTATTCACCCCGCCGTGACTTATGTGGGGTTACTAACGATTCCGGCTTCACGGAGGCGAGTTGCAGCCTCCGATCCGAACTGGGGCCGGTTTTTTGGGATTGGCTCCCCTTCACAGGTTCGCGACCCTTTGTACCGGCCATTGTAGCACGTGTGTAGCCCCAGGCGTAAGGGCCGTACTGACTTGACGTCATCCCCACCTTCCTCCTGCTTATCGCAGGCAGTCTCCTTAGAGTTCCCGGCTTTCCCGTTGGCAACTAAGGATAAGGGTTGCGCTCGTTGCGGGACTTAACCCAACATCTCACGACACGAGCTGACGACAGCCATGCAACACCTGTGCAAGTTCCGGACTGGATACCGGTCGTCCCCCTTTCAGGTTCCTACTTCATGCATGTCAAGCCTGGGTGAGGTTCCACGCGTATCGTCGTATTAAACCACATGCTCCACCGTTTGTGCGGGTCCCCGTCAATTTCTTTGAGTTTCAGCCTTGCGACTGTACTCCCCAGGTGGGACACTTACTGCGTTAGCTACGGCACCGACTGCGTATGAACGCAACCGACACCTAGTGTCCATAGTTTACGGCAGGGACTACCGGGGTATCTAATCCCGTTTGCTCCCCCTGCTTTCGCACACTGAGCGTCAGTAATGGGCCAGAAGATCGCCTTCGCCACTGGTGTTCCTCCCGATATCTACAGATTTCACCCTTACACCGGGAATTCCATCTTCCTCTCCCACACTCTAGCCCGGGAGTATCGGATGCCATTCTATGGTTAAGCCATAGGATTTCACATCCGACTTTCCGAACCGCCTACGTGCCCTTTACACCCAGTAAATCCGAACAACGCTTGCCACCTCTGTATTACCGCGGCTGCTGGCACAGAGTTAGCCGTGGCTTCCTCTCCAGGTACCGTCAAAGAATGAGGTTGTTGACCCCATTCCTTTCGTCCCTGGTGACAGGAGTTTACAATCCGAAGACCTTCATCCTCCACGCGGCGTCGCTTCGTCAGGGTTGCCCCCATTGCGAAATATCCTCGACTGCAGCCTCCCGTAGGAGTCCGGGCAGTATCTCAGTCCCGATGTGGCTGACCATCCTCTCAGACCAGCTACCCGTCATAGGCTTGGTAGGCCGTTACCCTACCAACTACCTGATAAGTCGCGGGCTCATCTCCAGGTGACAGGTCCGGCTTTCGCCGAATCCCTACCATTTTCTCTCTTTCTCCGAAGAGATTGTGAGCTTATCGGGCATTAGCCCTCCTTTCGGAAGGTTATTCCCGTCCCAGAGGCAGATTACCCACGTGTTACTCACCCTTTCGCCACTAAGCTTCGAAAAAGCTAAAGCTCCGTTCGACTTGCATGCCTAATCCACGCCGCCAGCGTTCGTTCTGAGCCAGAATCAAACTCTCCATAATATAGAGTCTGCCCCTTTTTCCACAAGCACCTGCCGTAAGGCCGATGCAGTGCAAAAGGAGCTAAAGCTTGAAACATTGGCCCCGCACTAGCAATCTTTCAAAGAGCGAATTTTAAAATTTCGAGAAAAAAAGCACTTTTTATGAAAAAGTGCTTTTTCACTGATTTTCAAATTAGCCAACTAAGGCAGGCGCATATAGTACTCACCCGCCTTATAGGTGTCAAGCTTTTATTTCTACATTAACCCCTTTGAATTATTGGAGTTCTAATTAATTATTATAGGACGCTTAAAAATTTTTCAGCCTATTCAACCGTAACTGATTTAGCTAGATTTCTCGGCTGATCCACGTCTCTTTTATTGAAGACGGCAACATAGTAGGCAAAAAGCTGGAGAGGAACGACCGCAAGGATCGGAGAAAGGATTTCCTTGGTCACCGGAATCAAGAAGGAATAATAGGAAAGTTTTTTAATCGTTTTGTCTCCACGGGTAGCGACACTGACCACAATTCCCTTCCGGGCTTTGATTTCTTGAATATTGCTAACCATTTTCTCGTAAGTCTTGGAAGCAGGCGCAATGCAAATCACGGGCTGTTCCGAATCAATCAGCGCAATCGGGCCATGTTTCATTTCACCGGCCGCATAGCCATGCGCATGCGCGTAGCTGATTTCTTTAAGCTTCAATGCGCCTTCAAGGGCATTGGGAAAATTGTATCCGCGACCAAGATAAATAAAACCCCTCTTTTTGAAAAGTTTGCGGGCGCACTGTTTGACCACGGAATTTTGGCGCAAAGTTTCTTCAATCTGCCGCGGAAGTTTTATCAGCCAGGCGATGAGTTCGCGCATTTGAGCGCCGGACAATTTCCCGCGCAATTTTCCAAAATAAATCGCAAAAAGGGCCAGCACCGTAAGCTGGGCCAGATAAGCCTTGGTCGACGCCACGCCGATTTCCGGACCGGCATGCGTGTAGATCACGCCATCCGCTTCGCGGGCAATGGTGCTTCCAACCACATTCACAATCGCCAGCGTGAACGCTTTCTTCGCCTTGGCTTCCCGCAAAGCCGCCAGCGTATCAGCCGTTTCGCCCGATTGGGTGATCAAAATCACAAGGTCCTGTTCGCCGACCACCGGATCTTCGTAGCGAAATTCGCTTGAGACCGCTGCATCCACAGGAAGACGCGCACATTCGCCCAGCATGTACTTGCCCACCAGGCCGGCATGATAAGCCGTTCCACAGCTCACCAGATGAATTTTCGAAATGCGCCGGAGCCGTTTCTCGATTTTAGCGTTGATGCTATCAAATTTTATTTTCCCGCCGCGCAGCCGCTCTTTCAAAATCGTATCAACCACCTGCGGCTGCTCATGAATTTCCTTCAGCATAAAATGCGGGTACCCGCCCTTTTCCGCCTGCTTCATATTCCAATGAATCCGGACCGAGCTTTTTTTGACAGGCTTTTTCTCGCCCAGACGGAAAACCTCCACCCGGTTTGCGCTCACGCGCGCCATTTCATTGTCATCAAGATAAATCATGCGATTGGTGTAGGAAAGAATCGCCGGCGCATCGCTGGCCACAAAATTTTCCTTTTTGCCGACGCCAATCACCAGGGGATTGGACCGCTTAAAAACAAAAATTGCCTCCGGCTCATAAGAAGATGCCAACACAAAGGCAAAAAATCCTTCCATCCTGAGCACGGCCTTTTGAAAAGCGGTGAAAACATCCCGGCTGCGCTTGAAATATTCCTCGATCAAATGAACCGCGACTTCGGTGTCGGTTTCGGAACGGAAGCGGTGGCCCTTGCGCTCGAGTTCGTGCTTGAGTTCGGCGTAATTTTCAATAATTCCGTTGTGAACCAGCGCGAATTTTTTGGAGCAATCCCGATGCGGGTGGGCATTTCTTTCGGACGGTTCGCCGTGGGTAGCCCAGCGGGTATGCCCGATGCCGACATGTCCCCCAAGGAGAGTGCCGTTAAGCTTGGCCTTGAGACGGCCCAGTTTACCCTGTTCCTTGATAATGTAAACGCAGTCCTCCTCGCCCCGGCCGCCCAGGTAGGCAATACCGCTGGAGTCATAGCCCCGGTACTCAAGGCGTTCCAGACTGCTTATTAATATAGGAAGGGCTCTTTTAGGCCCGATGTATCCGACAATACCGCACATGGGAAGGCATTATATCTATAGGAAGGGAAAGCTTCTAGGGGTATTTCGCTAAGGCCTATTCTGTTGCTTCCACTCAGACAGCCACCTCATGCTATTATTTAAAGAAATAGGTTCGGTGGCTGAATTCGCTCCAGCAAGCAGAATAGGCCTTCCTCATTAAGACGTTTGCTTACGCTGCTCGGCTGAGGGTTTTGGTCGCGTCGTCTTCGGCGCTCATGCGCTTGATGAAATCAATCAAATTGGCGCCCACCAGCCAGAAATTGGAGGTGGCGTCAAAACTCGCCGCGCCCAGCACTTCGGTGTATAGATCGAAGCGTTTTGTTTTATCCGAAACTTCGGCAATTTGCCTTAAAAGGGCTACGGCCTGATTGGGATCCAGGCCGGCTTGCAAAAGCTGGTCCGTGTCGAAGCGGAAACGGTCTGTCTCGATCGAAACCTGTAAATCTCCGTAGGCGCTTTTTGTACCGCTAACCAAAATGCCCTGGTCGTAGCGCGCCGGAATCCCGCGTTTGATTTCATTGGAAGAGGGATTTTGCGAAAAAATATCACTCACGCGGATTCCCTTGGGACTCAAAAACTTGATCAGTTCCGATAAAGCACGCGGTTTCTCGCGGTTTCCAGCGCCTTTCCCTTCCCCGTTCCAAAAAGCCAGAACCAAATCGCCCTGTTTTAAGTTCTCGGCCAGGCGTTTAATTTGATCCTCCGTCGAATTTGCCAGAACTTTCATATCAAGCAGCACGGCAACATTCCTTGTCACATCCTGCGCGGAAATGGGCTTAACTCCCCGCTGGATAAAAAACGGGCGGTCCAGGATCCATCGGACATCCTGATTGGTCTTTTTAACCGCAGGATCCGTTTGAATATTTCCTGCCGGTCTGCCTTCCAGCATGGCAAAAACCGGCTCAAGACTTTGAGCAAAAATTTTGACCCTATCTTCCGGATAACCCGGCCGCACAAAACCACCTGCCACATAAATAACGGTCATCACTTCTGATTTTCTAGAAACACCCTCCCCCAATCGCTCCAATGCCCTCTGAATAACCTCGTCAAGCGTTGGGGCCCGGCTCACATCACTCCCCAAACTTGCCGCTGCATTTTTCTCCGCGCGTATTCCATAAAGCTCAATCCGTTCTTTCACATAGCCCGGAGGCACTGTTTCGTCGATCCCAAAAAAAACTCCGAGGACGGGATCATCGATAAATACATTGGCCAGCGGCATCTGCCGCTGAAGCGCCTCGTGGGCGGGAGTTGCTTTCACTATTTTGCTTCGAACTAAATGAACGGGCTCCACACGATAACCGAATTCACTCTCTAGAAGACGCGTCAAGGTTTGGAGAAAATTCTGCCGCGCCTTTCGGGAAAAAGGACTTCTTTCCATAAACCAAGGAACCGAGCCCGAAGGGAGTATCGGCAAAACAGAAAGTTTCAAGGCATCCTCGTAACCGGGGCCATACCATTCTCCGGGCATGGGGTCACGATCCGTAAGATGCATAAAAAATTTCTTGCCATCAGGGGATGGTTTCAACACCCGGTCAATTTCTTTCAGCACCTGCCTCAATTCTTCTTCGCTGTGCGTGTAGGTGAGCGCATTAAGGCCTGTGATAGCTTCGAAAGACTGATCGGCGAAATCCTTCATATCGACCCAATCGCCTTGTTGGACATGAATCGATGGAAACTTTTGCTGAAGCTCCGTGAGAAAGGACTGCATATAATCAAAAGCTGTTATCCGCGAAAGTTCCTGCTCGCCAAGTCCTGAAAAATGCCGGCCTCTTGCAGAACTAAGATCCAAAACTTTTCCATCGGGAGAAATTCTATCAAAAACCGACGGCCAAAACTCAGCACCCATCACATCCTGGAAAAGCTCTTGGTTAAACACAAATCCCTTTTCTCCTCTTGCCAGATTAACGGGATCATAACCTTTCAACATTCTCGTGTAAGGAATCTCCACCCCACCCTCCACTTCAACGATCATATCCTGCACCAAGGCTCCATACCCATTCCTATAAGGATCCCCGGTAACGCGCCCCGGCCCTATATCCGTCATGACTTTCTTCTCTGCTTCATTCCCCAAACTCGCGCCTTTGGCGCGGGGGACGGAGGAAGTCTGTTCCTCGTGCTGGCTGAATTCAACCAGATAAAAACCTGTCTTTTTTCTCACAGCATACTGCCGGATAGATTCGATTTTAAATCCCCGGTGTTCAAAATATTCGCGAATTTCATCTTCGGATCCAAAAATCTGCCCAAAACGACTTTCAAGAGTCTTCCGGTCCTCACGTGAGAGTTCAGATTCTTTAAACCATTTTTTAAGCGAGACATCGCCTTTCGCCTCAAAAGGCGCATATTGGGCAGCATAATTAAGATAATTTCTCGCCATTTCCTTGATTTTGTTTTCCACGTCCCTCTCGATCATATCTTTTTTCGTTCGTACCGCTGCGATTGTCTGTTGGCTGTAATCCTGAGTCGCGTGCCGAAGGTCATCGCTCATCTGAGGGAAAATCTTTTCTGCCTCTTGTCGATATTTTTCAAGAGTGATTGTGCCGCTAACAAAATTTTTTACAAGGTTCAAAAAATTTATGGCGAGCTTGAAGTTTATAAATTGAAAACGCCGTGTTTTTGCAATTAGCGATTGGTCATGATGTAAAACAAAAATGAACTTTGCATCAGGCGCTGCCAAACGTCTCAGAACTTTTAACGTCTTGTCACGGTTGGTATATTCAAAAGCCAGGGAGGCATAAATGATCTTTGGAGGCTGTTTGACTTCTTTCTTTTGAACATCCTCAATAGGTTTCGAAATATGAATTAAATCTGGAAACGTAGCAGCCAAACGGCTTCCTGCAAAGGTCTCGGGGGAAATGGCAGGCTCCACAATCGTGATGGGAAACCTAAAAGATGGCTTGAGCTGCTGACTTAACAATCTAGCCGCTGCCATGGAACCATCTCCTACGCTTAAAATAGGTATTGTCGCCTCCTGCTTGCCACCCGTTCTGGCGGCCCTTAAAAGAGCAGGCACCAGAGCCCCAAGCACGGCTGATTCAACCTCATCGCCCTCGGATTCATAGCCGAGGTCTCGATCACGGTGATCCTCAGACCACTTCTGAATGATTCTGTTTCCGAATTTCATCCCGGAGCGATTGAATGGTTCATCACCCAACGATTCAGCCTCAACATCATTTCCAACCCCCAGGCTTTCATCCGCATCCGTACCATTTCCAACCCTAAAGGGCTGCTCCGCTGAAGTGCCAGGTTGAGGCACCGGCTTCTCGCCCAACGAGGCTCCGCTCGGAGTATAGAAAATCTCAAAGATAACGTCCGGGTCAGGGTCAAGGCGACGGACTAAGAAGCCATGGTGTTTGTCAGCCGTATCGTCCTGAATCGAAAGGATATCGCCGCGCAGTTGTGAAAGCTCAATCTTTAATTTTCGGATGTCTCGCTCTGTGTAAGAGGACAAAACGACTGGATCCTGATCGTCCCAGTCTTGCACAATGCCGACAATTTCATGAATCCTTCTCCAATTCTGACGGGCCGTTGCAATATCAAAAACAACAAGATGAAACGCTTCCGGATAAGCCGGCATCGCCCACCGGACGGGTGTGCCCGCGGCCTCATCCCAAGGTTCGTGCTCGACAAAAAGATTATTGTGATCATCAAGCCTAATCTGGTAGTCGTGAAACTGGCTGTCATCCACAGCGCTCGTTAGGTCATCATAATCCATGGCCGCAAACTCCTCATCTGTCATCGCTGCGGTTCCTTTTTTGTAAACGCGGATGCCAAAATAATCTTCTCTGCGCAAATCCTCGGCGCTGATAAAAAACAGGGACAATTCATCCGGAAGCGATTTTGGAATTTCACGGCCGCTGGCAAGCCGGTGGGTTTCGTTTCCATTTCCCAAACTTGCGGCCTTTATCCGAGTTTGCGTGCCGAACCAGACCAATTCGTAAACGTCGGTGGAGGAGGAATGCTCAACTTTCTTGATTAGTTTTTGCTCGTCCAACATTTTAAAAAGATCCGGATCAATGGTGGCGGAAGCAAGTGTCTTTTGCAAACCTGCCCGGTGCAATTGATAAAGCTGTTTGACTTTTTCATGGGGCAATTTATCTTCCAGGTCAAATAAAATCCTCCTGGCCGCGCGCTTTTGCGGATGTTCTCTCTGATATTGGGCTCTGGCCTGCAAAATGCGGCGGGCTTCCCCCCGGAGCAAATCGCTTTTGATTTCAGGAAATTCATCCAATCCAAGCGGTTTTCCATAAAGAGATTTGAAATTTCCGTCCCTACCCGCCATTTCAACGCGGATAATTCTGAAATAATCATGCTGGTCGAGTTTTATCAAATCCAGCCGTCCGCCTCCCAGAACCGTTGCTCTTTCGACAACCTCGCGGACTTGGTCGACGTCAATCCAGGCAATGTCCGCATAAAAAATCGATTCTCCCAACCCATAGTGCTCCGCATTCGCGCCGACATTCTCAAGCCGTTGACTCAGCAGGGGAATATATTGATCCAGCGCCGCTTTATCCAGGCCTTGATAAAAAATGGTCAACCCATCGAGGTCCGAGCCCTCCATCGCTTCGTCGTTGGCAAAACTAGAAAGGGGCGCTACCGAGGCATAAACGATGCTTTCCGGATGCGCCGCCTGAATTTCAGCGATTGTGTCCATAATGATTCGACGGTATTTTTGAGAAAAATCGAACCGGTATCCCTCTTCCGCTTCCCCCAAACTGGCGCCGGAGGAATGGCCGATTTGCCGGAGAGTTTCTTCCAGTTCGCGCTGCAGGATTTCCTGCGCAGCCGTAGGTTGTATGCTTGCAATGTCTGTCCGGATCCTGCCAATCTGTTTATCGATATCCTTCTGGCCCCATTTGGCCATTAAAATCAGGGCCTTGATTCTTACCGACACCGCATTAAATTCTGCAGGGGTGCTTCTTTGCACAGCAGGAGGTTTCTCGGCTTGAACAGCGGCTTGATCCGGTGCAGTTTTAGCCGCCGCGGAATCCACGGCTTTTAAAAGCTCGGGCAGGCGTTTCCTTGCTTCCTCCACTTCCTGTATCAACCGAGCATTCGTAAAGACCGGGGTGCCGTATTTTTGTTCAATCTGCTGAAATCGCTCTACGGACTGCTTTAACCGGGCCAGATGAGCCTGACTGTCCGCCGTGCCGGCTCTTGCCAGAGGCTCGGCAATTCGCATCGCGAGTTCGAGATAAAACCTGTAAAAATTGGCGTTGAGATAAAGCTCCGAATTTTCGGGCGCTATGGCTTTTTCAAGAAGATCCAACGCTTTCTCATAAACGCCTTCCCGGCTGTACGCCAAGGCCAGGTAAAACTGCGCTCCTTGATTTTCCGGCTGCATGGACAGCACGCGTTCAAAAACCGCGATGGCGTCATCGGTCCGTTTGCGGGCGAGCAACTCTGTGCCAAGCAAACTGTAATTCGTAAGCGTCTTGGAAAGATCAAAATCCGGCGGTGCGGTGTAGAGGATCTTCTCAAATATGTCTTTGGCTTCCATCGGACGATCGAGATCCAGTAGAATTTTGGCTTGATCGAAAAGGACGTAAGGGTCCTGAGACCTCAACTTTAGTGCGGCTTCGGTCACAGCAAGCGCCTGCTCATGTTTGTCCTGGGTGCGATAATACTGGCTGATGCGGCTGGCTGCGCGCACGATGTCATGGGTCAAAGATTCGCGGAAATCATGCGGTTCGATCTTGCCCATGACGGCGATGAGCCCTTCCCGCAAACTTTCCAAAACCGGAGCCCATTCACTTTCCTTGGCATGGGCCAGCACAGATCCGGCCATGGAATCAATATGTTCAAGGGCCCGCTCTGTGAATCGGCGGGCCGTATCATCCTCAAGAGGCACTTGCCTGAAAAATAGGCCCGAATAGTGCGCCCAGTTCTTTATTAAATCATCCGACTGTTTATTGCGGACTCTGAGGCTGTCATAGGCCGCAACGGCATTGAACAAATTGTGATATTCGCCCGGATCGAGTTCCAAAGCTTTTTTCGAGACTTCGATAGCCGCTTCATATTGGTTTTGGTAGCGGTAATAGGTCGCAAGCCGGGCGAGGGTATAAGTCAGCTTATCCCGTGTCCATTGATCCATCACTTGAGGCGTAAGCGCCGCAATAAAGCCGGTCAGAATACCTTCAAACCGATTCGCCTTCTCAAGAAGCCGCCCGTCCTTCCGTTCGGCGAAGAAAAATCCAGCGAACCTGGAAAGCACTCTCTCAATCAGAATCCGGTTAAAAACCGCATCCCCGCCTATGCGTTCGCGATTGGATTCCACAAACGGACCAAGCCGGTCCAGCGCCTCATGATGCAACTTCCGGTTCAAGTCATCCGCTATGCCGTCAATCTCCTCCATCCCCAAACTTGAGGCCTGAACTTTCCGGAAAGCCCCCAGCTTTTTGATGTATTCGACCCCGGGATCCTCTTTCAATGCAGTCAATCGTGGTTTTCTACCGTCCAACCCCTCCACCACCAGAATCGCGCCTGGTTTCATGCGCGCGAGTATCTCCTGCACCGTATGCTCCGTCACTGATCCAATCAGTGTCCCAGGGCCTGCCGTACCTTCCGCATAAGACGGCTTGAGATAGAGAATGTCAAAAGATGGAAGGTCCACGGCCGGATCCAAATAATCCCTGGGATCTATCTGGGCCTTTCTTTTATCAATGGCACCGCGGCGGGCCAATTCCTCGTGAAGAGTCTGCGCATCCTGAAAAAGTTTGGGATCCGTTTCAAAACCCGCGGCACGAAGCCCCACGGAATTGAACAGGTGAACGGCCAGGCCCCGCCCCATGTTTAAAACCGCCACCCGTGTGCCCAGCCGTATGAAGCCGTTCTCCTTTAGCTGCTTGAGACTTTCGAAAACAGGATAGGCACCTCCCTGGATGTCATAAGTTGCGTGGTAATACTGGACGAGATTCGCCTTCTCGCTCCAAGTCAGATGCTTGCCCGTACCCGGCTTGAATTCCTGGATCATTTTGTTGATCGCGTCATGCATTTTGATCACGGGAAGATGCTGCCAAATCTCATCCTTGAAACGCTCTGCTTCCTCCATGCTTTTCCATTCGTTTTCGAAATCCGCATAAGCCCTGAACAAATGCCTGATATCCGTCAGCAAAGTCCATGCAGACCAAAACAGAAACGCCGCGCCCTTAAGCGCTTGAAAAATAAAATAAGAAAGACTCCAGCGTCTGGGAATAAATTGAACTTTGACCTGAAACGTGGCGGGAAGAAGGCTGAAAACTTTCGTCTGAATCTCGACCTGAATTTTTTTAGGAATGGTGCTCAAAAACGATTTAGGAAAAGCCTCGCGGACCAAACGGTATTCCTGTGTTTCCGAATCGCTGTCTGAAACGGGCTCGTATAAGGACAGATAAAAGGAAGTATCGCCCAGCCGGCCTCTTAGAATTTGAAGCGCCGCGATGTCATTCTCATCTTTCGTCTCCTTGCCGCTTGAAAAGGTAACCTGTAAATGCTCGGGAAGCAGCCTCACGCGCCAAGCCGCCACCTCGGCTTCCCGAATGCCGTCCTCATGCACGTAACGAATCGTGAGTTTTTTCCGTTCAGTATCTCTTTCAATCACCCGGGCCACGACTTCTTTTTGGAGACTTGGAACCAGATAGCCAACTTCATCCCCTGGTCCGATCCGTTTGAACTGGTCAGCATGCTCTATTCGGGCCCTTGCGAGCGCCAAAAGAGCTATAGCCGGCAAGAACACAAGCCCCACCCCCGCGCCAAGGAAAGCGCCTCCTTTAATCATCACCTCGACTCCCGGCATTCCCAGTGCATAGAGAATACCTCCGATCAGAAGCCCGGAGATAAAGGGAATAGCGCCAAAAGCGAGGGCAATCACAAAGAAGGCCAGCCCCAGCCCTCTAAACCCCAGGGCGGAAAGCAAGTATTCAAACTCACTTTGCCGGTCTTTTCGGGCCAGCTCCAGCCGGAGCCTATCGGCCTCCTCCCTCCCAAGCTTGCTCAGGAGAGTACGAATATCCCATCTTCCTTGTTTATTGATAAAACCTTCCGCTGCCAGATTTTTTGCAACTATGTCCCGGAGTTTCTGGGATTCCAAAAGAGGCTCTAAAATTTCTTCTGCGGAAGAAGCTTGCCTCAACTTTTCAATGAGCTCTTTTTCCACCGGAGGCTCACCGGATTCGGGAATCGCTTCCAAAGCCCTTTGCCCTAAAAATTGAATCAGATAGGGGCGATAAAGTACCAGGAATGGTTTTTCCGTACGCGGCAGGGCATCCCCCAAAGCTCTGAGCGCATAAGACGGCGCGGAATCCCCGGAGGGCTTTTGCTTGCCCAGGCTGGCTCCTTGCGCGGGGCGGAGGTCATACAAAAAGATGGTTTGTTTGGCAGCGGATTTGGCTTTTTTGTCAGTTCTTGGCGCGCCGGTCAGAGTTTGAGGCCGCATGAATTTTTTGCGGGCAATGGTTAAATGATTGGTTTCAATCAGGCGCTTTAAATTTTCCAGGGCCGGATGCCCCATCAAGTCCGAGTAATCGGAATATTCCAGCAGGATTCTTCCACCTTCTTTTAAATAATCCCGTGCCTCGGCCAAAAATTGGGTGATGACGGCAAAGTCTTTGTCGTAAATGGCATGGTCAAGCAGCCGTTTGGGATCGCCAGGCAGCCAAGGGGGATTGAATAAAATAACATCAAATTTCAATCCCTTCACTGTGTCAAAAAGACTGCCGGGCCCGCGCACTTCGATTAAATCCTGATATCCGAATCTCTCCACATTCGCACGGATATTTTCCACAGCTTGAGGATTAAGATCCGTGGCGTAAATTTTTACTTTTTTCAAACCCTGCCTGCGCACTTTTTGCGCCGCAATCAGGGCCAGGACACCTGTGCCGCTGCCCATATCCAAAACCACATCCCCATCCTTTAGAACCAGATTTTTGGCGATAAGTGTGGTCGCCCGGTGATCCGCGGGCACCAGCACCTCGGGGAGCACGACAATTCGCTTATCCAGCGCGGGGACATAAAACCCCTGCTTTAAGCGTTGTGTCGTGGCCGCAATTCCCAAAACAGTTTTAACCGGAAGAAGAAAAGGCTGGCCGTTCAGCACGGCACCATGGATGCTGAATTTTTGGGCGAGATTGCCCAAATCCGGCTGCTGGAATATTTTAAGAAGAGAATCATGCCGCGCCACCACCATCAAGCGGGAGAGAACGGATCGTTTGGCCGATTGTTCGGCACGTCGGCGGTCAAGCAGGGCGGGAATAGTGGCAAACTGGCCGGCTTTGATTAATTCGTTTTGATGACTGGCTAATAAATTATAAGTTCTTCTTACTTCCGCATATTTACCCGTAAGCACGATCACCATGCCTGCCGCAATCGATGCAAGAATTCTCCGGAACTCAGCATCGGCACGATGAACCACTGGAGGCGCACGGCCGGCTATCACGTGTTGATATTCCGCCGGGACAAGTACTTTTCCGAACTTCGGCAATAAAATACTGCTGGACTGCTCCATCTCATCTCCGAGACTTGAACCCTCCCCCAGGGATTTTGCTTCCAGCGGACTCAGTTCATCCAAAATCCCGTAAAGCGGCCGGTTTTTGAGATGTTCGGAAAGAGTTTGCCGCTGTTCGGCCCACTGTCCCTTGGTGAAAGTCACCCATTGATCGTTGCGGCGCACCAAAATATGAATCTTTTGGATATTAAATTCATCTCCCAGCCCCTCAAAAAGTTTGCGCGCAAGATATCTGATTTTTTTTCCGACTTCCCTTTCCCTTCGGGCTAGGCCAGTCACATAAAAATACAGCTCCTCGGCGACCGGGAATTGTCCGCTTTCTCCCAAAAGCCGCACGCTGTCCTGCCATTTATGCAGAACCTGCTCGACCCGGTGCTTTCCAATCTCCACAAACATACTGGCCTCGCGCTTTTGGTTTAAAATCACCATATCCACCACGGATTTTCCTGCCTGATGAGTCCCAATTTCAAAGGGGATGTCCCCTCCAAAACTTTGGTAGGCATAGATCCGGCGCGACGCCAGAGCATCTCCTATTTTGTCCGGCGCAAGATAGTAGAAATTTTTCTCAGCCGTGTCAGGAAAAAGACTTTTCAAAAAGGACACTGCGACAATTTCGCGGACCAAGGCCCGGGCATATTTTCTTATCTGTTCCGGCGTAACCTCGCCCTGTTCCCAGGCCACAGCAAGCGGCGGGGTGGAAGTGAGCGGCACCGGTGTTTTGCCCGCCTCTGAAATAAAAAGCGGGATGCCAGGATAATGCCCTTTGGAATAATCAGCCCTTAGCGGGAAAAGAATAATCCCTGGGGACTTGCCCGGCCGGGGGAAAACCGCTTTAAGCGCTTTTTGAGCCGGATCGTAGTAAACCGAAAACTTTAAAGGCGGCCTGATATCGCCGGGGAAATTGAGCAGGAGGTCTTCTTTCACCACCAGAGAATTTTCATTACCCGGAATTCGGGGACGCAACTGCGGATCAAGGAACGAAGCGGCCGCATCCCACTGGCCGGCAACCGCGGGATCCATGGCCCAGTATTGTTTGCCGCCTATTCTGACTAGCCGATCAGTGATCTGACGTTCCTGCCCCAGAGAGGCGGCCCGTAAATTGGCGGATGTGGTTTTGAAAATCGCGTAGCCGTTGGAAGCTTGCCTTTCCTGAATATTGATTTCTAATTGCCGCGCTTTTTGGCGAACGGCCTGCGGCGTTCCATGCACGAAAACAACCTTTCCACCTGGTTTGAGAAATTTTGGGCTGTTAAGTAGAAAAGACCGGAGGATAGCCCAGCCCGAATCCCGGAATGCAAAATGATATTGAGACTGCCGTTCGCTGTCGTCAGAAGGCATGTTGAAGAAAACGCGATCAAAAAAATCTTTGCCTTCGGTCAAGTCTTCGAACATGGGCGCATGCGTTGCTTTCAAAAGCCGCGGCAAAAGGATGGCGGCATCCGGAGCGGACTCGAAGTTAAAAAAAGTATTCGGAAGCGCCGCGCCGTTGAGGTCCACTCCCTGGACGGATGCGCCAAGCCGCGCTGCGTAACGCGCATCAAAACCGCTTCCAAGCCCCACAATGTAAACCTTCATTCCCGGCTTGATCTCATCGGTCATGGCCTCGATCATGGCCTGCGAACTCCGGTCATTCCAGGGATGATAAACACCGGGAAAAACAATCACATCTTCGTCCACAAGCGCGGAGCTGTTCCGGCTGAAAACCAGGTGCTTGCCCTTCATGCCGTTGCCGTTGGAGCCAAACTGACGTGCCGCCCAATAACCGCTGTGAAGGAGCTGGGCGTCAAAGAGAAGAGAACGATGCGATTCGTAGAAGGGCCTAGAACCAAAATAGCCTAATTCCGTGGGAGCAAGCGAAACATAAATTTTCTCCTTTTCAAGCCCCATGGCGTATGGCATTTTCCCGCTGAAAAATACCCTGAATTTTTTCTTGGCCTCAATCTGGGCATTGTTATTCCTAAAAGCATTTTCAAGGGCTTGCCGGTTTGCGTCCGTAATCGGAAACGCAAAATCCGTAAAGGAATTATCTTGAAGATTCAGCGTGCTCAAATCAAGTTTCAGCACCTTTTCCAGAAAGTAGTCCTCGGCTGAGCCCAGGCTGTCCGCCAGGGCCTGCAAGTCCAGGCCGCCACCCGCGGCTTGGTCAGGCTGGCCAAGCGATTGGCCGCTGGCCTTAATCGGCCGCACGTGCCTGGCATGACCCGTTTCGTCAATCGCAAATCCTTCCGGCTTGCCGGGATCCGGCATAAAAATAATTTCCTCGCCATCCCGGCTAAGTTTTAAGCCGGGATGTTTTTCCGCAAGCTGTCCCGTTTCCTTATCATGAACCAGCAGGGTGACGGAAGCCCACTTTGGTTTTTCGAAAAATGAAAACCGGGTCATTCCTTCCTCGATGGCGGGGGTATGGATCAGCACAATACCGTGCAATTTTCCAAAGACCCAATTTTGACTGCTAAAAGCATTCTCGTTTTGCTCTAACGCGACGGTTGCCGCCACCGGCGAATAAGAAGTCACATTTCCGATCGACCGTAAAATTTCAAGGGCCCGCGTTGTTTTTTCCGCATCATCAATTTCCACAAACGGAATGACCGGAACCGTCCCATACCGCTTCAGCGTATTCTTTTTGTCCTGCGAAAGGATTCTATGATCCGCCAAAACTTTATACACTGCCGCGACAAAGGAATGTGTCTCAACAAGATCCAACCCACCGTCAAAAAGAGCGAAGTGTCCCGCTTCGTCAAAAGCTGCCGTGATGCCCTGTTTAATACGCGCCGGATTGCCAAGCTGGGCAGGCTCCATGGCTAAAAGTGCTTTGTGTAATATCTCTGCCATGAGTTGTTTATCTTTAATCCTGTCATAATGATTTTCCCCGAGACTCTCCCGCAATGCCGATTCAATGCTTCGAGGAGTGCCCCGGTACTCAAGCCCCAGCGAAGCGGCAGTGGCACCATGGTTCTCATCCTGAATCTTTCGCCGGGCAGCAATGGCTGCCATCACGCTCCAGGACTGCACCTCCGGCCCTCGGCGGGCATGAATACCGCTATAGGCCTCCCCACTGAGAAGTTCGGGAAGACTGTGCCGCGGATTGTGCTGCACGATTGGTTCAAGATCCGCTTTCATGCGGGCTTGCGCTTCATCAGGCCGGATCATGCCTTGCTCCACCGCTGCCATGTAATAAAAAGGATAAAGCCATACCCAACCCATTCCGCTGTGATACGCGGCGTTTTTATGCCGGCCTTCGCGCTCGGCGGCTTCAAAGTCGGGCCGGTAATAAGGCGCTTTGGGGCTGAGACTTCTCAATGCGCCGGGAATAAGCAGTTCTTTTTCAATCGCCTGGAGAGCGGCTATGGCTTTTTCTCCCTGCACCAGCCCGAAATAAACCGCAAAAAGCTGATTGGGTTTATTGGAGCCATCACGCCAGCCCTTTTGCACGGATTCATCAGCCGACATTACGCCGTCCGTACCAAGTGAGTCATAAAAATATTTCCCCTCTTCATTCCAAAAATATCCTGGGAAATTTTGTTGAACCTTGGCAGCAATTTCTCTGGCTTTTAAAATTTTCGGATTTCCGGAATTTATTTTTTCCGCCAGTTGAGCAAAACGGTTTAACGCATTAAACCATAATCCCTGAATTTCGACCGAATATCCCTGTCTTTCGGTAAAATCGGTGTCCATCCACGTGTATTTTTTCCGCGGCACGAGAATAAAACCCGTTTTCTCATCCATGCGGATGCTTTTCGGTTCAATTCCGCGCTGCTTAAATTCTTCATCCCGGCTCATCGCATAACGGTCGATGATGTCATTGAGAATTTGGAGCAAGGTGAGTCCGTCGCGCATGATCTCATTGAGCAAGTCCGTATCGCCCGTGGCATCGACATATTGAAAAACCGCTTCCACAAACCATAGGGGCGCGTCCACGGTATTCCGGTTGTAATCTCCGTACCAGTTGATCACACCGTACATGACGTCACCGCTCGAGTGCCAGGGATTGATTCTTCTCCGGTCATGCGGATCCATGCCGGCGCGGCTTTCGGCATCTATGCCCGCCCAGCGTTTGATAAGATCCCGGGCCACATCTTTGGCTAACTTGTCGCCTTCAGGAAAATGAATGGTTTCATCATGCCGCGCCATTTCAGCCAGCCCGATCATGCTGATGGCAAAATCCCGGCCCCACTCCTGGTCGCCGAAATGCGTGTTTCTGCCGCCCGCGTAAAGCGCGGGTTTCCCCGAAGGGTCAAAGGAAATAAAATCCGGAATGCTGCGGACCAGCGCCTGATCCAGCGAATCCCCGGCCGCAGGTGCGGAAGTTACCGGAGGAGGAGGCTCGAGTAGCTGAATTTGCTTGAGATCAAAAATGTAGGCTTGCCCGGGCTCAAGCCGGAAACGCAGAGTATTATGCCCCGGCGTAAATTCCATCTCTTCTCCGATCTCAAGATTTGTGAGCCGAAAGGGCCGGTCTGGGGGAAAACCCAGCTTCTGCATAGAACGAAAATCCTCATTCCTGTCTGAAAAATAGACTTCGCCTTGCTGGGTTTGACTGCTCAAATTATTGACCACAAGAATGGCCTCATCCCCGGAAAGGCGGAGAAAACTGCTCACCTTGCCCCATTGGCTATTATTTAGATAATGCAGGGTCCCGGGTTTTCTCAGCACGGGATGTTCCTTCCGGATGCGAAGAAATTTTCCAATGAATTCGCGCAAATCATAGCGCTCGACTTCAGCCGGGCTGGGCGCATCCCAATGCCATTCCTTGCGGCCTTTGGCGGTTTCCTCCGCAGTCAACGGAATGTTGATACGCATGTCATCTTGATAAGGCCCGCCATGCCCCCGCTCATCACCTTGTACAAATGTGTATCCCTCCTGAAGAAAAGCCAGCTCCCGGTGAATGGCCAGCATTTTAAGCCGTTCCTCCTCCATGGAATTCGGGGGACCACCAACATTCCGGTAAATGTAAATCATGCGCGGGCTGTCGTGGGTGCTGCTAACGCGGAAATGATAGTCATCTTTGTGCCATATGACGGTTCCTACCAACCCTTCGTATCCGTTTGTGGCTTCATATTCGGGATTGTGATAAAGAAGCCCTCCATTTTTCAAAAGACTTAAGCGATCATTATTCGGTCCGTCCCCCGTTCCTCCCAACTGTTCCGGAATCAGCAAAAAATCACGGCCCCGGATGAATTTTTCATTCATGGCCCGGTGCAAATCATGCGGCCCCATATGCGCGGCATCCCAGCGGCCCATAAAAAATCCCATATCGCGCCAATAACGGAAAGGAGCCAAAATCGGTTCATAATCCAATTGCCGGAGCTTTTCATAATTCCATACCCCTTGCCCAAACCAGGTTTGATGATGGGCAGGATGCCCTTTGGTATAGCGGGGGGCCGCGATATTGCCGCCTTCCCATTTAAAATCCTCCGGATGATGAAAGGCCAGCGCCCCTTTATCGCTGGGGTAAAAAGGAATATCAAATCCCAGTCGGATGCCCAGCTCTTCATAAATGTATTTAACCGTTTCCCTCAACTGTTTAAGGGCGATGTATTGCTCGTAAATAAAAAATCCAAAATCCTGCCGGTTCTCTTTTGAACCCACCAGCTCATGATATTCGGACTTGGCGCGTATCGCCGAATCCTGGGCCGGCCCATCCTGCGGCCCTCGCAGGGCAAAAATGGCTTTGACATCCGCATATTCCCACAAATTTTCAAAAACTGGAGAATTGAGAAAATCCTGAAATTCCATATCGGATTGAGCCCGGCGTTCTTTGAACCATTTAAACTTTTCTTCTTTGGTTTCCAAAGGCCTTCCGTCCGGAGTCCGGCCGTTTTCATAACGCACTTCATCCCAGTCGATGTGCTTGGGATGAATAGCATAAGGGCTAATCGCTTCGTAAGGGCTGTCGCCAAAGGAATCGGTAAAGGGGAGCAGCAGTGCGGCATTCAAGTCGATTCTTTTCGATGGATCCGGATTGAGTTTAAGGTCTTTGAGATACCATTTTAGATCGGTGAAAGTGCCGAAGCGGTTTTGATCCGTTCCCGGCCGGCGCAAAGTTTTAATGAAAATAATTGCGGTGTTCAAACCCTGCGTCGCCCATTTGGGCAGCACGCGAATGGAAGGATTATCCACTTCATTCCCGGCCCAAAATATTTCCGTTTTGTGGTCATAATTAATTTCCACATAGGGCATGTAGTAGTATCCGCCGGTCTGGTCTGCGCGCAGGCGCACGGACCACACGTCAAGCCCGTGTTCATCCTTAGCTTCCGTTTCTTTTTCAAATTCGACTGGCAAGTTATTGTATCCCGGAAGATCCGTGACCAATTTAGGCGTCTGGATTTTGTCCCGCAAATACGCCGGCACTTTGATGCGCACCGTCACCTCCTCGCCCGGTGTCACAGTCGTGACGGAGTTTAGCCCGTTCACAAATTCGATGCCTACCTGCGAAAATTTAAAATGGTGGATTTCTTTTTCTTTAGGCTTTTCAACAGCCGCTTCATCCCCTAAAGAAGCAGCTGAGATAGATTCGCTTCTGATTCTCTGCCAGTTTTCGACGGTAAAATGGTTTTGAATTTCCTCAAGGAAAACCTGGGCGAGTCTGTCGGCGGCGGATTCGGGAAGAAAGGAGTAAAATCGAAATGCACTGTTCGCCAAATAGTTGGCCGGAATATTCTCATGCAGAGTTTGGAGTGCCTGCCTCAAGGAGACACGTTTTACTCGGGAGTTTCTAATTTGGATTAATTCGTTTTGTTTCGTTTCTAGAAAAGCACGAATTTCATTCTCATCATCGGTAACTTCTTCCCAATCCACGGTATCGTAGAGCCTCTGATCTGTCAGCGCGACGTTTTCAAGGATATTGATTCCTCCGTCCGTATCGACTAAATTTTCCCGCCACAACGAAACAATATGTTGGATGGCGCCGCGGAGCAAAAATTCGGCCCGCGTCACCTCTCCCGCCGCAACCGCGTTTTTTATCTTCTGTTTGATGAACCATTCTTCCGGCACATAATCCTGGATAATCCACTTCATATTTTTTTGTGCCAAAAGTCGGGCACCGAGCGGAAGACCGCGGAGGATCGAAGGATTTAAAAGAGAGATCTCGCGAAATCTTATGGAGTGATTCGGGTGACGGCGTTCGGCTATTTGATATCCGTCACTGAGTTCCGGAGGAGCGCGCGGGCCTATCCATCCCAATGCCACGAGCATCCTCTTTCCCTGCTCTTTCAACCAGTATCCGAAGTAACCCGTCATATAAAACCGGGCCCATTCATAGAGAGCTTTTGTCAACCAATGGGAGGCAAAGCGCTGTCGATCTTTTTCTTCAATGGAGGGAGAAGCCAATCTGACTGATTTTAATACAAACCGTTTTTCTCGATCCGGAAAGGCGATTTGCATTCCCCCTGTTTCAAAGGGTTTCCCAAAACGCACCTCTGCTAGCCAGCGGATAATTTGCTCGTCCGGAGTTTGCGGGTTAAAAATAAAATCAATGGACTCTCCAAGGCTCGCCGCTTTCGGGTAGGTCAGGCGGCGAATGGCCGCTTGATCTTCCGGCACCGGGCGATCGGCCCAGTGTTTTGCTTCAGCCACACGGTCGGCAATATAATCCCATTCCCCCAGCCGCCTTAAAACCGCTTCTCCCTGCAAAGCCGCCGGAATGGCGACATGGGAGTGCATCATGCGGTCCACATAAGCACGGGGTGAAGTTTCTCCCCCCATGGCCGGTGTGATCTGAACGTAGGCAATCCCTTTTTGTTTGAGAATCTCTTTGATTCCTTCGCCGTGAAAGCCCCCGGTGATTAGAACCGCTTTTTCGGCACGATTTTTTTCCATATCCTCAAGCGTATGGTGTATCAAAATAGAGTCTCGCTCTACGGCCTTTTCGTAGAAATCAATGGCCTGCCCCAAAACCGCTCCGGCTTTTTCAAAATAATCCAGCGCGAGCGGCGCCACAGCGGAGGGTGCCCCGGGCTTTGCCCGGGGACCCGGAGCAGTACCTGCCCGTGGTTTCATGCCACGGGCAGGTGGCCGAGCGAAGCGAGGTCCCTTGACATCCCGCTTTCCCGCGAGAAGCTGATTGAGATTTTTGCTGATCGAAACAGGGTGAAGCATTTTTTTATCCCTTTGCACACGGGCCCATTCCCTGCGGGAAAGTTCGAGTTTAAATGTCTTTTTGAGGAGGATGAGCCGGCAGAAAAGTTTCAAAATATTCTTTTGTTCCTGCGTCTCAGCTTGGCCTGACACGATTTTGCGGGCAAACCGTTCTGTCTCTTCCTCAAGCTCAACGGCCTTGATTTCTTCGGAGAGAATCCGATACCGGGCCCATTTCAAAAAATGCGGAAAAGAAGAAAGGGATAATTTTCTATCGCCCAGCGCTTCGAATATTTTCTCAAAAAGGGTCCTGCTGTCGCCATTTTTAAAATCCTTTGCTTTTTCACGTGTCCGCTTCTCCAGCTGAGCGATTAAGGCCGGATTTATTTTCTCGTTTTTGAGCTGTTTTAAAAAATCTTCTTTTTCGTGCGCGATTTTTTCAAAGTCGAACTCATGTTCCAGACTTTGAAGCGCGATGAGGCGGGACAGGTGGGGCCAGGCCGCCTGATATTTCCAGGGTTTGGTTTCAAAATCCGCACCCTGTCCGGAATTTTTCAAAAGCAGTTTGATAAAATCCAGCAGGCCTGCATGTTGGTCCTCAAAATCCCACCACTTTTGAAAAATTTCCCGTGTTCCGGGTTTGAGAATACGGCTTGCGGCAAGGTCCAGCCGCCCATAAAGCGTCTGCGTCCATTCTTCGGAAGCGCCGGCAGATGCCATGACTTTTCTAAACAGCCGCAGGTTTTCCGCGTAAGGCGCCTCTTCCTCAACTCCGGAAGCAATTCCTGCGCGGTCCTTACGGAGAAGGTAAAGCTCTGCCCCGCTCAGAACAGCATCGTTAAAAAGTTTCTGCCACACCTTTTCATTTCGCTCCCGGGAAGCAAAACGAAACCGTTCCGGCTCAAGACGCCCGACCGCGCCTTCCAGATAAAGCCGGTTCATGCCGTAATGGCTGGCCAGATAATCCAGCAGTGCTTCAATGTTTTTCTGCGCATCAGGAACGCCGTGTGCATCCTGGATATGAAACAGCAGCCGGCCTTTCCAGAGATCCGGAGACATGGCGGGAATAAAGGATTCCTGCACTGTGCCTAAAGAAGGTGGTATGGAAATTTTTGCGGGAGAATTCGCCGGAATTGAATTTTCAGGAATAGCCCCGGCGGCCTGGTTTACCAAAAGGCAGACCAGGAGCCAGGTGCTGATAATTTTCAAACAGAATTTGGAGTTTTTTGTTTTAAAAGGCATGGTTTTAAAAAAAAATGGAATACTTAATTTATTATATTTAGTTAGTATATAAAAAAAATATCTAACCTATTTATATATATAAGTTAACAGTTAATATTAAAGGATACATGAGGTTTCCCGGCTAATCAAGCAGAAAAAGCTTAAAATATAATCACTACATCCAATTGTCTTAAAAGGAGTTACAGCAATGCTCTTATTGACAGCACAAGTCGTTTGCTTTATAATATTTTCATTCACCATGAGCACTTCCTTAAAAAACAGGCGAAAACAATTTTTGGTCAATAAATCTCTCCAGTTTCATGTCATGGGCTGGGCGTTTGTGATTCTGCTCGTGGTTTCGAGCTGCATTGTTTTTTCCCTTTATTTTGGCGTCTGGAGCCAAGCACTTCAAGAATTCTCCGATGAGAATATTCAAAACGCCCTTCAATTTGCCTCGCGGGTTCAGGATTATGATGCGGCGCGGTTTGGCCAAAGCAACTCTGAAGAACTTGCCAATCCCCGCCTGGCGTTTATCAAGGATACTGAAAGATTCAGCGAAAGACAGCGTGAAATGATCCAGGGAATCCTGGATCGGGCCCATGAACGGCTCATGGCCCTAGGACTCCCTCTTCTTATTTTGATCGCACTCAGCACCGTCTATCTCTCCCACAAAATTGCGGGCCCTCTCTACCGTTTTGGGAAAAGCTTCGAGGAACTGGGCACCAAAAACCTTACCATCCGGGTCCGGCTTCGAAAGTTTGATGAGGCCAAAACGCTTTCTGCGGTTTTTAATCAGGCGGTGGTGAAACTTGACGGGGCCATGGGAAAAATCAAAAAAATTCTCCGGGAAAATCAAAACCCCTCTTTACTTAAAAATGAGCTCTCCAAAGAAATCAGCGAATTCCGGACCACGGAAGAGTAAGCTTTTTTTCTGCCCGCTCATCGGCATCCTTTTCATTTCTTTTGTCAGCGGCCCGCTTGCTCCCGCAGAAGCCGCGGTTCCTCGGGAAAACCTCCCCAAGAAAGAATTCCTGCGAACCGTTCAAAAAGATGCTTTCCTGTACTTCGTCAAATGTTCAGACCCCCGCACGGGACTCACGCGCGATTCCTCGCAGCCCGGTTCTCCGGCTTCCATTGCCGCCACCGGTTTTTCCCTGGCCGCGTTGGCCATTGCCCAGGAGCAGGGATGGATCTCCTACGCCGACGCCTACCGCCAGATTTTAAAGACGCTTGAGACTCTGGAGCAAAAAGCTCAACATAAAAACGGATTTTATTTTCATTTCCTGGATGCAAGAACGGGAAAACGGGTCTGGGGTTCCGAGGCCTCCTCCATTGACACGGCCCTGGTGCTGGCCGGCGCGCTTTTGGCGGGAGAGTATTTCAAGGGAACGCCCATCGAAACCCTGGCCCGGAAAATTTACCGCCGCGTGAACTGGAAATGGATGATGAACGGGTCGGATCTCATTTGCATGGGATGGAAACCCGAGAACGGATTTCTCCCCTATTACTGGGACAGCTACAACGAACTCATCATTCTTCAGGCACTTGCGATCGGCTCGCCGACTTTTCCCATCCCGTCTTCAGCGTGGAATCAATGGGATCGTTTCGAGGATGAGTACAACGGCCGCAAAATTATTTATTCCCATTCGGGCAGTTTATTTACGTATCAGTACAGTCAAGCCTTTATCGATTTCCGCAATCTGGATGACAAGGGCGTTAACTATTTTGAAAATTCAAAGCAGGCCACGCTGGCCAATAAAGAATTTTGCTATAACAACCGGCTTTCTTATAAAACGTACGGCGAATCTTTCTGGGGACTCTCGGCCTGCTTGGGGCCAGGCGGATACCGCGCGTACGGCGCCAGGCCCGGACAGGCCCAGCACGACGGTACAGTCGCGCCTCATGCTTGTGCGGCTTCTATTGTTTTTACACCGCACGAGACCCTGCAAACACTACGTTTTCTCTGCAAAAATTATCCGGATCAGGTTTACGGCGAGTTCGGATTCAAGGACAGTTTTAATCTGGCAAAAAACTGGTGGGCTTACGAATATCTTGGAATCGATCAGGGGATCATGATTTTGATGATAGAGAACTATCTCACGGAGGGCGTATGGAGCCGCTTCATGAACCTTCGCCCTGTTGAAAAATGGATTTCCTTGTGCGGTCTGAAAAAAGAGATATCCTGAAAATCAGCGCAAAAATTGCTGGGTCAATTTTTGCGCTGTTTCCCGGATCGCCTCTTTGGTGAGCAATTTCCCCTTGCGAATTAGGTCTCTTAATTCCTGAATGCGGCCTTCGTTGGGATCAGGGACAGACTCTGTGTAAACCTTTAATTCTTCAATGTACTGCGCTAGAGTCTTCGGCGTATTATCCACAGTCTCCACCTCTCCCTGTTTTGGCCTTCCCGTCCCAAACGTTTCCTTTGCAGCCTGTTCCGCACAATCAATCAATGCCATATTCTTATCCATACAAGTCTCCTATTCCGAAATAACTGTTATGAGTTCTTCTTCATGTTATTCATCGGCTTGCGGGGAATAAACTTTAATAAAGGGAAAACGCGAAAGGAAAAAAGAAAAATCTAGGGCGCAGGGGAATGCGCCTTGCGGGGATATCTCTTAACCTCTTTACATGGAGGGTGTTAAGAGAACATTAAACGGGGCTTTCTGCCCCTTGATTTGCCTCTAAATTTTAGACTTCGAGCGCGATTTCACCAACTTTTTTCAGAGAACTGCGGAGCCGCAAAACCACCTTGGTATGAATTTGGCAGACCCGCGATTCTGAAACATTCAACACCTGCCCGATTTCCCGCAGGGTCAAATTCTCATAGTAATAAAGGATCACTACGAGCTTTTCCTTTTCCGGCAGATTTTCAATGGCCTTCTGGAGAAACTCGTTCACCTCCGCACGATGCACAAAATTAAACTGATTGGTGACCAGCGAGTCTTCAATGGTCTGAAGCCGTGAGATGGGCTTGTTGCCATTATCATTTTCCCAGACTTCATCCAGGGAAAGAAACGTGGTGGAATTTAACTCACTGTAAAGATGATTGAGCTCGCCCACGCTGATCTTGAGTCCTTTGGCCAGTTCATCATCCGTCGCCATGCGGCCCATGCGGTCTTCCAATTCTTTGCACTTCTTCTCCACCTCGCGCGCTTTTTTCCGGAGAAGCCGGGGAGCCCAGTCGAGCTTCCGAAGTTCATCCATGATGGAGCCGCGGACACGGGACACGGCGTAAGTTTCGAATTTGTTGCCCTGGCTCACATCATATTTCTCAATAGCGTCAAACAGGCCCAGGATTCCATAGCTGACCAAATCTCCGAATTCGATATTGGGCGGGAGTCCGATGGCAATGCGTCCTGCGACATATTTGACAAGATAGAGATACCTTTTGATAATCGTATCTCTCAAAAGGTCACTCCTTGTCCTTTTGTAATCTTTCCACAGCTTGACGTCGTCTCTCATAAGATCCCCTCCTGTGGGATTATTGATTTTCTTTTTCCAGAATTTTCTTAATTTGCATTAAGGTATAATGCTTTGATTGAAGCACTTTGATCTTCTCAAGACACGCAAACACGCTCTCGTCATAGAGCCGGTGGCCGGAAGGCGTCCGCTTGGCCTCATGAATCAGGCCGGCAAGCGTGTAATTGTGAATGGTCTGGCGCGAAAGACCGCTGTATTGCATCACTTCTCCGATCTTGTAGAGTTTTTCCAGTTTCATGCGGCTTTTTTTTCCGCCTCTTTTCTCTCCGACTGCTGAATTTGCTCCATGAATTTCCGGATGTCTTTGTTGTCCGGCTCCATAAATGCCATCCGGTTCAAAATCACCCTGGCCTGCATGTATTCCCTGGCTTCGATAAGACGTTTGACGGTATGAAAGGACAATTCCATCTTTTCTGAAAAATTTTCACTGGCCTGGGCCGCCATCCCCTTCCATTCCATTCTTTTCTCCCGGATCAAAGTCTCCCGCGCCTGATCGATCAATTGCGAGGCCTGTGTATTCAAAGGATCCAGGACAAACACGTTTTCGATTTCATCCACAGCGTCGTCATAACGCTTTTTCCGGAGTAGCGTCTTTCCGCGCTTAAGAAAAAAGGCGACCATCTTCTCCTTCTCAGCCCCGGTGATGAAAGGCACCTCCTCCTTGAAAAGCTCGAAAGACAATTTGGCGGGCTGCTTTCCATGCTCAGCCTTCTGAATATCCCGAAGAAGCTCGAGCGCTCGGTAATAATGAGGGTCATGAAGAAGGATTTGTCGGACACGTTTCCGGGCCAGAAAAAAATTTTGGGTTTTATACGCCGCCTCCGCCTCGTTCTCAAGATTTTGAACGCGTTCTTCCATGGCCTTCAGAAGACTTTCCTTTTCAAGGGCCCGGGTGCGATGACGGATTTTTTCTTCCAAAAGAGACGGCGGCGCGGTTGCGGAAAAAAGAGGGGGTTCGGCTGCAAGCAAAGAGGACAGCAAAAAGAAAAAGAATAGCGCGAAACTTGTAGGGCGGGCCAGATATTCCAGTGCGGCTTGACGCTTTTTCATGCAGATGCCTGGGCACCTCGCTTTGGCTATTTTAAGTTTACAAAATATAAAGTATATTTTGTAATGCACAATTTATACATCTTATCGATCTCCGTCAAGGAAATTTTTTATGTTTTTTTAAGATTTTATTAAAAATACTACATATAGATAAGACTGGGGCTATAACCGCTATATCTTGCGGAGGGAAAAATCGGGGATAAAGTTTTCCCGGGGTGCGGGCGATAGATTACACGCCATCAAAGGAGGGCAAAGTGACCTATCAAACACTTTTTGAACTTAAATTCAAGCAGAAGATCCCAACCATTGAATTGGAGATGAAATTTCCCAAAGATAAGGAAAAAATTTCGCGGCTTGCCCTTCTTGAACTTCCTGCCGAAGTTCTGAAAACCGTGGTAAAGGACGAAAAGGAATTGACTCACCTCAAGAGTCTGCGGCGTTCCCTGTTCAACTCAAAATAATATACTTTGTTATGCTGCTGCGCATTCTGGGCAAGGGTACTCGGTGAGCAATTGTGAATAAGGCTCGCCAACCTGATAATCAGGAAGAACATCCTGATAAACGGAATAAAGAGAAATCTTTTTGACTTGTCTTGCGCAACAGTGATTTTCATTCCACTCGCGGCAAAAATAGTACGCAAAATAAGGCCCCAGGGTTTTCTTGGTTTCACCGCCAAACAAACCTGAATTGATATAGGATGCCCAATTGTTATTCCTATAAGATTGGAGCACAAGATCCGGTTTGGTCCAGCTCACAGCCTTCCCATCCCTAAAAACATCAACCTCCGTCCCATCGGTAAGTGTCCCCACCGTCACAAGCCAGAACTTCCTCGCTCCCGTCAAATTCACAAATAACTTCCACGATTGATTGAGGTTCAGTGTATACCCAATCCACTTCACAGGCCTGGGGATCACATTCTTCGCAGTCACGTCCTCAACATTGAGTAAAAATACATAAATTAAGAGGAAACCTGCCATAAGATTACCTGCCAATGATAGCTTGAGTTCAATAGGGCGAGGGGTCAAATACCTCTTAAGTTTAGAACCCCAAAACGGATTCAATATGACCTTGTCGTAACATCGATTCAAAAAAACCTTCACCTTTTCCTGCCACTCATCGCAAATCACCCGCCTGGCCCAATCCCAAAAGCATGCGGGCAAAAAAGGAATCATCGCAATCGATGCAGACCACGGAAATATCTGAAGCTCAATGCAAGACCCAAAACCAACCTGCATGATCAGAAATCCAACAATTGCCAATATACGGATGGGAGCTGTTAGCGCAGGCATGAAAAGCAATAACGGCCCCATCAACTCAAAAGAAAAAACCGCATAAGTCAAAACCTTCAAAATCATAGGAAACCGAAGCAGAAAAAGACCAAGCGGCCTCGTATACTGCTCTAAACTCATCGCATAATAAACAGCACTGCCATTCCAATATTCCTCCCCTCCAGCAGCTTTGCCATACACCGTGGACCAGTAGACAAACACCACCTGCATTAATATGGCAACCGTCCCCATCGAAAAAACTCTTCCCGCCCCTTTAAATCGGGATGACGTATCAAGCTTGCTATCCACAGAATACCGGGCTCCCAAAGGCAGGAAAAGACCCCAGAAAAGTAGCAACGATAACCACTGGTTTCCTCCGTTATTCACATAGAGATTACGGAAAGTCAGCGAGATGTAAAGAAACCAGGAAATAAGTGTCGCCATCCTCGTGCGGTAGCCCACCAAAAGGAGAATCGCAAACACTCCCGCGAGAAGAAACAGTAAAACCTGCGCCAGCATCGCCCCGCTTATAAGATGAAGAGACAAAGAGTAACTGCTGATGAAATTAAATGCCAGGGTGCGCGGGAAAACGCCCTCGTCGGTGTAAAAAGCTTTTAAATCGATGCTTCTGAGGGCAAGATCCAGCAGGACGACCAAAGCGAGAGCAATGCGGAAAAAAGCCAAGGACCGTAAATCAATGCCGAATAGCTCCTCTATTTTCTTTATTAAAGCTGTTCTATATTTAACTAACATAGGTACGATCACGGCAATCGTAAGTGAGAATCAATTCCCTTTGGGGAACTCCAAAACGGTTATTTACGAGAATTTCTTGATTCATGGCATTGACGGAAATTTTTTGGACCTGTTTTTCCGGAGGATGATTCCCGTTCCATTCGTAACAAAGATAATCCGCAAAATATGGCGTGAGTTTCTTCACATCGCCACCTGGAAGATTTAGAGTGTAGTATCTCCAGCAATGATTTTTAAAGGTTGCCGACACAAGATCCGGTTTGGTCCAGCTCACAGCCTTCCCATCCCTAAAAACATCAACCTCCGTCCCATCGGTAAGTGTCCCCACCGTCACAAGCCAGAACTTCCTCGCTCCCGTCAAATTCACAAATAACTTCCACGATTGATTGAGGTTCAGTGTATACCCAATCCACTTCACAGGCCTGGGGATCACATTCTTCGCAGTCACGTCCTCAACATTGAGTAAAAATACATAAATTAAGAGGAAACCTGCCATAAGATTACCTGCCAATGATAGCTTGAGTTCAATAGGGCGAGGGGTCAAATACCTCTTAAGTTTAGAACCCCAAAACGGATTCAATATGACCTTGTCGTAACATCGATTCAAAAAAACCTTCACCTTTTCCTGCCACTCATCGCAAATCACCCGCCTGGCCCAATCCCAAAAGCATGCGGGCAAAAAAGGAATCATCGCAATCGATGCAGACCACGGAAATATCTGAAGCTCAATGCAAGACCCAAAACCAACCTGCATGATCAGAAATCCAACAATTGCCAATATACGGATGGGAGCTGTTAGCGCAGGCATGAAAAGCAATAACGGCCCCATCAACTCAAAAGAAAAAACCGCATAAGTCAAAACCTTCAAAATCATAGGAAACCGAAGCAGAAAAAGACCAAGCGGCCTCGTATACTGCTCTAAACTCATCGCATAATAAACAGCACTGCCATTCCAATATTCCTCCCCTCCAGCAGCTTTGCCATACACCGTGGACCAGTAGACAAACACCACCTGCATTAATATGGCAACCGTCCCCATCGAAAAAACTCGTTCCTCCCCCTTGAACCGGGAGGATGAATCAAGCTTGCTATCAACCGAATACCGGGCTCCCAAAGGCAGGAAAAGACTCCAGAAAAGAAGCAACGATAACCACTGGCTCCCCCCGTTATTCACATAGAGATTACGGAAAGTCAACGAGACGTAAAGAAACCAGGAGATAAATGTAACCATCCTCGTGCGGTAGCCCACCAAAAGGAGAATCGCGAACACTCCCGCGAGAAGAAACAGTAAAACCTGTGCCAGCATTGTCCCGCTTATAAGATGAAGAGACAAAGAGCAGCTGGTAATAAAATTGACAGCCAGGGTGCGCGGAAAAACGCCTTCGTCGGTGTAAAAAGCTTTTAAATCGATGCTTCTGAGGGCAAGATCCAGCAGGACGACCAAAGCGAGAGCCATGCGGAAAAAAGCCAAGGACCGTAAATCAATACCGAATAATTCTTCTGCTTTTGAAAGAATCGAACCTTTCATTTTTTGCCTAAATATGGCCCATTTCCATCTGGGGTTTAGCGCCTAAATTTTTCTCCGCCTTTTATCTTCCCACTCGGTGGACACTAGGCGAAGTGCTCCTGGTGCAGGAGCTGGCGCTGGCGCTGGAGCAGGCCCTACTTGCGGTTCAGGTGCGGGAGCTGGCGCAGGTGCAGGAGCCGGCGCTGGTGCGGGCGCTACTGCAGGCGCTACTTTCGGTGCAGGTGCGGGAGCTGGCGCAGGCGCAGGAACCGGCACTGGTGCGGGAGCTACTCTCGGTGCAGGCGCAGGTCTCGGCGCTGGTGCGGGCGCTACTCTCGGTGCAGGCGCAGGTCTCGGCGCTGGTGCGGGCGGTGCTCTCGGGGCAGTCGCAGGGGTC
>Ga0080064_1000291_pt1 | contig 144248 bp, 122 predicted proteins | sample Subgrocontami54m_FD_69260 | JGI IMG/M metagenome (GOLD analysis project Ga0080064, IMG submission 69260) | Subsurface groundwater microbial communities from S. Glens Falls, New York, USA - GMW46 contaminated, 5.4 m (SPADES assembly) (version 2) ...
TCCACCTGTACCCGGAGGGTGATTCTCGTCACCCCCGTTCTACCGGAAAGGGCCACCTGTCCGGTAGAGACCATGCGTTCTAATCTCATTGCCGAGTCGGCATTTGTTCACAAGCTCTCAGGATGACGCCTGGTCAACTGATGCTCTTCCTTAGCTCGGTGATCTGGTCGCGGATGAGGGCCGCCTGCTCGTACTCCAGCTCACGGGCGGCCCGTTTCATGTCGCCTTCAAGCTCTTTGATGGCGCGCAGCACCTGCTGACGGTCCATCGTCCCCGCCACCTTGTACTCGGCCGGCGTCTCGGCCACCATCCGCAGGTGCGGCGAGATGTCGCGCACCGCTTTAATGATGCCCCGAGGGGTGATGCCATGCTCCTCGTTGTACTGGATCTGGGCCTGACGGCGTCGATAGGTCTCGTGGATCGCGCGATCCATCGAGTCGGTGACGCGATCCGCGTACATGATGACCCGTCCCTGCTCGTGTCGAGCAGCGCGGCCGATTGTCTGCACGAGCGCGGTCTCCGAGCGCAGGTAGCCTTCCTTGTCAGCATCCAGGATGCAGACCAGCGACACCTCGGGAAGGTCCAGACCCTCGCGGAGGAGGTTGATGCCGACGACGACGTCGTAGACGCCCAGCCGCAGATCGCGAAGGATGTCGATCCGCTCGAACGTCTCCACGTCCGAATGGATGAAGTGGACCTTGATGCCGATCTCGCGAAGGTAGTCGGCCAGGTCCTCCGCCATTCGCTTGGTCAGGGTGGTGACCAGGCTCCGCTCGTTGCGTTTCACTCGGTCCGTGATCTCTTTCAAGAGGTCGTCGATCTGGTTCTTGGTCGGCCGCACCTCGATCTCGGGATCTATGAGCCCCGTTGGTCGGACGAGCTGCTCCACGACCTGGACGCTGTGCTCGTACTCGTACGGGCCGGGCGTCGCCGAGACGTAGATGACCTGGCTCACGTGGTCCTGGAACTCCTCCCACTTCAAGGGCCGGTTGTCCAAGGCCGATGGCAGACGGAACCCGTACTCGACGAGCGTGGTCTTGCGTGCCATGTCGCCGTGGTACATGCCACGGACCTGTGGCAGTGTCATGTGCGACTCGTCGATGAGCATCAGGAAGTCGTCTGGAAAGTAGTCGAGCAGCGTCCACGGTGCCGTCCCCGGCTCGCGCCGAGTCAGGTGCCGTGCGTAGTTCTCGACGCCGTGGCAGAAGCCGACTTCCTGGAGCATCTCCAGATCGAAGTGGGTGCGCTGCCTGAGACGGGCCGCTTCGAGGAGTCGGCCGTTGCGCTCGAGCTCCTCGAGACGCTCCCCGAGCTCGACCTCGATGTCGCGGAGCGCGAGCTGGAGCTTCTCGTCCGAGGTCACGAAGTGCTTGGCGGGGAATACGTCGATCGAGCTGCGATCCGCGAGCACCTCGCCCGTCAGCGAGTCGATCTCGGTGATCCGCTCGATGGTGTCTCCCCAGAACTCGATCCGCACGGCGGCATCCTGGCCAACCGGGTGGATGTCCATCGTGTCGCCGCGTACCCGGAACTTGCCTCGCGTGAAGGCGTAGTCGTTCCGCTCGTAGAAGATGTCGGTGAGGAAGCGCAGCACCTTTTCGCGTTTGCGCGTCTCGCCCTTGCGGAGCGTCAGGACTTCCTTGCCGTACTCGTCGGGCGAGCCCAAACCGTAGATGCACGAGACCGACGCGACGATGACGACGTCTCGCCGCTCGAACAGCGCCTTGGTGGCGGAGTGGCGCAGTCGATCGATCTCTTCGTTTCGGGACGAGTCTTTTTCAATGTAGGTGTCGCTCGTCGGCATGTACGCTTCGGGCTGGTAATAGTCGTAGTAGCTGACGAAGTACTCGACCGCGTTGTTGGGGAGGAACTCCTTCAGCTCGGAGCAGAGCTGCGCGGCGAGGGTCTTATTGTGGGCAATGACCAACGCTGGACGGCCGATCTGCGCAATGACGTTGGCCATCGTGAACGTCTTGCCCGACCCGGTGACGCCCAGGAGCGTCTGCTCCCGCTGCCCCGAATGTACGCCGTCTATGAGTTTCGCGATGGCCTCGGGCTGATCGCCCGTTGGGGAATACTCGGAAATGACTTGGAACTCTGGCATCGAACCCGCTAATTTACGATCTTATGTTCTACAACGCACTGAGTATACGGATAATTCCGGAGCGACCCCCTGTGACAGCCACATACATGATCGTGAGTAGCTGTGTAGGGAGTCTGCGTCGATGTCCGCTCACGTCCAACCGAAGCCATTAGGCTTCGCTGCAAAGGAGCCCGGACATCTTCATCATCGCCTCTCGCCGCTGTTCTGACAAGGCCGATGTGTAGCACATAAGGTGGTCCTCACATCGCTACGCTCGAGGACTCACTCAGTTCTGGCTAGCCCTTAGCCAGATCGAGGAATTGGGCTCTAGATTTTGTGCAGTTGACGGTCTCTACAAGATCGCGCGTTGTAGGCAACCGTAATTCCCGAGCTATGACGGTTACCATTCCTGCGCTGATGTCATCGTTGGCACGCCATGAATGAGAAAGTTTGGTCCGTGCAGCGAGGATCCCATCGTCATCGAATACCTCGAGGCGATGGTGGTCGGTTTCTGATTCAACGGCTTGTAGCTTGTTTCGAAGGCACCTGTCTATCGCCCCAGCTTTCAAACTAGGCATGTGGGACGATGAGGCCTCGCAGCAAGTCGCGCTCCTGGCGGAGGGCGGGACTTAAACGACCCCCCAGGTCCTCCAACCGATCGCGGTGTTCCACTAGGGCCGCCTTTAGCTCGCTCAGCGCAGCCTCGGGCGACGGCCCGAATGAATGGATCCTGATATCGGGTTGCTCAGCAATGAACTCATCCAGTTCTCGCCAGACGTGGATGCGGAGCGGGAGAAGCAGTCTGTATCCACCGGGAAGCTCACCGCTGAGCTCGGACGGAAACTCTTCCTCGTCTCCTGCCGCTTCGTGAAACACGCAAATGTTCACTTCTGTCTTGTCGACGAAGCGCAGCGGCATCGACCGTGGCACGGTCACGGTCCTCGTGCTGGAGAGATCATAGGCCCCGCTGTGGAGGTACGGGCCGGCCCCTGGAACCGTGCTGGCGTCGACCCGTGGTGCGCTAATAATGACGCGCTGCTGCTCGGTGTCGTCGGCAATTACCCTGCGCAGAGTTACCGGCACTAAGCGTCCTCGCCTTCTTCTTCGTCGCCTGCGGCTGCCGTACCAATATCGGATGTTGGTCTTCTCTGTAGCTGACGGTCGATCAGATTCTTGAGCGCCTCGAGCTTCTGACGGCTCACCACGAACCGAGCGATAGGATGGATGACCAAGCCCCCCGCTTCAACAATCCTCATTCGCTCCTCTTCGTTGTTGATCAACGGAGGGCGAAGTTGCGCCACGACCAATACCCACTCGCCGTTGGCATACTGCAGCATGAAGTAGTTACCCCAGGAGACGGGGAAGTCCTCCACCTCGCTGAGATTGAGTGGGAAAGTGATTTGGTCGCCTTGTTCAGGATTCATTGGCCCCGTTCCTTGCGAGAGTTAGCGAGACCACTGCCGTCGACTCTATCTAGCACCCGGTCTGCGGACTGAATGTCGTGTCTGCGCTCAGCGGAGATCCGTGTTGTTCACAGCCGACAAGAGGCGGCCGTTAAAGGCATCGCGACGATACCTCACAGCATATACGGTATACCACGCGAGGGCGTGTTTCCCTCCGCGAGCTCCGGGCGAAATCCTGCCTCGCTGCGCCGACGTGCTCGTAGGGACGACACGTCAGCGTCAGCGCTGATGTTCAGGGCCCTTATTCCTTTGACGCACCCCTCGGCGACCCGTCTCCACGCCGCCGCAATCGGACCACCAAGGACCGTCCGGGCGTCGAGGCATACACGTATAATTTTTCGCATCCCATGCTTGCGGAGTGCCCCGTCTTGCGTTTTCACGTCTGGTCGATCGGCTGCCAAATGAACACCGCTGACGCGCGCCGCGCGAGCGATGAGCTGGAGTTGTACGGCGGCGAAGCGTGCGACCGGATCGAGGATGCGGACGTCGTGGTGCTCTATAGCTGTGTCGTTCGAGAAGCGGCGCAAACCAAAGTCCACAACGAGCTAGAGCGCATTCGCAAGCTCAAGGCGCAACGCCCGGGCATGCGCGTCGGCCTCGCCGGCTGTATGGTCGAGGACGATATCAGCGAGCTCGCGCGCCACTATCCGTTCATCGACCGCTTCATCTCCCCGAAAATCGACCTCCCCGTGCGCGACCAGATCCTGGACTTCGTCGACCTCGATGAACGTTATCGATCGGATCCCGAAGACGCCGAGCGGCAGTGGGGCGTGTCCCAGCCCGTCACGGTCAGCCAGGGCTGCAACCGCCGCTGCACCTATTGCATCATCCCGTTCCGCCGTGGCGCCGAGCGAAGTCGTCAGCCCGCCGACGTGCGCCGTGAGGTAGAGCTGCTCGCGCGACGTGGCACCAAAGAGGTGGTGCTCCTCGGCCAGATCGTCGACCGCTACGGCCGCGATCTAGGCACGACGCTCGGCGACCTCTGCGCGGACATTAGCGAGATCGAGAGCTTGGAGCGCATCCGCTTCCTAACCTCGTACCCGGTGGACTTCGATCGACCCCTTATCGAGGCTGTTGCATCCCTACCCAAGGTCTGTGAGGACGTGAATCTCCCGATCCAGGCGGGCGATGACACGGTCCTGCGTCGCATGGCGCGCGGCTACAACGTCGATTTGTACGAACGCCTCGTGTCCTACATGCGATCCAGCATCCCGAACCTCGGTCTCTCAACGGACATCATCGTTGGCTTCTGCGGTGAGACCGAAGCGCAGTTCGAAAACACCCTCGACCTGCTGCGCCGCGTCCGCTTCGACGTCGTCCACGTCGCGATGTACTCGCCCCGCGATGGAACCGCATCTGAGCGCCTCTGGGAAGACGACGTCCCTCGGGAAGAGAAGAAGCGCCGCCTGCACGAGGTGGAGCGAATTCAGGAGCGGGTCTCCTCCGAGATCAACGCCGCGCTCGTCGGCACCCGCCAAGAGGTGCTTGTCGAAGGCACGCGCCAGGGCAAGTGGTACGGTCGGACACGCCACAACAAGATCGTATTCTTCGAGAGCGACGAGTACCTGCCCGGTCGCGTGGTCCCGCTGGAGATTACCAGCGCCTCATCCTGGTCCTTGCAAGGCCGTCTCGTGCGTGCCGTTATCGACTGGTAGGGCTCCACCATGGCAACACGTTCGGTGCATGGAGGGGGAATAGTTGCAGAACCGGGAAGGCCTTCGTAGCCGCACGCCCTGGCCAGGCAAGGTATGGGAATGGGGTCAGCCCCGAATCGTGCCACCTCCTGGTATCTGGCGGCATCGGAGTCGCGGTGTGGGCCCTCATTGCACGGTCGCAAGCCGTGCCGCCTACGGTTGGCGAATCGATTTTCTTGGTGCTTCTCACCGCGCTGTTCAACATACTGGGCGGAAACGCTTTTGGCAGAATCGGTCGTGCCGATCCCAAACACGCTAGGAGCGCCGTGAGGAGGCTCGTGAGCATCGGCCTGGCGTTGGGCGCGGCTCAAACAGAAATTGAGGCTGCGCTCTAGCGGTGATACCCGAGACTTGCTGTAGCATTTCAAAGAGGCCGTTGACGAGGGCGCGACCGTCCCGCTGCGTACCTCTGACCGCCTACCGTTGGAGGTGCTTTTGAAGCCCAACGTCATAGGCTTCCCGGATCCAACCCAACACCTCGTCGTCCAGTTGCTCCGGCGAGGTCACGCGGAACTCGTAGATCCAATCGTCCCGGTTCAGGTGATCAATCCTCGCGAAGCGCGGGCTCTCGATCTGCCGTTTCAGCCAAAAGCCACACGTCATGCCACGGTCGGACAGCCGGATCACCCCGGCGAACCGCACCCGCACCATGAACGCCACACGCGTCTTTGCGGGCGAGAACTCGAAGGTTCCCGCGCGCCTCACGAGCGCAACGAATGCATCGAACAGCTCGCGCGCCTTCAAGCCCTTATTGGCGAGGAAGCCGTCGACGGTCCATTCTCCGCACGAGTGCCACATGTTCTTCCCAGCGAACGTCTGGCCGCACTCGGGGCAGACCCAGAGCGGCGAGAGCTCCTTCGGTTTCGTCATATCACCGCCCGCGTCCTGGCCAGCCCTCCAGTCAGTCCTCCTTGTCCTCGTACTGCGACTTGATCTCCGCCATGACCGTCGGATCCGCCAGCGTCGTCGTATCGCCCAGGACGCGGCCTTCGGCGATGTCGCGGAGGAGGCGGCGCATGATCTTAGCGCTTCGCGTCTTCGGGAGCTCGGCGGTGAAGAACAGCTTGTCGGGCCGTGCGATGGCGCCGATCTTCTCGGAGACGTGCTGCCGCAGCTCGTTCTTCAGGTTGTCGTCGGCGTTGACGCCGAGGCGCGGCGTCACGAACGCGGCGATAGCTTGTCCCTTGATCTCGTCGGAGATGCCGATGACCGCGGCCTCGGCAACCGCCGAGTGGCTCACGAGCGCGCTCTCGACCTCGGCCGTTCCGATGCGGTGGCCCGCTACGTTCAGGACGTCGTCCACTCGGCCCATGAGCCAGAAGTAGCCGTCCTCGTCTCGGCGAGCGCCATCTCCCGTGAAGTACATGCCCGGGAACTTCGACCAATACGTCTGCACGTATCGGTCGGGGTCGGCCCAGATCGTGCGCATCATCGACGGCCACGGCCGTCGAAGCACCAGGTATCCGCCGCGTCCCAGGGGCACGCTGTTTCCTTGCTCGTCGACCACGTCTGGCTGGATGCCGGGGAAAGGAAGTGTCGCACTGCCAGGCTTGAGCGTCGTCAAGCCTGGCAGTGGTGTGATGAGGATCGAACCGGTCTCCGTTTGCCACCACGTGTCGACCACGGGACAACGCCCGCCGCCGATATGCTCGTGGTACCAGACCCAGGCCTCGGGGTTGATCGGCTCGCCCACCGATCCGAGCAACCGTAGGCTGCTGAGGTCGTGCTTGTCGATCCACTCGGTGCCCCAACGCATGAACGTGCGGATGGCGGTGGGCGCGGTGTAGAGGACCGTGACGCCGTATTTCTCGACGATTCGCCAGAAGCGGTCGCGCTCGGGGTAGTCCGGCGTGCCCTCGAACATGACGGCGGTCGCGCCGTTCGCCAGCGGCCCATAGACAATGTAGCTGTGGCCGGTGACCCAGCCGATGTCCGCCGTGCACCAGTAGACATCGTCATCCTTCAGATCGAACACCCACTTCGTCGTTCGCATCGCGCCCGTGAGGTAGCCTCCGCTCGTGTGGAGCACTCCCTTGGGTTTGCCCGTTGTGCCCGACGTGTACAGGATGAAAAGCGGATGCTCGGAGTCGACGTGCTCGGGCTCGACGATCGCGCCCTCATGCTGCGCCATCAGGTCGTTCCACCAGACGTCACGGCCTGGTGCCATCTCGACCTGGCGGACGTGCTCACCCACGCGGCGCACCACCACCACGTGCTCCACCGATGGCGCGTCGGTCAGCGAGGCGTCGACGTTGTCCTTCAATGGAATGACGCCGCCCCGCCGGTAGCCGGCGTCCGCGGTTATCACGAGCTTCGCTTCACAGTCGTTGATGCGGTCGCGCAGGGCCTCGGGGGCGAATCCGCCGAAGACGACCGAGTGCGTCGCGCCGAGCCTCGCGCATGCCAGCATCGCGACGGGGAGCTCGGGAATCATCGGCATATAGAGGGCGACGCGATCGCCCTTCTCGACGCCCAGCGCGCGGAGGGCAGCGGCGGCGCGATTCACCTCGCGATAGAGGTCGCGGTAGGTGAGCACGCGCTCTTCGCCGTTCTCACCCTCCCAGATGATCGCGGCCTTGTTTCGTCGCCACGTCGAGAGGTGGCGATCAACGCAGTTGTAGGACACATTCAGCTCGCCGCCGACGAACCACTTCACCCACGGCGCGTCCCACTCGAGCGTTCGATCCCACGGCTTGAACCAATCGAGCTCGCGAGCGGCCTCTGCCCAGTAACCTTCGAAGTCCGCGTCCGCTCGCTCGTAGATGGAGCCCTCGTGCGCGTTCGCGTTGGCGGCGAATTCTGGAGTTGGTGGGTAGCGCCGCTCTTCTGTGAGCAGCGTGTCGAATGTGCTCTCCAACGTGTTCCTCCCGAGCATCACAGGCGGGATCCGATCCGCGGTCACTACGCTATCACGGACGTCTCGCTGGAACAAGCGCCGGCGTCAGCTCCAGCCGCCAGTCGATAGAACCATGGTGACAGGGCCGTCGTTGTGGATCTCCACGCTCATCATCGCCCCGAATTGGCCGGTGGCGACCGTGAATCCTCGCTCTCGAAGGAGCTCCACAAAGCGGTCGATGAGCGGACGGGCGATCTCCGGCCGAGCCGCCTTCGAGAAGCTCGGCCGGCGTCCTCGTGACAGGTCGGCATGGAGGGTGATCTGGCTGACGACGAGGAACTGCGCGCCGACGTCGGCCGCGGCGAGACTCATCTTGCCGTCAGTGCCCTCGAACGCTCTGAGGCCTACGATCTGGTCGACGAGCGTCGCGGCCGCGCTGTCATCATCCTCTGCGCCGACACCGAGCAAGATGGCCCAGCCAGGACCGATCTCGCCCACTACCGTCTCGTCAACCGATACCCGCGCGCTGCTCACACGCTGGCAGACGGCCCGCAAGCTTACGCCGCCGCGGTCGAGACGATCACTCGCTCTTCGAGGGAGACGCGGGGGACGATGCGGGAGTCGTGGAAGAGCTGCTGCTTTCGGACGACGAGGAGCTCGGGGGAGTTGAAGGCGTGGTAGCCTCGGTCTTGGTCTCCGAGCTTCTCGACTCTTCCGAGCTAGACCCCGTGTCTCCCTTTGACGCTCCGCCGTTGCGGTGGTCCGTGCTGTAGAAGCCGCTTCCCTTGAAAATGATGCCGACCGGCTGCAGCACCTTTCGCAGCTCTCCCCCGCAGGTCTCGCACACGCTAAGTGGCGTGTCGGTGAAGCGCTGGCGTCGCTCGATGGCCTGGCCGCACTGCTGACAACGATAGACGTAAATGGGCACACAGGACTCCGTTGGCGTTCGAGGGATCAGTCGGTAACGACTGATGAGTGTCGCTATTATAAATCGGCCGAGGTGCGCCGATTCAGCTCGCGGGGGTCGTGTACTGCACGGGGATCCAGCCCTGGTTTCCCGCCGGATCCTGCACGTTCTTCCAGTCCACGCCTTCCACGTTCGTATCTGCGCCAATGACCTTGAGTGGTGTCCCATCGGCCCAGGCCCGCACGCGATCGTTCATGTTCGGCGTGCGTCGCAGGAAAACGCCCGTTCCGCCAGTGTTCGCGACCCGCAAATCGTTCGTGGAGCTCGGCGGCGCTTCTGCGCTCACGGCAGGCTGTACCGGCTCCGCTTGGGTGGATGCCCGAGGGGGTACGGCGCCTGCCGCGGCCGTCGGTCTGCTCGAGGCCGAGGACGCAAACGGGTTCCCCAACGACCCGATGAGGGCGAATGCCGCCACGATCGTCACGAGTCCGACGAGGACGAGGGGTACCCATGGCGTTTGCGAGCGCCTTCGCCAGATTGCCGCCCGGCGGGCGCGCATTGAGCGCGGGCCGTTGTAAGGGGCCGGCGGCGGCGCCAGCGGGATGATCGGCGCCGTTCGCTCGGTGTGAGAGATCTCCAGTTTGCGGCCGCACTCGACGCACACGACCGTGCCTTCGGGCCCGCGCCGCGCGTGGCCCGTGACCTTCCGATCGTAGGGGCAATAGAGCAGGAGCGTGTTGCGCGATTCGCCGCCCGTCGACGCCAACGGCGCGCTCATCGTCTACCGCCCGATAGTGCCTCGTCGATCTGTTTGGCGAGGTTGACGTCGCGCTCCGTCAAACCCGCCTCGTCGTGACTGGTCAGGGCGAGCCGGACGTTCCGATATCGGATGTCGATGTCCGGATGGTGGTCCGCGGCCTCGGCGAGCTCTGCCACGCGGTTCACGAAACGTACGCCATCCATGAAGTCAGGGAAGCGGATGGTTCTCACGATCATGTCGCCCTCGCGCTCCCAGTCTTGGAGCGTGTCGAGTGCGCTCGCGATCTGCTCATTCGACAGGCGTGCCACAATCCGTCCGAGCCTGCGCAATCCGTGCGGAGAGGGCCACGAACCGCGCCCTTCGCCTGGACTTAGCTTATCACGTTGACGACGCGCGGCTGGTCCGCCTATCCTACTCGGCCATGGTGTCCCCAGACGTTGCCCTGCTCGTTTCTTTCGACGACCGCCCCGGTGTCCTCCACGAACTGACCGGCGTAATCCTCTCACATGGCGCCAACATAGCGTCAATAGAGATCACCGAGCGCCACTCTCCGCGCGCTACCGTGTATCTCGAGTTGGAGAACGTCGTGAGTAGTGAGCAGCTCATCAAGGACGTCTCAGCGGTCAGCACTGTGACTGATTTGGTGCGCGTGGAGCCCTTCGCCAAGGTCTACGGCAAGCGGATCATCGTCATCGGCGGTGGGGCACAGGTCGGACAGGTTGCGGTCGGCGCGATCAGCGAGGCAGATCGACATAACATTCGCGGAGAGCGCATCTCCATCGATACGATTCCGCTCGTAGGAGAGGAGACCCTTGCCGACGCCGTTCGCGCCGTGGCGCGCCTGCCAAGGGCGCGAGTCCTGGTCTTGGCAGGCGCTCTTATGGGCGGCGCAATCACCGATGCCGTCCGCGAGGTCTCGAGCAAAGGCATCATCGTGATCTCGCTCAATATGGCGGGGAGTGTGCCCGCCGCGGCCGACCTCGTCGTGACAGACCCGGTCCAAGCGGGCGTCATGGCCGTCATGGCGATAGCCGACACCGCGCGCTTCGACATCGCGCTCCAACGCGGCCGCCGCTACTGAGAAACAGCTCTGACGGATGGCCTATCCACCCTCAGAGCTGTCGCTGAACAGTTACGACTCGGTGTACTGGATTGGCACCCAACCCTGGTTGCCAGCGGGATCTTCCACGTGCTTCCAAGTCATCCCGTTCTCGGTCACGTCGGAGCCGATCAGCCTGAGCGTCGTGCCATCGGGCCACGCTCGAACACGGTCTTCGGTGTTGGGCGTACGACGAACGTACACTCCCGTGCCCCCGGTGTTCCCGACTCGCACCATGTTGGAGACGAAGATTCCCGCGACCTCCGAGGTCACGCCGCTCTCCGCCGTCTGCTGGCCGCTGGCCGCGATCACGCCCTGATTCGAGGCCGGTGTGGATGAATTTCCCATGATCGTAATCGCGGCGACGATCGCGCCGCATAACATGAGAAGCCCAGTTGTTGCCGCGAAGAAGACCGGGCTCAGGGCGCCGCGTTGCCTCGATGGTCGCGGCGCTCGATAGGCCTGCGTCCGCTGCTCAGCGAAGGCGTTCGGCGCCACGCCGGTGAACTGCTCACCCTGGGTGTTCTTGGAAACCTCGAGGCTGTGCCCGCACTGGGTACAAACCACAGCTCTGTCGACCCAGCGACGCGCGTGTCTGGTGACCTTCCGATCGTAGGGACAAAAAAGAAGAAGTGAGTCCTTTGAATCGAGCCTGGTGTTGGATTCCCGTGTGGCCGCGCCAGTCTTCATGGTGTCTCTCCCACAACCGGGTTTGTACTGCCCATGAATTTAACTTAGCACAGAATGGCGTTATGTTGATCTCCCTGTTCCGAGGTAGCCCGTGAGGGTCATGACGATAACGATCGCACCGAGAATCACCCGGTATACGACGAACACCATGAGGCTTCGACGCCTGAGATACGCGAGCAGAAAGTGGATGCACAGATAGCCTGTGATTGCCGCCGCGAGGATGCCGACGATCATCGGTGGTATGTCTGAGGCTGGAACGCCGCCGCGAATCAGATCCAGCGCCTGCTTGGCGATCGCGCCCAGAATGATCGGCGTGCTGAGTAGGAATGAAAAGCGGGCCGCCGCCGGTCTGGTCAATCCCGCCGCCAGACCAACGGCGATTGTTGCGCCGCTCCGGGACACGCCGGGGATGAGCGCGATCGCTTGTCCGATCCCGATCGCAAGGGCGGAGATCGGCCCCAGCTTCTGCTCGTCGTAGGTCTTGGCGCTCATCCGATCGATGATGGCGAGCAGGATCGCGATGCCGATCATGGCGACGCCGATAACCAGAGGGGACCGAAGCTGATGCTCGATCTGCTTCTGAAACAGCACGCCGGCAAGCGCGCCCGGGATCGTTGCCAGAGCGATGAGCCACGCTAGTCGTGCTTGTGGGTCTGCGAGCGATCGCTCGCGGATCGACCGCAGCGCCGCGGTCGTCAGCGAGATCCAGTCGCGCCAGAAGACGGCGAGCAATGCCAGCAGGGTTCCGAGATGCAGAGCAACGTCGAAGGAGAGGCTGTTGAGGAGCTCGTCCGTCCAGCCGAAGATGACGGGGACGAGAATCAGATGGGCGGTACTGCTGATCGGCAGAAATTCGGTGAGACCCTGGACCACGCCGAGCACGACGGCTCGCCAGAGTAACTCGATGCTCAGGCGAGCCTCCGGGGGCTGCGAGTGGGGGTACCCGTCGGCTTGGACTGTGGACGCGGGCGGTCCAGCCCGTGTGACGCGAGCCAGGCCTGGCTTTCGGGGTGGAGGTCGGCAAGGTCAGGCCGCGCGACGATCATGCGGTGCATCAGCGCCTCGATGTTCTCGGCGGATTGCCCCGTGATGGCGGCCACCTGTCCCTCGTCACCATAGCGGCGCGCGTTCTCTACCAGAAACGACCGAACCCCTTCGGGATCCCGACGCGCAAGCACGTCCCCGAGCCGCTCGGCATAGTCATGGTCGGAAGAGCCTTGCTCAGTCATGCAGTCGTATCTTCCTGGGGAGTCTCAGTGGCGGACGGGGTCGTTTGCGCGGCGGCAGGAAGCCCCTTGACCGAATCGCGAATCGCGGCGATCTGGAGGACCCCGCTTCGGACGGCATTGGCGAGGCGCGCCCACGGACCCCAATCGGGTTCACCGCGGCGGCGATTCGCTTCCTGGCGGGCGAGCTTGTGAAGCTCGATGATAGCACGGTTCGCGACGGCCGTTAGGTCGGCTACCGCCTGCTCGGCCGGCCCCTCCGCGAGTTGTCTAATGCCCTGGTCGATCGTCTCGAGCGATCCGCGCTCGTCCTCTGCCAACGAATTCCTCCCCGTGACCCATCGATCAGAATACCGCGCCCGTGGCTCGTTTGTTATCCCGATTCGGAAGCGTGTGATTGCGCTGAGATTTGTCGGCGGTACGATGACTGTATCCCCTCGCGACACTCCCCTGGAGACTTCAATGATCGACGGTATTGCAGTTCTCGTTATGCTCGCGCTCGTCGGGGGCGCAATCTTCCTAGAGCTTCGGGCTCGCGGGACTTAGTCATCCTGCTCGTTGGTTGACGACGAAGTCTGGATTGAGCCGCCCAATCGCCTGCATGGCGTCTTCGGTCGCCGCCCAGTCACCCGAGGCGCCGAGCGTGAGGACTCGCGGACCGCGTGGCGCCCACCGAAGTGGCTCCGTGGCTCCGAAGATCGCGAGTGTTGGAACGCCGACCCGCGCGCTGACGTGCGCGACGCCCGAGTCGTTCCCGACAAAAACGGCGCAGGTCCCGAGGACGCGGGCGAGGTCGAGCACGTCTGTCGGCCGGATGACGGGCATCGATCTACGCTCGGCATCGTCGAGCTCGTCGAGAACTTGGGCGACTGCTGCGTCGTCCGCCGGGCCCGAGAGCATCCACACCGCCCGTCCCTCTGCGATGAGGAGCTTCGCGAGCGCGGCGAACCTCGCTGGCGGCCAGTTCTTCCGTGGCGAGCCGCTTCCAGGATGAAGGAGCACCGAGTCGCCCGGCGTGCCGGTCCAGTCGTCGGCGCTCCACGGCCCGATCTCAGGCAGTTCGTGCTCTGTGTCGTTTTCCCCATTAGCGAGAATGGATCGCAGAGTCTCGACCAGATGATCGGCAACGTGCATCTCGGCGGCGGCGTCGGGATCGGGCGACGCGCATATTGCCGTCGCGCCCGTCGCCGCACGGAACGCTTCGGCGATGTGGTCGCAGTCCCGCATCCAAAACGCCGCGCACCGCGCGCCCAGCCATCGTTCACTGATCTGCGGCGGATGGCCGAAGAGTGGGGTGATCTCAGCGGAGTCGAAGCGAGTCGCGCGCTCCACGAGTCCCCACTTCGCAAGAAGACGACCGCCGTCGGCGTTGCCGACGAGCTCGATGGACGTCCCGGGGAACTGTCGCCGAATCGCAGCGATGGCGTCGATCGTGAGCATCGTGTCGCCCAAAGCGCCCGGGCGAAAGAGCACGATCTCGGGCTCGGTTGTGGTACCGTGCATCGCGACTTCCCCGATGCCAGCGGATCTCGCGGCCGCGATTCTCATAGAGGGTAAGCGATGGCGAGCCCCGAACTCCCTGGCGAGCGGCTCGCCCTCATCGTGAAGAGTGACTCTTTCGAGGACCTCCTCCTCGCGCTCAGCTTCGCGGGCATCGCCGCGAGCGCGGGCCAATCCGTGGCGATGTTCTTCACCAATCGCGCGGCGCGGCGGCTCAAGCAAGGCGGCTTCGACGATGTCGAGCGGACCGACGCCGTCGGGCGGGGGTTTGTCGAAGGCGCGAAGACAATGGGCTTCCGCGATCTCCCTGCGATGCTGGCCGACGTCAAGCAGACGGGACGCGTCCGGATCTATCTCTGCTCCCGTGGCGCTCGGATCTGGGACATCGACGCGGACAACATGATCCCCGAGGTCGATAGCATTATGGGGACGGCCTCGTTCCTGCTGGAAGAGGCCCGCCGGGCAGACACGGTCCTCACGATCTGAGGGCCGGCTGACCACATCGTAAGTCACCATCAGCGACAGAGAGGGCAGGAACGTCCCGGTTCGGTGATGGTTCGTGACGCTACGTTAATACTGTCGGTACCCCAGTCAACCTCTCCCTACCCCTTTCCATCAGATACTATTTTGAGCGTAGCTCTGCTCGGGGATGTTGGTCCCCTCCCTCTGGGAGAGGGTGAGGGCGTAACCCGACGAGCGCCCGCTGCGCCGGTTCTCAAAGGAGGAGGTCCTCTGCGTCGATTCATCGTGGGCCTCGGGAACTCGATACTCGCCGTTGCGATTCTAGGCTTCGTCCTCCTTGGCGCTGTGACGATGCAGAGCTGGCTGACCGAAATGTCCCTCACTCCTGAGGCGGTGGGCTTGGCGTGGGCGAAGCCATCCTCAGCGGCCGAGGTGGCTGGCGTCTCCGTGCTTCCAAACGAGCTAGTCCCCGATGCATCAGGGGTGTCCATTGCTCCAGAAGACCAACTGGCAGTCGAATCCGCGGGAGACGCATCGGTTCAGGCGCAGGCACGGCCCACGCCTGGAACTACGTGGCGTCCGCCACGGGAGTTGGCCGCGCTGCCACCGAACAACACCATCACGCATCTTCGCCTCCCGCGGATCGGTCTTGACTCGCAGGTGGTTGTCTCTAAGTTCGATCGGAAAGCGGCAACATGGGACATTCCCGCACACAACGTGGGTCATGCCGAATTCACCGCGGGAGCCGGCGAGTTGGGGAATGCGGTTCTCCTCGGTCACGTGACGAGCCTCAACCTTGGCCACGTCTTTCTGAACCTGAACAAGGCGAAGCCTGGAGACCTGCTCGAGGTCTCTACCTACGGCGACAAGTACCAGTACCGTGTCTTGGACGTGTCGACGGTGCCCCGGACCGACGTCTCCGTGCTCGATCCGACCCCGACCGCGACCATGACGCTCATCACGTGCACCGGCAAATGGCTACCGCTCGAACGAGATTACGAGGATCGACTCATCGTGCGCGCGGTGCTCGAGGCCGGATCCGCATAGCCTCCTTCGACGGCAGGTCCTCCTTTGGCAAAGCAGAGGCGGTACCACGAACGGGTAGAATCCGCGGGGCGCTTGGCTCTAGATTGCTGGGTGACCAGATCGGCCGGTAGGAGGGCCTTCGGAATGACGTTTAGAGAAGAGCGTATCTACTCGCTCCACGCGGGCTTCGAGACCGAGACTGGCGATTACGTCGACGGGTTTATCGCTCGCCCAACCGACGGGAAGCCGCGACCAGGCGTAGTCCTGCTCTCAGGAATGTTCGGTCTGAGCTGGACTCAGCGCGAGCTCACCCGCATGTACGCGCGGGCCGGGTTCGTAGCGCTATCTCCGGACTTTCTCGTGGCACGCCCCGAGGGGCGCACGTCTGCGCTGTACGCCAAGAACTCGCTCGACGTGAATCAGGCCGTTGATCGGATCGCCGCGGGCGCCGACTTCTTGCGCAGCCTGCCTTGGGTCGGGGCCGAGGGCAAGGTCGGGATCATGGGCTTCTGCCTCGGCGGTGGGCTGGTGTTGTTAGACATGGCGCGGACGAACAAGTTCCAGGCGGGCGTTGTTTACCACCAGAGCCTCTTTCCGGACGTCCGGGAGCTCGAGAACATCAACGGCCGGCTGATCTGCCACTACGGGACGGATGACCACTCGACCCCGAAAGAGGAAGTCGACGCGTTCACCAAGGCGCTCGACCAGTTCGACAAGGACTACGAGGTGCATTGGTACGAGGGAATGGGCCATAGCTTTGCTCAACTGGCGCCCGACGCCCAGGTGCCCCACGAGCAGCGGCAGGCCGCCACGCTCTCAGAGGAGCGGACTTTCGAGTTCCTCTGGCAGGAGCTGGGCTCGCCGCTGCAGGCTGCGGCGAACGGAGTGCCCATGCGCCAGGAGCCGACGCCCGAGCCTTCATGGTCTGAAGAGCCCGCGCCCGAGTATTCCTGACGGGACCTACGAGCTCGTGCGTTTCTCGACGGCGATGCTGAGCTGTTCCAGTAGCGCGTTGATCGCGAAGTACACGAGGCCGATGACGTAGAGCGTCTCGAGCGGGTTGCGGAAGCCTTGGTAGATGATGACGCCCCGCTGGAGCAGCTCCACCATCGCGATCGTCGATCCAAGGGACGTGTCCTTCACCAGGGTCGTGAACTGCGCGATCAGCGACGGCAGCGTGTGGCGAAACACCTGCGGGAGCACCACGTACCGCATCGCCTGCCAGTAGGTGAGGCCGAGTGACCGTGCCGCCTCCATCTGACCGCGATCTAGCGACAGGATCCCGGCGCGCAGCGTCTCCGCGTTGATCACCGCTGTGTAGATCATGAGCGCTAGTGTGAGGGCCACCGTCTCCCGGGTGAAGAAGAGCGGCACGTCCCGGGGCAGGCTGAGGAACGTATAGAAGATGACCAGCAGCAGCGGCAGCGCCCGGATCATCTCCACCGCGCCGATGCACGGGAACCGAAGGGCGGCCTTGATCGAGAGCCGTCCGATCGCCAGCCCGACCGCCACGGGGAGGCTGAGCACGATCGCGACGGTCGAGACGACGAGCACGGTGACGACACCCTCGCCGATGAACCGCCAGATGCCCAGGTCGGCGAAGGGCGAGAAGTTCCGTGGATCCATGCGGAAGATGATGGGCAGTGCGATCAGGACGAGCAGCACGCCGAGCAGGCTCTGCATTCGGCTGCTGAGCTGCGACCGTGAGGCAACGGGAAATCCCCTGGTGTTCGCTGGGCGTGCGGTGATCACGCCTTAGCTCCAGCGCCGCGCGGGTGAGAGCCGCGCCTCGAGCTGATTCACGAGGAGCCCAAGCGGCAAGGTCAGCGCGAGATACATCAGCCCCGCGACGAGCAGGACGTTCGGGTTGAACGTTCGCGCCTCGAGGACCCGTGCCTGATACAGCAGCTCTGGCACAGCGATCGTGCTGGCCAACGAGGTGTTCTTCGTCAGCGCGATGAGAACGGAGCCGAGGGGCGGGATAATCGCCACGAAGGTTTGTGGGAGCAGGACGTACGTCATCGCCTGCATCCAGCTCATGCCAAGCGATCGAGCCGCCTCCACCTGGCCGCGGCTCAGGGCTTGGAGGCCCGCCCTCACGACCTCGGCAACATAGGCGGCTGTATACACGGTCAGCCCCGCGACCGCCGTGTCGAAGAAGGAGAGGCGAATCTCCAAGGGGCTGGCGGGTAGCCCGTTCAGCGCGAAGAACAGAATGATCAGGAGCGGGATGTTGCGGAAGAACGCGATGTACCCCTCGGCGAAAACGGAGACTGGCGCGAACGGCGCGACCCGCATGACCCCGACGAGCGTGCCGAGAATGAGGCTGAGCACGATCGAGATGGCCGAGAGCCGCAGCGTCTCGATCAGTCCGTCGCGCAGGATAGCGAGGTCCATCGTCTAGCTGGCGGGGGGCTGCATCTTGTAGACGTCGCGCCAGTCCGCGGGCGGCACGTCTTTCGGCGGGGGCGCGCCGACCAGATTCTTCTCGTAGATCCGCTTCCACTCGCCCGACGCTTTGATCGCACGGATCGCTTTGTTCACCGCGTCCACGAACTCGGCGTTCCCCTTCGCGATGCCGCCGGCGTAGGGCTCGATAGTGAACTGGCCACCAACGACCTTGTATCGGTCGGGTGCTTCCTTGACGTAACCGAGAAGGATGATGTCGTCGGTCGTGACCACCTCCGCCCGACGATTGTCCAATCCCTGAACGCACTCCGAATAGGAGCTGAACAGGATGACCTCGGCCTGGGGCGCCTTCTCGCGAACGTTCTTCTCCGAGGTGGACCCAGAGACCGAACAGACCGTTTTCCCGGTCAGGTCTCGTATCCCGCCGACGGTCGAGTCCTTGCGCACGAGGAGCGACTGGCCGGCGACGTAGTAGGCGTCCGTAAAATCGATCTCATTGGCGCGTTCTTCGTTCGCGGTCATTGTCGAGAGAACGAGGTCGACCTGGCCGCTGTTGAGGAACGGGATGCGATCCGACGATCGAGCCTGGGTGAAGTCGACCTTCGACTCGCTGCCGAGCACCTCGCGCGCGATCGCCTTACCGAGGTCCACGTCGAAACCCTGGAGCTGGTTGCTGCGCGGATCCAGGTAGCCGAAGGTGGGGATGTCGTACTTGACGCCGACCACCATCTTTCCGCGGTCCTGCACCTTGCGCAGCAACGTGCCTGACGCCGCCTGCGGGACGCCCGATGACGTCTGGGATCCGGTCGGCGGTGCGGCGGGCGTGCAAGCGCTCAGTGCCATCAGCGCACAGGTTGCGATGAATAGGCCGATCTTAGGGGCGTGCATTGCTCACTCCTCTGGTCGAGTCGATCGACGATTCAATGGCTGAGGATCTTGCCGAGGAAGGCGCGCGTGCGCTCCTCCTTGGGGTTGGTAAAGAACTCTTCTGGCGGCGCGGACTCGACGATCGTGCCCTCATCCATGAAGACGACCTCGCTGGCGACCTGACGCGCGAATCCCATCTCGTGCGTCACGACGAGCATCGTCATCTGATCGTCGCGCGCGAGGTCGACCATGACGTCCAACACCTCCTTGATCATCTCGGGGTCGAGCGCCGAAGTCGGCTCGTCGAACAGCATGACCTTGGGCCGCATGGCGAGCGCGCGCGCGATGGCGACCCGTTGCTGCTGGCCGCCCGAGAGCTGCGATGGGTAGTGGCCGGCCTTGTCCGGGATGCCGACGCGGGTCAGCAGCTCCATTCCGGCCGCCTTGGCCTCCTCGCGCTTGAGATGCTTCAGCTTCGTCGGTGCCAGCGTGAGATTATCCAGCGCAGTGAGGTGTGGAAACAGATTGAACTGTTGAAACACCATGCCAATGTCCTGTCGGAGGCGATTGACGTTTGCCTTCGGAGCATGGATCGACTGCCCGTCCAACAGGATCTCGCCGGCCTGGACGTCCTCGAGCCGATTGATCGTGCGAATGAGCGTGGACTTTCCGCTGCCGCTGGGGCCGGCGATTACGACGACGGAGCCCTTCGGGACGTCGAGGCTGACGTCGTTGAGGACGTGGAGGGGGCCGAACCACTTGTCGACGTGCCTCATGCTGATCATGGGCTGGTCGGACTGTGCGCGCATCGGTTCTGAGCGTTCGGTCAGGCGGTCGCGGCGAGTGGCTGGTCCAGGCCGGAGCGCACGAACTGCAGCAGCCAGACGGTCGCGATCAATACGGCGAGACCGCTGAGGCCAAGCGACCAGTGGATGCCAACTGCCGCGCCGAGGAGGCCAACTGTTGCCCCACTGCCCGTCTGCAGCCCTGACTGCGCCATGGCAAACACGCCGAGGGTGCGTCCACGCAGGTTGGCGGGGGCCAGGATCTGCACGAGCGTCTGCGCCATGGAGCTAAAGGCGAGACGGAACGCTCCCATGCAAAAGAGCAGCGGAATGGCGATGGCAAGCGTGGGGGCGGCCGCGAATCCGATCACCGTGATCCCAAAAAGAACGCCCGCGATGATCGCGGTGCGAGCGTGAGGCCGCAGCAGGTTGCCGCCTTCGAGCGCTAGCCCGCCAAGGATCGCGCCGACCGCGGTAGCCATCTGGAGGATCGTATAGCCGAGGCCCGCCTTGTCCTCCCCGAGGTCCCGCGCGAACTCCGGCATCTGAGCCTGGATGCCGCTTCCTATAAAGAGCGCGCCCGCGCCCGTCAAGACCAGCATGGCGAAGATGGTGCGATTGCGCGATACCTCGCGCATGACCCGAGCCAGGTCTCCAATACCGATTCGCGGCTGGCGCGTCCGGGCGGCATCGCTGCGATGTCCTGTAAACGGCACGAGCGACAACCAGGTAATCTGTGGGATGTAGAGAAGCGAGTTGAGGAGCAATCCAATCGCCGGCCCGAAGAACACGATCATCGCGCCGCCTACGGCGGGACCGCCCACGAGCCCAAGCTGGATCCCCGTGGCGTTGAGGCGGATCGCGCTCTGCAGGTTCTGCCCACCGACGATGTCGTGGATGATGAGCTGCCCCGCGGGCCCACGGAGAACGACCGCGAACCCGTGGATCGTGAGAATCAGGAGCGACTGCCACACTTGCAAGCTGTCCGTTGCGATCAGGATGCCCCAGGCTACTGAGCACCCCGCGAACATGAGCATCGATATTTGCAGCAACCGCCGACAGTCGTATCGGTCCGCCAGCGACCCAGCATAGACCGAGAACAGCAGCGACGGCATCCAATGGCTGATAACCGCGTACCCCGCGAGGACCGGCGACTGGAACAGGTAGAACAACACCCAGTAGCTCACCACATGCTCGACGTTGTCGCCGATCATGAAGAGCACGTTGGTGACCAAGTAGTTCCGGAAGTTGCCATCGCGGAAAGCCGCGAACGCGACCTTCTGCTCACCGTGCGCAGCGGCCGGGGCCGCGGCGGTTGTGGCCTCGCGTGTAACCATGGTTTCCGTTAGGAGGGGATTAGCGGCGCAACGTCCGCCGGCCACATCATATCAGGGCCACCGGAAACGCGCGGGACTGTTTTTGAACAGTTGCGTAATCGCCGGCCACGACGGGACGTGCGCAGCTAAAATACGGCCCAACCTGGGGGAGTGCCTGGGTGAGTGGCGTGCGAGAGCAGCCTGAGACAGAACCTGAGGGAGCCGAGTGATATTCAAGCCGGTCTTCAAGCCATCTTACGACGTCGAAGTGATGGAGACAGAAGGGGTCTTTCTCCTCTCCGAGACGTCCCCAGTACTGCTCAGGGGGGCCCTCTACGCCAGACTTGCGGCGCTCTTGGACGGCCAGCGATCCGCTGATGACCTGGTCGACCTGTTGGAGGAGGAAGCCAGTCCTGCTGAGGTGTACTACGCCCTAGCGCGGCTGGAGCAGCAGGGCTACATTGCGGAGGCCAACGGCCTCATTCCTGTCCAGGAGGCAGCCTTCTGGAGTGCGGCGGGAGTCGAGCCTTCCAGAGCGCTGGGCAACCTCGCCACCACGGCGGTGAGCGTCGCCGCCTTTGGCGCTTTGGGGCGAGCGACGTACGTGGGCCCGCTGTTGGAGCTGGGCCTTCGGGTCAGCGAGGAGGGCGAGCTGCAGATCGCGCTAACCGACGACTATCTCCAGGAGGGACTGGCGGATTTCAACGCCCAGGCCCTGGCCGGCACCCAACCATGGCTCCTGGCCAAGCCAGTCGGTACCGTTGTCTGGATTGGCCCGTTGTTCCATCCGGGCGTTACGGGCTGCTGGGAGTGCCTGGCCCAGCGCCTCAGAGCCAATCGGGAGGTCGAACGCTTTCTCCAGGCCCGCAAAGGCACGACCCGTCCCCTGGCGGCCTCTCGCGCCGCCCTTGCCCCCACATCCCAGGTTGCCGTTGGCTTGATTGCCCACCTGGCGATGCGCTGGATCGCCGACCGGAGCTCCCCCGTGGACGGCGCCGTCCTCACCCTGGATCTCACGTCGCTGGAAACTCAGAAACACGCGCTGGTGCGGCGTCCCCAATGCCCGAGCTGCGGGGGCCGGTGGCCAGGCGACGGTGGCCGAACGAGGGGCTGGGAGGGCTCGTCAGCTCCTGACCCCCAGCCCGTGGTACTCCAGAGCCGGAAGAAGCGATTCACAGCCGATGGCGGCCACCGCGCGGCTTCGCCGGAGGTCACAATCCGGCAGTACCAGCACCACGTCAGCCCGATCACCGGGGTGGTCAGCGTATTGCAGCCCGTGGGCAGCGACGGCCCCGTCCATACCTATGTAGCAGGGCACAACTGGGGGCTCAACGCTGACAACCTGCACCAGCTACGCCGCAGCATCCGGAGCAACAGCGGCGGAAAGGGGATGACCGACCTCCAGGCGAAGGCCAGCGGACTGTGCGAGGCCATCGAGCGCCACTCCGGCCTGTTTCAAGGCAATGAACCCCGCCGGCGGGCGACCTACCGGCAGCTTGGCGAGCAAGCGATCCACCCCAACGCCTGTATGCTGTACAGCGACCAGCAGTACCGCGATCGGGATCGGTGGAATGCCAGGCAATCACCCTTTCAGCGGGTACCACGCCCGTTCGATGAGGAGGAGGCAGTGGACTGGACGCCCGTCTGGTCCATGGGGGGCCAGGAGCCGCGTTATGTGCCCACCGCCTACTGCTATTACGGGTATCCAGCCCCGCAAGGGACCGAGTTCTGCTGGGCCGACTCCAATGGGAACGCCGCCGGCAACACGATCGAGGAAGCCGCGCTCCAGGGCCTCCTGGAGCTCGCGGAGCGAGATAGCGTCGCCCTGTGGTGGTACAACCGCCTGGGCCGGCCAGCCGTAGACCTGGACAGCTTTGGCGAGCCGTACATCGACGAGCTCCGGACTCACTATCAAACTCTTGGACGCGAGCTGTGGGTCCTGGACATCACCAGCGATCTCGGCATCCCCTCGTTCGCGGCCCTCAGCCGTCGGACCGATGGGCCGGCCGAACAGATCACTCTTGGTTTCGGTACCCACCTGGACCCCAGGATCGGGCTGCTCCGAGCGCTTACCGAGCAGAATCAGTCGATCGCGCTGCTACACGAGCTCGATGCGGCTCCCAGTGGCCCGGGCGCGATCGATGATCCGGAGATCGTCGGTTGGCTGAAGACCGCGACGGTAATGAACCAGCCCTATCTCACCCCGGTGCCGAACTGCGCCGCCGTTCGTTGCGCCAGCTATCACTACGTCCAACGAGAAGACCTCCTGGAAGACGTCCTGGCGGTTCAGCGCACCCTGAAGCATCTCGGGATGGATGTCCTGCTGCTCGACCAGACGCGCCCGGAAGTGGGTCTATCGGTCGTCAAAGTCGTCGTGCCCGGCCTGCGTCACTTTTGGGCCCGGCTCGCACCGGGACGCCTGTACGACGTGCCGGTGAAGATGGACTGGGTCCGCGAGTCGGTGGCCGAGGACCAGCTCAACCCGATCCCGATGTTCCTATAGTCGTGTCTGCTCCAGAAGAACCGGAGGAAGGCAGATGGCGAGCGCGATGAGCGCACCGCGAGACCAACACCCCCAGGTGGATCTGGCGGCACCCGGGGCCGCCGGGGGGGCCATCGAGTGGGCGGACGTGGCCCCTGGGGTCATCGTGGTCGCCACCGGGGACGGATCGTGGCTTCACCGTCCGGCGCCGGTCTGGGGCTGGGACCCGTTCACCCAGCCAATGCAGACGCTGGGGAGCCTGGAGACCACCGCCAACTTGCTCGACGGAGCGCTGGCCGCGGGCCGGGGGGTGGGGCCGGATCCGGCCTCCGGGCTGGCCTCGACGCTCATCGGCTACGTCTGGTGGCTGGTCGGCGCGTATCGGACCACCCACGCCACGCCGGCGCTGATGGAGGAGGCTTCGCGGCGGTTCGCGGAGGCCGGTCGGGACCTGCTGGCCGAGTACGCCGCCCAGAAGGCGCGGGAAGAGGCGGGCCACCACGCCCTGGCCTTGCGGGACCTGCGAGCCCTGGGCTATCGGGCGGAAGGCCTGGTGGAGGCGCTGGTGCCGATGAAGTCCGCGGCGATGGTCGCCTATTTCGCGGCCAGCGTGCGCGCCGACGACCCGGTCGGGTGCGTGGGCTACGTCTACGCGCTGGAGCGCCTGGCCGCCACCATTGGCGCAGAGACGGTAAAGCGGGTGGAGGGGATGATCCCGGCAGGGATCCGGGCCACCCGTTGCCTGCGGGTCCACAGCTCGGTGGGGGCTGACCCGAGCCACGTCCGGGACGGCCTGCGGCTAGTAGCCGCGCTCTCGGCGGAGGAGCGGGTCCGTGTGGCCACCGCGTGCTTCCAGACGGCGCGCACCATATTCGGGCGCGCGGAGGAGCCTGGCGACGCGGAGCTTCGCCGGAGGGTGTCGGCTTTTCGCGATGGCCCTAGTGGCCCTAGATAGGTAGAGAGCAGGTCATAGACTGGCTTAAGATGCTTGACACGCACTGCACTTTAGCGTCAGTGCCGACTACTACAACACAGTGGGATACACAGAGGGATAATGCCCACCCGTGGCCTGGTCCAACTGCTCAATAGAGAGCTCCCCCTCCGGTCGGGCCGGAAGGTTGAGGTACATGAGGCGGTCGGTGTTCTCGACCAATCGCACCTCCACGCCGGCTGGCAAGTCGAGCCCCTCCTGCTCTAACACCGCCCGCGGGTTGGCCAGCAGCCGCTGTTTGAATGCGTCGTCCTGCCACGCCTTTGCCACCACCCGTGCGTAGTCCTTCGCCTGCTGCTGCTGGTCTGGGCTCATGGCCATCTCCCATCGCTCCCCGGTGATGTCAATACCGCCCTGTACAGTGTCGCGGCCGTCATTATACCTTCGGTCCCGCCCCTGTACAGTATCGCGGCCGTCATTATACCTTCGATCCCGATAGCATCCGGTAGGCAGGGTCCACTGCTCTGTTATAACGTGATTTGACCATCCGCGGTCTTTGCCCCGATCAGGCTCTGAGGTTTGAATGCAGCCAGGCATTTTTCGGCCGGTGGCGCTGGAGCGGATGTCTTCGCCGGAGCGGCTCGACCGGCTCCTGCGGGTCGCCGACCCGCAGACCTGGATCGCCCTCCTCGCCCTCGCGTTTCTCACCCTTGGCGTGATAGGTTGGAGCATCTTCGGCATCGTGGCCACCACCGTGAGCGCCCAGGGGGTGGTCATCCGCCAGGGCGGCACCTACGATGTCAGCGCGCTGCAGACCGGCTTTGTCAAGGACGTGCGTGTGCGGCGCGGCGACGTGCTCCGGGAGGGGCAGGTGATCGCCACGCTGGCCCAGCCGGGCGGCGCTACCTTCCAGACCACCAATCCGTTCTCGTCCGCGCGGGTCCTCGAAGTTCTCGTGAGTAAGGAGGAACCCGTCACGGCGGACAAGTCCGTCATTAGCGTGGAGCTGCTGGACGAGGAGATCGTGGCCCTGTTCTACTTGCCGGCCACGGTGGCGGCCCAGGTCCAACCAGGGATGGCGGCCCGGATATCGCCATCATCCGTGAAACGCGAGGAGGTCGGCTTCATCCTGGGGCAGGTCCGATCGGTGGCTCAATTCCCAGCCACCCGCCGAGGGCTGATGGCGCTGCTCCAGAACGACAGTTTGGTTCAGTTGTTTCTGTCGTCAACCAGGGGCGCCCCGGTCGAGGTAGAAGTGCAGCTGCAGCGCGACCGAACGCCGACCGGTTTCAAGTGGTCGTCCGGCCAGGGTCCGCCGGACGCAGACGCAATCGACAGCGGCACACTGTCCGCAGCGGAAATCGTCCTGACTGAGCAGCGGCCGATCAGCCTGGTGTTGCCGCTTGGCCAGTGAGGCCCCACCCGCCCCTCCCCGCCCGAGCCCGCCGCTGACCCGTCGAGTCCGCACGCCGACCATCCTCCAGATGGAGGCGGTGGAGTGTGGGGCGGCGGCGCTGAGCATCGTGCTGGCGTACTTTGGCAGGGTGGTGCCGCTAGAAGAGCTGCGCCTGGCCTGCGGCGTATCACGGGACGGGAGCAAGGCCAGCAACGTGGCCAAAGCCGCCATCGCCTATCGGCTGAACACCCGGGCCTTTCTCAGGGAGCCGGACGCCCTCAAGACCATGCCGCTGCCTATGATCGTGTTCTGGGAGTTCAACCACTTCGTGGTGGTCGAGGGGTTCGGCAAGGGCCGCGTCTACCTGAATGATCCGGCCGAGGGACCCCGCACGGTCACCGAAGAGGAGTTCGATCGGTCGTTCACGGGCACCGCCCTGACCTTCGAGCCCGGGCCCGAGTTCAAGAAGGGCGGGGAGTTCCCCAGCCTGGCCGGCGCGCTCCGCCGTCGCCTGGCCGGGTCCGAGGCCGGCATCCTGCTGGCCGTGCTGGCGGGCCTGTGCCTGGTGGTGCCCGGGCTGGCCGTCCCATCGTTCACCAAGGTCTTCGTGGACCGAGTCCTGGTTGGTGAGCTGAGGAGCTGGATTCCGTCCCTGCTCATGCTCATGACCTTCATGATGGCTCTCCTGGTGGCCCTGACCTGGGTGCAGCAGTACCAGCTCCTGCGTCTGGGGCAAAAGCTCAGTCTCACTTCCTCGAGCACGTTCCTGTGGCACGTACTCCGGTTGCCAGTGGAGTTCTTCACCATGCGCTACGCGGGCGATGTGGCGGCCCGCCTTCAGACGAACCAACAGGTGGCCCAGTTTCTGTCCAGCCAGCTAGCGGTCAATTTTCTGAACGTGATCGTTGTCGTGTTCTACGCGGCCATCATGCTGACCCTCAGCGTCCCCCTGACCGTCATCGGGGTCGGCATCGCCCTGCTCAACCTGGTCGCCCTCCAGTTCGTCTCCCGCCGACGAACCGACGTCAATCGCCGCCTCCAGCAGGACCAGGGGAAAGTGTTCAGCACGTCGTTTGGCGGTCTCCAGACGATCGAGACGTTGAAGGCGAACGGCTCCGAGGATGACTTCTTCGCCCGCTGGGCGGGCTTCCAGGCCAAGGCCCTGAACGCGGAGCAGGAGCTGGGCGTCTATACCCAGTATCTGGCCGCGGTCCCCACGCTGCTGGCAGCGCTCACCACCCTGGTGGTCCTCGCGTTCGGGGGTGAACTGGTCATCGCCGGAAGCCTCAGCATCGGTGCGCTGATCGCCTTTCAGTACTTGATGGCCAGCTTCAGCAACCCCATCAACAATCTGGTGAACCTGGGCAGCCAGGCACAGGAGATGGAGGCCAGCCTCAATCGGCTCGACGACGCGCTCAAATACCGCCTGGACCCACTGGTGGAAGAAGCGCCATCACCCCCCGTCGAGGGGCAAGGGGCGGGTGAGGGTTGGCGAGGGGGGGCTCGGCTCGACGGCCATCTCGAGCTGCGCGAGCTGACCTTCGGCTACAGCCGGCTCGATCCTCCCCTCATCGAAAACCTCGGCCTCAGTCTCACCTCGGGCACCCGGGTGGCCCTGGTCGGTGGAACCGGCAGCGGGAAGTCCACTGTCGCCCGGCTGGTGTGCGGCCTGTATCAACCGTGGAGCGGGGAGATTCTGTTCGATGGGAAGCCCCGGACCGCGTATCCCCGGCAGGTGCTGGCCAACTCGCTGTCGATGGTGGACCAGGAGATTCTGTTGTTCGAGGGGACCGTGCGCGAGAACCTCAGTCTGTGGGACGAGACGATCCCCGAGCCACAGATCGTGCGGGCGGCCAGGGACGCATGCATCCACGAGGACATCGCGGCGCGCTCGGGGGGTTACGCGAGCCGGGTCGACGAGGCGGGCGCCAACTTCAGCGGCGGCCAGCGACAGCGTCTGGAGATCGCGCGGACGCTGGTCGGCGAGCCGGCCATCCTGGTCCTGGACGAGGCCACCAGCGCGCTCGATGCCACTACCGAGAAGCTGATCGACGACGCGTTGCGCCGCCGCGGGTGTACCTGCCTGATCGTTGCCCACCGACTCAGCACGATCCGCGACTGCGACGAGATCATCGTACTGGAGCGTGGCAAAGTGGTGGAGCGGGGCACCCACGAGAGCCTGCGGGACGTGGACGGTCTCTACGCCCGCCTCATCGCGGCCGAGTGAGCGTCAGTGGTTGCCTCCTCGAGCCCTGACCCCAACCCTCTCGCAAAGGAAGAGGGGATAATCGTCGTCGCCGAGCTGGCGGGGAACCATCCCCTCCTGCTGGACGATCCCACGGCCGTCTGGCTGGTCCAGGCTGGCTCGGCGCACGTGTTTGCGGTCCGACTGACCGATGCGCAGCCGGCCGGAGCCCGACACTACCTGTTCACGGCCGAGCCGGGCGAGGCGCTGTTCGGAGTTGAACCACGGGCCGACGTGGGCGTCGGGCTGCTGGCCGTTGGCGGGCCGGGCACGACGGCGACCCGGCTGGATGCCGGGGAGTTGTGCAAACCATCCCCCCGAGCTGACGGGCCGGGGCAGGTGGGCATGCAGTTGGACCGCTGGATCGGCCGTCTCGTGCAGGAAGTGATCGACCCGGGCCTGCCTCCGCGCCACGCCCGGGTGCTCCCGGACTCTGGCCCGATCGAGCTGAACCCCGGCGAAGACGTGCGGCCGGCCGCGGGCGTGGCCTGGGTGCGCGTCGACGCCGGCCGGGTGCTCTTCGACGGCCTGGAGCCGTTGGCGTTTCCGGCGGACACCGGGGTGTTCCCGGTACCCGCGACCGCCTGGGTTCGGGCCGTCGAGCCCACCCAGCTCGCCGTGCTCACCCCCTCCGAGCTTGGTGCCGACGATCTGGACGCCGGCCTGCAGCGGCTGCACGCGCTGGCACTGAAGGCGGTCAGCCTCTCGCTGGAAGCGGCCGCCCGTGGCGATGCCGAGCGCCTGGAGCGAAGGGCGGTGGCCGATCGCCAGGCGGTGGAGAAGGGCCTGGCAGGGCTCGTGCTAGCCTACGAGCCGGGGCAGTCGGCCGCCCGCCTGGCCGCGGGCGCCCAGGACCCCCTGCTGGCCGCCGCCGAGCTGGTCGGCCGCGCGCTGGGCGTCGACGTGCACGCGCCTCCACGATCCGAGGCCAGCCGCCAGCAGATGGACTCCCTGGGGGCCATTGCGCGCGCCTCCCGGGTCCGGATGCGGGAGGTGACGCTGGACGGAGACTGGTGGCGCCACGACAACGGGCCGCTGCTGGCGTACCGTCGGGAGGACAATCGACCGATGGCGGTGCTGCCTACCTCCACAACCCGCTACGTGCTGGTAGACCCGGTTCACGGCACCCGCCAGGCGGTGGACGAGACGGCGGCGCGCACGTTATCCCCCACGGCCCACGTCTTCTACCGACCGTTCCCGCATCGACAGCTAGGGCTCGTGGACCTGCTGCGATTCGGTATCGAGGGGGCGGGCCGGGACATGGCAATGGTAGCCGCGATGGGTTTGATCGGCGGCCTGCTGGGCCTGGCTTCCCCTGTCGCTACCGGGCTGCTCATCGACCAGGCGATTCCCAGCGCCGACCGTGGCCAGCTCGTTCAGCTCAGCCTGGCACTGCTGGCCAGCGCGTTCGGACTGGCCGCCTTCCAGCTCACCCGAAGCATCGCCTTCCAGCGAATCGAGGGCAAGTTGGACGCGTCCATCCAGGCGGGGCTTTGGGATCGGCTGCTGAGCTTGCCGGTGCCCTTCTTCCGGGAGTACTCCTCGGGCGACCTGACCCTGCGGACCCTGGGCATGCAGACGATCCGCCAGGTGCTCACCGGCGTGGTGGTCTCCACGGTGCTCGCCGCCATCTTTTCGGTGTTCAGCTACGGGCTGCTGTTCTTCTATGACTGGCCGCTCGCCCTGCTGGCCACGGGTCTGTTCGTGATTGCCCTGGGCGTAACCGCGCTGGTGAGCGTCCTTCAGCTGGGGCACCTGCGGCGGGCCAGCCAGGTTGGTGGACGCATGATCGGTCTGGTGCTGGAATTGCTCACCGGTGTGGCCAAGATCCGGGTCGCCGCCGCCGAGGAGCGAGCATTCGGCGTTTGGGCCCAGGCCTATGGGGAACAGGCGGCGCTCAACCGCAAGGCTCAGCTCCTGGCGGTTGGTCTGAACGTATGGACGGCTGCCTTCCCCCTGCTGGCGCTGACGGCCATCTTCACCGCGATGGCGGTCGGGCGGACCGAGAGCCTGTCTACCGGTGCGTTTCTGGGCTTCAACGCCGCCTTCGGGCAGGTCATGGCCGCCCTGCTCGCCATGAGCGGCGCCATAACGATCGCCCTCCAGGTGGTCCCCCTCTACGAGCGGGCCCGGCCGATCCTGGAAACCCTGCCCGAGGTGGACGTCGCCCGGGCGGACCCCGGCGAGCTGACAGGTGACGTGGAGGTCAATGGGATAACGTTCCGCTACCCCGGGGCCGGGTCCCCGGCCCTGGAGAATGTGTCCTTCCATGCGGCACAAGGGGAGTTCGTGGCGCTGGTGGGCCCGTCTGGGTCGGGCAAGACGACCCTCCTGCGGATGCTGCTGGGGTTCGAGGCTCCGGAGAGCGGCTCGGTGCATTACGACGGCCAGGACCTGGCCGGGCTCGACGTCCGGGCCGTCCGCCGCCAGATGGGAGTGGTGTTGCAGAGCGGCAAGCTCATGCCGGGCGACATCTACACGAACATCGTGGGGTCGACCCGACTGCCGGTGGATGCGGCCTGGGAGGCGGCCCGCATGGCCGGATTCGAGGAGGACATTCGGGCCATGCCGATGGGCATGTTCACGATGATCATGGAGGGGATGGGGACCATCTCCGGCGGCCAGCGCCAGCGCCTGCTGATCGCCCGCGCGGTGGTGACCCGGCCGCGGATCCTGCTGTTCGACGAGGCGACCAGCGCCCTGGACAACGAGACGCAAGCCGCCGTGAGCCGGGCCCTGGAGGGCCTGCAGGCCACCCGGATCGTGATCGCGCACCGGCTGAGCACGATCATGAAGGCGGACCGGATCTATGTGGTGGTGGAGGGGCGGGTGGTCCAGAGTGGGACCTACGAGGAGCTGATGCAAGGGGGCGGCCCGTTCGCGGAGCTAGCCCGACGCCAGTTGGCGTAGCCTGGCTGATCCCAAGTTCGTCCTAAACGCCGAGCCGCGTCCTCGGCCGGCGGCAGCTCGACCTGATCGGAGAACCCGAGGAACAGGGATTCACGCCCGGCTGCCCAGGAGGAACTCGCCTACCGACGTCTCTGCGTAGTAGTCGGTTCCCACCGCGGCCGCGAAGCGGTCGGCGTCGCCGCCTCCCAGCGCGCACGACGCGAGCTCCATCGCGGTGGCCACCAGGTACATCGTCTGGTAGAGCACGCCGACATTCTTCAACGTCGTGGCGTAGGCGATCGACTCGTACTTCCAGGACAGGCGCTGGAAGCGGGAGGCCAGTGTGATCAGCACCTGTGGCAGCTCGGCGAGCCCCGCCGACCGCTGGGCGTCCCGTAACAGCGCCTCCACGTGGGCGGTCCGCTCGGAAATTCGCTCCAGTTGGTGAGCCAGCGGATCGTAGTGGTAGAGCCCGGACGCTAGGCCCGTGCAGCGGTCCACGCTCACGTATACCTCCAGGTCGTAGGTCGCGCCGCCGCTCGGATAGGGCCGTCGCGACGCCTCGTACAGGAGGCTACGGTCCGGATCGAGGGGGATGACCTCACGCACCCGCGCCACTCGGTAGAGGAACTCGCCCAGCTGCTGGGCGCTCATGGGTGGGGTGCCGAATTCCCGGATCGAGCGACGTTCCTCCAGGGCCCGGGTCAGAGGGATGTCGTCCTCGATCAGTCGGTCGAGGGATGGCCGGTAGAGTGGAACGACCAGGTCGCCCTGCGGGGGTTTGAGGGCGGGAAGCGGCGGAATCTCCCCCAGGAAGCGGAAGGTCCCACCGAACGGGGCGTCGTGGCGGCCGAGGCGGCTGCGGGCGTGGAACAACAGGTCGTGGAACTGCCACTGGCGCAGCGGCAGCGAGCGGTCTTCGGGCACGCTGCCATCGGTGTCCACGTCCACGATCACGCCCGCGCTGGCCAAGAGGCGGAGGAGGCTTCCCACAATTTCCTCGCCCGGGCCCGCGTGGATCCCGCACACCTCGGCGGCGCTCCGGGGCTCCGACAGAGTGGCGACTAGCGCCGCACCCGTCGGGCCGAACAGCGTCGTTCGGGCCACCGACAGCGGCGACTCCAAGACCAGGACGGATTCTTCCCGGCGAAGATAGGTGAACCGGGAGAGGAGGAAGCGGGCGTCGCGCCCGATGGGTCCTGCGAGGAGCCGGAAGCTGGGGACCATGGGAATCACCATGGCAAGCGGCTTCCCCGCGCGCACCACCGAATAGCTGAGGAGTTGCTGCTGGGCCCAACACTCCAGGTAGGAGTACAGGCGGGGGAGGGAGGTGGGATCTCCATCGTTGAGCGCGAGGTGTGCGAGATCATGCTCGGTGGCTCCCTCAGAGGCCAATGCTCTGAGCGTGGCGAGGAACCCCGGCGGGAGCCCCCTCAAGGTGAGCCGGACCCAAGGCGCCTCGATGATCGCATCGCCGTCCGAGGCGGGACTAACCGCGACTTCCCGGCGAAACGCCAGCACCACTGAGTCAGAAATCACGATCCCAATCGTCCCAAGCCCAGACTGGGCAATCAGCGGGTCTGCCCAAGACCCGCCATTCTACAAGACCTCGTTCCCTGCGGGGCACCATTGGCAATGAGAGCCATCCCCCTGTCCCAACCCTCCCCGCCAAGGGGGCTATCTTGAGGTCAGAGAAACATCCTCCCGCAGGTCCCTGGCTCGGGAGACAGCCGTAATCGCCGACCGGGCGGGGCCGCGGCCCTCCGTCGGGTTCAGGTACGGTTGGTTTACAATCGTCGCGGTCTTCAGCCAGCCGGTAGTAACTGGATCATCGATCACGCTCCCGCACCTTGAGCAAGGGGCTCAGGTGCGTCTCTACGGGACGGTCATTCACGATGTCTATAACAAAGGCGGCGAGTTAGATGTCTTTGGGGCGACTCCGATACGCTGTGTCTGCTGGGAGATCGACATCAGTCAATACAAAAAGTAAGGACGAAGGGCGAACGGCTTCGCGGCCCGGGGCGTCGAAGCTATCAGGGGGTAGTCATTCTTAGTGTGACGTTCCCGCCACGGCGTACGCCCGCTGCAGCTCCGCGAGATCGAACTTCTTCATCGGAAGAAAGGCCTGGGTCACACTGGCGATCTGCTCGGGCGAGCCCTCGCTCAGCATGCGGTCAAGCTCCGCCGGTGCTACCTGCCAGGAGACGCCGAAACGATCCTTGAGCCAACCGCATTGCTCGGCTTCCGGGACCGCGGACAGCTTTCCCCAGTAGTAGTCGATCTCGGCCTGCGTCTCGCAGTTGATCAGCAGCGAAATGGCTTCGGTGAAGCCGAAGTCATGCTCGCGGGCGCTATCCATCGCGGCAAACCACTGGTTCTCCAGCATGAAGTCGGCGAACATGATCGTGCCCTCCCGATCCGGCTCCATGCCGGGACCGTATCGGGCGGTCATCCCTCGGCGCGAATCGTGGAACACCGACGTATAAAAGTCGATCGCCTCCTCTGCGCGGCCCGCCACAGGGCCAGTGAACATCAGCGACGGCACGATGAACGGCCGCGGCTCGCCACTCAGATCGGACAGAATGAGCTGCCAGGAAAGACCGTATTTGTCCTGGATCCATCCGTAACGCTCGCTGAATGGGTACTTGTCGAGCGGCATGAGGGGCGTGCCGCCGGACGATAACTTGCCCCAGGTTGTGTCGAGGTTCTCCCGGGCTCGCGAATCCTGCGACGGATCGAAGTTGAGGAAGAACGAAATCGACGGATTGAACTTGAACAAGGGACCCGCGCTTATCGACATGAGCTTGAATTCAGCAAGCTCGAACGAGACTAGGTCGCAATCGCCAGAGGGCGTGTCCCGGAGCGTGGTCACGTTGGTGACGCGCGAGCGAGGAAAGATTGAGGTATAGAACTCGGCTGCCTCTTTCGCTTCCTTGTCGAACCAGAGGTGGGGCAGGATCTTCTGAGCAGGCATCGCACTCGCTCCGGGGATTTCCAAGTAGCCGAATCGACGGCCCTGAGAATAAGATAACAGGCTAAGTCCGGACACTTAGGCCCGGGAGCAGCCGAGGAACGCTAACGTCGGCATCCTCTGTGTTGCTAGTAGTCTTGACTTGCTCGCATCCAGGGTGGACAGTGTACTGGTAAGCAAACAGCCAGAGAGGAGGACCGACGTGTCTGAGCAGGACATCTCTAAACTCAAGGCGACGACTGCGAGCGTTAGCGAAAGCGAGAACCCAGCGATCCCCTCCCCGACTCCCAAGCCGCATCGGCCCAGGTCGAACCGAGATTGGTGGCCGAATCAGCTGGCCCTGTCGGTGCTCCACCAGCACCCGCCGAAGTCCAATCCGATGGGCGAGGACTTCAACTACGCAGAAGAATTCAAGACCCTCGACGTCGAAGCGCTGAAGCGGGACCTCACGCAGGTGATGACGACGTCGCAGGACTGGTGGCCGGCCGACTACGGCCACTACGGGCCGCTGTTCATCCGGATGACGTGGCATGCCGCGGGAACGTACCGCATCGCCGATGGCCGGGGCGGTGGCGGCGAGGGCGCTCAGCGCTTCGCTCCCCTCAACAGCTGGCCCGACAACGCGAACCTCGATAAGGCCCGCCGGTTGCTCTGGCCGATCAAGCAGAAGTACGGCCGTAAGATCTCTTGGGCTGACCTGATCGTCTTCGCCGGCAACGTGGCATATGAGTCGATGGGGTTGAGGCCGTTCGGCTTCGGGTTCGGGCGCCCCGACATCTGGGAGCCCGAGGAGATCATCTGGGGGCCCGAGGACACCTGGCTCGGAGACGAGCGCCACGCCGGCGAGGGAGACCTCAAGGGGCCGTTCGGCGCCGATCACATGGGGCTGATCTACGTGAACCCGGAGGGACCGGGCGGCAACCCGGACCCGGCCCTTGCAGCGAAGTACATTCGACAAACGTTCCTCCGCATGGCGATGAACGACGAGGAGACGGTGGCGCTCATCGTCGGCGGCCATACGGTCGGCAAGGCCCACGGCGCCGCTCCGGGCCCCGAGCACGTCGGTCCCGAACCAGAGGGGGCAAGCCTGGCGGAGCAAGGCCTCGGCTGGAAGAACAGGTACGGCAGCGGCAAGGGCGCCGACACGATCACCAGCGGGCTGGAGGGCGCCTGGACCAACGAGCCGACCAAGTGGGACAACGGGTTCTTGGAGAACATGTACAAGTACGACTGGCACCTCACGACGAGCCCCGCCGGTGCCAAGCAATACGCTCCTACGAATCCCGAGGCCCAGGGGACCGTGCCGGATGCTCACGATCCGTCGAAGCGGCACGCTCCCATGATGCTCACGACAGACCTCGCGCTGAAGACGGACCCGAGCTACGCGGAGATCACGAAGCGCTTCCGCGAGCATCCGGATCAGCTCTCAGAGGCGTTCGCGAAGGCGTGGTACAAGCTGCTGCACCGCGACATGGGTCCCGTCTCGCGCTACCTCGGCCCATGGGTTCCGGAGCCGCAGCTCTGGCAGGACCCCGTCCCCGCCGTCGATCATGCGCTGATCGGGGCGGATGACATCGCTACTCTCAAGAGCAAGCTCCTCGCGTCGGGTCTGTCCATCTCCCAGCTCGCCTCCACCGCTTGGGCGTCGGCGGCGACCTTCCGCCACACCGACAAGCGCGGCGGCGCAAACGGGGCACGGATCCGACTTGCGCCGCAAAAGGACTGGCAGGTGAACAACCCGGCCGAGCTGGCCAGGGCGCTCCAGACACTGGAGCGGGTCCAGCAGGAGTTCAACGGCTCACAGTCCGGCGGAAAGAAGGTCTCGCTTGCCGACCTGATCGTCCTGGGCGGGTGCGCGGCCGTGGAGCAAGCGGCGAAGAACGCCGGCCACAACGTCACGGTCCCGTTCGCGCCGGGCCGCACTGACGCTTCGCAGGAGCAAACCGACGTGGAGTCGTTCGCCGTGCTCGAGCCGACCTTCGACGGGTTCCGGAACTACCTGCACGCCGGAGAGGAGCTGCCGCCAGAGGAACTGCTGGTGGAGCGGGCATTCATGCTGAATCTCAGTGCTCCCGAGATGACGGTTCTCATCGGTGGGATGCGAGCGCTCAACGCCAACTCCGGGCAATCCAGGCACGGCGTCTTGACCAATCGGCCCGAGACGCTGAGCAATGACTTCTTCGTGAACCTGCTCGACCCCAGCACGGAATGGACGGCATCAGGCTCTGACGCGAGCGTATACGAGGGTCGCGATCGCTCGACGGGCCAGGTCAAGTGGACCGGTACCGCCGTCGACCTCGTCTTCGGCTACAACTCCCAGCTACGGGCCCTCTCGGAGGTCTACGCATGTGACGACTCGAAGGAGAAGTTCGTGCGTGACTTCGTGGGCGCCTGGAACAAGGTGATGAATCTCGATCGCTTCGACCTTGTCGTTTAGGGCATGAGCGTGCGGCCGGCCGCGGCCGCCAACTAGATTCGTTACCAATACCGTTACAGCAAGCGCGGGCGAACCACAAGGGTAGCCCGCGCTTTGCTGTGGACGGTGGCGTGTCCCGAGTCACCAGGCCACGAGCGCGTTGTGGACGGAGACGCGCCGGCATGGCCCCCAGACGTCGCGCTCGTCCCGAGTACATGGTGGGACGCGTCAACTGGCAAACCAGTCGCCATGATGGCCTGAAGGATGGCGAGAGCTCTGGTCGTCGGTGACATCGCCTCATTGAACAGGGACTCTGGCACCGATTACACTTACGCCAGAGTGAGGAAACCGAGTCCTTAACTGCCGAATTCGGGCTTGGGAGGATGACAATTAACCAGGACTCGGTGAACGCTTGTGACCGTTACCTTGCGGGAGTAACTCAGTTGGTAGAGTCCCTGCCTTCCAAGCAGGTTGTCGCGGGTTCGAGTCCCGTCTCCCGCTCCAATGACGAGGTGTGATCTCGCTCGTCTTGAGCGAGATCACACCTCGGTTTCGTTTGTTCAGTGGAAAGGCCCGGGTCGATGACCTTTTTAGGGACGTCACTCGCCGTGAACCTCCGCCACTGCTCGCGGCGAGCCCCGCCGCACGGCGTAGCCGATTTCCTCGTAACCCACGATGCGCTTTCGCAGCATGCGCAGCAGCACCGGGACGTGAATGTCGACGTAGTCGAAGATCTGCACGAGTTGCTTCCCGTCGTACAAACGATGGAGACGGCCGGCGTACTGCTGGATTGTCCCTCGCCAGGAGACCGCCAGAGTGAGAAACAGCGTGTCCAGCCGCGCATCGTCGAATCCCTCGCCGATGTAGCGACCGGTGGCGAGCAGCACGCGCGGCTCGTTCCCGGGGACGGATGTCAGGGCTTCTGTCAGGCTCCGATCACCGTCTTGCCGAACGCCGTGGGCGCCGACAGCACGCCGAGCTCGTGCTGTGCAAGCGCGGCGGCCACCTCTGCTTGTTCCATTGAGAGCGCCCCATCAAACTTGGCGGAAATCGGTGCGCCCCCACATCGTTCGTCCCGCAGACCAACAGAGGTCGCGCTGTGCTCGAAGGGTTTGCGGACCTCGATCAGGCAGCCGCGCGGCAGAGCCAGATGCTCCTGGAAGTCCTCGGAACAGTCGATGAGGCGGGGCTTCTCGCGCGTCGACATCCGTCGTGCCTGGGCGCGGTAGAACTCCGGGTTCTGAATTGTGGCCAGCCGACGCAACTGGTTGATGAGGAGTGGGGGAAGGCCATCCTTCGGAATGAATGGGCGATTCGCCAACACCACGTTGACGCTCGAAAGCAGAAGGCCCCGCATTGGCACCTCTGACTTGCGGCGATGGGATGGCGGCAACGTCCATGGTTGCGGTTCCTCGTCCTCCTCAAACCAGGATGGACCCAAACCGAGAACTCTTCCCGCGCGAGCCGCATCGCGAACGATCGGCTCCACGGCGGACGGTTCCAGACGGTGGATCGATGGCAGAAAGCGCCACTGGTCCGGAAATGGCTCCAGCGACCCATCCAGAAACACGGTGTTTCCTTGCCGGCGGGTCTCTTCCTGGAGCGGCAATGAGATGAGGTTGCCAAAGCCGCGGGTGGGCAATGTGTCCTGACTCGGAAAGAGTCGGTCATAGGAATCGAATCCGATCTGGTACCGCCGGTCGAGCGTCCTCGTCACTACGACGCTGCCGAGGTTGCGCGCCAGGGATGCGGCAACGGGGCTCGCGAAGAAGGTCCACAGATGGGCGCCATCGCCGGAGCGTGACCGCTCAACAGCAGACGGAATCCCAAGCGCATCGCACGCATCAGCCACCGCCAGCACATCGTTGTGCCAACTCTCCTTGTCGAAGTCGATGGCAAGCAGCCAGCAGGTATCGTCGCGCAACAGCGGATAGAGTCCCACCGTGGAGTTGCCCGTCAGGTGACCTCGGACGACCTCGGCACCCAATGGAAGATAGTCGGATAGTCGTGCGGTTCGTGCTTGACGTTCCGGCCGCGAGGCGCTCCGGGCCGGAGCGCCGGCGAATAGCCAGTGCGGCCGTCCAGCCGCTGCCAACGGATCGCAAACACATCGTCGCGCCCACGAAAGAGGCTCTGATAAAGCGCAAGCGTGCTTTCGGCGGACGAGCCATTCGCGACGTAGTCATCCGGGCGCGGGATTCCATCGGATCCTGAGCTCGGCGAGCCGTCACGAACAACGCCACCTTCGGGCTGGTTTCTTGTCTCCGAGAACACGCGTGACTTCGTGCCAGATCGCATCGTTCACGGCTGGCGGTTCATCACCGCCCATGAATTTCACCGCCTCCTGGTGCGGCGCCACCGTCGTGTCCGAAACTCGGATTCTGATCGGACGCGGAAACCGCTATAGAAACTTGCGCTCGATCTCATCGAAGAAGGCGCTGGAGATCTTCGCGAAGTCCTCTTCGCTCATCTTGATCGGCGCCCCCATCTCGTAGCCGAGCACCGAGGTCTTGGGGACAGCTTGATCGACTTCTCGGGCGTCATCGTGCCGTCGTTGTTCAGCAGCGAGTTGCACATGATCCGCACCTCGTTCAGCGAATTGCCGTCCTTGCCCTCGATCACGCGCAGCCGATGCGCGAACATGTAGTCCAGCAGGAGGACCATGTTGTTGAAGAACGCGGTCTCCAGGGCCTCGGTTGCGGAGGTCAGTTGCGCGCCATCGTTCGCTGGCCGCAGCTTCGTCGAGGCCGAAACCATGTCTCGGTAGGCGGAGACTGATGAGTCGACTCTGGCGCGGCAGCCATCGATGTATCCCTGCGTGTATTTGTTGACACCAAGCATGCGCTAGCCCTCTCTTCTTTTCTGATTGGGTGGTGCTGATCACTTCATGACGTGCGGGCGGGCAGAATTGTGACCGAAGTCCCGTGCAAAATCATCCTTCCGCCTCGCCACGAACCAGTAGAGTTCAACACGACCCCCCTTCGAAAGTGAGGAGCGCCCACGACGGCTATCGACCCGTGAGGGATCTCAGGCGCCCGCGGCCTCCCGAAGCCCCACCGCTCGACTGCACGCCGGAGGAACAGCAGGAATGGCTCGACGCTTTGAGGGCGGTCGACGCCGATGTGACGCAGTTTGCCGCGGGGATCGCGCTGGAGCATTTTTCCCGCGCGGGCGTTCCGACGCACGCCGAGCTGCCGCGGGCCGACGACTGGAGCGGATTCGCCCTGTATCTCATGCTATCGCTCTCGCCGGTTCTGGACGGGGGCGGCGACACGGAATGGGTGCGTGCCCTCATGGCCGATCTCGTGGAGCTCAGCCTGCTCAACCCGAGCGGATCCCCGGAAAACCGGTTGGCGCAGCTCCTCGCGCAGTTCGTTCAGTGGGGCTCCTATGACCCGCACCGCGCTGCGTTCATCGCGCTGCTACCGCCGCAGGCTGGGCCCGCGTTGGAGCTCATCCGCGAGTGGGAAGACGAGGAGGAGCGGCGCAAGGACGAGGCGTACTACTGACCGAGCGGAGATAGTGAGCGCAAGAGCCCGGAGCGCCGTGGCACTCCGGGCTCTTGCTTCGTCAGCTTGGCAGAGCGGCTACCGAGCCGTCATTGGCCTCCGGCCGCGAACGTCAACGTGTAGGCCCCGACTGCCCCCGGCGAGAACGAGGTAACCTCGATCGTATAGGTGCCCGCCGCGGGGAGCGCGAACCCGTCTCCTGTCTCGGGAATTCGAGAATTCGTGCTGCCACCAGAATCGTCGTTCTCAGCAAGGACGGCCCCGCCCGCCCCGAGCAGGTAGATCGACGAGTCGAAATCGGTCGAATTCACACCGATGACGACCGATTGGCCGGCCGTGCCATTGAACGAATACCGATCGGAGAAGCGGTCTGGACCGTCATGCGCGGGGCAGTCGGCCGGACTGAGGGTGCCGTTGATGGTCTGGCCGACTGTGATGGGTGTAGCAGCGCACTGGCCTCCGCCGGCGGTCGCCGTCGGGGTTGCGACAGCGGTAGCGGCTGGAGCCGTGGTGGGTGCCGCAGCCGTGGGAGACGGACCTGGGGTCGGCGCCGCAGCGGTAGGGGCAGGAGTCGGCGCCGCGGCGGCGGGCGTGCTGCCGGTCCGCGTGCCGTTCCAGAAAGACCCGCCGATGATTCGCTGCCCATCACCTGAGAGCCTGACCGACATGCCAGAATCGCCGCCACTGAAGGCGGGGTTGCATCCCGTTTCATCGATGGAGATGGTGAGCCGATCCGCGCTGACGGTACCGGTGAGCGTTCCCGTGTGCGGTCCGCAAGGCTGGGTGTAGGAGTACGTGCCCGTCACCTGGTTTCCGGTCTGGGTCAGGTTGAGAATCGCATTCACGGTCGGCGTGGGTGCGTGGAGGTTGTCCACGGTCCACGTTCCCGTGAAGGTGGGCGCCGTCGGTGGTTGCAAGGTCGCGGGCGGCAACGTAACCGCTCCAGTCCCAGCGCATGCCGGTGCACGATTGGGCGGGAGCGGAGGATTGGGTCCCGACGGCGGAACGAAGGCCTGCATCAGGCACACGCCGGGGTTAAATACCCAGAAGCACCTGTGGCCGAACACGTCGCACTGTTTCGCCAGTCCCACGACTCTCCATTGAGTGCCAATCAGGTTCAGGCGGTGGGCGTAGGTCGGGTTGCCGCTAGCGTCCGGATCCGGCATGTCGTACCAGCCCTGGTATGCGACCTGGCCCTGAGTGATGCGGACGGGAGCGTTATCGCCGCCTCCAAAGTTCGCGTTCTCACTTGCGCTGCTGGTGTATCCAAAGGCGGCCAGGCGCTGGCCGGGGGAACGGCCCAGGCTGTCAGTATGGGGGCAGGTAGCGAGGGCGCTCATAGTCGCCGGGGCATACGGGTAGTATTCGGGCCCGTTCGGATTTCCGCTCTGGCCGAAGCATTGCCCGTTCGTCATCTGGTCGTTTGCTTCCCAGGCGGCAGCGTACTGGAGCACCGCGTCGACCTGCAGCGGCGGCAGCGGAGGGTTCTGTTGCGCCCGGAAGTTGTTGATAGCATTCAATCCGTTGAGGGTTTCCTGGTCCCACCCAATGGTGACCGGGATGGGCTGGGTTCCTGGGACCTGCGCCTGCGAGTACGCCGGATTCCCGAGCATGATCACAAGCCCGAGGATTCCGGCGGCGGCCAGGACCCTGGTTAAGCGTCGCGTCCGATTCATGAGGCTGATCTCCTTGTAGATAGGGTTTTGTTCGCGTTGGACAGACCATCACCGTGCACATTCGGATTCCGGGGAAGGGATTGCCGGCTGAGCACAGCTCGTCAGCTCGTAACTCGAAAGTAAACGAACTGTAAGTGAGCGCTATCTTATCGCAAACTACTACGGCACGTCGAGGTCAATTCTTGCCCTGAAAGCGCCCAACAGCAGCGAGATTGGTTCATCTCCCATCGCGATGAGAGATATTAGGTGAGGGCACCCGGTCCCATAGGAACCAAATCGCGGCCAACTAGCGGAAGTAGACGTCCACTAGGTCTTCTTATCCCACTGATAAAAGTTCCAGTAGACGTCCGCTCCGCCGCCCACGGGCCCCGTGACCCCCTCCCGCATGAGGAGCGGAGTGACCTGGAAATAGAAGGGCATGATGGCCAGGTCCGTGAACGCCTCCCGCACCAGCTCGCGATGGACCTTCGCCGCCTCCCCCTGTTCGATCGTGGCGTGGAGGGTGGCCAGGATCTCGTCGAACCGCGGGTTGGAGTAGCCGGCCAGGTTGCGACCGTTATAGCGATTGGCCGGGGTAGAGATGTCGGCGGTGCGGAGGCGGCCGATGGCGTAATCGCTGATCGTCTGGTCGTGGATCTGGCCGCCGGCGATCTTGGCCTCCAGCTCTCGGTCGCGTACGACGGGAAGCTGTTTGACGTTCACCTGCATCCCGACGACCTTCCAGAAATCGGCCAGGACCGCCTGCTCGCGCTGGAACTGGAATCGGTTCCAGAGATCCGTCTCGAATCGCTCGCCGGTTGCAGAATCGACCAGGAACCCATCCGAGCCCATGGTCCAACCCGCCTCGGCCAGCATCCGCTGCGCTTGGGCAACGTCATACTCGTAGTGCGGAGCCGCGCCCTCCACGGCCGATCGCCACTTACTGATGGGCGATATCCAGTGGTCCGCGACGGGCGAGAGGCCGTATGTGATGGACTCCACCAGGGCCTGGCGGTCCACGGCATGCATCATCGCTTCCCGCACATTGCGAACCGCCATGCCGGCCTCGGGTCGGGCGAACTCGGGGCGATACTGCGGCTCGATGGAGATCGTGCGATGCGTGGGCGTCCAGGTCACTACGTTCGGTGTGCCGGCCCACCGCTGCTCAACTTCCTTGCCGCCATCCACGTCCAGCGCGTCCTTGTGGTAGACGACGTCCAGCGCGCCGGCCAGCAAGTTGGACAGGACCGTGTTCTTGTCTGCCATGAACCGCAGGACCACTGTATCCAATGGGGGACGGCCCAGGTAGTAGCCATCGAACCGCTCGAACTCCACATACGCGCCGGCTTCCCAGTGCTTGATGCGATACGCCCCGGTTCCGACGAAATCCCTGCGGAAGGAAGAAGGAGAACTCCGGGAAGCCGGCCCTGTCGTTCAGATACGTCTCCTCGAGGAGGGCCCATCAACTTCGCTGCCCAGGTTCATTCGAGTCTATCACGCGAAGGCGGTCCGGCTGGCTGCGTCCATCGTCGGGGGTGTGCCCTAACTTGGTGCGCTCGCAGTTTGTGATCGATAGCTGATGGGCGCGCGATAGGGATGATGTTTGGTGGGCCGACCATTGATGACCAAACCCTTGTTCTCAAGCGGGAGTGGAGCGGGCGGTTTGAGTTTGTTCGGTCGGACGGGTTTGGCCCGAGCCTCGGCGACGGCTGTGGAATCTAGAATGGCAGCTTTGGGGGGCCGTTTGTGGGTAGGCGCGCAAAGCGGCTGCCAAATGCGCGGCCACTCCTGCTTCCATCTGCCGCTGCAGGCTGTTGTTCGGAGAGCGAGCATCGGATTGACGTTGGGCCGCGCCCAATGCATCCCACTTCCCTTGAGCCGCTCCTCGACCACGAGCTTGTTGGCACTCTCAACCATGCCGCTCCCGATGGGATAGCCAGCCTCCGCGAACTTCGCATAGGCGATCTGGGCTTGGCGCTTCTCCAGGTAGGCGAGCACCTCGTCTCGAACTTTGATAGCAGTCACCGGATCGGCCGAGTCCGCTGTCGGCAATGCCCGGAGAGCGGCGAGGACCTCATCAGGGTCTCCGTGTTTGAGTCTATGGAGCCACTTTTCCAGCCACTCGCTCGTCTCGGCCGTCCCGTGGCCGAAGACCGCTTGGGCCGCCAGGGTCAAATGTTCAGCCGCGTGGGGGAAGTCCAGAATCCGCACCGCCTTCGGCACATGCCAATCGACAAACTTCTGTAGCCACTCCGCCCCATCCGCCACCGCGCACACTGTCTGGGCCGCATAGGTCCCACGCCGACACAGCTCCACTTCCGCAAACCGACGGAATCCCTCCGCCGTATCCAGTCGCGAGAAGTACGACACGTCTTTGGCGTGCACCTCTCCTCCAAGGCTGACTTCGATCCTGCCGATCGCGAGCGTTTTGACCTCCACCCACCCTTCTTTCACCAGGTGCACCATCGCCCCGTCGGCACTTACTTGTTGGATGGCGGCGCCAGGAGTCTCCGGCCGCTGGCCACGTTCAAAAGCGACAACCTCGGCCTCCTCCAACTTCAGGAGCACCGCCCCCGCCCGTTCCGTTATCGCCCGGACCGTTTCCTCCCCAAGCTCCACCCGGGTGAAGAAGCTCAGCACCTCCGGCACTCGCTCGAACGGCAGCTCCGTCCCCAGTCGCGCCACGCCTTCGACCAGATACGGCGAGAAGGCTTGCCTACTTAACTCCAGTTCCCGGTCCAGGGGGGAAAAGCCCGGTGCCGCACACCGGGCAAACCACGTACCGACGCTGGATGTTCACTGGGCGATCGCCCTGCACCGTCACCGACCGCTCCTTCGTCCCGCGCGATTGCATGACCCGTCCGCAGGTCGCACACGTGGGCCGTTCGGACTCATCCGCTGCCTCGGCCTGGGCTCTCATCACGATTTCCTGCTGAATCAGCTCGGCCCGCAAGGAGTCCAGCCGTTCTTCGACCGCTGACTCGATCTGCGCAAACGTCGCTCGCGGATGCGCCTGACGCCAACTCGCCATTTCCCGAAAGATCCGGGCTCCGATTTCATGCCCCGGTGACATTGCTTGCTCGTCCGCCATCTCCCAGCCCCTCGCGTGATTAGTGACTGGAAGTCACTCTACGCCCACTCTTCCTCACCCATCGCCTGCCACACCTACCAATCTCATCTCAGCCATCATCGTCCGACCACACACCCACGGAGCGCACAAAGTTAGGGGGCACCCAATTTGGACAACTAGCGTCCCGAAGGGCGCGTTTGGGGATATGCTTCAGGGGCATCCTACGGTGGGAGATTCGAAGATGGCGACGAAGGCGCAGATCCACGAGTTGCTTGATCGGCTCCCGGAGGACGAGCTCGCAGCGATCGAGCGAGTTCTCGACGATCCTCTTTTGCGAGCGCTCCTTTCTACTCCTGCCGATGACGAGCATTTGGCGCCCGAGGAGATTATTGGTCTCATCGAGGCTAAGCGCGACGCAAGAGAAGGGCGGATCCACAGATTCGCTACCGTCGATGAACTCATCGGAGATTTGAACGCACACGACCGGCAGTAGCTTGGATCGAAGCGGTGGATCTGGAGTGAACCGAGCGGTTCCTGCGCTCCTACCGCCGCCTTACGAGTCAAGAGCGTCGTCAGATAGACCAGCATCTGCGGCTATTGGCTGACAATCCGCGACACCCGGGCCTGCGGGCAAGAAAATGGCCGGGTTCGGATATCTAGTCCGAACTTCCAGCCGTTTCCGGGCGAATTAGGCACGAAATAGGGCAAATCGACCCATGGGTCTGTCTACATTGAGCCTGGCGAGAGGCCCAGCAGGGCGAAGGCTCGCTCCTGGAGGGGTGTCGACTGCGTGATCATAGAGAAGTTGGCCTTCGGGTCCGCGCCGCGTGGGATCACGCGATTTTTCACCAACGTGGCCAGGTGGGCCAAGAGGGTGCGGAAGCTCTGCACCGGGTGTCCGTCCGCAGTCCGCTTCGTCTGATCCTTCCGTTTGGCCGCTTCGGACCTGGGCGCCGGTGCGACCGGGTCTGGCCGCTCCGGCGGGGTCTCATCGACGAAGAGGAGCGGAGCGAGAGCCTGTTGCATCGTCCGCTGCACGAGGTAGGCCAGCATGCAGAGCAACAAATGCGCTCGGACTCTCCCTTCGGTGTAGTGGTAGATGGGACGGACCTCGAGGTCGGAGAGCTTGAAATGGCGGAAGGCCCGCTCCACATGGGCCAGGCTCTTGTAGGCGAGCACCACCCCTGGGGTGTCCAACTGCTCCTTGGGCACGTTGGTCCGCAGAACGTAGAACCCGTCTAAGGCAGCTTCGGCGGCGATGGAGTTCTCATTCCGAGCATAGGTGAAGCTCGTATCGGTGACCGTCCTGGTGAAGTGCTTGGCCATCTCGTACTTGTTCACCACCCGGCCCACCCGCTCGCCGATCGTCGCTGCCCCCTTGAGTCCAGCTCGTCCACCGACTGCGCCTCGTTCGACCATGGCGACCACTTTGGCCAGTTCCTTCTCCGTGGCAAGAAGCATGTCCACGCGTTTCTTCGCCCGCTTCTCAGCCAGGAGCGGATTGAAACACACCACGAGCCGTTCCCCGGGATAGCGCGGGTCACGCACCTCGGCCAGGTTCTGCTCATCGAAGAGTGAGAGTTGGATGCTCCCGGCCTCAATGAGTTGCTTGATGGTCGGCGCCCGCAACGCGGTGACCCAGTGGTTGCCCGCAATCTCCTGCAGCTTCGCCACCTGCGCACCGGTCAGCATCCCCCGGTCCGCTACCCACACCACCTCGTCCACCCGAAACCGCTCCTTGACCTTCGCCACCTGGCCCATGAAGGTGCTCGGGTCCCCGGTGTTGCCAGCGAATGCCTCGATGGCCACCGGTGCGCCGTCTGCATTGGTGAGGAGCCCAAACTCCACCTGCAGCTTCCCGGGTTTTCCATCCCGACTGTAGCCTCGCTTCGCCAACGGACAGTGCTCGCCCTCTACGTAGGTCGAGCTCAGGTCGTAGAGCACCACCTCACCATTCTTCAGATACCGTTTGGCCAGCCGTCCCTCGATCTGCTCCTGGCGCTCCAAGAGCCAGTCCATCGCCTCATAGAGCTCATCCTCGCTGGCCTCCTCGACGTCAAGAAGCGGCCCCAGGCTCGTGGTGGGCAGCAGTCGGGTGGTGGCAAGCTTGGAGGCCGGCTGCAAGATGCGTCCGACCACCATGGCGAGCACCAGGTCGCGCTGCCGACTGGGCTGCGGATCCAGCAGTGCTTCCAGCCCCAGCGTGCGCGCCGTGCCGAGCGTGGCTGCGACATGCCCATGAGGCCAGCTCCGCTCGATGGCGAGCACCTCCCGTGCCGAGATGAGCTCCTCACCGGCCAGGGTGCGCCGAACGGCCTCGACGGCGGCAGGCGGGAGGGCGGAAAGGTTGGCAAGGGTGCGATTCTTGACCTTGTCCCCTTCGCGGTAGGACTGGCGAAGCAGCGTGGAATGGTACTCTCGCTCGCCATGACGGCGGGTGATCGTGACTACGTGCATCGCTCCGGATTGGCGCCTCGGCATACAGCATTATGCCACCCCACGCCCTCATCTAACAAGACTACTCGTGTCTACATTACGTCACAAATATGAGCGCCTTTGCGCTCGCCAGGAAGGCGAATAGGGGACTATGATGACTTGCGCTCGGTAGCTTCCCTGGAAGTTCGGTCTAGTACGCACGCGTAAGTCGAGACATCAGGCTTTTCTACGAGGTACGTGAGGACTCGTACCTACTGCTGGATGTCGGACACCATGGCATCGAAGACTCCCGCTGATTGTGATCCCCCGCCGACGCGTCATTCCCTGTCGGCAAGGTTCAAGGAGCAGGCGCTCTGGCCGGGGTTGAGTACTCCCCATGTGGCGGTTTACGATGTCGCGCTTTTCGGACGGCGTGTTGCATTGTGAGATATGATTCCGATATATTGACCGTGAGCGAGCCTAACGGCAGCAGCAAAGACGCACCAGGAGGGGGCGGCCGACATGTTTACCGACAAAGTCGAACTCAAAGATTTCGACAAGATGGACAAGGAGTACAAGGATCTCCTGGGTCGCATTCTTACCATTCAGGCGGACTGTGAGATCGGCGGGCCCCACCTGTACGTGGATGCGATGCTTCCCGCCGCCCCGTCGAAGAGCTACCAGCTAGTCGTCGCACGAACCGCGGCCGAGGAGATTGATCACTTCCGCAAGATGGCTCGGTTGGCCGGCGAGATCGGCACCGACGTCTCCCACGTGTTGAAGTGGTCCAACCAGAAGCGCTACGTCGAGGCCTTCCGCACGAACATCACCACCTGGGAAGACTTCGCCGTCTTCGGCTTTCTCGTCGATCGAGTTGGCAAGTATCAGCTCGACGAGTTCATCGGCTGCAGCTACCTGCCGCTGGACCGCGCCGTCCGCACGATGCTTCCCGAAGAGGATGGCCACATCGAGTTCGGCACAACCGCGTCCATGGAGCTTGCTGCAAAGGGCGGCGAGGCCAAGGAGCGCGTCCAGAAGTCGGTCGACTACTGGTACGTCAAGGCACTCGACATGTTCGGAAACTCAGGGTCCTACCGATCCGAGCGATTCCGCGAGTGGGGCATCAAGCGCCGCTCGAACCAACAGGCGCGCGAGGAGTATATGGCGGAAGTGAACCCGCTGATCGAGAAGGCTGGGCTCACCATCCCCGATCCATTGGAAGGCCGCCTGTACGTCTAAGGAACGGCCTGATGTGTCATCCTGAGCGCCAGCGAAGGGTCCGTGGCCGGTATTGAGGGCACGGGTCCTTCGCCTGACGGCTCAGGATGACAAGGAGCTTTCCGACGCCAGCATCCCATTCAGGAAAAGAGGAACCCGCGCATGGTCGAAGCTGCCCCCAACACCTACAAGCTTGACGAGTATCTGAAAGACATCATCCAGGCCGTGTACAGCGCCACGAGCGTTGGCGTCTCGCACGTCAAGGATGATCCAGCGGCCGTGGATCGAGCGCTGTCCGATTGCCAGGAAGTTCTCGGGACAGTCATGGAAGGCAAGGTCGAGGAGTGGGTCGAGTAGCCGCTCGTGTAGCGTCATCTTGTGCTATGTCATTCTGAGGGCGAAGCCTGAAAATCCGTACCTCGCGCGGCTTCTCTGCCGTTTGGCCTGAACTGACGAGCTTAAGACCATAACTCGCTGAGCACTCCCGTTTCTTGAGTTAGTGCGGCAGACGCGCCGCCGAGTCGGAGTCGGAACCCACCTGCAGGAGTTCCTCGTTGCACGTTGTCGTTTGTGGCAAGGTCATCCCCGATAGCTCCGTCACGCTTCACATCGATCCGTCGACGAAGCGCATGCAGCGCAAGGATCTGCCCCACGAGCTAGATCCCGCGGCCGCGAGCGCCGTCGAGGAGGCGCTCCGCCTGACCGAGAAGTACGGCGGATCCGTCACGTTCATCACCATGGGTATCCCCGATGCCACCATCGGCATCCGACGTGCCTTTGCCATCGGCGCAACCGCTGGCGCTCACCTGTTGGACGACGCGTTCGCCGGGTCCGACACCCTTGGCACAGCCAAGGCGCTGGCCGCCGCCATCAAGAAGCAGCCGCCGTTCGATCTCGTGATCTGCGGAACCGAGAGCAGCGATAGCTATTCGGGCATCGTTCCGGTGCAGCTTGCGCACTTTCTCGGCGTTCCGGCGCTGACCTTCGCGAACCTCGTCGAAGCCGATGGAGACACGGTCACAGTCCATCGCCAGTCGGAGACTGGCTACGCCGTCGTGACCGCAAAGCTTCCAGCCTTGATCTCCGTTACGAGCGGCATCAACGAGCCGCGGTACCCGCAGCTCAAGGGCATCATGGCCGCCCGAAAGATTGAAATCACCACCTATGCCGCCGCGGACCTCGGGCTCGGCCCGAATGACGTTGGCGAGTCTGCCGCGCGCGAGCGCGTTCTTACCGTTGGAGCCCCCCCGCAGCGAGCGGCGGGGCGCGTCGTCGAGGACGATGGCACGGGCGGAAAGCAGATCGCCGAGTTCCTCGCATCGCTTGGCGTCATCTAGGAGAATCGGCGAAAAATGGCAGATCGCATCTGGGTTTACGCGGAAGTCGTAGCTGGCGCTGTCACTCCCACGACGCTGGAGCTCATCACGAAAGCGGCTGAAGTCGGCGACGCCGAAGCCGTGCTCCTTGGATCTGCCCCTGCGGACGCGGTGCAGACCCTCGGCGAGCATGGCGCCAAGGTCGTCTATCGTTCTGAAGACGCAGTGTTCGACGACTACCTCACCTTGCCGGCCGTAGAGGCCATGGCCAACCTGATTGCGCAGCAACAGCCAGCGGTACTGCTCTTCGCGTCCAGCTACGCCGGCCGCGACGTCGCCGCTGGCCTCTCTGCGCGTTTGAACTGCGGCGCTATCACGGATGTGGGCGACTTCCGACTCACCGCCGGCAGCGTCGAGGCGACGATCCCCGCGCTAGGCGGCTCCTATCAGACGACGGCCACTCTGGTGAGCGAAGGGACCAAGCTGCTGATCGTGCGTCCCAAGTCATTCGAGGCGAATCGGGCCGGCGGCTCGGCGCGCGTCGAGAATGTCGCGGCTCCATCGAGCGACGATGTGAAGCGTGTGCGCGTGGGCGAGCGCGTGTCCGTCCCCGCCGAAGGGCCACAGCTCGAGGGCGCAAACAACATCGTGGCTGGTGGCCGCGGACTGAAGTCTGCCGAGTCGTTCCATATGCTTCGCGAGCTGGCGGACCTCATTGGAGGCGCTGTCGGGGCGACTCGAGCCGTCGTGGATGCTGCGTGGGTTCCCTACTCGATGCAGATCGGCCAGACCGGAAAGACCGTCAAGCCCGACGTCTACATCGCTTGCGGCATCTCGGGAGCCATCCAGCATCTGGCTGGCATGAAGAGCTCGAAGACCATAGTGGCCGTCAACACGGATCCCGAGGCGCCCATCTTCAAGGTCGCGGATCTCGGCATCGTGGGTGACGTGTTCCAGGTCCTGCCTCAGCTCATCGCCGAGATCAAGCAGCGCAAGGGCGTCGCGTAGCCTCTCCTGGCGAGTCCAAATTCGCAGCGGCCCCTCTCCATTCATCGAGTGGTAGACTCTTCCTTCGGCGCCGTCCGCTCTAGGCGCCTCACTCCATTCCATCCCGTACGGTACAAGGAGTTGCACTATGCGCCTCGTGACCTTTGAGTCAGCCGACGGCCAACGAGTGGGCGCTGTCGTCGACGAGACGGTGCTCGATCTCGGCCGGCTTGCATCCGCCGATTCGGGCGGATCGGTTCCTGACACGCTGCTCGGCCTCATCCAGGCGGGCCCCGCCGCATGGGATCGCGCACGACAGCTCGTGTCCCAGGCCTCGACCAAGATCGGCTCGCTGCCTGGGGATGCCGCGCGTCCGCTCTCATCCGTGAGGCTCTTAGCGCCGATCCCGAGGCCGCCGAAAAACGTCTTCTGCCTCGGAGTGAATTACAAGGCGCATCTCGAGGAATCAAATCGGGCGGCGAATCGTGATCTGGATCCACAGCTCCCCGTTTTCTTCACCAAGGCGGTAACTTCGATCGTGGCCCCCGGCGGCCCGATCTTGTTCGACGAGTCAGTGACCATCAAGTACGACTGGGAAGCCGAGCTCGGCGTCGTGATTGGAACGGGCGGGCGGAGCATCTCCCGCGAGACGGCCATGGACCACATCTTCGGCTACACGTGCTTCAACGACGTTTCGGCCCGCGACGTCCAGACCGGACACATCCAGTGGTTCCGAGGCAAGAGCCTCGACGGCACGTGCCCGTTCGGCCCGTGGATCATCACAGCGGACGAGGTCCCCCACCCGGACAACCTTCACATCCAGTGTCGGGTCAATGGCGTTGTGAAGCAGGACTCGAATACGAGCATGTTGATCAACGACATTCCGGCCATCATCTATCACCTGTCGAATGGCCTTACCCTGGAGCCCGCCGATCTCATTTCAACGGGAACACCGGCCGGCGTCGGCAACGCACGCACGCCACCCGAGTACCTCAAACCGGGCGATGTTGTCGAGGTCGAGGTCGAAGGCGTCGGCCTCCTGCGCAATCCCGTCGTCGACATCCGCGGGCTCTAAGCTAGGGGAATGCCAAAAAAGTAGCAGGCCAGCCCGATGACGGCGCCTGCTGCCAGCAGTGGCAATGCGTCCCATTTCATGACGATGAGGATGGCGAGAGAGGCGAGCACGATCAGGATCGACGCTGGTGATGGAAACAGTGGGCTCGTGAACGAGTAGCCTAGGGCGGTCAATAGGCCCACCGAGGAAGCGCCTATCCCGCGCGTCAGACCCTGGACCCACGGTCGATTGGCGATGCGACGGTGCGCGTGCACGAGGCCAATGGCGAGGAACGGCGGCACCGTCAGCCCGATGATGCCGGCGATCGCCCCGAGCACACCCATGATGTAGTAGCCAATCGTGATCACGAACAGCCCGTTGGGTCCCGGCGTGATGCGTCCGATGGCCACGGCGGCCGCGAAGTCGTTGTAGGCCAGCACATGGCGGGCGTTGATCAAGTCTTCCTGGAGGATGGGGAGCGCCTGCAACCCGCCCGACGAGAGCATCGACGCTTTGAGGAAGATGATGAGGAGCTCCCAGAAGTTCACGACTGGGCCCGACTCTCCGACGGACGAAAGAAGCATGCGCCAAGCACGGCGCCCGCCAGGATGATGAAGACGACCGAGAGGTGGAAGATCGCCGACGCGATGAACGACCCCAGCATGTAGAGCGCCATCAGCGCAAAGATCCGCCGCTCGCCCCGCGGCAGGACACCCGTCGCGTTTTCGTAGGCGAGGGCATAGGTCAGCGCGGCTGTCACGGGGACCACGCCCTTCACCACCGCGTTTCCCTCGGGGTAGGACGTGAACTGGGCGAAGCCAACAGTGAGGACGATCGTGATGACGGAGGCCGGCAACATGAACCCGAGCGCGCAGACGATTGAAGCGAGCAGCCCATTCAGCCGGTAGCCCGTCATGATCGCCAGTGCGATCAGATTGATGCCCGGCGCCAGGCGGGCGAGACCGAAGTCCAGCGCGAACTGGCCGGACGTGATCCAACCCCGGCGCGTGAGCTCCTGGTGCATCGTGTAGGTGGTGCCCGATCCTCCACCCCAGGAGCGAACGCTGATTTTCAGGAAGGCAACGAACAGGTCCCAGAGGGGGACGTCGTGGGCGAGGACCCCGATCTCTCCGGGGCGGTTCGCGGACTCTGCCGAAGGGTTTGCCAAACGGGGTCTCCAAGAGAGAAGGGCTTCCCGAACAAGTCGGGGAGCCCTTCCTTCGGTGTGAGGAAGTGGGCGCTCAGTGTAGTTCCGAGCGTCCTGGTCTAGCTGGACCTGGCCTCACGGCCGCCGTTTCTACGACTGCCAGCTCTTCTCGGTCACGCCCAGTCTTCGGCCGCCAGCGCTTGACGCCGACTCTGCCGAGGCATGCCAGGCAGATTCGCGCTTCCATCTCCAGAACGAGCTGGTAACTGCCGCAGATCGAGCAGCGCTGGAGGCCAGGCTTTCGCCTGCGCTTCTTCGCCATTTGGCGTCTCCAGTGGTAGCCCGCTCGTGGCTTACCGCATTCTAGCACAGCAATTCGGTCAGAATGGCTCGTCCTGGCGGTAATCTTCACCGCGTTTGAGGGCGATTTCTGCCTTAACGAGCTCTCGCCCGAGATACGACGCGTGATCGAGGAGCGAGACGAGCCCCCACTCCAACAGTGCGACGCATAGTGACTCGGCGTCGGGTCCAACGATGCGGTGTGCCAGGGCGCCGTCGGGCTGGTAGTGCTCCACGAGCAACCGCTGTCCCGGCCGATCGACCTGCACGACGAAGAATCCCTTCGGGTCGTGTTCCTTGAGGCGGAACGGACGTTGGGGCACGACGATCGGCTCATGCTGGGGGAGGGACACCGTCGGCTCGAACGGCCCCGGGTCGTTGGCGCGGCATTCCTCAACGGCCTTTGATATCGCGTCGAGGTCGTGGACGCCCACCAAGTCGCGCAGTGAGACCTGCTGTCGGACGGCATTCACGTGTTCGGCGTTCAACGTGCGGAATCGCGCACGGCGCGCGCGGGCTTGGGCGATCGAGCCGTCCTCGTTGAGGCCATAGGCGAAGAGGCTCTGGAGTGCCTGTGCCTGGTACGGTCCACGGCTCTCGTGGCCACACACGACCAGCCAGCGGATGCGTGGGCGTTCGAGCAGCGTACCGACCATGCGCTCGAGGCCGATATTCTGGGTCTCCAAGGGTCCGATGATCGAGACGCGCCCCGCGATAGGGGACGAGGTAAGCTCGCGAAGCAGGTCTGCGCTCGAAAGGGTGCATATCGCCACGGGGCTGTCTGGGTCGCCCGCGGAGTAGCCCGGATCGCTCATGGCGCTCCAATTCTTCGTGCAAACCGCGTCCGAAGATCCCTTGTTCGCGGTGCGGCCGAGGTAAGATAGTGTGCGCTAGAACTACGGCGCGGTGGCCCGCTCGTCAGTCCCTTGTCCTTATTGTTGTTGTTCGCTGCGAGTTGAACTGGGAGGGAGTTGTCCATGGCCGAGAACGGTCCCAGCGAAGCAAGCCCGGAAGCCGAGGCGGTCCCGCCGTCGGGCAAAGTCTATACGGTTTTCAGCCCGCGCGGCGGTTCTGGTAAGACGATGATCGCCGTAAACCTCGCCGTCTCCATGGCGAAGGCTCACCCGGACCAAGTCTGCCTGCTAGACCTCTCGCTCACATTCGGCCACTGCGCGATGACGCTGAACGCGGCTCCCCGCCCGAGCCTGGCCACGATCAACGCCGAGAGTCTCCCGCGGATGGATGCAGCCGGGATCGAGCGTTACCTCTCGGCGCACTTGAGCTCGCTGAAGCTCATGGTGGGCTCCAACACCCCAGAGGAGGGCGACGCGGTCACCACCGGTCACGTCCACTCCATCATCGGCTTGTTGAAGCAGACGTTCCCGGTCGTCATCATCGATACCCCCTCTGCCTTCAACGAACCAACCATCGCGGCGCTGGAATCGTCGGACCGCGTGATCATGGTCTCCACGTTGGAGCTGTCCACTCTGCGAGACATCAGCATCAGCCGACGCATCATCACCGAGCTGATCAAGGTGCCGGCGGAGCAGCTCTTCTGGGTGATGAACAACGTATTTCCGTTCAAGGTGCTGGCGATGGAGGCGTTCGTCGAGAATCTCGATCAGGCCATGGACGTCGAGATTCCGCACGGAAATGACGCTCCCGCGAAGTCTGCAACGGCCGGTTCCCCGCTCGTCTTGACCCAGACCGGATCGCCGGTTGCCAAGGCAATCGCGCAGATGGGCAAGACGCTCGAGGCCGAGGCTTTCCCTCAGCAGGGCCAGGAGAAGCGAGGCTTGTTCGGCCGGCACTAGCCGATGTCATTCTGAAGGCGCAGCCTGAAGAATCCGTGCCCGGGCTACGGATACTTCGTTTCACTCAGCATGACACTCACTTCAGGCCATCGCTCCCAACGCTAGTCTTCGCTTTCGCCCTCGCCCTCTTCGTCATTCGCAATCAGCTCAGGCTGCCGGCTCGTTCCCTCGTCAGAGCCCTGGTCGCCGTCACTTGGGCCGTGGCCGTTGAGGAGCGCAACGCAGGCGACTCGGTCTCCGGTCTTGAGGCTCATGAGCGCCACGCCTCCCGCGGCTCGTCCCTGCACGCTGATGCTCGCGACTGGGGTCCGAAGGACGATCCCGGAGGCGGACGTCACCATTGCCTCCTCGGTGCCTTGAACCACCCGCGCCGTCGCGATCGGTCCGCTCTTGTCGCTCACCTTCAGCGCCATGACGCCGCCCACACCACGATTGTGGATGGGGAACTGAGCCAATGGCGTGCGCTTCGCATGGCCAGCCGCCGTTACCACCAGGAGTTGGCCGTTCGGCGCCACGACTTCCATGGCGCAGATTCGGTCGTCCTTGGCGAGCTTCATCGAGCGTACGCCGCCCGCGCCACGGGAGCGAGATGGCACGACTTCCTCGCGGAAGCGCGCGGCCTGACCCTGCTCCGTGACGAGCACTGCCTCGGCGCCCTTGTTGATGTGCTGGACCCAGCCGAGCTCGTCGCCCGGCTCCAGGTCCATCGCGATGAGCCCGCTGGAGCGGACGGCGTTGAACTGGTCGATAGCGACCTTCTTGATCTCGCCCATACGGGTCGCCATCAAGAGGTACTGGTTGCCCTTGAACGCGGCTGTGCTTACTACCGCGGTCACCCGCTCTGAGGCCTCGATGTTGATGAGGTTGATGACGGGCATGCCCTTCGCCGTGCGATCCACCTCGGGGATCTGGTAGGCCTTCAATCGGAAGACGCGCCCACGATCGGTGAAGAAGAGGATGTCGTCGTGCGCGTGGGCGACCACCATGTGGCGCGGGGCGTCCTCATCCCGAAGCATCATGCCGCGGATGCCGCGACCGCCTCGACGCTGGGCCCTGTACGTGTCCGGCGGCAGCCGCTTGACGTAACCACGGCTACTGATGGTGACCAACGTCTCCACGTTGGCGATCATGTCTTCGAGACTGATCGCCGAGCTATCGTCGAGCGCCATCAACGACCGACGCGCGTCGCCGTACTTCTTCTTGAGATCGACCAGCTCTTCTCGGACGAGGGCGAGGATCTTCGGCGGGTTCGCCAGCAGATCCTCTAGGTAGGCGATCCGCGTCCTCAGCTCTTCGAGCTCGTCCAGGATCTCTTGGCGCTCGAGAGCGGCGAGTCGGCGGAGCTGCATGTCGAGGATGGCCTTGCCCTGGATGTCCGTGAGCGAGTATCCCGTCATCAGCGCCTGGAGCGCCTTCTCCGCCGATTCGCTTTGACGAATCGTGCGGATCACTGCATCCAGGTGGTCGAGGGCGATCTTCAAGCCTTCGAGGATGTGGGCGCGAGCGCGGGCCTTCTTGAGCTCGAACTCGGTCCGACGAGTCAGCACCGTATGGCGGTGCTCCAGATAGAGCGAGAGGAATCGCTTGAAGTTCAGCACTCGTGGCTCGCCGTCCACGATCGCCAGCATGTTGATGCCGTACGCGGTTTGGAGCGCCGTGTGCTTGTAGAGCTGTGCGAGAACCGAGTTCGGCTTCGCGTCTCGCTTGATCTCGATGACGAGCCGCATCCCCTGGCGGTCGGACTCGTCGCGCATGTCGGAGATGCCGTCGATCTTTCGGTCGCGCACGAGCTCGGCAATCCGCTCCTGGAGCGTCGCTTTGTTCACCTGGTACGGCAGCTCGGTGATAACGATCTGCCAACGGCCGCTGCGCGGCTCCTCGACTGTGGCCTTCGCGCGAATGATCACGCGGCCGTGGCCCGTGGCATACGCTGTTCGGAGGTCCTCGCGGCCGACGAGTATGCCGCCAGTTGGGAAGTCAGGGCCGGGCACGATCTTCAGCAAGTCTTCGATCGTCGCCTCGGGACTGTCGATCAGGAGCACGAGGGCGTCGGTGATCTCGGAAAGGTTGTGTGGCGGGATGTTGGTCGCCATACCGACGGCGATACCGGATGAGCCGTTGCAGATCAGGTTCGGGAACCGACCGGGGAGCACCTTTGGCTCTTGCCGGGTGTTCTCATAGTTGGGCTGCCAATCGACCGTGTCCTGGTCGATGTCTGCCAGCATTTCCATTGCAATGGCCGTGAGCCGCGCCTCGGTGTATCGCATGGCAGCAGGCGGGTCGTTATCGATGGAGCCGAAGTTGCCCTGTCCGTCTACCAATGGGTAGCGCATGTTGAATTCCTGCGCGAGACGCACCAGGGTCGGGTAGATCACGGCCTCGCCGTGAGGATGGTAGTTACCCGAGGTGTCTCCGCAGATCTTTGCGCACTTTCGATGGGACCGGTTCGGTGCAAGATTGAGGTCGTGCATCGCGACGAGCACGCGGCGCTGCGATGGCTTCAACCCATCACGAACGTCGGGCAGAGCACGTGCCACGATAACGCTCATCGCGTAGTCGAGGTACGAGCTGCGCATCTCCTCTTCAATCTTTACCGGACGGACGTTCCCTGCTTCCATTGGTTAGCTCCTAAAGACGGTTACGAATGCCTGCTTGGATCGCCCTGCTTCGGGGACCCAAGGTGCGTGACGGAACGTCACATACAGGTCACAGGCGCGCAGATATACAAGCCTAACATTATACTGGAAACGCGGGAGTCCAGACTGATAGAAGTTTCTTTGACACGGCTCCCTAGGGTTGGTATCCTCTTCTAGGCACTTTTAGCACTTAAAGGGTGAGAGTGCTAATTCTCTGAGGGAAGCATGGACGAGGTCTTGAGCCCCCGCCGGGGGCAACTCCTCAAGCTCGTCGTCGAGGAATACGTCACGACGGCTCAGCCGGTTTCGTCAGACGCGCTCGTGCGTAAGTACGTTCCACGCGTGTCGTCCGCAACGGTCCGGAATGAGCTCGCGGCGCTCGAAGGCTTCGGGTACCTGTACCATCCGCACACGTCCGCGGGGCGCGTGCCGTCCGATCGTGGCTACCGATATTACGTACAGGCCCTCATGGGTGGCGCGCGCCTGAGTGAGAACGAAGAGCGCACGATCTCTCACCAGTTCCACCAGGTCGAGTTCAGCGTAAGCGAGTGGATCCGCCTCGCCGCCTCCGTGTTGTCGAGTCGGGTGCAGAACCCGGTCGTTATCTCCCCCCCGGTGTCGCAGACGAGCCGCATTCGCCACCTCGACCTCGTCAAGATCGGGACGTCGGCGGTGCTGGTCGTGGTGGTTCTGCAGTCCGGCGCCGTGAGGCAACAAGTGCTGCGCCCGATCGACGACTTCCCCGCGGAGTCTCTGGCCGACCTAGCCACGGAGTGGAAGGGTCTGCTGGTGGGTAAATCCAGCGATGAAATCTTGAAGCTCACGGTCGAGCCATTGCAGCGGGTCTTGCTGGATGCCATCACCTCGCTCCTTCAGAAGGCGGACGGTGAGTTCTCGTCGGGTGGCGACATTCGGGTCTCCGGCATCAGCTACATGGCTGGCCAACCCGAGTTCGGCACGAGCGATCGTTTCCAGTCGATCGTCGAGGCCCTGGAGCACGACGGCATCGTGCACGCGTTGATGGAGCCGTTGCTCGAGTCCGATGGGGTATACGTGGCCATCGGCGAAGAGCAGCCAATCGACGCCTTGCGCGATTGCGCCGTCATTTTGGCAAAGTACGGTCGCCAGGGCGAGATGCTCGGTGTGGTCGCAGTCATCGGACCCACCCGTCTTCCCTATTGGCGTGCTGTCCCTATGGTGTCGTTCACCGCTGGCATTCTGGACCAGCTTCTGGAATCTACGTTTCTCTCATGATTGCGACATCTCGACGGTGCGGTCGGCTGAGTCAGCTCTCAGCTTTTCGATCCGACTGCGCGTCTCTGAGTGGGTGAGTCTATGGAGCAACCGAATCAGTCAGCCAACCCGGGCGGCGGGCCACAGAGCGCCGATCCGTCGGCCGGACAAGGCGCCCCCGAGGCGGGACGCAACGATGCCAACGCGGCGCCGACGCAGAGCGCCCAGCAAGATGTACCTGGGAGCACGGTCGAAGCGCTCCAAGTGCAGCTCCAGGCGGCCCGCGACGCGGCGGACGAAAATTTACGTGGCTGGCAGCGGAGCCAAGCCGACTTTGTGAACTACCGTCGCCGGGTGGAGGCGGAGCGAAGCGACCTCGTAAAGCTCGCCGAGTCCGGCTTGGTCCTGGACTTCTTGCCTGTCGTCGACGACCTGGAGCGCGCCTTGGCGGGTGTGCCTCCGGAGCTCGCCGGTCTGACCTGGGCTGATGGCATCGCGCTGATCGGGCGGAAGCTCCAGATGATCCTCGAGGCGCACGGCGTAAAGGGGATCGAGGCACTCGGTCGAGAATTCGATCCGCACGAGCACGAGGCCGTCATGCGCGAGGGGGACCCAGACGAGGCGACCGTTGTAACGGGCGAGCTGCAACGCGGTTATCGAATGTACGATCGGGTGATACGACCGGCGCTCGTCAAAGTTGGTTCCCCACCCGCTCAGGGAACTGGCGAAGCCAATGGATCGTAACGTTGGGGTCCTGGCCCCGGTTGCCCCGAACTTGCAACCAATGTGGAGAAGAACATGCCAAAAGTAATCGGCATCGACCTTGGCACCACCAACTCGGTCGTGGCGGTCATGGAGGGCGGGGAGCCGGTGGTTATCCCCAACGCCGAAGGTGGGCGGCTCACGCCGTCCGTCGTGGCGGTGAACCCGAAGACCGGCGAGCGTATGGTCGGCCAGGTGGCCAAACGCCAGGCCATCACCAATCCGGATAACACCATTTCGTCGATCAAGCGCTTCATGGGGCGGAAGTTCGACGACCCGACGCTGGAGCGGGACAAGCAGCTCGTCCCATACTCGCTTAGCGCCGCCGACAATGGCGACCTGCGCGTAAAGATGGGCGACAAGATGCACTCGCCCCAAGAAATCTCGGCCATGATCCTCCAGAAGCTGAAGCGGGACGCTGAGGCATACCTGGGGGAGCCGGTGACGCAGGCTGTGATCACCGTGCCAGCCTACTTCAACGATAGCCAGCGCCAGGCGACCAAGGACGCGGGTCAAATCGCGGGCCTCGAGGTGCTGCGCATCATCAACGAGCCGACGGCATCCGCGCTTTCCTACGGTTTGGACAAGCAGGGCGATGAAGAGGTCGCGGTTTACGACCTCGGCGGTGGCACGTTCGACATCTCGATCCTTCGTCTCGGTGACGGCGTGTTCGAGGTCATCTCGACCAACGGCGACACGCACCTGGGCGGCGACGACTTCGACCAGCGCATCATCGACTGGATCTGCGACGAGTTCAAGCAGGAACACGGCATCGACATGCGCTTTGACCGCATGGCTCTCCAGCGCTTGAAGGAAGCCGCGGAGAAGGTCAAGGTCGAGCTCTCCTCCGTCATGCAGGCGGAGATCAATCTCCCGTTCATCACCGCGGATGCATCGGGCCCGAAGCACCTCGTGCTGACGCTGAGCCGGTCCAAGCTGGAGCAGCTCACGGGTGACCTGATCGAGCGCACGAAGGGTCCGTTGAATCAGGCGATGTCTGACGCGAGCCTCGACGCCAGCAAGATCGATGAGGTCGTCCTAGTCGGTGGGCAGACACGGATGCCGGCGGTCGGCGAGATGGTGAAGGGCCACTTTAGAAAAGAGCCACACAAGGGCGTAAATCCTGACGAGGTCGTGGCGATCGGCGCCGCGATCCAGGCGGGAGTGTTGCAGGGTGACGTGAAGAACGTGCTCCTGCTGGACGTCACACCGCTCACCCTTGGAATCGAGACACTGGGTGGCGTAATGACGCCGCTGATTCCGCGCAATACCACGGTGCCGACGGCGAAGAGCCAGATCTTCAGCACCGCGGCCGACAACCAGACGTCTGTTGAGATCCACGTCCTTCAGGGCGAGCGTCCGATGTCGCAGGACAACAAGAGCATCGGACGGTTCATCCTGGACGGCATCCTGCCAGCGCCGCGCGGAATGCCGCAGATCGAGGTCACCTTCGACATCGACGCGAACGGCATTCTGTCCGTCTCGGCGAAGGACAAGGCGACCGGCCGCGAGCAGCGGATCACGATCACGGCGTCCAGCGGTCTCAGCAAGGACGAGATCGATCTCATGCAGCGCGCTGCTGAGGCTCACGCCGAAGAGGACAAGCGCGCGAAGGAAGAGATCGAGACGAAGAACAATGCGGACTCCCTCGCCTATGCGGCGGAGAAGATCATCCGCGAGGACGAGGGCAAGCTGCCCGAGAACCTCAAGGAAGAGGTCCAGCGTGGCGTCACCGCCGTGCGCGAGGCGCTCGAGCGCAACGACGCAACGGCGATCCGCATGGCGGCGGACCACTTGAGCCAGGCGATGCAGCGGCTCGGGGCGGCTGTGTACAGTCAGGGCGGCGCCGGCACTCAGGGCGGCGACGCCCCCCGACGCAACGATGAAGGAACGGTAGAGGGCGAGTTCCGAGAGGTGTAACCCTCGGAGCCGCTCGCGGGTGGGGACAGGACCCGGGCCATTGGCCCCGGGCATCCTGTCCCCGATCTGTTGTTAGGCGAAGAACGATAAATGGCAACGAGTAAGCGAGACTATTACGAAGTGCTGGGCGTGGCCCGTGGCGCCACGGAGGATGAGATCCGCCGTGCGTTCCGGAAGCTCGCCTTTGAATACCACCCCGACCGCAACTCGAACGCCGATGCCCCCGACCGTTTCAAGGAGATCAGCGAGGCATACGAGGTCCTGCAGGATGGCCAGAAGCGGCAGACGTATGACAGACTGGGCCACGCCGGAGTCGACTCGTCTTTCGCGGGCGGATTCGGCGGTGGCTTCAGCGGCTTCGGGTTCGAAGACATTTTTGACACGTTCTTTGGACGAACGGCCGCGGGCCGTCGGCCGCGCGCGCAGCGCGGTTCGGACCTGCGCACGGACGTCGAAGTCACGTTCCAGGAAGCGATTTTTGGCGTCAAGAAGGACCTCGAGATCCCCAAGTTCGAGAGCTGCGGCTCGTGTAATGGAAGCGGACTCGAGCCAGGGACCGAGCCCGAGCGGTGCAGCCGCTGCGACGGTACCGGTGAGCTTCGCCGGTCGCACCAGTCGATTTTTGGCCAGTTCGTCAACGTCAGCGTCTGCGATCGTTGTGGCGGCGACGGGCAGGTCATCAAGACGCCCTGCACGACCTGTAAGGGTGGCGGCCGCGTCGAGGTTACCAAGCGCATCGAGCTCGCGATCCCAGCCGGGATCGACGACGGAACCCAGATCCGCCTCACTGGCGAGGGCGATCCCCCGGACGTCCGCCATGGCGGACGCGTCCCTGGGGACCTGTACGTGAGCGTGCATGCGCCGTCCCAGCAGACGATCGAATGGGAGGGCTACCAGCTCGTCGTCCGACGGCAGAGCCACGATCTGGTTCTCGACGTTCCCGTAAACGTCGCCGACGCCGCTCTCGGAGCGAAGTTCAACCTCCCGTCTCTCGATGGAGAAGTCGAGCTATCCGTTCCGTCCGGTACGCAATATGGGAGAGTCTTCCGCGTCAAGGGAAAGGGCGTCCCGTACCTGAGGGAGAATCGCCGAGGAGACCTCCAGGTGCGGGTGCACGTGATGACGCCGACCGACCTCACCAAGGACCAGAAAGAGCTCTTGAAAAAGCTGTCGGCGACCTTCACCAAGACGAACAACGCGAATGCCAAGAGCCTGTTCGACAAGGTAAAAGAGGCGTTTGGAGTCTAAGGCGGGCGTGAGCTGGCTCGAGATCGCCGTCGCTGCCGACGACGAGGCGGTCGAGGCCGTCGCCGAGGTCTTGCGCGCGTATGGACAGGGCATCGCCATCGAGGAGCCGTTCCTCCAGCCGCGCATCGACGAGAGTCCGCACCGCGATCCGTCACGACGCGCGACCGTCAAGACCTATATCCCGGATGACGATGCTGCCCCTGCCGCCCAGCGGGCCATCGAAGAGTCCCTCTGGCACATTGGCCAGATGCGCCAGGTTGAGCCGCTGTCGGTCCGCCGTGTGGCGGAGGAAGATTGGGCGAACACCTGGAAGGCCTACTTCCCGGTCGTGCCGATCGGCGAGCGGACGGTCATCGTTCCCGCTTGGCGGCGTCACCGGCGACGCGAGGATGAGATCCTCATTCGTCTCGATCCGGGCCTCGCCTTCGGTACGGGCATGCATCCGACGACGCGGCTGTGCCTCGTCATGGCGGAACGGTTGGTGAAACCAGGAATGCGCGTCTTGGACGTGGGTACCGGATCCGGGATCCTGTCCATTGCCGCCGCGCGCCTCGGCGCGATCAGCGTCCTCGCCGTCGACATCGATCCTGTCGCAGTTACCGCCGCTCACTCTAACGTGCGCCTCAATCGGCTATCCCGAAAGATCAAGATCCGCGAGGGTGGGCCCGAACAGCTATTGTCCACCACACCGTGGATTGCTCCCTCTCCCCCGCGATACGATCTCTTGTTCGCCAACATCACGGCCCGCGTCAACGCAGCCCTGGCTCCGACGCATGCGCAACTGCTGGCGCCCGGTGGGTGGCTGATAGCCTCTGGAATTCTCGAAGACAGCGAGGCACTCGTGACCGAAGCCCTCACAGGAGTCGGGCTCGAAGTGGCGGAAGTGATGCACGATGGGGACTGGGTCGGCATCGCGGCCCGATCTTCGTCAGAAGCCGTGGTTCAGGGAGCTCGTTAGTGCCGCCTGTCGTGACGCTCACGACAGACTTTGGTCCGCACGATAGCTTCGTGGGCACGATGAAGGGCGTGATTCTGAGCCGCTGCCGGGAGACCCAGATCGTCGACGTCACGCACGAGGTGCCACCGCAGGACGTGCGGATTGGCGCCCTGCGCATCGCCGCCGCGGCTCCCTACTTTCCACCGGGTACGGTGCACGCAGTCGTGGTGGATCCAGGCGTTGGCGCCTCACGCCGCGCTATCGCGGTGGCGGCCCATTCACAGCTATTCGTGGGTCCAGACAACGGCGTGCTCACGCTTGCGGCGCCGCGAACCGCCAGCGATTGGCGCGCAGTCCACCTCACGAATTCCGACCTGTGGCTCTCCAAGGTGAGCAGTACGTTCCACGGCCGTGACATCTTCGCACCAGTGGCTGGCTTCCTCGCGTGTGGTGGCCGGCTCGAACGCGCGGGTGAGCTTATCGAGTCGATCGTCGAGCTGGAGTTGCCCGCCGTAGCCGCGTCTGAGCTCGAGATCATGGGTATGGTCATCGACGTCGATCGCTTCGGGAACCTCATCACGAACATTCGCGAGAGCGAGCTCGACCAACGGACCGTAGATGCTGTCGAGATCGGCTCCGTCACCGTGACCGACTTCAGTCAGACCTACGACGCGTCGATGCGTCTCGTGGTTCTCGTGAATAGCGATGGGTGGTTGGAGATCGCGGCTCCGCTCGCCAGTGCCTCTGCGATATTGGGTGTTGGCATCGGCGAACCAGTGCGCGTTCGTCTCCGTCCTGAAGCCGCGTCAACACGAGGCGACGACTGATCTCAGCTAACTCCGTCCCTGGCGCCTGGCGCATCGTGGCCGGAGCAGCGCTTACGGCCATGCTCCTCCTTGCTATCGCGTACGGTCCGGGCCTCGCCGCTGGAAAGATCATCCTCCCAGCAGACATGCTCGATGCATTTGCCCCATGGGCGGCCACGTCGACGATGGATCGGCCGCTCAACCCGCTCCTTGGCGATCAGATCCAACAGATGTACCCGTGGCGGGTCTTCATTCACCAGGAGCTAGCCGCGGGGCGCTTCCCACTCTGGAATCCCTACGTCGGTGCTGGGTCGCCATTGTTCTCCAATGGCCAGTCCGCCGTCCTGTTCCCGCTGAACCTTGTCGTGCTGTGGCTGTCGCCAGAGATTGCAGCCACCCTCGTGCAGTTGGCGAAGCCGCCGCTAGCGGCTATCGGCATGGCGCTCTTCTTGCGTGCCCTTTCCGTCCGTGGCATCGCTGGAATCCTGGCGGGGATCGCCTGGGCGTTTTCGGGGCCGATGGTGGCATGGCTGGGCTGGCCCCACACCAACGCGCTCCTCATGGTGCCATTCCTCTTTTGGGCGGCGACGCGGTGGATCCAAAGGCCTTCGTTGCGATGGTGGGGGCTCAACGCTGCGTTGCTAGCCGTGCAGCTCCTCGGCGGCCATCCTGAGACGACCGCCCATACGGTCGTCTTGCTCGGGATCTATGGGGTCGCCCTGCGCGTGCAGCTCGATCTGAACGAACCGGGTGGAGGTGTGTCTTTCCCTCGCCGTGCGTTGCGAACGATCGGCGTGCTGGTCGGGTGGGGCGGCTCCGTCCCGTTCGGCGCAGCACTTGCGGGCATCCAAGTCGTGCCCCTCATCGCGAGCATCGCCGATAGCGTGACGGCGGCGGAGCGGGGCATCAGTGGGCTGGCGAACGTCGTCCTGGACACGGAGACGCTGCTGACGTGGATTGTGCCGAGTTTCTTCGGGACGCCCCTCGCCATGACGTTCGGGACGCTCAATTTCCTGAACTACAACGAGACCGTCGGGTACGTTGGCATCGGCGTCGTCGCGTTGGCCATCACCTCGGTCTTGGCTCCTCGACGGCTCGGATGGATCGGACTGGCACTCCTGACGCTCATCGCGTTCGCTATGGCGTACGGCATACCCGTTCTCACCGAGCTGAGGCGAGTGCCTGGTCTGAACTATGCGGCGAACACGCGGTTCGTCTACTTCGGCGCTCTCGGCCTCGCGTGCCTCGCCGGCATGGGGCTCGACCTGTGCTTGCGCGAGCATGGACGCCGGACACGGTTCGTCGTCATAGGAGTTGTGTCCGTCATTTGCGTCGGCTGCGCGGCGCTCGCCGCTATGCCCGGCCTGCTTCAGCCCAGCGTGGTGGGTGCTGCGCCCCTCACGCCGGTCGAAGCCGCAGCGTGGCGCAGGCTAGAGCTGGCGAAGGCGGTCGGCATCGCCATGTTGTGGATTTGTGCATTCGCCGTTCTCCTGCTGCGACCAAAGGCCGCGAGGAATCAGCCAAAGGCAGTTGGAGCGCCCGCTGGTATACGGCGGCTGGCGCTCAGCTCGACGGCTGGCGGTGCGCTGGTCGTTGCCGCTTTGTCGGTCGATCTCCTCGTCTTCGGAGCGCGGTACAATCCGATGATGTCTCCGGAGCTGCTAACGCGTGTCCCGTCGTCGATCGACTACATACGCCAAGCCGATCCGAACGGTCGTCTTATCGGGCTCGCGGAGACGCTGCTCCCCAACACCGCAATGCTGTTCGGCCTCAGCGATTTCCGTGCCTACGAGCCGGTGGCCGACCACCACATGCTGAAGTACTTCGAGCGCATGGACGACAAGCTCCTGGGCGACATTCGCTCGCGGTTCTATCTTTTTCTTTGGGAGCCACGCGTTTCGATGCTGAGCGTCGCAGGTGTGCGGTGGGTCATAGCCCCGATGGGCGACGACCGGACGGCGACCACGACCGCCCTGGCGGCGGGGGGACTCATTCATCGCTTCACCGGCGACGGCACGGAGGTTTGGGAAAACCCGGCGGCTCGGCCGCGTGCCTACGTTGCGGACAGCGTGGCGACCGTTCCCGACGCGAGTCGTGCCCTGGAGTGGGTCGTGCAGCACGGAGCGGATCCCCGTGCTGCTTCGACTGTCGTCGTGGACGAGGGGCTTCCCTCATACGTCTGCGTCAGCACCTCGGACTGCAGCGCGCTGGGGACGAGCGTGTCCGCCACTGTCCGCGAAGCGAGTTTCCTGCCCGGACGCTCCTTGGCTCGCGTGCTTGCGCCTCGCGGCGGCCTGCTCGTGGTCAACGATGTCCTGTATCCGGGGTGGGTGGCAACCGTGGATGGGGAGACCGTGCCGATCTACCGGGCGAACTACTTGTTCATGGGGGTTCCCGTCCCGCCCGGCGAGCACGCAGTGACATTGGAGTATCGGCCCCCGGCCGTCGCCCTCGGTGGGATGTTGTCGTTCGCGGGTCTGGCGTTGATCGGCCTCGCCTTCGCTGTCGCTGGGCTACGCGTTCGGCTCCCAAGCCCCGCGCCCTCCCAGCCGAGCGGCGAGCCGGAACTCATCGGTTAGAATCGAAATCGAGCACGCACGATGGAGAGTCCCCTGGTCGCATCCGCCCTCCGTACCATCAGAACCGCCGCGATCACGACGCTCGGATGTCGTCTGAATCAGGCAGAAAGCTACGCCGTCCAGGTTCAGTTGGCGACGGCCGGTGTGGACCTGGTGCCCTTCGGCGAGCCGGCGGATCTCAGCATCGTGAATACGTGCACCGTCACCCAAGTTGCCGACCAACAAGCTCGACAGATGCTCCGCCGAGCGAAGCGACTGAGCCCAGACGGCTACATCGTAGCCATGGGATGCTACGCGCAGGTCTCGCCCGACGAAGTTCGAGCGGTTGAGGGGGTGGACGCGGTCATCACCGCGACGAAGACCGAGCTGGTACCCCAGCTCGAGGCGCTCGGACTTACGCTGGGTGAGCAGAATGATGAGTTCGACGGTCGCGCAGGGCCGGACCACCGGGTGGCGTTGCCTGCGACGCGCGTTCGCCAGTTCGTCAAGGTCCAGGACGGGTGTGACGACTACTGCACGTACTGCATCGTGCCGTTCGCGCGTGGCCACGCGCTCAGCCGCCCAGCGGACGCCATCGTGGACGAAGTGAACGAGCTTATCGGTCGAGGCTGTCGCGAAGTGGTGCTGACGGGGGTCCAGATCGGCGCATACGGCCGCGACCGCTACCGGCAGCGTGGCGAGGATCTCCTGCCTTCCGGCCAGCCGCTAGCTGCCTTGGTTCGGCGGCTGCTCGACGAGACGGAGATTGCCCGCATTCGCATTTCGTCGATCCAGCCCCAGGACTGGTCGCCCGACTTTCTCGATCTTTTCGACGACGCGCGCCTCTGTCGCCACCTGCATCTGCCGCTGCAGTCGGGGTCAGACGAGACCCTGCGACGCATGTCTCGACGGTACACCACGGCGGATTTCGCGCGACTGGTTGATCGCGTCCGAGAGCGCGTCCCTGACGTTGCCATCACGGCCGACCTCATCGCTGGCTTTCCGGGCGAGACGGACCAGGATCACGAGGAAGGCCTTGCGTTCGTACGTTCAATTTCATTCGCGGACGCTCACGTGTTTCGCTACTCGCCCCGTCGCGGCACCGCTGCCAGCCGTATGGGCGGCCAGGTACCAGCCGAGGCGAAAAAGGAGCGCAGCGAAGCCTTGCGCGGGGTAGTGGAAGAGTCGAACACGGACTTCCGCCGCCGCTTCCTCGGAACCTCGCGACCGGTCCTCTGGGAGGAGGAGCTGGACTCTCCATCTTCAGGCGAACGGCTCTGGAGCGGCCTGACCGACAATTACCTCCGGGTGTGTGCGGCGTCGACAACCGAGTTGTTGGGTGTCGAATGTTCCGTCTCACTCGAGTCGTTGGAGGGGGCCGAGCTCATCGGGCGGCTTGATGCCTCAGATTTGTGGACGTTAAGGTAAGTCATCGTGGCGGATGCGGACGCGTGTCTCTTTTGCAGGATTGTCAAGGGTGAGATCCCGGCAGCTATCGTCCATCGTTCAGATGGCGTCACCGCCTTTCGCGATATCGCGCCGCAGGCTCCGACCCACGTTTTGGTGATCCCCGACGTGCACGTCTCCGGTGCAGCCGCGACGACCCCGGCCACTGACCAGACGGTCGGGCGGCTCATCCGCGTGGCCGCGGAAGTGGCGCGCGCTGAGGGCATCGAAGAGAACGGCTATCGGTTGATCATCAACCAGGGACGGCACGCCGGCCAGACCGTGGATCACCTTCACGTTCACCTCCTGGGCGGCCGACCGCTCCCAACGCCGCTCGTCTAACCCCATGTGCTAGGATTAGGCACCACGGAGAACTGTTTCGTCGAAGTGGCAACACCACTTCCGCGAAACACCTTCCTGCACCTGCTCAAATGATCCCCAGACGTGCGCTTGGCCGTACGTACGCTGGTAGAGGTGTGGTGTGAAACTGTACGAATTTCAGGCGAAGCAGGTCTTCGCAAGCAATGGGATTCCCATCCCCAAGGGCGAGCCGGCCTCTGATTCTGCAGCCGCTCAGGCCGCCGCGGAGCGGCTCGGCGGGCGCGTTGTCGTCAAGGCACAGGTTCACGTCGGGGGCCGCGGCAAGGCAGGCGGCATCAAGCTCGCCGACAATCCGAGCGAGGCGCGAACGCTGGCTGAAGCGATGCTGGGTAAGCCGCTGAAAGGGCTGATCGTTCACCACGTGCTGATCGAAGAGGCGCTCGACATCGCGTCCGAGTATTACCTCGCCGCGACGATCGACCGAACCAGCAAGAGCGTCATCATGATGGCCAGCTCGATGGGTGGGGTCGACATCGAAGAGGTCGCCGCCAGCCATCCCGACAAGATCGTCAAACTGATCATCGATCCGGCCTATGGGCCGCTCGACTTCCAGATCCGAGACCTCATCGCCGCGGCTGAGTTCGATCCGAAAGCGGCTCGGGCAATCGCCGCCATCGCGCGCAAGCTCTACGAAGTCATGTTGCGCAGCGATGCGTCTCTGGTCGAGATCAATCCGCTCATGGTCACGAAAGACGGAACGGTGATCGCCGCAGACGCGAAGTTCGACGTCGACGACAACGCGCTGTACCGCCAGAAGGAGCTCGCTCAGTACCGCGAGGAGTCGGAAGATGACCCCATCGAGGCTGAGGCCCACCGACGCGGCGTGACCTACGTCCATCTCGACGGTGACATCGGCATCGTCGGCAATGGAGCGGGACTGGTCATGACGACGCTCGACTTGGTCACGCGCCAGGCGAAGCAGATGGAGGCCGAAGGGCTCATTCCGCAAGGCGCGGGCCGTCCGGCAAACTTCCTCGACATCGGGGGCGGGGCGCAGGCCGAGAGCGTGAAGACGTCGATCGAGATCCTGCTGATGGACCCCAAGGTCAAAGGCATCTTGTTCAACATCTTCGGCGGCATCACACGCGGCGACGAGGTGGCCAAGGGGATTCTCGCGGGAACGGAGAGCCTCGACATCCGTGTGCCCATCGTCGTTCGAATGGCCGGCACGCGATCCGCGGAGGGGCGCGCGCTGTTGGAGGGGACGAACCTGGTGGCGGCGGCGGGACCGATCGAGGCTGCGAAGAAGATCATCGAGCTGGCGCACAGCCAGACATCCGCGGCTGGGTCGGAGTCGCGAGGCGGAGGAGCGGGCTGATCATGGGAGTGTTGGTTGGTCCTGACTCGCGGGTGCTCGTGCAGGGAGTCACCGGTCGCGAGGGCGCATTTCACACCGAACAGATGGTGAGCTACGGCACGAACGTAGTGGCTGGTGTAACTCCAGGAAAGGCCGGGAGCACCATCGCGGGCGTGCCCGTTTTCGATACCGTTCGGGCGGCGGTCGACGCGACCGGCACGAACGTCTCGATTATCTTCGTCCCCCCCGCTTTCGCGACCGACGCGATCTTCGAATCAGCAGCCGCCGACATCCCGCTGGTCATCTGCATTGCCGAAGGGCTCCCGACGTTGGATGCGATGAAGGTCCTCCGGTTCGCCTCGGAGCGCGGCGTACGCGTGATCGGTCCGAACTGCCCGGGCGTCATGACGCCGGGCTCGGCCAAGATCGGCATCATGCCCGCCGAGATCTTCAGCCAGGGCAACATCGGCGTGGTGTCGCGCAGCGGCACGCTGACGTACGAGGTCGTGAATCTTATCTCCGAGGCCGGAGCCGGCGTCTCGACGTGCGTGGGGATCGGCGGTGACCCGCTGATCGGCACGACCTTCGTCGACGTGCTCGACCTCTTCCGCGACGATCCGCAGACGCGTGGCGTCGTCCTGATCGGCGAGATCGGAGGCTCCGACGAGGAGATGGCCGCCGAGCTGATCGGGCGGGGCTATCCCAAGCCAGTCGTCGCCTTCATCTCGGGCCGCTCGGCGCCTCCCGGTAAGCGGATGGGCCACGCTGGCGCCATCATCTCCGGCAACACCGGCACCCCCGAGAGCAAGCTCAAGGCCTTCGAGGCCGCCGGTGTGCCCGTGGGGGATACGCTGGACGACGTCGTCGCGCAGCTTACGAAATTGATGGCGGCGAGCCCAGCCTAATGACCGAATCCTTCCAAATGGCGAAGGCCTACGACCCCAAAGAGGTCGAGGCCCGCTGGTACGCGCGCTGGGACGAGGGCGGCTACTTCAAGCCAGTCGACGATCCGGAGAAGCGTACCTTCTGCATCATCATGCCCCCGCCCAACGTCACTGGCGAGCTCCACCTTGGCCACGCCCTGACTGCCGCCATCCAGGATCTGCTGACCCGCTGGCATCGGATGGCGGGCGACGCCACCCTGTGGCTTCCGGGCCGTGATCACGCCGGCATCGCTGGGCAGCTCGTCGTCGAGCGTCAACTCGCGCAACAGGGAAAGACCCGGCACGATTTGGGCCGCGAGGCGTTCCTCGAAGAGATGTGGGAGTGGATGCACAGCTACGGCGCCGCAATCGGCATCCAGCACCGTCGGCTTGGCGTGTCCGTCGACTGGGAGCGCGAGCGGTTCACCATGGATCCTGGTCCATCGCGGGCTGTGCGCACGGCGTTCGTTCGCCTCTTCGAGAAAGGCTTGATCTACAAAGGGTCGCGGATCACCAATTGGTGTCCCCGCTGCTCGACCGCGCTCTCCGATCTCGAGGTCGTGCACGAGGAGGAGCCGGGCTTTCTGACCTATGTCCGCTACCCGCTCGTCCCGATCGAGGGTGAGACGGAGGCCCGCTACATCCAGATCGCGACGACGCGGCCCGAGACGATCCTGGCGGACACGGGCATCGCGGTGCATCCAGAAGACCCGCGATATGCCGACATCATCGGTCGCCAGGCGATCGTCCCGTCGGTGAACCGTCCCATCCCGATCGTGGGGGACGATGTCGTCGAACGCGACTTCGGCACGGGGGCCGTGAAGGTCACGCCTGGCCACGATCCGACCGACTTCGAGATCGGGCAGCGCCATTCGCTCCCGATCATCCTCGTCATCGGCCTGGACGGCCGCATGAACGAGAATGCCGGTCGCTACCAGGGGATGACGGCTGCTGAGGCTCGTCGCGCGTTCGTGGATGAGCTTCGCTCGCTCGACCTGTTGGTGAAAGAGGACGAGCACGCGCACCAGGTCGGGCATTGCGATCGCTGCCGGACGATCGTCGAGCCGCTCGTGACCGAGCAGTGGTACGTCAAGATCGCACCGCTCGCCGAGGCCGGCCTCGAGGCCGTTCGCTCCGGCCAGATCGAGATCATCCCAGAGCGATTCTCCAAGGTCTACTACAACTGGCTGGACAACATTCGCGATTGGTGTATCTCGCGCCAGCTCTGGTGGGGCCACCGCATTCCCGTCTGGACTTGCAGCAACGGGCACGTCTTCGCGGCCGTCGACGACCCGACTGCGTGCACGACCTGTGGCTCCACCGAGCTGACCCAGGACCCCGACGTGCTCGACACGTGGTTCTCCTCGGGGCTTTGGCCGTTCTCGACCCTCGGCTGGCCCGATGACACCGAGGACCTCCGCCGCTTCTATCCGACGACGGTGATGGAAACGGGCTACGACATCCTCTTCTTCTGGGTCGCCCGCATGATCATGCTGGGCATAGAGATGACGGGCGAGGTGCCCTTCCGCACGATATATCTGCACGGGCTCATTCGCGTGGGCCGCGAGAAGATGAGCAAGGTGAAGGGCAACGTCAAGAATCCGCTGGACCTCATCGACACGTACGGAACTGACGCCCTCCGCCTGACCCTCGTGAGCGGCACGACTCCTGGGCAGGACACGAACGTCGCCGATGACCGGCTCGAGACCAACCGCAACTTCGTGAACAAGCTCTGGAACGCCGGTAGGTTCGTGCGGAGCATGGTCGATCATTGGCCCGCGCGTGACCTGGGCGCGCCGCTGACCGCTGCACCCGGAGCGCCTTTCGAGGCCGACCGATGGATCGTGAGTCGGGCGAATGAAACCACGGAGCACGTGACACGCCTGCTCGAGGAGTTCCAGATCGGCGAGGCCGTCCGCGCGGCTCACGAGTTCCTGTGGGGCGAGTTCTGCGACTGGTACCTGGAGATCGCCAAGATCGAGCTGCGGATCGCGACGACCGACATCGAGCGGGAGGCCATCCGCACCAACCTCGCCTGGGTGTTCGAGCATACCTTGAGGCTGCTCCATCCGATGATGCCGTTCGTGACCGAGGAGCTGTGGCAGATTCTCGTGCACGACGCTGACCCCGCGACGTGGGAGCCGCGCACCGAAACCGACGGCTTGCCGCCTTCGATCATGGTGGCGCCCTGGCCCGTGGCGGGTGAGCGCGACCTCCAAGCCGAGGCCAAGCTCGACGAGGTGATGGATCTCGTTCGCGGAGTGCGAAACCTGCGGGCGGAGTATCGCGTGGACGCAGGCCGCTGGGTGCCGGCGACCATCGCCGCGGGCGATGAGGTCGCGTTCTTCGAGCGAATCGCGTCCATCATCGGGGAGCTCCCTGGCAACAGGCTCCGTCCAGTAAGCGTGGCTGCGCACATCACCATTCCACCCGAGCAGTCGGCGACCGTGGTCGCCGGCAACGCCACCCTGTACGTCCCGCTGGCCGGTATGGTCGATGTGGATCAAGAGCGTGCGCGCCTCTCCCGCGAGCTCCAGGACGTGCAGGGCGAAATCGAACGGGCGGAGACGCTTCTGGCCCGGCCTGGTTTCGTCGAACGTGCGCCCGCCGAAGTGGTGGCGAAGGAACGAGACAAGCTCACCAATCTTCGTGACCGCCTCTCTCGACTCGAGTCACTGTTCTCGGGACTCGCTTAACGACCCGTTACATTCACGATCGTTTTACAAACCGCAACGCAACGTTTACGCGCGGCCACGCCATGTGCAACTGCCCGCCGTGATATTGTCTTCGGCGCGAGCCACTAGGACTCAAGAAGTCGAAGATATGTGCCGGAGGATGAAACCGTGATTACTCCGCTGATCAAGCTCCGAGATTCCGAAGAACTCGCCGATGCTCGCAAAGTGCTGGCAGCGGAGAAGGCGCGGCTGTTAGCCGAGGCTGCAGCGCTCGCAGGGCGCGAGCGGTTGTTCGGCGAAGCGCAGCGGTCCAGCGCCGGCGGTGGCAGCGATGGCTCCGGTTCGAATATGGCGGACGTTGCGACCGAGGTCTTCGAGCAAGAGTTGGCAGCCTTCCTCAACCGGAACGTGCAGGTGCACCTCACAGACGTGACCGACGCGATGACCCGGATCGAGGATGGGATCTACGGCCAGTGTGAAGACTGTGGCGAAGAGATCTCACCCGAGCGCCTGGGCGCGTTGCCCTGGGCGCGACGCTGTATGCCCTGCCAGGCCCAGATGGAGAAGCCCGTTCGTCGTGTGACGGGCCGTCGGCTCGCTGCCGCTGCCTAGCCTCATCGAAGCAGAGATGCAGTACTGGCGCCCCCCGCTGGTCGGCCCTTTCGGCTGACCGAGTCGCAGGGGCGCCAGTATACTTCTCCGAGCCACCTCACCCGATAAGGGAGGCCCGCCATGCTTCCGCTGCTACCCAAGAGCCTGTGGGGCTGGATCGACGAGAATCAAGATGCCTTTCAGCCTCCGGTCGGGAACAAAGTGGTGTGGGAGGATTCCCAGTTCACGGCGATGGTCGTGCGCGGGCCAAACGCGCGGCGAGACTTTCACCTCGACCCATTCGACGAGATCTTTTACCAGCTTCGAGGTGACATCGTCGTCGAGTATCTCGAGCCCGATGGGCAGCGACAGAGCGCCATCGTGCAGGAGGGTGATCTCTTCCTCGTTCCGGCGATGGTAGGGCACAGCCCGCACCGCCCGGCGGATAGCTGGGGGCTGGTCATCGAGATCAAGCGGTCGCCGGAACATGTGGAGTCCCTCCTCTGGCTCTGCGATCGGTGTGGCGCCAAGATTCACGAAGCGACTATGTACGTTGCAAACATAGAAACGGAGCTCAAGGCAGCGATCGAGCGATTCGACGCTGACGAGCAGCTTCGAACCTGCTCGTCCTGTGGCTACGTGCAGCCAGAACGGGTTCAGCCCATCGATCCGCCCCAGCGCGAGACGGCGGGGGTTGCGTAGTCTTGTGTCGCCGTCAAGTACCTTGAAGGCTCTGTCCGCCACGTGCACGGCCTAGGAGGCCCCGTCGACGCACGTGAGGGGGACACCGAAGCAGCCGTAGGACACCACGTCGATACCGCTTCGGTGACCGGATTCGCCCAGCCGTGGCGTGTCGTCCTTCCGACAATGTTCGTCGCATTGTGGCTCGGCTTCACGCTGTTGCCTGAAACTCATGCGCTCTTGCGCATCCCCGCGGCCATTGCGCTGGCAGGACTCGTGGGCCTCGGGTGCCAGCTCGGCGGCCGGCTGCCACAAAGGCCGCACCGGCGCACGCCGTTGGCAACGGTGTGGATCATCCCGTCGGGTGGTACGCTCGCCGCGGTGGCGTGGCTCTCGCCGCTGCCCGAGCGGTGGTGGCTGCTGCCGCCGGCGTGCGCGCTGCTCATCGTGGGCCTCGTATTCCTGCAGACAGTGGAGCTGACCGGGCCAGACGGCGTGCGCGCTGCGGCGCACGCGATGAACATCGGGGCTGGCTTCGCCCTAGCGTACGGCGCGTACGTTCTGGCCTACACGGCGCCCGCACTCGTTGCGGTGGCGCTCAACTTCGCGGTCAGCACCGCGGTCGCACTCGTCGTACTGCGCAGTGAGGGGGAGTTCCGTCGCGACAGGCTCGAGTATGCCGCGGTGGCTGCCGTGGCGGTAGCGGAGCTCGGGTGGGTGCTGTATGGATCACGCGCTTCCGCATTCTCGTTCGCGGCGGTTCTCGTTCTGGGCCTCTACGCGACGTCGGGCATATGCCACGCGATCCTGGATCGCGCGCCAATACGCGCCTACGTCGAGGTCGCGACGGTCACACTGATCTCCCTCGGCGCAATCGTGATCGCTGGTGGGCGCGCCTGAGGTCCAAGCAGCCGCGCGCTCAGTCGAGTAGCAACGCGGTGGTAGAATCTGGTCTAAGTCAGTGAAAGAAGGAAAAAGGCAGTATGGCTCTTCTCGAGTCTGAAGAGCGCGCACGAATCAAGCGCGTGAAGGCGGAACAAGCCGTCAATCTTGCCATGCAAAGTCGCTGGGCCGAAGCGGCCGAGCTCAATCGGCAAATTATCGACACCTACCCCAAAGACGTTGAAGGTCACAATCGGTTGGGCAAGGCGCTCATGGAGCTCGGGCGGTACGAAGAATCGCGCGAGGCCTATAACCACACGCTTCGCCTCGACCCCACCAACGGCATCGCGCAGAAGAACCTCCAGCGCCTCGACAAGCTCATGGAGGAGTCTGCGGGACACGACCTCCCAACGGGCCCGGTGGATCCGAGCCTCTTCATCGAGGAGACAGGCCGAACCACGACGACCCTGCTCGTGGAGCTGGCGCCCGCCGAAGTGCTGGCGAAGATGAACCCGGGCGATACGGTCGAGCTCCGTGTCGAAGGCACCAACGTGCAGATCTACAACGCGGCTGGCGACCTGGTCGGCCGGCTCGAGCCCAAGCTGCGGCAGCGGTTGATCCGCCTGATCGGCATGGGAAATCAGTACTCCGCGGTCGTCACGTCAGCCGACGAGCAGTCTCTGCGAGTCATCATTCGCGAGACCTCCCGCGATCCGTCGATGGGCAATCGTCCGTCCTTCCCAACCTCGGGCGACGCATTCCGCGGATACGTGCGTGACACGTTGCTCCGCTACGAGCTGGACGACGAAGACGACGACGATGACGAGTTGGACGAAACCGAGCCAGAGCCCGACCGAGAGGTCGACGCAGTGGCGCAAGACGCGGCGAGCGACGCTGCCCACGATCTCGCCGCGGATGACGACGATGAGGAGCCGTAAGAAAAGGGAAGTGGAGCGGTCGACGGGATTCGAACCCGCACTATCCAGCTTGGGAAGCTGGCGTGTTGCCGTTACACCACGACCGCGAGACCCCGAATTATAGGACCGCGCGCCGCCCCTCGTCATCCTGACGGTGAACCCGAAGGATCCGTCCTCCGTCGCTGAGGTTACGGATTCTTCGCCTGCGGGCTCAGAATGACAAGTGGTGGTTACTCGGTCAGCAGCTTGAGGAGCGACGCTTCGAGGCAGCCGGCGCCGATGACGAGAGCTTGCTCGTCGATGTCGAACGAGGGATTGTGGTGCCCCTTGTCGAGCCCTCGTTCGACGTTGGACGAGCCCACGAGGAACAGGCAGCCTGGAGCTTCCTCCGCGAAGTAGGCGAAGTCGTCGCCGCCCGCGGAGGGGTCATTCTCGACCACGTACTCTTCGCCGGCCACCGGCTCCACCGCTCGACGAACCAGGTCCGCGATCGCGAGGTCGTTCACGACTGGCGGCGCTCCGTAGCGATCCTCGATCTCGCAGGTGGCCTCCATCGACTCGGCGACCCCCTTGGCCAGGGCGTTGATGCGCCCCAGGAGCCGCTCGCGAACCTTGGCGTCGAAGGTGCGCAGCGTGCCGCGCATTTCGACGCGATCGGCAATGATGTTCCAAGCCGTGCCGCCGTGGATGCTGCCGATGGTGAGGACCGCGGGCTCAAAAGGTGATCGGGTTCGGCTGACCACGGTCTGCAGCGCGTTCACGATCTGCGCCGCGACCACAACGGCGTCGATCGCCTGGTGGGGCATGGCGCCATGGCCCGACTTGCCGCGCACAGTGAAGGTGAGATCGTCGACTGCTGCCCAGATGGGGCCTCCCGCGACGCCGACGATCCCGACGGGTAGGTCCTGCCAGACGTGGAGCGAGATAGCGCGGTCCACGCGTGGGCCTTCCATCGCACCTTCGGCGATCATGGCCTTCGCCCCGCCTGCGATCTCCTCCGCGGGTTGGAACGCGAACTTGATGATGCCCGGGAGCTCGTCCCGCTGCAGGGCCAGCCGCTCCGCCACGACCGTTGCGATCGCCATGTGGGCGTCGTGACCGCAGGCGTGCATCGCGCCCGCTTCTACCGAGCGGTAATCAGTGGGTGACTCTTCTTGAATGGGCAAGGCGTCGAGCTCGGCACGGATCAGCACGGTCTGCCCAGGCTGGCCGCCGCGCAGGGTGCCGATGAGGCCCGTACCGGCGAGACCGCGAACTTCGATCCCGGCGCGCTCCAGGCGACTCCGAATGGTCGCGGAGGTCCAGCGCTCTTGGAAGCCGATCTCGGGGTGTCGATGGAGCTCCCGACGCAATGAGACGAGTGACTCGCGCAGCTCCGGCTGGTCGTACGGGAAGAGAGACGCCATACTCAGTTTAGGGCATCACCAGGCGTTGCCCAACACTCAGCGTCGCCCGGTCCGGGAGGTTGTTGATCGACTGGACTGCCTCGACGGTCGTGCGGTTCCTCTGGGCAATCGACCAGAGATTGTCCCCCGCGGCAACCGTGTAGGAAGGCTCCACCGGCTGGGCGCTAAATCGGATGCTGCGTTGTCGTGGCGCCTCGACCGCGAGTGCGCTCGTATCCTGGGGCGGTGCGACTGCAACGGCGATGTTCTGCCCGGCTGCGGGGGCAGCGCCAGCCGCGCCTCCCGCCGTCTGTGAAGCGGAAGCGGATGAGAGCATCATCCGTACGGCGATGAGCAGCAGAATGAGCCCGAGCACGACGCCAACAAAGAGAGCGGTTGGAAGCCACTGCTTGATCGTGGTCGTCCGTCGCCGCCGACGTGCGAACGGCGCCGCCTGGCCCTCAGAGACCGCCGCGGGGCGTCGTGACGCCAGCGACAGCACGTTTGTCCCTTCCGTCTGGCGAACCACTTTAGACAATCGCTGAGGATACCGCTGCTTTGCCTGGTCGAGCGGAATGACTTTTGCGTCGTAGGAGGATCTGCTGGCGGCGGCTTGCCGCAGGCGATCCGTTGGGCCGTACGTCGTGCTCATTCCCCATCCGCTAACTTGACGTTGCGCGTGCGATTATCGCACGTTCGTACAAGGCCTCGCTACGTGCGCGTCAGCTTCTTGATCTCCTCGAGCTTCGCGATCGCTTCTTCGAGGTTTCCCTCGGCGGCGAGCTTAGCGACTTCGGCGTTGAGCGTGGTGACGGCAGCCTGGTGTCGGGCGAGGGCAAGACGATCGGGGATGCCGGCGAGCCCAGGCTCCAGGCTAAGTACTTCTTCGAAGAGTCCCACCGCTTCCGTCCAGCGCTCCTGTCTCATTGCTGCCTCCGCCTGATCGCGAAGGTTAGCCACCCGCGAGGCCGCGGGGACTGCGACGATGTCAGGATTGATCTCCGCCTTGACCCGAGCCACGAGATCCGGCACGTCCCGGTAGTTGGGATCGATGGCGGTGATCTCGTCAAGGATGTGGTTGGCCCACCGAAGATCATCGGAGTCGATCTTGCTCATGGCGAGCGTGTAGAGCTGTTCGAGCCGTGCGGCGCGGCGGCGCTGCGCCTCCTGCTCGGTCATCAGCTTGTTCACCTCGTCCAGCCGGGTGCGAACCGAGGGCTCGTTGGGGGACGAGCGCAGGAGCTGCTGCAGCATCGCCGCTGCTTCCATCAGTCTTCCGTTCGCGATCGACGTTTCGACCTCGGCCATCACGTTGTTCAGCTCGATCTGAACGGACGTGTTGCCGCGTCCATACCGCAGCTCGTTCGTCGCCGATGCCAGAATGCCGCTAACGTCGCGGTAGTTCGCGTCGCGCGCAAGGATTTGGGCGGCCAAGGAGACGGCCGTGCGCCAGTCCCGCGCGCGCGTCAGCTCCAAGAGCTGCTGGTACATGGTGTCTAGGTCGAGGGGGGTGGCGGGAGCTGACGGCAGAACGAGGTCGGCCGTCTCGAGGGCGCCGCGTGGAGCCAGGATCGTTTGAGCGAGCGCGCGCTCTTCAGCGGCCGCGGCGGCCATGAGCGCTTCTGCAAGAGAGACGCCGGTTTGGAACCGATCCTCCGGCTGCTTCGCGAGTGCCCGCTGGACGACTCGGTCGACCTCAATGGAGACGTTCGGGTTGTGGTCGCGCACGGATGGCACGGGTAGGGTTGCGTGCATCGAGAGAGTCGCCACGGCGCTGTCGCCCTTGAACGGGACACGGCCGACCAGCATCTCGAAGAGCATGACGCCGAGGGAATAGAGATCGCTGCGGCCGTCGACCTCGCGGCCGAGTGCCTGCTCAGGCGACATGTATTGCGGCGTGCCGATGACTCCTCGTGTGAGAGAGCTGTCGTCGTCGGCAAGGCGCACAATGCCGAAGTCCGATAGGACGATGCGGTCGTCCTCGGTGAACAGGACGTTCGCGGGCTTGATGTCCCGATGGACGATGCCCTTGCTATGCGCGTAGTCCAGGGCTGAGCCGACGGACTTCATCACGTCGTAAGCGAATTCGGTTGATACGGGTCGTCCGAGTCGGGTCTTGAGAGTATTTCCTGCGATGTACTCCATCACGAGATACGCCCGGCCGTCCTGCTCGCCGTAGTCGTAGACGCCCACGATGTTTGGATGGCTCAGGCGGGCTACGGCCAGCGCTTCTCGCTGAAAGCGCTTCAGCGTGCGCTCGTCGCGGAGGAACTCCGGGTGGAGGACCTTGATCGCCACATAGCGATTGAGGTTGGACTGCATTGCCAGGTAAACGGTCGCGAACCCGCCTTTTCCTAGCTCCTTGGTCAGCTTGTACTGGCCGAGGGTCTGATCAATCACGGGCACGCTCCCGATGCATGCTGGCGGTGCCTAGTAGATTCGACGCTGGAGCTCTTCGGGTTTGCGGATGATGATGCGCTGACGGTTGACATCGATGATGCCACGAGCGCGATAGGAGCGGAGGTGTTTGTTCACGCTCTCCCGCGTTGCCCCAACCATTGTAGCTAGCTCGGACTGCGTCAGTCGCAGCCCGATTACGGTGCCCTCCGGCCTGGGTTCCCCATACGCATCGCTGAGCTCCAGTAGCTTCTTCGCGAGGCGCCCCGGCACGTCGAGGAATATGGCGTCCTCGACGAACTCGTCGGTTTCTCGAAGCCGACGGGCAAGCACGCGAAGCATGTCGATCGCCACGCTCGGGCTCGAATGGATCACGCGAAGGAAGTCGTCTCGGTGGAGCACGATTGTGTCCGTCGGCTCCGTCGCGACGATGGTTGCGGACCGAGGGTGTCCGTCGATGAGTGAGAGCTCACCAAAGAAATCACCCGAGTCCAGGACGCCAAGAAGCGCCTCTTCCCCGCCGTCGGAGGGCAGAATGATCTTGACCTGCCCGTCGGCGATGATGAACATGGCAGAACCGGGGTCTCCCTTGTGGAAGATGACCTCGCCGCGCCGAAACGACCGCTTCTGCGCTCCCGTTTCCAGGAGCGTCGCCGTTTCGGGTTGCAAGCCGGCGAATAGTGGGAGTCGCTGTAGCACCCCACCAATCATGCCTGTCTCGCCTCCTAGCGGCTTCGGCGACCGACTGCCGCTTTGCCGTTCGTGCTCGACGCTCCGTGGAGCGTCTTGATGCCGTCGATCACGGCGTCTGCCATCTCACGAGTCCCGACCGGCTGTGCGCCCGACGCGATGTCCGGCGTGCGCAGCCCGTCCGCTATGACCTGGTCGACTGCCCGCTCCACAACGCGCGCCTCGTTCTCCAGCCGCAAGGAATGGCGAAGCAGCATCGCCGAGCTCAGGATCGCGGCCAGCGGATTCGCCATTCCCTTACCGGCGATATCCGGGGCGGTCCCGTGGATCGGCTCGTACAGGCCGAGCCGTCCCTTGCCCAGGCTTGCCGATGGCAGCATCCCCATCGAGCCGCCGATTACGGCGGCTTCGTCCGTGAGGATATCGCCAAACGTATTTTCTGTCACGATCACGTCGAATTGGTCGGGGCTCACGACCAGCCGCATCGCGCACGTGTCGGCCAGCATGTGGTCGACCTGCACGTCCGTATTCTCGGCCGCAAGCCGTGTGGCCACCTGCCGCCAAAGCCGCCCGGTCGCCATGACGTTGGCCTTGTCCACAGAGGTGAGCTTGTTGCGGCGGCCTCGAGCGAGCTCGAAGCCCACCCGCAGAACCCGCTCGATCTCGACCTCGGTGTACGCGCACGTGTCGACCGCGCGGCGGCCGCTCGGCGAATCCCAGACCTTCTTCGGCTTCCCGAAGTAGAGCCCACCGGTGAGCTCGCGCACGACCATGATGTCCACTTGGCTGAGGTCGGCCTTCAATGGAGAGGCCGCGGCCAGTGGCGCGTACACGCGAACTGGTCGGAGGTTGGCGAAGAGGCCGAGGCCTTTTCGGATCGCCAACAGCCCATCCTCGGGACGGACTGGGGCCTGCGGGTTGTCCCACTTGGGCCCGCCTACGGCGCCGAACAGCACCGCGGCGCTGCGCTTCGCGCGCTGGAGGCTCTCGGGGAGGAGGGCTACGCCGTGCTCGTCGATGCAGCCGCCGCCGACCGGCTCGTAGCTGAAGCTGAGCTGGTGCCGATAGAGGGTCGCAACGGTGCTGAGAACGCGCTCAGCCTCTGCCGTGACTTCTGGGCCGATGCCGTCTCCTGCGAGGACCGAGATGTGTGCCTTCATACGGCCGCGCTCTTGAATCCGTTAGCGTACGGCAGCTTCGAAGCCAGCTCACGGACTTTCGGCATGTTGGCCGCGAGGACTGAGGTCGAGTCCCAGGTACCCTCGGTGAGCGCCGCGCGGTACGTGTCGGGTAGCGCGACCTTGATGGTCGCGTCGCCTACCTTGAGCGTCCTCTGCTCCAGATCGAGGCTTATCTGGACCGTCGGGTCCTCCTCGACGATGTCCATCATGCGCTGCATCTCGTCTGGCGAGGCGGTCACGACGGGAAGGCCGATCGCTAGAGAGTTGCCGGCAAAGATCTCCGCGAACGACTCACCCACGATCGCCTTGATGCCGAAGCGATAGAGCGCCTGTGGTGCGTGCTCTCGTGAGGATCCGCAGCCGAAGTTGGCGTTGACGAAAAGGACTGACGCCCCACGGTACCTGGGATCGTTGAAAGGATGCTGTCGGGGATTCCCACTCTGGTCGAACCGTTCGTCGATGAATGGGTACTCGCCCATGCGGTCGAAGGTCACTTCCTTGAGGTAGCGGGCGGGAACGATCCGATCGGTGTCGAGATCGTTCCCGCGCACAGCGATCCCCGTCCCAGAAATCTTCGTGATCTTCTGCACTACAGGAACTCCCTAACGTCGGCGATGTGACCGCTTACGGCCGCCGCGGCGACCATTGCTGGGCTCATGAGGATCGTCCGTCCAGTTGCGCTTCCCTGGCGGCCAATGAAGTTCCGATTAGACGACGAGGCGCAGACCTCTCTGCCCTTCAGTTGGTCGGGATTCATGGCCAGGCACATCGAGCAGCCGGCCTGTCGCCATTCGAAGCCGGCCTCTCGGAAGATGCTGTCGAGACCCTCTTCCTCGGCCAACCGCTTCACCTCGAATGAGCCAGGCACCACAATCGCTCGGACGTTCGGACTGACGTGGCGTCCCTTTGCGACCTGTGCCGCCGCGCGCAGATCCGAGATCCGCGAGTTCGTGCAGGAGCCGACGAACGCGACGTCGATGGCGATGTCTCGGACGGGGGAGCCAGGAGTCCAGCCGGTGTGTTCGTATGCACGATTAGCCGTTACCACGTCGCCCGTCTCGTTCGGCGCTGGCAGGCGCCCGGACACCGCCACTGACTGCCCAGGATTGATTCCCCAGGTGACTGTCGGCTCGATGTCGGCCGCCGCGAGCTCCACGACGTCGTCATACTGCGCATCGGTATCCGAGGCGACCGATCGCCAGTAGGCCACAGCGCGATCGAACGCATCCCCTGCGGGTATAAATGGTCTTCCGCGCAGGTACTCGAACGTGGTGTCGTCGGGGTTGACGTAGCCAACCAACGCCCCGCCTTCGATGCTCATGTTGCAGATGGTCATACGCTCGTCCATCGACATGGCGTCGATGGTGCTGCCGCCATATTCATAGGCGTATCCTCGCCCGCCGCCGACGCCGAGCTTTTGGATGATGGTCAGGATCACGTCTTTGGCATACACGCCGTCGGGGAGCTTCCCATTGACGTTGATCCTTCGGACCTTCAGCTTGTCCATTGCGAGCGTTTGCGTCGCGAGGACATCTTTGATTTGTGTCGTGCCGATAGCCATCGCCAGCGTGCCGAAGGCCCCGTGCGTTGCCGTGTGGCTGTCACCACACACGAGCGTCATACCCGGCTGGGTTAAGCCGAGCTGTGGGCCGATGACGTGCACGATGCCCTGGCGATCGCTGTCCAGCCCGTAGAACTCGATGCCGTAGTCGCGGGTAGCGTTCTCGATGACCTGCATCATCTCTTCTGCCTGTGGGTCGAGGAACGGCCGCGCGCGCATGTCGGTCGGCACGATGTGATCGGCCGTTGCATAGGTTCGCTCAGGAAAAGCAACCGTCAACCCCTGCTCGCGCATCATGGCGAACGCCTGGGGACTCGTCACTTCGTGGACGAGGTGCAAACCAATGAAAAGCTGGGTCTGACCCGTCGGCAGGATGTCGACGGTGTGCGATTCCCAAACCTTGTCGTAGAGCGTGTTCTGACTCACGGTACTCCCTTCAGTCGGTGGGGTTGGGTATTAGGGGCTGGGGAATGGTGTCTTTCGCGCCCCCAATGCAGTACGCAACGCGTGTAGCTGCCGGGCCAAAGACGTTGAGGTCTCTTGCAGACCGGGAATTATTCCTTCCGAGCCGTAACCCAGTCGCCTGGCAATTTCGATCTGTGTCTGGAGCTCTGCCAGGGAGCCTAGAGCAATCGACAGGTGATTCATGTACTCTTTCGTATGTCTCCGCGCGTGTCCTTCCGCGATGTTGGATGGAATAGAAACCGCCGCTCTTCGCATCTGCGCGGTCAGAGCGAAAGTTTCCTCGCGTGGAAACCCCCGAGTTAACCCGTAAATCTCCTCCACGAGGTTCATGCTGGCTTGCCAGACGCGTAGGTCTCGAAAACTGAGGACCTGTTGATGAGCGTCGGCAGACTCCACTCCCCAATCCCTACACACCAATCCCTGTTTCGACGCGCTCGGGGGCGCTCCGCGGGGCAGAGGCCGCTTTGTTGACCGCGTTGACGTAGGCCTTGGCGGAAGCGACGATGATGTCCGGATCCGCGCCGCGCCCGTGGAACGTTCGCCCATCCGCTTCGATGCGTACGGCGACTTCGCCGAGGGCGTCGATCCCGCTCGTAACTGAGCGGACCGAGTATTCGGCGAGACGGATGGGAAAATCAACCATGGCCGCGATCGCCCGGTAGCTTGCGTCCACGGGCCCCGTGCCCGTCGCGACTTCCATCCGCTCCTCGCCATTCGGGAGACGAAGCGCGACGGTCGCCGTTGGGACAGCGGGATAGCCGCAGGAGACCTGGAGCCGCTGTACCTGGTACAGCTCGGGGACCGAGGCGATCTCGTCCGCGAGGATCGCCTCGAGGTCCTTGCTCGTGATCTCCTTCTTCTTGTCGGCGATCTCCTTGAATCGGCCGAAGGCGCGATTCAGCTCGTCGTCGGTCAGCTTGTGGCCGAGCTCCTCGAAGTGGCGGCGCAGCGCGTGGCGGCCCGAATGCTTGCCCAGCACCAGGGTGCTGTCCGAGAGGCCGACGTGCCGAGCATCCATGATCTCATACGTCGTCCGCTCTTTCAGGATGCCGTCCTGGTGGATGCCCGACTCGTGCGCGAACGCGTTGGATCCAACAATTGCCTTGTTGGGCTGGACGACGATCCCAGTGAGGTTCGATACGAGGCGGCTCGTCTTGTAGATCTGTGAGGTGTCGACACCCGTCTGCACCTGGTACAGATCCTCGCGGGTCTTGACGGCCATCACGATCTCTTCCATCGCGGCGTTTCCAGCCCGCTCGCCGATGCCGTTCACCGTGCACTCGATTTGTCGAGCGCCAGCCTGTACGGCGGCCAGCGAGTTAGCCACTGCCATGCCGAGATCGTCGTGGCAATGAACCGAGATGACGGCCTTATGCGCGTTCGGCACGCGCTCCCGAATCGACGTGATGAGCCGGCCGAACTCGCCCGGCGTCGTGAACCCCACGGTGTCGGCGATGTTGAGCGTCGTTGCGCCGGCGTCGATGACCGCCTCTAGTACACGGTAGAGGTAGTCCCAGTCCGAGCGCGTCGCGTCCATCGGCGAGAATTCGACGTCTGAGACGTACTTCTTGGCCCGCTTCACCATGGCCACGGCGTGCTCGAGGGCCTCGTCCCGCGTCATGCGGAACTGGTGCTTGAGGTGGATGTCAGAGGTGGAGATGAATGTGTGGAGCCGGACGTTCTCGCCCGCGGAGAGCGATTCCCACGCAACGTCGATGTCTTCCGGCTTGCAGCGAGCGAGGCCGGCGATGATCGGGCCCTTGACCTCTTTGGCGATCCGCTCAACCGCCGCGGCATCGTCCGGAGAAGCTATGGGGAACCCGGCCTCGATGATGTCGACGCCGAGACTGGCGAGCTGCAGTGCGACCTCCAGCTTCTCATCGGACGTCAGGGACGCGCCCGGCGATTGCTCGCCGTCTCGCAGTGTCGTGTCGAAGATGTACAGCCGGTCCATATCTCCCTCCCAGGTCTGGCTCTGCCGTGGTCTTCCCCTCTCCCTGGCCCTCCCCCGCAGGAGGGAGGGGACTGACAAGCTCCCTCCCCCTCGATGGGGGAGCGTTGGGGAGAGGGTGATTTTTAGTGATCGCCCTTCTTGAGCCACGTCATCATCGACCGAAGCTCGCCGCCGACCTTCTCGATTGGGTGCCTCGCCTCGATCTCGCGCCGTGCCAGGAAGTTCGGCCGTCCAGCCTGGTTCTCCAGGATCCACGTGCGGGCGAAGGTGCCGTTCTGGATGTCGCGCAGGAGCTCCTGCATTCGCTCCTTGACACCCTCGTCCACGATCTTCGGGCCAGCGTAGTAGTCGCCGAACTCGGCCGTGTCTGAGATCGAGTACCGCATGCGAGCGAGGCCGCCCTCGTAGATCAGGTCGATGATGAGCTTGAGCTCGTGGCAGCACTCGAAATACGCGACCTCGGGCTGGTAGCCCGCTTCCACGAGCGTCTCATAGCCCGCCTTGATCAGCGCGGTAAGTCCGCCACAGAGCACCGCCTGCTCGCCGAAGTTGTCGGTCTCGGTCTCTTCGGCAAAGGTTGTCTCGAGCACGCCCGCGCGGGACGCGCCCAGGCCCTTGCCGTAGGCGAGTGTCTTCTCCTTGGCCTTGCCCGTCGCGTCCTGGTGGACTGCGATGAGGGCAGGCACGCCGGCTCCAGACTGGAAAGTGCTGCGAACCAAGTGGCCGGGACCCTTGGGTGCAATCATCGTGACGTCGATGTCCGGCGGGGGAACGACCTGGTGATGGTGAATGTTGAAGCCGTGGGCGAACATCAGCATGTCGCCAGCCTTGAGGCCCGGCTCGATGCACTCTTCGTAGAGCGCCCGCTGCGACGTGTCGGGCACGACGACCATCATGACGTCGGCCTCGGCGGCGGCCTGGTCCACGGGCAAGACCTTCAGCCCGTCCTTCTCGGCGACCTCCCAGGACTTGCTGCCCTGGTAGAGACCGACGCGCACGTCGCATCCGCTATCCCGCAGGTTCAACGCATGGGCATGGCCCTGGCTGCCGTACCCAAGGACGGCAATCTTCTTGCCGTCGAGATACGACAGATCGGCGTCGCTATCGTAGTAAATGTTGACCATCTATCCCTATCCCCCACTCAATGTGTCATCCACTTGATCGTCATCCTGAGCGAATGCGAAGAGCCTGCCCTGAGCCTGTCGAAGGGATCCGTTACCTGTGCTACGGATTCTTCGGGCTGCGCCCTCAGAATGACAGCAGAGCTATGCCCAAGCAGGAACCTCGCGCGGACCTGCGGTTTCTTTGCCGCTGCTTCCACGCACCATGGCGACCACGCCAGTACGGACGAGCTCCTTGATGCCGAAGCCCTTCAGGAGCCCGACCAGCGAGTCGATCTTTTCCGGGTCCCCGGTGACCTCGATCATGATCGACCCGAGGGCCACGTCCACGATGCTGGCCCGATAGATGTCGACGAGCTGCATGATCTCGCCGCGCGTCGTCGGTTTACTTGTGACCTTGATCAGCGCCAGCTCGCGGACGACCGGTTGATCCTCGGACAGATCCGTGACCTTCCGGACTTCGACAACCTTGTAGAGCTGCTTGACCACCTGCTCGACGGCGGTCCGAGACCCATCCACCACGATGGTCAGCCGCATCATGTTCTGGATGTCGGTCTGACCGATGGTCAGCGAATCAATGACGAAGCCCCGGGAGCGAAACAGGCTGATTACCCTGTTGAAGGTGAACGGGTTGTTGTCCATTGTTGCCACGAGTGTGTGTTTCAAAAGGAATCACCTCCGCCAAGGATGTCCCCGGGACAACCATGGGAAAAACATTCTCTTCCGGATCGATCAGGAACTCGATGAAGGCAGGACCCGTAATATCCATTGCCCAGCGGACCGCCTCAGCCACCTGGGCAGGGTCCTCGACCTGACGCGCGGGGATCCCATAGGCATCCGCCAGCTTCAGGAAGTCGACCGAGTCCGACAGGTCCACCTCGACGTAGTTCTTCTTATAGAAGAGCTCCTGCCATTGACGGACCATGCCGAGGTAATGGTTGTTGAAGAGCGCGATCTTCAAGTTCAGGCGCTGTTTCTTCACGACGGCGAGCTCCTGACTCGTCATCTGGAATCCGCCGTCGCCTGCGCAGCACCAAACTGTTTCGTCCGGTCGAGCGTACTTCACGCCGATAGCCGCCGGGAGCGAGTAGCCCATCGTCCCGAGGCCGCCCGACGAGATGTGGCTGTTCAGCGCGCGGAATCGGTACTCCTGCGCGGTGAACATCTGGTGCTGTCCGACGTCCGTGGTGATGATCGCCTTCCCGTCGGTCGCCCGCCACATCTCTCGCAAGACGTGACGGTGGGAGAGGCGGCCATCGTTCGGCGGATCGGGTAACGGGTAGCGCCCGCGCAGCTCTTCGATCTGGTCGTTCCAGTCCGTATGCGGCGCGCAGGTCTTGACCTCCCCGATTACCGCGCGGAGTGCTTGCTTGCAATCCGCCACGATCGGCACGTCGGTCCGAACGTTCTTCCCGATCTCCGCCGGATCGATGTCCATGTGGATGATCTTGGCGTGGGGCGCAAACGACGAGTACCTGCCCATAGCCCGATCGTCGAAGCGGATGCCGACGCCGATGACGAGATCCGCCTGGTCCACCGCGTGGCACGCATACGCCGTGCCGTGCATCCCCATCATGCCCAGGTAGCGGGGGTGGTCGCCTGGGAAGTTGCTGAGGCCGAGAAGCGTGTTGATCACCGGGATGTCGGCCTTCTCGACCAGCTCCAGGAGCTCGTCCCATGCGCGGGAGATGATCACGCCATGACCGGCGATGATGACCGGGCGGCGCGCCTCCTCGATGAGTCGGGCGGCTTTCCGCACCTGGACCATATTCGGCTGAGTCGTTGGGTTGTAGCCAGGCATGTTGACCTTGGCCGGGTACAAGAACTCGGCTTCCTTTTGCAGGACGTCCTTCGGAACGTCGACGAGCACAGGTCCTGGGCGCCCGGTCCGCGCGAGGTGGAATGCTTCTTTCATCACGCGCGGCAGGTCGTGAACCTCGCGCACCAGGAAGTTGTGCTTCGTGACCGGGATCGAGATCCCAGTGATGTCGGCTTCCTGGAATGCATCCGATCCGATGACGGTGCTGGCAACGTTGGCCGTGATCGCCACCACCGGCGCGGAATCCATCATCGCCGTCGCGAGACCAACCACCAGATTGATGGCGCCCGGGCCAGACGTGGCAAAACACACGCCCACGTCGCCGCTCGCGCGGCCGTAGCCGTCCGCCATGTGGGCCGCCCCCTGCTCGTGGCGCACGAGGACGTGGTCGATGGGGTAGTCGGGGAGCACATCGTAGAGCGGCATGATGGCTCCCCCAGGGAGCCCGAATACTGTGCGGACGCCCTCGGCTACGAGACTCTCGCAGACCATTTGCGATCCGTTCAACTTCATGGGTTCCCTTCCTTTCTGCTCCGGTCCAACCTAATAAAAAAAGCCCTCAATCCCTGTCGGGACGAGAGCTGTTCTCGCGGTACCACCCAACTTCTCCGACGGTGTCGGAGCGCTCGAGGGCAAAATAACGGCTGCCAACCCGGCGAGAACTACTGCCCGAAGAGGGCCTCGCGCTCGCGGCTCCAGGGCGAGTTCCGCGCGCTCGGGTCGCCGGCTCTCAGCATCTACCGGCTCTCTGGAGGGCCCGAACGGACCGCGTACTGCTCCCTATCAACGCCTGATAGGTATAGAACTGCTAGGCGAGTGTATCACGCCTGAAACGCCCTCGTCAAACGAATCTCGTTGGTTTAAGTAATGAGACGACATGACGACAGCATTGCGAGCACGTGGTAGCCTCCGCGCCCAACCCTATTGTGGTCGGGTTAATGAGAAGCCTTGGATCGGTAGCTCTTCGGCGTCAAGACGCGAGAGGTCGACCACGTGGCTCGCCTGGTCGATGTCGATCCCGACCACATGGCCTTCTTCATCGAAGTCCAAGACGACTCCAGGCGCGACTTCCTCGGACGTCGCACTGGCTCCATCGTGGAGATCGACGTACAGCGAGTCGGTCTCGCGGTAGTAGTGCAATTTCAACTTGATCCCTCTGAGAAACCTCGGTCCGGGAAAGCATTGTGCACGGTTTCTCCATCCTCGAGGGTAACGACCCGCAGGTATTTTCCGAGCTCCGGAATGTACGCCCAGAACCTGATGCGGCCGCTCGGCTGGACCTCTTTACGTAGCGGATTCGACAGAGTCATCTGACACCACTCACGCTGCAGATACGGTCGCTTACGCAGAACCTGCTCGAAATACGCGTGGTTTCACCCGCAGTGCCTAGGCGCGCCCCATCAGTGTACTGGCCACGGGTAACGACCGGCTGTTGTCTCGTTCAAGTGCCCGTGTCGTGATCAAAGGCGTGATAGACTCTGGCAAAGTGACGCTAGCCGCGTCTTGGCGCAGTTGCGAGCGGCGGTTAGCAGGAGATGAAAATGGCAGAGATCGTTCTCGGAATCGCATCGTCGCACGCTCCCCAATTGGAGATGCCGCCGCAGAACTGGCGTGAGTACGCGATGGGCAATCGGCGTTCCAACGAGCACTGGTTCGAGGGCAAGGTGTATTCGTTCCAGGAGCTCGTCGATGCGCGGCGCGACCACCATTTCGAGAACGAGTGCACCGACGAGAAGTTCCAGGCTCGCTGGGACTCGTGCCAGAAGGCGATAGCGCACCTCGCCGAGACGCTCGATCGGGTTTCTCCGGATGTTGTCGTCATCGTGGGCGATGACCAGAAGGAATCGTTCCACGACGACAACATGCCGGCGATCAGCATCTACTATGGAGCCACGGTCGAGGATGCACCGGCGCGCGAGGGGCCCCGCGCTACGCTCAGCGACCTGGTCGTAGCTAACGCTCCACCAGAGCGCACGAGCCACCCCACGGACGCAGCTCTCGGGGAATACCTCATCGAGACGCTCATCGAGCAGGAGTTCGACGTCGCCCGCTCGAAGAAGCTGCCCGTCGGCCGACGCGACGGCACCATCGGCCACGCCTTCTACTATGTCTACCGCCGCCTCATGGGTAACGAGGTCATTCCCAACGTGCCCATCCTCGTGAACACCTACTACCCGCCGAACGCGCCCATCGCGCGCCGCTGCTACAAGTTCGGCCAGGCCCTACGCCAGGCGATAGAGGCGTGGGATAGCGACAAGCGTGTCGCCATCGTGGCATCCGGCGGGCTCAGCCATACGGTTATCGAGGAAGACCTGGACTCACGGATCATCGACGGCCTGAAGCACAACGACACGCAGAAGCTCACCGACTACTCGGACCTTCGTTTCCGAGCGGGCACCTCGGAGATCAAGAACTGGATCATCCTCGGTGGCGCCATGGCGGGAGACGGCCTGCAAATGAGCCTGGTCGATTACGTGCCCTGCTATCGAACCGAAGGGGGCAACGGTTGCGCGATGGGCTTTGCCGAGTGGCTCTAGACCAAGACTGAGGCTGGCGGCATCCCTCAGCCTTCTGAGTAAACGGATCGCGACATTCTGGGCTCTAGCCGGTACAATCGCCGTTGACAATCTAGACCCCGGGAGATCCTCGTTGCGTTTCGGTTCGTTCTCGCCGGCCGCGCTCGGCGCGGTCGCCATGCTCTTCGCGGCTACCACCTTCCAGCACGACGTCGTTTCGGAGCCCAATCCCGTCGCACCTCCGGCCTTTGGGGCTGCCGTCCTGGCCAACCAGATCCCGCTATCCGTCTTGGACACTCGTGGCAGTGGAATCACGAGCGTGGCTCCACCCATAAGCCTGGTCGGCGAAGTTGTCCCGGCCCCACGGCCATTGGCGATCAACGTCGTGGGCGATTTCCGTCTCGACGTGCCTTTCCGAACACAGAAAGATGGAGCTCGATTCCAGGGGGCGAACTGCGGACCCGCTTCGCTCGCCATGATCCTCGAGAGCTTCCGTGTGGTGCAGACCAATTCCGACCTTCGCTGGCTGATCCAGGGATACATGGGTAACCAGGGCCGAGGCGGGGGAACAGCCCTCGAAGACGTTGCAGCCGTGGGTCGCGACTTCGGCTTGACTCCGACCGGGCTCTACGACGGCCAGGACTTCGCACGCTGGACGACCAAGGACGTCGAAGAAGAAATCCGACAAGGGCGCCCCGTGATCGTTCTGGTGAAGTATCGACTGATCCCCAGTCACATGAATGCGAATATTGGCTACGACCACTACGTGGTCATCCACGGAGTCGAAGGCGATCGGTTCACCTACCACGATCCGGCGTACGAGCTAGCGGAAGAGGGCGCGGCCAATTCGATGACTACCGCGGAGCTCTCATTGGCGATGCGGTCTGCCTCCATTCCGGGGCAGGCCGTCGCCTTCGCGCCCGGGGCTCACAGCCCCCTCGCGTACCGGCCGCTCTGAAGTTCCCCCTCCCCCCTTGCGGGGGAGGGTTGGGGTGGGGGTAGAGTTCCGCCCCATTGGTGCCACGCGAGGGCCATGGTCTAATTCAGCGCTGACTTGCTACTCCCAGGGCGCTCCCATCCACGATTCGTAGAGCGACCGCTGCTGAACGGTCGGGTTCTTGCTCTTGCGGAGTGCAATCCTCGGCGGCCGCGCGGCAAGGATGATGGCCACTTCGATGAGCTGGTCGCCGTGGAAGCCTGTGACCCAGACCGTATCGCCCGGGTGATAGTCCCGGAGCCGGTCGGAGAGGCTTGCCTCGTCCAGGCGCACCCCGTCGAGCGCTAATAGCTCATCGCCGGCTGAGAGATCGAGTCCCCAGGCGGGGCCATCTGAGGCGATGGACGTCACCCGGATGCGGCCGCCTTCGCTTCGCGTCCGCATGCCGAGCCAAACGTCGGGGACGCTCGAATCCGCCTGCTCATCCAACTCGATGCCTACAGCTCTCAGCGCGGAACGGTAGTCCAGCTCCTCGCGTCCCCGGACGTATCGGTCGAAGAACTCGGTCCATTTCGTGCCTGTGAGCACCTCGACGAGGCGCTCGTACGCATCTTCGGGCACGCCCTGATCTGGTTGTCCGTAGCGAAGCCACAGGAGCCGCATCAGGTCATCCAGGCTGCGCTTGCCCTGAGTGCGCCCTCGCATCTCGAGGTCGAGTAGCAGGGTCACGAGCGATCCCTTCAGGTAGTACGAGATCGACGAGTTCGACGAGTGCTCGTCGGGTCGGTAGTACTTGATCCAGGCATCGAAGCTCGACTCTTCCAGGCTCTGGACGTTGCGGCCAGGAGTCTCCTGCAAGTCCCGCATCTGGTCGGCAAGGATCTCGACGTACCGCTCTGGCGTGATCAACCCGGCACGCCGCAGCATCAGCGAGGTGTAGTAGTCTGTGATCCCCTCCATCGCCCACAGCAGTCGCGTGTAGTTCTCGGTGCTGTAGTCGAACGCTCTGTCGCTCCATATCGGGTGGATGCGCTTGACGTTCCACGTGTGGAAGAACTCGTGGGAGATGAGCTGGAGCGCCCGCTCGTAGGTCCGTCCAGGTCGGAAGTTGAAGCGGGGCAGCATGAGGGCAGACGAGTTGCGATGCTCGAGCCCGCCTCGTGCCCCGTCCGTCGTCATCAGGATGAAGACGTAGGACTCGTACGGAAGCCCTCCAAACAATTCGGCTTGCGTCTCGACGATTCGCTTCGTGTCGGCCACGAGGCGATCGGCGTCGAGGTTGGATCTGCCCCAGGTCGCGATGCGGTGAGGAACGCCACACGCCTCGAACTCGAGAACCGGGTCTGGCCCGGCGTGGACGGGACTGTCGACCAGCTCGTCATAATCCACGGCGATGAACGCTTCCCCGGGACTCTCGTCTCGACGGAGGCCTGTTTCTACGGTCCATCCGTCTGGCGCGTCGACGTAGAGGCGCAGCGGCTCACGAGTCCGACCCTCCACGTAGGGGAGAAGATTCGCGGCGTTGAAGAACGCGTGGGTCCCGTCCAGATGGCTGGTGCGGACCGTGAGGTCATTCGCGTAGACCTCGAAGCCGACGATGATCCGATCCGCTCCGGTGCTGTCCACCAGCCACGTGTCCTTGCGGGTTTTCTTCCAAGCCAGCGGCCGCCCATCCGCGCCCTTCGCCTGGAATCCCTGCACGTGCCGTGCGAACTCACGGACCATGTAGGAACCGGGCGTCCACACCGGGAGCCTCAGCTCAATGTTGTTTCCTGCGCCGTCGACCTGCATTTCGACCATGAGCAAATGGGTGGCGGGCTGGGGCATGGACACGCGATAGCGGATGGCGGGACTGGACATCTGACCTCCCGAGAGACGCGTGCTACTATGGGCGCTGTGTAATTGGATAGACGAAGAGGAGAGCGCGATGGCTCAGAAGCCTATTATCCCGGTTCGGTTCGTCTACCGGTCCCTGTCCATGGTCCCGCTCTTGACCATCATGGAGCGTAAGGGGATCTGGGAGAAGGAGGGGATCGACGTTCGATCCTATCGCTGGTCTGAGGAGGCGCTGGAGCCAGAAGAGGAGCTGCTGGATGGCGGTATCGACTTCATTTTTGGCAATCACGTCACGCCCTACATGCGCCTCGCCCATGGCCATCCTATGGTCTGTATGGCCCAGACCGAGAACTGGATGCACCAGTGGGTGGCGACAGCGCCAGGCCTGACCGACCTGAAGATGCTGGCCAACAAGCGGGTGGTCGGCCTGCCGCTCTTTCTAGAAAACGGCAAGTTCTGCGGTCACAACGATGGCAACCGCATTCTGCTCCTCGAGCTCCAGGGCGTCGACACACGTACGGTCGAATTCATTCTCCCGAAAACCGTGGGGAACCAGATCGAGGCCGTCCGAGACGGAAAGGCTGAGGCCTGTTTCATCTCTCCGACGCGCGGCCCCCAAGCGGAAGCCGCTGGCCTCGTCCTGCACAAGATGGCGCCGATGCCGATGGTCCACAGCATCACGTTCACGACGACGATCCCCCGACTGCAGGAGCAAGAGGATTTCGCCGACCGCCTCATGCGCGTGCTGGTCGATTCGACTCACTTCCTGAAGACGAATAAGGACGAGACGATCCAGCTCTTGAACGACCCGGTGGCGCCCTACTACGAGGGGCAGCTAGACAAGTTTGTCGCCCATTACGAGGAGGCCGCCTCGGAGTACGAGACGAAGCCGTTCCCGAGGGCCGAGGCGCTGATCAACGTCCACAAGCTCTCGTGCATGGTGTACCCGGAGGCGAAGACCGTGAACCCGCTGGAGCTGTGGGACACCCAGACCCTGCGCCATCTCTTCAGCACGGGCTACGTCGACAAGCTCTACGGCGGCAAAGAGCGGGTCAACGCCGACATCATGCACACCCTCGAGCACGCCGAGTCCGACCTCTGCGACTAAGCGCTCGGCGTCATGATTTCCAAGCCGTGCCCGTTGGGGTCCTGGAAGTAGAACCCCTTGCGGCCGTCGTGCTCGTAAACACTGTTGTCGGGCTTCTGGGTCATGCTCCCATAGGTGACTTTGTTACTGTCGAGCCGCCCGCGAATGGCGTCGAACTCGTCGCCGCCGACCATGAAGGCGTAGTGGTGCACTTCGGGCACGTCTGACGTCTCGAAGTTCAGCGTGAGCGCGCCGGTGAGCTGGACGGGAGCAAAGTCGCGCCTCGGGCCTTTGTACGTCACGCCGAACACCTGGGCGTAGAATTCCGCCGTCGCCACCTTGTCGTGCGCCGGAATACTCAGATGGTCGAGAACTGTCGCCATGCGGTGCCTCCTCCGTCGTGAATTATTTGTAGGTGCAGAACGGGTGATGCTCACCCATCTGGCATCGGGCGCCGTTCGCCTCTAGCGCTGCCTCGAACTCGCGGTGGACCGCGGGGTCCTCTTCTTCCCACTCGATCTGGTCGCCGCCGAGCTTCGTGCTGATGTAGACGTACTGTTTGCCGCCGAGCTTCGGCTTGTCCGTTCCCCAGCCGATGGCGAGGAACAGCACCGGCTCTGCCGACGTGTTGAAGTGCTGGTGGAACCACATCTCCGGCGGCACAAACATGCTGCCCGGTCCCCAATCGATCCGCGCGACGGGTTGATTTTCCAGCCACATCAATGAGTGGCCGGTGCCCTTCAGGATCAGCACGTGGATACCGGGTCCGTGGCGGTGCGCCTTCTTGTAGGTGCCTACTGCCCAGCCGGAGCTGTGCGAGCGAACGGTGCTGTTTACCATGGAGAAAGCCGTGCCGAAGCCCCCAATCGCCCGGTCCCACGTGGGTCCGCCTTCCGCATGGGTCTTGCGGACGCTCGCCTCTAGCACGTCGGCAACGAAGTTCGTGGCCCACCCGCCGCGGCTGCGGGTCTGAGGTGTCTCCTTGAAGTAGCCGTCCTCGCCGTCGAAGCGGTCCGAGAACACGAATGGGTTGTCGAAAACAAAGTCCAGGTTCTTGAAGGTATCGATCACGCGGGGCGCGCCGGTCATGGCGACGAAGCGCGCCGGCTCCGAGCCGGAGACGTTGTGGTGCTGGTACCAGGCGTTCGGCGGTATGGCGAAGTAGCTGTTCTCGTGCCACTCGAACGTCTGCTTCTTCTGGTCGTTGATCCAAATGGTTGTCGCGCCTTGGCCCTTCAGTATGAAGACGGTCGCCTCGTAGATGTGCCGCAGCGGTTGAAGCGATTGCTTTGGCGGGATCTCGTGGAGGTATGTGTCGTTGAACCCGCCCGTTCCGTCGAGGTTGACGAATACACCGGAACCGCCGCGCTCCTTCCAGGGAGTGAGCTCGGCCGTGTAGACGTTGTCGACGCCGAGACCGCGAAGCGTCGGGAGGCCCTGCGATTGCTTCCACTCTTCGTATGGCGATTTCCACGCCTGGGCCTCGCGAGCGGACTCTCGGACCGATTCTTTTAATGCCTCAGTTTGGACAGGTGCTTCAGCCATCTACGTGAACCTCCCTGAGTGCGCTCTGTTGCCTACCTATAGTACATCCGATTTCGGCCGGGTCCGGGCACCCCGTGGCGGCGTGCACTGAACGTGAGAGTTTTGCGCTCAGGCGGGTTTCAGACCCCTCGCAGGCACAGAATCGCGAAACCGCGCAAAAAGATGAGTCGCACTGTCTAGCGAGAAGAAGACCTTCCGTCGAAGGCACGATGTATTATTGCGTCACATTACGGATGGAGACGCATAGGTGCGGTGGCTGAGTAAAACGGCAGACCGGACTGACGAGCCGGCGTCAGAGCTCGTCGCCTATGCGGTCACGCTCACAAAGCTGTCGGACCTGTCGCTGATCCTCGAGCGAGCGGCCGCCATGCTGGGCGCTCATGGCTGCGTGCTCTGGCAGATGCACCGGGCCCTGGGCAAGCCCGTCCCGCTCGATCGCGGCAATCTCTTTGTCCTCGCCCAGTGGTTCGACGACGGCCATGTGCATCCTTACTACAACTTGCCGGTAGCGAAGTCTGCCACCGGAGCCGCGGTTCGTAGCGCCGAGCCCGTCCTTGTGCGTGCCGTGGAAGCCGACCCGCGCGTCTACCCAAAGCACGAGCACCTCACGATCGCCGGGATAACAAGCTTTTGCTCCGTTCCGATCACGTTACCGGACGGCTCGCCCGGGGCACTTAACGCCTATCGCAGAGGGCGAGCATTCTCATCGGGCGACGTCCAGCGCGCCACACAACTTGGCGGACTGGTCTCACGGGCCTACCGGGCGCTCACCGACCAGGTACACGTGGCCCTGGTCAACGGGATTGTACCGATATTGGATGCCCGCTCTACCTCGGGGGACACGGAACCTGAATCTGGGGACGGGGGCGATCCGAAGCCCAACATCCGCCGTATCTGCGACCTTATCGGCCGCTCCTTCGAGTCTATCGAAACAACCATCGTGCTCGAAGTGGCGCCCAGGCAGTTCGAAGTCGTCGCAACGACGTGGAACTTCGCTTTCGCCTTCAAGGCGACGTATTCGGCCGAGGGCGACGGGCTAACTCCCTGGGTTCTTGCGCGCGGCGCCCCCCTCAGGATTTTCGATCTCGCCCACTTCGACAACGAGCGGGATGTGATTCAGCGCGAATACCATGGGCTTTCATGGTCCGAGGACGAAGCAGCGGCGATAGGCGCTGCGGTCCGGTCACGCCTGGGGCTAGTGGAGGACGAGGCGGTCCCGCCAGTCAGTTTCGCCGCTGTACCCATTCGGGCAGCGGACAGAGTGATCGGCGTGCTCCGCTGCACGTCCGTCCTGAAGGGACCGTGCTACTTCTCCGAGCGCGACCTGAGGCTGCTCCAGGTGATCGCGGCTCAAATCGCGCTCCAGTGGCAAAATTGGGCGGATCGACGGGATTTGGAGGCCGAAAATAGGGCGTGGACCGCATTGGTCGTGGGGGTACAGAAGCTGAACAAGACCGTTGAAAGGGCGCTCACGCAAGAGGATCCGGACGAGGGACAGATCTTCGAGCAGGGTCTTGCGGTAGCCCGCGATGCTATCCCTGGGTCGAGCACCCTTGACGTGCGCCTGCGAGATGCCAGCACAAATGAGCTCTACTTCGCTAACACGCTTGGAGGGGCATGGGACGAAGGCGACGAGGCCGTGCAGCACGCCCGTCGGACAAAGCGGTTTCCGCTGAGTAGTGGGTCTCCTGAGTCAATCGGAAGCCACGTGTTCCTTGAGGGCACGCCACAAGAGTTCACACTGTTTGGCCCATCGAACGCGGCGTATAACGGGACCTTCCCCGAAGTCACTCAGGAGATTTGCGTCCCAATCAGCGTTGGTATGGACAGCGTCGGGGTTCTGGACATTCGTGGCACTGGGAACCTTCCCTTTCCCCGGCATGCCAGGATCATCGCCGAACTGCTCGGCCAACAACTCGGACTTTACCATTCGCTTGTACGGAGTCGCGCCCGGGAGCGAAGCACCCAGGCTGAGCAGATCGCAAGCCTCAACGCCCAAAACCAGTTCTTTACGGACCTCGAACACCAGCTTCGGTCACCGATCATGTCCGGCCACGCCCGGCTACGCAGGCTGATCCCCATCTCCCGAGGAGACCCATCACTGTCCAGGGATCTGCTCATGATCCGGGGCTTACAAGCCAAAGCGTCCCGGGTCGTACGGAACACCGGCCTCTTCTCGGCCCTCGCCGAAGGGAAGACGGTGACCGTCCGCCGTCAAGAGATTACCGCGCAAGAGCTTTTGAAAATGCTGATCGAGATGTGTCGTGACAGCGAGGTGCTGCTGTACCCAGGCCGCCGCGTCAAGCACCTGGTGGAGGCAGAAAGCTTCGAGTCGCTGGACCAGCACGGTCTGTGGGCGGACCCCTCGCTTCTCGAGCAAGCGGTGAGCAATGTCGTTGACAATGCGTATAGATATGCCTCAGACCGCACCACCGTCGAAGTCCGCGCAGAACTGCGGCCCCCGTCGTGGTTCTCCATCTGCGTGGCGGACATCGGTACACCCCTGACGGACGAGGATGCCGTGCGTTGCACGCAGCGAGGGTACAGGTCGGCCGCGGCGAGGAGCGTCACGGGCGAGGGCAGCGGGTTGGGCCTCTGGATAACGAACGCAATCGTCGCCGCACACAAGGGGAGCGTGCGAGCCATCCCAACTGCCGCTGATGGACGGACGGAGGTTCGCCTGAACTTGCCTTTGGGTCGCCTGGGGTGGGGCGAATGAAAATCGTTCTCGTCGAGGATACCTGGGATCAGTCTGATCTGATCGAAGAAGAACTGACGGAGTTACTCGCGCGCCCGGAGAAACCCGTAATCCGAACAATTGCTACAGAGAGTGAGTTCACAGATCGATTCGAGGAGATAGCGGCCTTTCGGCCCGACGTGATAGTCATCGACTTGCTGCTCAGGTGGGCGAATCCAAGCCGGGAGTCGCGCCCTACCCCAGAGGGCTACGAAGAGGACAACGGCTTCTATCGTGCCGGACTGAGGTGCCAGAAGATGGTCTCAGACGACGCCCGAACCAGCGCTATTCCATGCATTATCTATACGGTGATCGACCGCAATGTAGTGGTTCCTGAGGGTGTCACATATCTGGAGAAGACGGAGACCGTCGAGCCACTTGCAAGGGAGATCCATCGTCTAGTCTCCTCGACGGCGCGTAGCGACGGACTGGCACCTTAACTCGATCGGCAGTTACCAGCCACCAAAACACGTAAGGGCTTGGCGGCGGACCCTACCGGGTCAGGCTGAGAACCAAGTCGACAGCCTGAGCTGCCTGTTCGCCCTGCTCTGCCCGTTCGGCCAGCGGCTGTAAAGCAGCCCCATATAGTGTCGTCATCGGGTGTACAAGCGGCCGCATCACCTGCTCAGAATCAGGCTCCGACCCGTGGGTCCCAATCAGCTTTAGCATCGATTGGAAAACCATATCGAGATTCGGTGACAATCGAGGAGCCTGTCGTCTGCGCAGTCGATCGATCTCAGCGGCTGTGGCTTCATCGCCGGTCTCGCGCAATTCCAGCGTAAACTGCTCCAACGCGTGCTCGACACCCGCCCTCATGGTTGAATCGTCAGGGTACGGGTTGAGCCGGCGCGCCGGCTCAACGAGCGAGGCAAAGCGCTGCGCGAAGTGGAAGGCCCCGTCCCTCATTGCAACGCACAGGACGTGCCCATTGCACAGGCTTTCAATCTCTTCGTACGCTGCCTGCACCGGCAGAAAAGCAAGGATGTAATGCCAGGCGAGTACGCGATGGAGACTACCATGGCTTCCCAGTGGAACGAAGAGGCTCGGCAGACACTCAACCGCCCATCCGGGCCAACTGTACTTGCTGGCTAGTCGAATCATGTCCGCAGCGGGAATTTCTCGTTTTCCAGCCGGCTCAATCGAGCGACTGATGGCTTCGCGAAAGAGCCGTCTCCGGTCCGGGTTCGGGTCCAATTCTCGAGCTCGGGGGCCGAGTGCAGCAATCAAGTCGTCCTCTGCCAAATTGCGCTCGATCGCACGGGCGAGGGCTTGACTCAGGTCAGTGCCCAGCCAAGCTCCAAGGCTCGGGTGTTTTGCTTGAAGCTCCAGCAATGGGCCCGCCAACTCCTTCGGCGACGCCAGCATCGCGCTCAGGGTCAAAGCGTTGTAGAGCAACCGTTCGGGATTTCGGCGAGGTGGCTCGGAAAGCGGCTCTTCTCTGAGCAGGTCACCCAGCCTGGAGGCGAGCGTTCGGCGTTCGTCCGCGGACCCGCGCTCCAAGCCCGCCCAGATCGTATAGAACGGGTCTGCGCCACGCTGACCAGCCGGCAGACCCCAGCCCTCGATCCAATCTCGGAGCGTGTCCAGAGGCGCGCCGCGAGCGATCCAATCGACTATTCGCTCGTGCATCCGGACGCTGGGGAGCGCATACGTGGCTCGCGCCGATCGACCCTTCACCGTCTTTTGGATTTGCGTCTCATCTTCCATGTCACATTGTACCGTGATGGGAGTGAAACATATCCGCTCTGGGTGTGCTCACCGTGGACGGCGTGGCCGGGACATCCAACCGCCGATCGTTCGTTCGCCGTAGGTCTGATCGAGCAGCTTACGATGTCGCCGGCGCGCCTCGACGACGTCTGGGACATGCTCGGACGCGAGCTCAAAGACACTGCCGGCCGCGTCCCACTGGGCCATGTCGTAGTCGCACTGAGCGTGGATGACCTCCCACGCGAGGACGTCCGGTCTCGCCCCCAGATCCATCGGGTGGCCCGACACAGCGCCAGGGGCACGCGCCGCCGGGTGGAATGCGCCGTACGCTCCCGCGTCCAACTGACTTGGAACGCAAATTGGCTCGGGCACATCGCGCACGTGGTATTTGAGCACAACAATCCAGCAGGGGCGTTCCACGGTGACCCCAAGCGCCTCCAGTCGATCAGTTGGAGGCAGACCGCGGAGAGACAAGAATCGAGCCCACGTCGTGGCCCACGTGGGATGATGCCTCTTCCCCGCCGCTCGCCAAGCGTTTAGCGCACCGAGCAGCGCTTGGACGATCACTCTGTCATGCAGGCGGCCTCGTTGCTGGCCGATCCAGGCGACGACATCGATCGTCGGTGTGGCCGGGTCGAAATCTTGAAAGAAGGGACTGGCTTCCGTCGAGTTGAGCACGGGGAAAAGCTCTCCGTCAAGTCGAAAAATGCTCGCCAACTCAAGCTCGGGCGGAATGAAGTCCCACTCCGCACTTCTGCCGTTCAGAAAGTTGCCGCCGTTCAGCTCCCCGTCAACGAAATCTGGCATACGAGGATCTCGCACCCGATACCGTAGGTAGCCTTCGAGGGCGTCAACAAGATCCTGCGCGGTGGGGGGTCGCCCACCCCATAGCGCGTGGGCATAGGCCACGAATTCCTGCTCCCTTGCCTCAGAGACGCGGCAATCGGTCATCAGGTTCATAGCCAGCGCGCGCCCCTCCGCCTCTCTGCTCCAGAGCAGGTCCCCAAGCGCGCTGGCCCACAGTCTGTCGCGCACTATTCTCCCGAACAGTCGAGCCACTGCATCCCGCTCCCATGTGTGATCCGCCGGGCGTCGGTCGACAATTGGTCGACGCCAGAACCTGCTGATCCCCTGTAACGACGCCTGCTATTCGCTCAACGGGCACAAGCGTCACCTGATGGTCGTACGGTGCGGCGCGCCCACGATAACAGCGACAAAAAGGACGTGTCAAGCAGACGGCCGCGTACGGGGTGCGACTCGAAGTTTGAAAATTGCTGGGCACCCGCGCGTGTCCGCGCATAGCCAGTTGACCAGCATCGGACCGCTCAGTACACTGGGCCAATTCGTGAAGGAGGACAACAATGGAGACTGTTGAAGAACTGGACTCCTGGCTAGCGGAACGTCACCTCAATGGCCACTGGCGCGGCATGGGAGCACGAGTCGACTTCAAGCCCTACCTCTGGAAGTGGTCCGAGATCTACGAAGGCTTGATGGCCGCGACGAAGGTCGTGCCTATGGACGACACGGGCCGCCGCACCATCCAGCTCCGCAACCCGAGCATGGGCGAGCGGATGAGCAACACCATCCACATGTCCGTACAGTGTGTCATGCCCGGTGAGGTCGCCGAGGCGCATCGCCACAATGCCGCGGCCGTGCGGTTCGTGATCCAGGGCTCTCCCGATGCCGCCACCGTCGTGAACGGCGAGCCGCTCCCAATGGAGACGGGCGACTTCATCACGACGCCGAACTGGAGCTGGCACGACCACTACAACAACAGCGACCACCCGATCATTTGGCTTGATGGTTTGGACGTCCGCCTGGTGAACATCGGCAAGATGCTGGGTGAGGGCTACCCAACGCGTTCCCAGGAGATCGTAAAGCCGGCGGGTTACTCGGCAAGAACCCTCGGCCACGTCAAACCGTCGTGGATGAAGGCCGAGGAGCAGCCGCCTCCCTTCCGTTACTCCTGGAAGGACACGTCCGAAACGCTGGAAGCGCTCAAGGACAGCGAGTCGGAAGGCGACCCGTACGACGGCCTGCACCTCACCTACACGAATCCAATGACAGGCGGTGCAACGCTCCCGACGTTCGCTTGTGAGCTGCAACTCCTCACACCAAACCTGAAGACGAAGGCGCACAAGCACCTCAGCACCACGATCTACCAGGTCTTCAAGGGCAAGGGCAGCACCGTCGTCGACGGAGAGGCGCTCGAATGGGCAGAGGGCGACGTCTTCGTTGTCCCGCCATGGACCGCCCACCACCACGAGAACCGATCGAGCGAAGACTCGATCCTCTACTCGATGGACGATTGGCCCGCGATGAAATCCCTCGCCCTCTACCGAGAGGAAGAGGCGTAGCTGCCCCGTCAAGGCACAAAGACATCGAGCAAGTGACCGAAGGAGCTGGCCTGAATCAGTCGCTATTGGTGATGGTGCGCGGCTGTCAATCCAGAGACAGACGGCAGTGACTATCGCCCGGAGCTAACGGCTCCTTCTGTAGACAGGGCGCGGCAGAACCACTTCGGCGTTGTGCTGGGCGCATTCCTGCTCATACAGCGAGTAGATCGACGAATCCTCATCCTCATACTCGATCTGCGTGGGCATGAAGCCCCCGTAGGATCGAGCGTCGAGCTGCCCGAGCCGCATCGCGAGGTAGCGCGCCGGGCCGGGGCCGGTATTGAAGTGCTGGTGGTACTCCGTCTCCCGAGGAGAGAGCACACTGCCATCCTTCCAGTCGACCCGGGTTCGCTCTTTTCCTTCGAACCACAGCAGCGAGAATCCTTCGCCATCCAGGATGATTACGTGGGCGCCCACGTTGTGGCGATGGGCTTTCTTATAGGTGCCTGGGGGAAACTCACTACAGTGCACCGCCATCTGGTTGTTCGCGATGACAAACTGGGAAAGGTATCCGCCGGTGCCTCGATCCGGGGCCCAATCGAGCCCGAAGGTCCGAATATCGGCGATGTAGTTCGTCGCCCACGTATTTGGCGTCGCCCGTTGAGCCTCGCGAGAGAAGTAGTCCTCCTCGGCGTCGAAGCGGCTCCGGAAGACGTAGCCGTGGCTGAAGAGGAAATCCGTCTCCCGGTAGATGTTCATCAACATCGGTGCATTCGTGACGGCGAACAGGCGCGCTGCCTGCTGACCATCGAGGTTGAAATGCTGGTAGAAGCAATTGATGGGCGGTGCGAACACGCTCCCTCGCTGCCATTCCACGGTGCGCTTTGGACGGTCCGGCTGCCAGAAGGTCGTTGCTCCACGGCCGGCCAGCACGTAGACCGAGCATTCGAATGCGTGATGAAGCACCTCGGTCTGGCCGCCCGGAGCGATTTCAAGAACGTAGGCGTCGTCGTGCTCCTGGTCGGCGAGATTCACGAAAGCGCCTCGTTGCCCCGTCCGAGCCCAGGGTCCTACTTCGAGGTTGTAGAGGTCGGCAACGTACGCTCCCTGGTGGACGGGGATTCCTTCCTGCTGCTGCCACGCGCGGTACGGTGTGATGCGTCGCCCAGTTCTGGGTCCGCTGTCGGCCACTGCTTCGGTCATCGGCGCTCCCTTTCGGGTCCGCCTGTGCGGACCCGTCGCATTATCGCACCCTCTTGGAACCTTCGTGGACTGACGACGATGGGCTGGCCCGAGCCTGGGCTGCAAAGACGGGGCGGAAGGAGCAGGCCGGCTACAATTGGCCACCGTCTGTATCGACACAGGCTCTCGTGGCTCTGGCACCGAGGTACGCTATGGCTCAGGATTCGCCTCCTCTCCCACCGGACGATACGGCTGCCGCTCCTAACTCCGTAGCGGTTGCACCAATCTATGCCTCCCTCGGCGCACGCCTGGTGGGGGTGTTGGTCGACAGCCTGGTCGCCTTTGGTCTGTTCTTCCTGCTCGGTATGATCATCGCCCCGCGGTTCGGCGGCGCGACAGCCACGGGGTTTGAGCTCAACGGGCCACCAGCTCTCCTCGTTCTCGTGCCGGTCATTCTGCTCGTGTTGGCCTACCAGGTACTGTTCGAGGCGGGGCTGGGGGCGACGTTAGGGAAGCTCGTTGCAGCAACACAGGTGCAGCGCTCTGCCGGTGGGCGAGTGGATCTTCGCGCCGCACTCATTCGAAACCTGATGCGGTTCATCGATGGCATTGCGGTCTATCTCGTTGGAGCCATCGCCGTATTGGCGACCAAGCGGAACCAGAGGCTTGGTGATCTGGTGGCTGACACCGTTGTCGTGCGGCGGGAGCGCGCACGTCCATTACGTATCGGGGCCTTAATCGCGGCGTTCCTCATGGCAGTCGGCGGTGTAGCGGGCGGGTTCGCTTTACGCGGGCCGATCGCGGCTGGGGGCCCACCGCGTTACGCCAGCTTGCTACTGACCGACGATCAGACGAGCAGGATCGCGAAGAGCGAGTTCGCTCCTGATACACCCCGGATCTTCGTCGCGTTCACGCTTGCCGATGTCCCAGCAGACACCGATTTGCGTTGCGTATGGATTGCGGAGAGCGTCGCGGGTGTCGAGCCCAATTCCCCGATCGACGAGGTGGAGATTCGTGGCGGCGGCGCTGGGCGGAATGAAGGCACCTTCTCCTTCACCAGGCCGACCGCTGGTTGGCCCCCCGGCCGGTACCGGGTCGAGTTGTATCTCGCCGGGCAACCGGCGGAGACACTTCGCTTCCAGGTGCCCGGCCCACCGTCACCAGCGCCGGCGGGATCACCCCGGCCCGCCGGGAGTCCTTCGCCACGGCTAACTCGCTGACCGGATGAGCGCCCGTACCGCGACGTGGCTACGAGCGCTTTCGGGACTACTTGTTAGCAGCCTCGAGAGCCTTGAAAGCCTCTTCGAACTGCGACTGCTCAGACGGGTTGAAGCTCGTGTTCTTGTACTTCACGACCCCGTTCTTGTCGATGACGAACACGGATCGGACGGGCCGCCCGGTGGCCTCGTCGAGGATGCCCCAGGAGCTGAGCATCTCCTTCTTGAAGTCGGCGAGCATTGGGAACGGGGCGCCGCCCAGGTCCTGAAGCCAGCGCTTGTGCGCAAAGAGACTATCCGCGCTTACTTCGACGACTTCGCCGTCCGCTGCCTGGATGCGGGGATACGCCGCCTTCAGGTTCGACATTTGGCAGACGCAGCCACGGGTGTCGTCGCCGGTGAAATCGAAAACGTGCACCGAGACCAGCACGTTCTTCTGACCCTTGACCGACCCGAGGCTCCACTGGTCGCCGACGGTGCTGGGCAGCGTGAAGTCAGGAGCCTTGTCCCCGACGTTGAGTTCAGCCATCTGGCCCTCCAAATGCATTTGTGTTGGTGCAGCCGAGCGCGGAGCGTTCGTTCCGCGCACAGATTCGATTGTAGTGGATACGATTGCATCCACAGTCCTATTTGAGGAGCCAAAGATGCTTGGACACATCACCAATCCATCTGTGCCCGGCGGCCTGCAGCTGCGCGAGCTCCCGGACCTGACGCCGTCCCCGTCAGACGTCGTGGTCGACGTCCGTGCCTACGCCGTGAATCGCGGCGAGCTGAGTTTGCTGCAGCAGCGGACGGAGGGCTGGCAGCCCGGTCAGGACGTGGCCGGCATCATCGCCGCGTCGGCGTCCGACGGCAGTGGCCCGCCGGTCGGTAGTCGTGTGGTCGGGATTGCTGACGGCGGCGGCTGGGCGCAGCGAGTCGCGGTCCCAAGCTATCGCGTCGGGGTGATTCCCGACAACGTGTCGTTCGCAGATGCCGCCGCGCTTCCCGTGGCCGGCCTGACGGCGCTTCGCGGCCTTCGTGCGGGAGGCGCGATTCTCGGTCGGCGCGTGTTGATCACCGGGGCGAGCGGCGGCGTTGGCAGCTTCGGCGTCCAGCTCGCCGCGCTGGGAGGAGCGCACGTCACGGGTCTCGTCAGCGGCGAGCATCGAGTCGAGGCAGTTCGAGCCCTCGGCGCCCACCAGGTGTTGACGAAGCTCGACGACAAGACTGGTCCGTTTCACATGGTGCTCGACGGCGTGGGCGGCCCGGCACTGCTGGACGCTGCGCACCATCTCGCGCCCGGTGGGGTGATCGTGACGTACGGGATGGCGAGCGGCCAGAAGGCGGAGATCGCATTCAGCGATCTCCGCGGCGGTCAACTCATTGGCTTTGGGGTCTACCGGACGGACGTAACGACGTTTGGAGAGGACTTGGCGTTCCTCGCCGGGCTCGTCGGGAGCGGCAAGCTCAAAGACTACGTCGGCACCACGCGAGACTGGCGAGACACCGTCCAAGCGGTGGACACACTCCGCCAGCACGCCACCACGGGCAAAGTCGTTCTCATCGTGAGCTAAAGGGGCAGTGCCCGCTCCAACGGCGGGTCCTCGGGTGGCGGGAGCGGCAGGTCCGCTGCTCGGGCGAGCTGGAACCCGAATTGGTCGAGCCGCCGGCTCGCACCTGAGTACCGAGCGCCCGCGCTCGTGAGGTGCTTGCCCATGATGTGGAACTCTTCCCGAAATGCAGTGAGCTCGCCGTTGAGCTGGGCGAGTTGATCGACGACCTGCTGCGCGCGCGCTTCAACGGCAAGCCCCTTCAACCCGAGCGCGATCACCTCGAGATACGCATAGAGGCTGTGTGGTGAAACAGGTACGACTTTGCGCTGGTACGAATAGTCGCGCAGGTCGTCGTCACAAAGCTCCTGCTTGATGATCGCCTCGTAGTACACGTTCTCGGCGGGGATGTACATCAAGGCGAACTGAAGCGTCCCCTCGTCGGGAAGGATGTACTTCGATACCGCGTCGATGTGCAGGTGCACTGCTGCCGTGAACTGCCGTCGAGCCAGCCGCCGAACCTCCTCGCTATCCGCGTCGACGAGTCGTCGAAACGCCTCCAACGGAAACTTCGAGTCGACGGGAACGATGCGCTCGCCGATCCGGATGATCGCGTCCACCGTGCGTCCATCGCGAAAACGGTGCTGGGTAGCGTAGGAGTCACCCGGCAACACCTGACCGAGCATGCGCTCCAACAATAGCTCGCCCAGCGCGCCTCGCAGCTTCGGCGGCTGCAGGATGTTCTGCAAGCTGGCGATATCCCGGCCGACCGCTTCGATATTTCTGGCCTGCTCGGCGAGCTGACCTACGGTTCGGTGGACGCCGTCCAGCGTCGGCTGCACATCGCTCCGAAGCCCGTCCATACTCTGACGCATCTCGCCGACAGCGGCTCTCAGGTCGGCGGCCGTGAGAGCGCTCTGACTCTGTCTCCTTAGTAGCAGCGCAACGGCCGAACCGAGGGCGAACGCGACAAGCAAGAGGACGAGCGTCGTGTGATCCAGGTATCGCCTCCGTCGTTCGCCCGTCGCCAAGTCAGCAAACGGGCGACTTTCTAGCCGGTGACGAACTGTAACCTATCCGGGCTGTACGAATCGAACTGTTGTTCGTCACACCTCGGGTAGAGATCGACAGCCAGCTCCTGCTTCCCTGCTCCTGAAGCCCCAGCGTAGCATAGCGTCGGTATGCAGCTTCAAGCCTTGAACAAGTGCCGCATAGTTGCTTTCCGCCGTGCATCGCTACGAGCCTGCTGGCTCACGTGCACGGGCACTGCCGCGGGTTGGGCTGCAGCCACCGCTGGCGATCTTGCTGCGTCCAACGCGGCGCATTATGCTTGGCCCAGAAGGAACCCGTACCTAACGACGCCCTTGCTGGAGGCCAGAGGGAGTGCTGACAGCGTATATCCGTGCCGCGATGAAGCGCGTTCAGTACGAGAAGCTCGAGGATGGCTCCTACTACGGAGAGATCCCCGGGTTCCAGGGTGTATGGGGGAATGCCCCTAGTCTCGAAGCCTGTCGCGACGAGTTACAGGAGGTCCTCGAGGACTGGATTCTCCTCGGGCTTCGGCTCGGCCACCCTTTGCCCGTGGTCGATGGCATTGATCTCAACGTCACCACCGCCGCATAGCGCCCAGATTCGGACCGGTCAGTCTCAAGGATCTTGTTAGCTACCTCCGGCAAATGGGCTTTCTTGGTCCAATAGCGGGAACTCGACATCAGATCATGGTGAAGGGCCAAAACTACATATTCCAAATCCCCACCAGGCCGACATCAGCCGCCCGCTTCTCGACCGAATTCTGAAGCAGGCTGTGATCAGTCGTGAAGAGTGGGAGTCCCTTTTAACCTCCGCTGGTACCGCGAAAGCAGGGTCATGAATATGCCGACTGGGGGTTCGCAGTGAGGCCGGCTGACTCCACGAACTGACACAGGGCGTTCGCCAAGCGCATCTCGTGGAGCGTCCGCGCCCGAACTCTCGTGAGCTCCGGCGAACAGACGACGACCACGACGCACCGCGCCCGCGATGTGGCGACGTTCAGGCGGTGCCTGTTGAAGAGGAATCCCATGCCACGGGGTGCATCCTCGGCCGACGAGCTGGCCATGGAGTAGATGCTGATTGGCGCTTCCTGTCCCTGAAACTTGTCGACGGTGCCGACTCTCGCCTCAGGTGGGAGCAGGGCGCGGATAGCAGCCACCTGGGCGTTGTACGCCGCCACGATGAGTACGTCGTCCCATGTGATCGGGTGTTCTGTCCCGCTTCGATCGATCCAACTCGTCCCACCCTCGACCACCTCGCGGACCATTTCCGCAATGGTCGCCGCCTCTTCGGGTGACTCGCTGTCGTTGCCGTTGTGCGGCACGTACACGACGCGTGTGCCCGTTCCCGCCATATTCGAGGAGCCGTTGAGCCGCTGCGCGGTCGAGCGCGATTCCGCGGTCAGCTTTCCCTCATAGAAGGCGTGCGACGTGAACTCGCACAGATCGGGGTGGAGGCGCCAGGTCTCTTCGAGAAAGAGACCCTGGTCGGGTTGTATCGTCGCGTGCTCGCCGAGGATGTGGCCGAGCGCCGAAACGGCGACCCCTGGTGGATGTACGCCCTTGATCGGCTGATCGAGTTGGAGCGGATCGCCGAGAAGTACGAGAGACTTCGCCCCTTGGGAGATCGCGAGGGCATTGGCCAGCGACATCTGCCCTGCCTCGTCGATGAAGAGGACGTCCACCGCCTCGGCCATATCCGCTCGCGCCCAGAGCCACGCTGTACCCGCCACGAGGTTGGTCGACCCGCTTTCAATGGCAGCGACAACGTGGTCGTTGGTGGCGGCCTGCGTCACGGATGGATTCTGCAGCACTTCGTCGGCATCGCCCTTTTGCACGGCACGGAGCCTCACTGCTGCCTCTTCCGCTGCCCGGCACGCCGCTCCCAGGAGGTTGCAGATGACCTTGTGGCTGTTTGCCGTGATCCCGACCGTCTTCCCCGCGCGGAGCAGCTCGACGATCATTCGTGCCCCCGTGTGTGTCTTTCCCGCTCCGGGTGGACCCTGAATGGGGAGCACGGAATGGTCCAGGCTCAGCCCCAGGCGCACAGCGCCCTGGAGCGTGCCTTCTCCTGCGTGAAGGAGAGACGCCCCAGTCGTGGGCGCGCTCAACCTGGGCTGGGATCGGAGCAAGAGATCGCGACCCGCCTGGAATGCTCCGCCCGACTGCACGCCACGTTCGGCGACCCACTCTCCGAGCCTCAGCAGGCTTTCCCGGAGGACCGTCGTGTTGATGAGGTCGAGTGGCACGACAGACGTCGGGTGTGGCGCCTTGCTCGCCTTTCCCCGGATCAGATCGATCACGTGCTCGATCTCGTCGATCGCAAAAACTGTGCCCGCCGACTTCTTCGTTTCTGGGTCGTGTACGGTGTCACCCACGTCCAGGTCGTGCTCCTGGTGCGGGAATCGGTATCTATAGATCCGTGATCTTGCGGTCTCTCCAACCACGTCGAGGAACTCGAGCCCCCCGAGTGGCTCCTTCTCCTCGATTCGCTCCTCGTCGGTGAGCTCGGTCATCAAGTAGTAGTAGCGCCACCAGGTCGATTTCTCCTCACGCCGATGCCAGCTCAGGAGCTGGGCGAGAAGCCAGCGTGCCTGCTGCTCCTTCGGATCCGAGGGCACATCTCTTGTGAGCCGCTCCGCCACCAGCGCCACGCGTTCGAGCGCCGATCCCAGGTCTTCTGTAGGTGCTCCATCGTCCGATTCCGGGCGTGGTACTTCTATTCCTTGGGCCACCAGCTCCGTCCGCTCCTTTTCCAGCCAATTCCTGAGCTGCCAGGTGCTGACCACGTCGTCTCGGTTGTAGAGAAGGATCTGATCGAGATGGTGCGCGCCCGGTCGTTCCTCCGAACCAATTTGGAGCCACCGCTCGAACTCGACGATGCTGGAGGTGGCGTCCCGCAGCTCCACCTCACGTTTGAATCCATAGAATGCCTCGATCTTCTTGATCGAATAGCTCTCGACGGAGGCGCGCAGGCCCTGCCGCACCGCGCGGTACAGGTCGACGAGTACCCCGCCTCGAAGGAGGTGGTCGACTTCGTCTTCGCGCGTCCCGTAGCGACCCATGAGCCGTTTGAGCGCGGTCGGCTCGTACGGCGCATAGTGGTAGATGTGCATCGCAGGGTCGGCTCGCAGTCGATCCATGATGAGGTCGATCAGCGCTTCAAACGCGCGCTTCTCTCCTTCTAATGAGAAGTCCCCATCGGGATCGGCAGACCACAGCGCATGGAAGAGCGGCGCTCCGTCCGCGCCTATCTTCGATGGCTCCAAGACGCCGAACAGGTAGTCCAGCCCATCGTCGAAGGCGTAAGGATCACCCTCGATGTCGAAAAAGAGATCACCGACTGACGGCGCCGGCAGGCTAGCCAATCCCTTGCTCGGCTCAATGGGAGCGAGCAGCTCGTGCAAGAGCTGGCCGGACTCGCGTCCCTCGAGCTGGATTCGTGCCTGCTCGCGCGCTCGCACCACGCCGTGGCGACTCGCTCCCATTAATGCGGGATTGAACGGAATCTCAGCCTGACCGAGTGACGTGAGTGTCGTGATGCCTCGCTCACCGAGGACATGCCTCTGGCGGGTTGTGATGTTTGCGACGAGAGTCAGGTGGTCCACTCGACGCCTATGGTCCGCACACCGATCATCCCACCGGCACACGGCGCAATGCTCGGCTGGTTCGGGAGCGCGTTCGAGCTCCCTCATGTCGGGGTCTGCCGACGCGGCGAGGAAGCGGTCGCGCACGTTCCGGTAGTAGGCCATGAAGTCGTCGACTCGGAGGACTTCAATGTGTCTGGAGCTGCCGCCCAGCACAACGTGCATGCGCGCCGGTCGAAGTTCTTGCGCGCGTTCCAGGTGATCCACGTAGCTGCAGATTTGAAGCACCGCGCCTGCCTTGGCATGACGCGAGAGCTTCGTGTCCGCAATCTCGTAGTGGTAGGCGCCAAACCGGCTCGGCCTGGTCGGGTCGTCGACCCGGAGCATGAAGTCCGGGTGGCCCCGCCACCGTCCGTCGAAGAAGGTGCCCTGGTAGATGACGTCCCAGCCATCGGCCATTGCCTGGATGGTCGCTTTGGCTGACGCCCAGAGGTGCTCGGCATAGCTCGTGTCCGAGCCGTCCGGGAGGATCTCGATGACCCTCTTCCCTTGACTGACGAGCTCATCCCGGTAGCGGCGCTCGTGCTCGAAGCCGCGCTTGCGCAGGACCTCTAGGTCGTCGTCGAACCGCCGCGGATGCGGCACGTGGCCATCGAGCGCAGCGTGGTCGAGAACGGTGAGGTACTGGCACGCGAGGAAGCCCACGAGGTCCGTGGCGGAGTAGACCCGCTGGCCGTCGATCCACTGCATGGCCGGGGATGATCGCACAAAGCGGACGGGAATAGAGCTCACACAGCCCAGCGTATAATCCGCCGGTTGAGTTTCTGATGGTGGAGGATGGAACGATGATCGACCTGTCGAAATTCGAAGAGGCCGTCAATAGCGCGCTCGCCGATGGCAATCCGTGCCTGCTCGCCGCGGCGGACAAGTCGGGCCAGCCGGACATCGCCTTCAAGGGCAGCATGATGGTCTTTGATGGCGAGCACATCGCCTGGTGGGAGCGCAGCCTTGCCGAGCAGATCGAGCAGGTTGCCGCGAATCCGAAGATCTGTGTGCTCTACCGAAGCACGGCTCGCGGCATGCTCCTCCGCTTCTACGGTGAAGCCGAGATTCACAAGGATGGCCCCGTCCGCGATCAGATCATGGCGAAGACCGTCCAGGCCGAGCTGGACAAGGACCCCGATCGCAAGGGCTACGGCGTCCTCGTCCGTGTGGACCGTGTCCGCCTGGCAGGCAAGACGCTCCAGGAGCGCGAGGGCTAGCCTTCCGCCAACATCGATAGAAGGACTTCTGAGAAGGACCCATGCCGTCCGGCATGGGTCCTTCTCGCACGATTCAACCCCTCAGCCCGCGGGGAACGGCAAGACCCCGCGGTATTTCTCGACGACGCTCCGTCGCAGCTCCCGTGGCGCACGGCTGACCCGGGGGAACGCGTCTTTCCGATCGAATGGGCGCACGGCGTAGAAGATCGCCAGGCTATTCGTTTGCTTGCCAGGCTCTCGCTTGTCCGGGTCGGAGGACACGAGCGGATCCAATGGTGTGCTCCAGCAGCCGTCGATCGTCTCGATGTCCCGCACGGGATCGCAGCGGGTCAGCATGGCCCACTGCACCTCTTTCAAGTCGTACGGGTCGATGTCCTCATCCACAACGACGATCCACCGACCGTTGTACGTCCCGGACGCCGCTGCCAGAGCGGCTTGCTTGGCATGCCCGGCGTAGCGCTGTCGGATGGAAATGACGTGCATGTACTGCATCGGGCTGCCCACGGCCAACCACGTCCTGGATCCCTGCCTGCGTTAGCCGGTCCTTGCCCTGGTGATAGTCGAGGCCATACTTTTTCGCCCCGGGCCACAGCGGAGCGGAATCGTGGATGATCGGATTGTTTCGGTGGTAGATGGCCTTCACGCGGATCACCGGCTGCGGTTCCCCAGTGCCGACGGTTCCGCCTGAGTAGTAGCCGGGCCATTCGCCGAAAGGTCCCTCGTCTCGTGCCTCGACCGAAGGCGGCGGCACTTCACCCTCGATCGCGATCTCGGCATGGGCCGGGATCGGCAGACCCGTAAGGGGACCCTTGATGATCTCGATCGGTCGACCGCGCAGGCCGCCGGCGCGGTCGAGCTCGCAGAATCCCCACGGGCTGAAGCTCGACGAAGCCATGAACAGAAGCAAATCCTGGCCGAAGGTCGCGACGACAGGGCACGCTTCGCCTCGATCCCAGTACCGCTGGCAGATCTGTCGACCCTGCTTCCCCGGACTTATCCAGAGGCCGAGCAGGTTCGGCTCGTGCACCTCCATTCGGTAGGTGCCGACGTTGATATACCCGGACTCGGGGTCCCGATTGACAAGGCAGTCGCCGGTGCCCAGATAGCGGCCTCCATCGGCGGCGTGGAAGCGTGGCACTGGGAACTTGAACAGGTTCACCTCGTCTCCGGTCAGGACGTTCTCCATCACGGGTCCGGTCGATACCTCTATCGGAGGGACGGGGCGCACGTTGGCCATCTTCTCGGCAGCCATTTCGCGCAGTTGGGCAGTGCTCTTTCCGTCGATATCCAGGCCAAGAGCCAAACCCGCTAGCCTCGGGGATGCGACCGGTAGGCTCATGACGCGGTACCCCGACGGGTAATCCTTGATCTGATCGAAGAGCAGCATCGGCGGATCTGGGATCAATTCGGCAGTCGCCTCGACGAGGGCGCCGATCTCCTCATTCCAGTCGACCCCCTCGATTTGCCGCACCTGCCCCAGCTCCATGGCCGCGTCGATGAACGTGCGCAGGTCATCAAACGTCGTTCCGGACATACTCCATCTCCCTCTCGATCGGTGCCGATTCTACATCTGGTTTTGAGGAGGCGCACGAGCCAAGAATTCGCGCTATGATCGTCCCTTCAAACGAGCGCAAGGAGGATGTAATGGCAGTCTCGGAGCAGGAAGAAGTCCTCGACTTCGTCCATACGGGTTCCGACACGCTGGCCGGCAGGTACCTCCGTAGCTTTTGGCATCCGTTTTATCGATCTGAGGATCTTCTTCCGGGCAGTGCGGTTCCGATCAAAGTCCTGGGGGAGGACTTCACGCTGTACCGCGGTGAGGATGGAATTGCCCAAGTCGTCGCGTTCCGCTGTGCCCATCGTGGTACTCAGCTCTCAGTCGGCTGGGTCGAGGGCAATTGCATCCGTTGCCGGTACCACGGCTGGAAATATGATCGGAGTGGGCAATGCGTGGAGCAACCAGGCGAGGACGACGCCTTCGCCCAGAAAGTCAGACTTCGCTCCTACCCAACCGAGGAGTACCTGGGCTTGATCTTTGCGTACTTCGGCGAGGGTGATCCTCCTCCCCTGCGCCGATACCCGGAGTTCCACGCGCCTGGGCTCATGATTACCGACCCGGTCCACTTGTGGCCCTGCAACTATTTCAACATCGGCGAAAACGACAACTTCCACGTCGTCTATACGCATCGAGCCACTGCGCTCCGTATGGAGCCCGACGCGCCTGTCACCTTCCCGCCCCCCTCCGGGGCGCGGGAGACCTCCTACGGTTACACGACCACGACTCCCGAGGACCCTCGCGGTGCCCACTACCACCTCCCCAACGTCTCGCAGATTCGCATTAAGACCAAGCAGTACTACCCGCTGCCCCTGACCGAGGACCGTCTGTTCTGGCACGTGCCGGTAGACGACACTCACTCCTTGCGGATCTCCACGAATCTGGTCCATCTGAGTGGGGCTGATGCAGACGAGGTACGGCAGAAGCGGAAGGCGGCTGAGGATATTGACCCCGCTGTCCTCTATGCAGTCGCCGAAGATGTCCTCGCGGGCAAGACGAGCATCGAAGAGCTGGGTGAGCGCTTCACCTACTATCAGCAGTTCTACATCGAGGACTACGTGACGGAGGTCGGCCAGGGGGCAATTGCCGACCGGCAGGCCGAGCATCTCTGGGGAAGAGACATCCAGTTGGTCGTGAAGCGGCGGATCTTCCAGCGTGAGCTGAAGGCCATCGCTGAGGGGCGGCCGCTCACCCAATGGGAAGAGGGCCCGATGTGGCCTCCTTACGAGCCGGGCGAGCCCGGCTGATTGCGACCCGGTTCGGGCGCCTTTGCCGTCGAGCAGGGGCGCCACCTTCAGAGGAGTGAGCGGCGCAATGAAGATCGAAGTGAGGACCACGACGTGTGCGGCCGCGACGTGGCTACTCCTGGTCGCGTGCGTGTCTCCGCAGACCCCGTCCATTCCGTCGGCGGCGTCCGTTGTGAGCCAGCAGCCGACCGCGCCGAAGCGACTGGTCGTCGCTATCCAGGGCGACATCAATCTCTTCTATAGCAAGGCAAATCCGAACTCGGGCGCCATTGCCGGCCTGGATGCGGTGGAAGACCTCGTCCTCGCCGGGATGTCCATCGTCGACAACCAGGGAACCCTTCAGCCTCAGCTCGCCGAGGCCGTCCCTTCGGTCGATAACGGCCTTTGGCGGGTGCTCCCGGACGGGCGGATGGAGACGAGTTGGACGATCCGTCCGAACGTCAGTTGGCACGACGGGGTCCCACTCGGTGCAAGCGACCTGGCATTCACTGGGAGCATCATCCGGGACCCGGAGCTTCCAACGTTTCGCGATCGGAATAGCGCATTTCTCGATGCCGTTGAGGTCATCGATTCTCGCACTGTCGTGGCGAAATGGAACCGCCCGTTTATTGGCGCCGACGCACTGTTCACCAGAGCGTTCGCCGCTCCGCTGCCGCGCCACCTCCTGGAGCGGACCTACGGAGAGGACAAGGCAAACTTCACCAACGGACGCTACTGGAGTGAGGAGTTCGTCGGCCTCGGTCCGTATCGGGTCCGGGAGTTCGAGCGCGGCGTTCGGATCATCCTCGATGCCAACGATGGATACGCGCTGGGGCGGCCGAAGATCGACGTCGTCGAAGTGAGGCTCATCCCGTCGATGTCCACGCTCTCGGCGAACATCCTCTCGGGTTCGGTCGAAGTCACTATGGGACGGACGCTTTCGCTAGACGAGGGGCTCCAGGTGCGCGATCTCTGGGCCGACGGAAAGATGGACTTGAGTCCCGCCAACTTTAACCGAATCTTCCCACAACTCCTCAACCCGAGCCCGTCGGTGATCGGCAACGTTCAGTTCAGGAGGGCGGTGCTGCACGCAATCGATCGTCAGCAGATGGTGGATACGCTGCAACATGGGATGACTCCCGTGGCCCACAGCCCACTCCTTCCCGACCAGCCGAAGTACCGAGAGGTCGAGGCGGGTATCGTGCGCTACGAGTACGATCCGCGTCGCGCCGTGCAAATGATCGAGGAGCTGGGCTACACCAGAGGGCCGAATGGGATGTTTCGCGATGGCGATGGCCAGTCCCTCACCGTCGAGATTCTGGCCGATGGGGGCCAGGACATCATCGAGAAGGCGACGATGACGGTTGCGGACTACTGGCAGCGAAGCGGCATTGCGGCCCAACCGAGTTTCATTCCCCAGCAACGCTATCTGGACCGGGAGTACCGGAATGCCCGCCCCGGCTTCCTCCTATCCGGAGGGAGCAACGATCTCGACGCCCTGTACGCACTCCATAGCGCCAATACACCGGTGCCGGAGTCGAACTTCGTTGGAAACAACGGCTCCCGCTACATGAACCCGGAGTACGACGCGCTCGTCGATCGCTTTCTGGCGACCATCCCGATGCAGCCGCGCATGCAGGCGCTGGCCCAGGCGGTGCGGCACGTCGCCGAGGAGATCCCGATCTTCGGCCTGTACTACCGCGTGCAGCCAACCATGATCACGAACAGGGTGGTCGGCGTGACCGCCAGGCAGCTCATGTCCTCAGAGGCGTGGAACGCCCGCGACTGGGACCTCCGTCAGTAGCTACCCGTCGACGGACGGGGACCGTGCCGTAACCTAGCCGCTGCCACTCATTTGATATACGGGAGCTACCATCACCGAGCCCGTGTTCCCCGAAGCCGCGCCCAGGCGTAGTCGCACTCTCCGTGTCACCTATCAGGCTGGCCCCGCTACGACGGTCTCTCTCACGAAGGAGCTGTGGCAGGCGGCCGTGAACCTGCGCGGGAACATCGAGCCCGCCGCCTACAAGCGCTACGTGCTGCCCGTCATCTTCCTCCGCTTTCTCTCGCTCCGCTACGAGCACCGGCGCGCCCAGCTCGAGGGATTGGTCCGGGGAAGAGGGCAGCGACTATTTCGGGGATGAGGCGGCGCTCGAAGACCCTGACGAATACCACCGGGCCGGGGCCTTCATTCTCCCTATGGAAGCTCGTTGGGACAACATCGTCCGCATCGCCCAGGCCGACGACATCAAGGTGCGACTGTACGGCATCTTCGACTTACGTGCGCCCCGGGGGCACTACGTGGGATGCCTCACCAGCCCCGGTTTGCCGAACCTTAGGCCTTCTGACCTCGAATCCGATTGGCAAATGTGCGATGGGCTGGTCTTCAATACTCGTCTGAGCCGCAAGGACCGATTTGGATCGAATCATCGGTGGACAGATGCGATTCCATGACTCGATCTGCGAATGACAGGCCAGGATTGTTAGGGCGCTTGCCAGATGTGCAGGCCCTCCCGTCAGGGTTCGGGGGGGTGTGGTGGAAGAGCGCCTGTCTTTTCGGGGCCTGCGATAACCCTGAGTTCGGCATCCGCAGCAGCGTTGAGGAGGAGTGTGTCTCCCTCCTCATAAAGGGAGGTTTACGCGACGGCGTTGATAACGTGGGCTTGCCCGACCATTCCAGATTGAGTCGTCTCCATGGGCCGTTCCCTTAGTACACTCCGATGCTGCAAACCCAGGCCGGTGCGAGACCAGCACCATCCTCCGTCTGTTTTCGCTGGCTCACCTCTCTGCTCCCCTTGCCCGCTCAGTATTCACCGGCGGACCCATGGCACTATGATTCAGGTCCGCCAATCCCTCGCAGTCTCACCTACAGATTACAGCTGCGAAACGGCAATTCCTGACGCGGACTGGCTTCCAACCACCGCTCCTCGCTGCTTCCCTATACTTGACCTGCGGCAGAAGCGGCCTGCTGCCGCCGGTCTACCGGGGTCGAACCACAGCCGCGAGAACGTGACCGGGCTCATCAACCTTTTCTCCAAGGATTGTACCGGCTTGACCGCCAGGGTGAGTGTCTTCTCGATCGCGTGTACGAATACTTCATCGGCGAGTTCGCCTCTTCTGAGGAGGAAGCGCGGCGGGAGTACTTCACTCCAGCCGGCATCGTCCGCACGCTGGTGGCCATGCTGGAGCTCGAGATGAGAGCACGCACAGTATTCAGCGATGGGACAGTTGTTCTACACTAGAAAATGTGGGCAGCAATCGATGGCGAAGACGATCAGCGGGGGCTCGGAGACGTAGCCTCTCGGATCTTATTCCTGACGTCCAGTGCATGGTGAGCACGGCGTAGCAGCGGACCTGGCTGCGAGAAGCAGCGGGCGTAGGGTAAAGGCGACGTTTCATGGCAAGGATCCGACTGACCATAGCCGGAAAGCTGGGGGATATCTCTCTTGGCAACTTTCTCAGTATCTTGAAGGACTCGCACGACATACTTCGTGAGCTCGACCGTGCTCTCTCTGACCAACAACACAGCGGAAGTCTTATTTGGAAAGTGTCGGGATTGGGAGAAGGCAGCGCCTATGTGGAGCTTTCCAGCAAGTTGGTTTCAGGAGATAGAGACCATTCGACCACCGTCAGCACGTTCTTTACCGGCGGTCTGAGCCAACTTCAGCGCGAAGGAACTACGCCGCCGCTCTTCTCGACGGAAAGCATTGAGAGGGTGCGCCATATGGTGCGCCAAATTGGCAATGACGGCATCGAACGTCTCGACATTGCACTGCCTGACTCCGAACATAGCGGCGTTAGTCTTACCAGGAGCATCGAGGACAAGCTCAAGCAGCTGACCGGCGTTCACCACAAAAGCCTCGGCGCCGTGGAAGGCTTCGTTGGCCTGGTCGAGGATTCGCCGCGCACTCGACGCTTCAACGTCTATCACGCGGTCACGCAGCGTGCTGTGAGATGCACACTTCCGCCCGAGTGGTACCAGCGTGTAATGGAGCTGTGGAAGCATCGCGTAATTGTCAGGGGCGAAATCTCATACAACGTTAAGGGCGAACCGTTATCAGCCGCTACGACATCCATTCGGCGTCTCGGCAAGAAAGACGAGCTCCCATCCTGGCGCGATGTGCTGGGTTTAGCACCCGACTTCACCGACGGGCAGTCGAGTAAGGAATTTCTGCGGGTGCTCCATGGAAGCTAGGCCCTACAAGAAGATCTATCTCGATTCCTCATTCTTTCTCGCGCATCTAAAGAAAGAGACGATCGTCTGTGAAGGCGGCTTGCAAAGGTGGGAAATCACTAGCGCGATCCTAGACGACGCCGAACACAAGCGGTGTGATGTCTTCACCTCCGCCGCGACGCTCTCGGAGGTTCGTCGCATCAGACCTCGCAACGTAGAGTTGGATCTCGCCGAACTCCAGACAATTCATCGTCTATTCGAGAACGAGTACTTCCACGTCATGGACGTAATCCGAGAAATAGGCGAGAAGGCAGGCGAGTTTGGGGCGCTGTACGGAATCCAGCCTTTCGACGCGATTCACCTAGCGTCAGCAGTGTTCTGGAAGTGCGAGGCCGTGTTTGCCTGGGACAAGCCCCTAGTGGAAATTATGAAGGGTATAGCGGTCGAGGGCGTTGTCGTGGTAGAGCCGACTTTGCTCGGGAAACAGCTCCCGCTCCTTCTGGCTCCGCCGGCTGATATTCCGGTGGACGTTACCGAGGACATCCTTGCAGACGAAGTAGAAGGCGCTGTCAAGGAGGATGAGCAAGAGGCCATTTCGGCTCCTAGCACCGAAGCCCGGTCCGAACTTACATCCGACGTCGAGTCGAGCACCCAGTTGGAAGTTACGACGGCTGACCCTACCGCGAATGCTCCGTTAGCAGCGGCACCACAGGAAGCACGGGATCCCGCCCCTGACGGCGCACCTGATTCTCCGCCCGAAGCAAAGCTCGGCCCCGCGTGACCGCTTGATGGCGACGAAGGCACCTCGCCACGGCCAGCGAGGTCTGGAAACGGAAGCATGGTCACCGGGCACTGGGCAACGTGAAGTGAGAGTAGCTCTGCCGAAGCGCCTCAAACGTAACTTTCGTGCGAACAGAGAGGGGTTCGTGGTCCGGCGTCTCTGTAGAGATCAATGAAGCTCATCAGCCCGCGCCCAAATCGCCTCCGAACGATAATGAGCCAATCGCCATTCCCCGTGCATGGTACACCGCACTCACTCACGGGCCTGGTGCAGTGCCGTAACATCTGCCTGACGCCGATCCTCCATCTGGCCGATCCTCCATCTGAATGGAGAGCCGCATCTCCGAGCCCATGTTCCCCGAGGAAAAGCCCAAGCGACGGGCCAGGCGACCAGCCTACGGAGCTGGCCCCGCTACAGCGGTCTCTCTCACCAAGGAGCTATGGCAGGCGGCCGTGAACCTGCGCGGGAACATCGAGCCCGCCGACTACAAGCGCTACGTGCTGCCCATCATCTTTCTCCGCTTTCTCTCGCTCCGCTACGAGCATCGGCGCGCCCAGCTCGAGGGATTGGTCCGCGAAGAGGGCAGCGACTATTTCGGGGATGAGGCGGCGCTCGAGGACCCAGACGAATACCGCCAGGCCGGGGCCTTTATCCTGCCCGCGGTAGCTCGCTGGGACAACATCGTCCGCGTCGCCCAGGCCGACGACATCAAGGTGCGACTCGACGGAATCCTCGACCTGCTGGAGAAGACCTACCCGAATAAGCTGCGGGGCTTGCTGCCGCCGGTCTACGCCGGATCGAACCTCAGTCGCGAGAACGTGACCGGGCTCATCAATCTCTTCTCCAAGGACGTGTTCCGCCTCGACCGCCGGGGCGAGGACCTGCTCGGGCGCGTGTACGAGTATTTCATCGGCGAGTTCGCCTCCTCCGAGGGGAAGCGGGGCGGCGAGTACTTCACCCCCGCCAGCATCGTCCGCACCCTTGTGGCGATGCTGGAGCCGGATCACGGCATCGTGTTCGACCCCTGCTGTGGCTCCGGGGGTATGTTCGTGCAGTCGGACATCTTCACCCAGCACAACCATCAGCTCTCGTTCGTCGGGCAGGAGAGCAAGGACTTCACCTATCGCCTGTGCCGCATGAATCTCTTCATCCACGGGCTCGATGGCAACATCCAGCTTGGCAACTCGTACCACGACGACCAGCACTCCACCCTGCGGGCCGACTACGTCCTGGCCAATCCGCCCTTCAACGACGGCTCAGGCGGCGAGAACGGCTGGGGCTCCGACTTGATCGCACCCGATGACCCGCGCCTGACGATCGACGGACAGAAGCTGCCGCTGTCACCCCGCAACGCGAACACCCTGTGGATGCTGCATTTCCTGCACCACCTGAAGGATGGTGGCACCGCCGGGTTCGTGATGGCGACCGGCGAGCTCTCGAACAGCGAGATCTCACGGCTGGAGGTCCGCAAGGCACTGGTCGAGCACGACTACGTGGACTGCATCATCCAGCTCTCAGGCCAACTCTTTGCCAACACACAAATTCCATGTTCTCTCTGGTTCCTCTCCAAGAGCCGCCATGGCGGGAACGGCTTCCGCCCCCGCACAGGCGAGATACTCTTCATCGATGGTCGCAAGCTAGGGACGTTGATCCTCGGCTCGCGCAAGCAGAAGGAGCTGTCCGACGAGGAGATCGAGCGGATCGCAGCGGTGTATCGTGCGTTTCGACGCGATCGTTGCCCCGACGAGCTCCGCGGCTTCGCCGCCGCTGCTAGCACCTCGGCGGTCCGAGAGCACGGATACTCGCTAACTCCTGGACGGTTCGTGGGCTCAGACGACGATGCGGGTGATGATGGGCCCTTCGAGGAACGAGTAGCGTTGCTTACCAGCACGCTCCGGTCGCAATTGGAGCAGTCCGACGCCTTGACTCGCGAGCTCCAAGCGGTACTGGCGGCCCTGGATGCCTGACGGGTCATTCCCGCCCGGTTGGCGTCTGGTTCGACTGGCAGATTGCATGGACGCCATCATCGACTATCGTGGGAAGACGCCGACCAAGACCACTTCTGGAGTGCCACTGGTCACCGCAAAGATCGTCAAAGCGGGGCGTATCGAAGAGCCAACGGAGTTCATCGCAGCGGAAGCGTTCGAAGCGTGGATGCGACGTGGCTTACCCGAGCCCGGCGACATCGTTATGACGACGGAGGCTCCGCTCGGCGAGGTCGCACAGCTCGACGGCCGGAAGGTAGCACTTGCCCAGCGTCTGATCGGCCTGCGCGGCAAGCGAGGTGAACTCGACAATACATTTCTCAAGTACATGATGCAGTCGGCCTTCGTTCAGCAGCAACTGCACGCGCGAGCTTCAGGAACTACGGTCCTCGGCATCAGGCAGAGCGAGTTGCGGGAGGTGCGCCTCGTACTGCCTGCATTCGATGAACAACGATCCATCGCCGATATCCTCCGCTCGCTGGACGACAAAATAGAACTGAACCGCCAGATGAACCGCACGCTGGAGGCACTGGCGGCCACGATATTCAAGTCGTGGTTCGTCGACTTCGACCCGGTGGTCGCGAAGGCCGACGGGCGCGCACCGTTCGGCATGAGCGCTGATGTGGCATCGTTGTTTCCATCCTCATGGGAGCCCTCGGAGGATGGGCCTATCCCCGCAGGCTGGCGAGTCGGCATGCTGTCAGAGATTGCGGCAGTGAATGAGCATAGCGTTGCCAGGGGCTATCCTCACCAATCAATTGAGTACGTTGATATCTCGTCGGTGTCGCGTGGCCGCCTCCAAGCGTCGACGACCATGGAATTCGCTGCCGCCCCCAGCCGGGCGCGAAGATTGGTCCGAGATGGTGACACGATCTGGTCTTGTGTACGCCCAAACTTGAAGGCGTATCTACTCATTTGCGAGCCGTCGCCCAACACCGTGGTGTCGACAGGCTTTGCCGTTCTCGGTCCGAAGCTTCAGTGCCCCGCATTCCTCCATGCCGCCGTTACGACCGACGACTTTGTGGAGTACCTAACTGCTGTGGCGGAGGGCAGCGCCTACCCAGCGGTGCGAGCCGATCTGTTCGGCCGGGCACCAATCGTGGTACCTGCTTCGCAGGTTATCACCGCATTCGAACAGGTAGCGTGGCCACTGTTCAAAAAGACAGCGCAGAACGATCGCGAGTCCCGCGCGCTCGCTGAGCTTCGAGATACCCTCCTCCCTAAGCTGCTCACCGGGGAGATTCGGGTCAAGCAGGCCGAGCGGGCGCTCGCGGAGGTGTGAGTGGCGGGGAAGCACGGGACCGAGACCGACTTCGAGCTGGCCACGATCCAGCGGCTCGAAGCGCTGGGGTACCAGCATCTCCTCGGCCCGGAGATCACGCGGCCCCACGAAGAGGTCGTGCTCCTCGGTCTGCTCCGCGCCTCGCTCGCTCGACGTTATCCTGACCTGCCAGAGGCCGCGCGAGACCAAGCTGTTACTCGTATCGTCCGGCCCCAGGGAGTCGATACCCTCCGACGGAACCTGGCATTCCACGAGACGCTCACCCGCGGTTTCGAGTTGAAGGTCGAGCTACCCGACGGCCGGGTCGAGATGCGCCATCTCTATGCCATCGACTGGGAGCGGCCGTTGGCCAATGACTTCCACGTGGTCAACCAGCTCCCGGTCCACGGGCAGAACGACCGCCGCCCCGACATCGTGGTCTACGTCAACGGCCTCCCGCTGGTCGTGTTCGAGCTGAAAAACCCCTACGCCAAAGACCCGACCATTGCTGAGGCGCTGAACCAAATCCAGCACTATCGGTACGAGATCCCGCAGCTCTTCGACTACAGCGCATTCACGGTCGCCTCGGATGGCATCGCCACCGAGCACGGGATGTTCACAGCCTCGACCGAATGGTTCGCGCCGTGGAAGTCGATCGACGGATTCAACGTCGAGCCTGGCGCCACCGCCACGATGAAGACTCTGATCGAAGGGTTCTTCCCGCCCGAGCGGCTGCTCTCGTACGTTCGCGACTTCATCGTCTTCGAGGTCGCCAACGAAAAGATCACCAAGAAGGGCGCCCGCTACCACCAGTTCTTCGCGGCGCGGCTCGCCGCTCAGCGTACGGTCGACGCCTTCACCCAGGGCGGCGACAAGCGCATCGGGGTGATCTGGCACACCACCGGCTCGGGCAAATCGCTCTCCATGACGTTCCTGGTCGGCATTCTGCGCCGCCGCCCCGAGCTGCAGAACCCGACGTTCGTTATCCAGGTCGACCGCACCGATCTCGACGACCAGCTCTACGACCAGTTCGTCGCCGCCCGGTCTCTGGTGGGCGAGGTGAAGCACGCCCGCAGCACCGAAGATCTGCGCGATCTGCTCCGCACCCAGGGCGGCGAGGTGATCTTCACGACGATCGAGAAGTTTCGACTCCGCGATGAGCTGGGCGAGGTAGAGCACCCGGTCCTCTCAGAGCGGTCCAACATCATCGTCATCGCAGACGAGGCTCATCGCTCGCAGTACGGCTTCGCGGAGGGCCATGCTCGCTACCTGGCCGAGGCGCTGCCCAATGCAAAGCGCATCGGGTTCACCGGCACGCCGATCAGTTTCGCCGGGGCGGACACCATCGACGTGTTCGGCGACCTCATCCACACCTACGACATCCGCCAGTCGCAGGAGGACCGCGCAACCGTGCCTATCTACTACGCTCCCCGCCAGATCCGCCTGCACCTCACGCACGACGATGTCGACGCCGCCCTGCAGGAGATCATCGATGGCGAGCCGCTTGAGGACGTGGATCGCCGCAAGAGTCGATGGGCCGCCCTCGCCGCCGCGGCCGGTGCCACCGAGCGCGTAGCTCAACTTGCGGAGGACCTCCTCTCTCACTTCCTGGATCGCACCGACACCCTGGCTGGCAAGGCCATGGTCGTCTGCATGACCCGCGAGAACTGCGTGCGTCTGTACGATGCGCTCACCGCGCTGCCCGGCTGCCCCGAGGTCAAGATCGTCATGACCAGCGACCTCGGCAAGGACCCGCCTGAGTGGGCGCGCGCCGGCCATGCCACGACCAAGGCGCAGCGTGATGCCATCAAGAAGCGCATGGTCGATCCCGACGACTCGCTGAAAATGGTGATCGTCTGCGACATGTGGCTCACAGGAACGGACATCCCCTGTCTGCACACGCTCTACGTCGACAAGCCGATGCAGGGCCACAACATGATCCAGGCCATCTCCCGCGTGAACCGCGTGTTCCGCGACAAGCCTGCCGGCCTGATCGTCGACTACATCGGCATAGGCGACCAGCTTCGGGAGGCCACCGGTCGGTACACCCAGAGTGGCGGTCGGGGCGACCCGGCCCCGGACGTGGGGGAGACGGCCCGCCCCCTCTTCGTCAATGGGCTCGCCGAGGTGCGCGCCCTGCTCCCGACCGGCCACGACTACGGCGGCTGGCGGCGACTCACGCCGGTCCAGCGGGAGGACCTCTTCGCACTGGTCTACGCAGCGCTGACGGACGACGACGCCCGCGACCGATTCCTGCAGGCCGAGCTACGGCTCACCGCGCTCTTCCTGCTGGTAAAGCATCTTGAGGATTGCCGCGTCTACGCCGAAGAGATCCTCTTTTTCCAGCAGGCCCGCAACCAGCTCACCAAGCTGGAGAGGAAGGGGCGCCAGCAGGTGGCGGTCGAGCGGGCGGTTCGGGACCTGGTGGACCAGTCCCTCGAGTCCGAGGGGGTGACCGATATCTTCCACGCGGCCGGCCTGGCGCGGGCGGACATCTCGATCCTCGACGACGACTTCGTCCAGACCTTCAAGAATCATCCGTTCGAAGACTTGCGCCTCAAACTCCTCGAGCAGCTCCTACACGACGAGCTGACCCGGCGTCAGTCGCAGAACCTCGCCCGCACCCGCTCCTTCCGCGAGCTACTGGAAGAGACCCTGCGCAAGTACCACAACCGCCTGATCGACGCCGCAGCCGTCGTGCAGGCCATGCTCCAGATCAAGCAGGATCTCGACGCCGAAACCCAGCGCGCCGCCCAGCTCAAGTTAGCCCCGGAGGAGCTGGCCTTCTACGACGCGGTGGCCGACAGCTACGCCACACTGTATGACGAGGCGTTTCTGTGCGACCTGATCCGCGAGGTGGTGGCCACCGTGAAGCAGAACCTCAAAGTCGACTGGACCGAGCCCCACCGCGATGACGTGAAGGCCGCCGTCCGCTCGGCCGTGCGCCGCACCCTCCGCCGTCGGGGCGTGCGCGCCGACGATCTCGACCCCTTCGTGGAACGAGTTCTTACGCAGGCGGAGGCCTTGTTCGCCAACTGGCCGATAGCTGCGTAGGGGTACGGGCAATGTGTCCAGCTTCGCGAAGAAACTTGGGCGGTAGATCGAGGAAGATCTTCGTCGATGAGGAAGGTCCACATCAGGCGGTTGCGCGGATCTCCTCGGTTGCCAGCACGGTCGCTGCATAGGCGAGAGCCGCATGGACGTCAGCCACCGCGAGGTCGTATTCCGCGGCGACCTCCTCGGTCGACATGCCCCCGGCCAACTTGGCGACAATGAGCCGGACAGGTACCCGTGTGCCCTCAATGACTGGCTTGCCAAATCGGACGGCCGAATTGACCACGATCCGCGGAGCAATCTCGATCGTCAAGCTCACCTCCCCAGCACCACCTGCTCGATACGTTATAGGGCAAGCCAAAGGGTGTGTTCATTCCGTTGTCGCTGGCCTCTCCCCATGCCTCAGCCCGGCCATGAACTGCTGGGCGAGCGCGGTGCCAGGGAGCGGTACAAATAGCTCTTCGCCAAGCCCGAGCGCATGGCGCAGCCGCTGGTAGAAATTCTCGGCTCTGGGCGCAGGGAAGGGCTGAAAGTCGTCGAGCCAAGAGTCGCCCGCCCAGCTCTGGCCCGCGCTCTGATGCACGAGCTGCTGGAAGGCGCGGAGGTCCACGCCCGCACCTTCCGCTAGCGCAAACGCCTCCTGGGCGCCCATAAGGCTGGTGCACACGGCGACGTAATGCGCGATCTTGGCGGCCGCGCCCGTGCCAAGCCCACCCATGTAGAGCATCTCGGTGCCTGACGTTGCCCAAGCCGCGCGGCAGCGCTCGAAGACCTCGGGGTCACCGCCCACCATGTATCGAAGGCGCCGCGCACGTGCGCCCTCCGCCCCACCGTTCGCTTGGGCGTCGATTACCTCGACCCCGACATCGGCAGCACGCTCGGCGATGCGTTTGACCGTGCTGGGGTAGATGGCGGCGTGAAAGGCAACGATCAGCCCAGGCCGAGCGCCGGCTAGAATTCCGTCCTGCCCGAGCACTACGTCTTCTACCTGATAATCGAGCCACCCCGGATCGGCGACTTCGCCGATGCCGATGAGCTCGGAGCGTGCCGCGATCTCTCGCGGGGTCTTCACCACCGTTGCGCCCGCGGCCGCGAGCGCCGCCAGCGGCTCGTTACGCACGTCGCTCACGGTCAGATCGAAGCCATCGTTTGCCAGGTTGGCCGCCATGGGCCAACCGTGGCTGCCGAGCCCGACGAACCCTACGTGCTGAATAGGCACGGGTCGCGACTATCGGCCGGTCGGGATGGGCTCGGGCTCGGTCTTTGGCTCGGGCGCGAGCGGCACGTCATGCATCGGTTGCGGGCTTGACCGTCGCTCTTTCGCCCGCTGGGCGTCGCGTGAGCGCTCCACGACCATGCGCCGAAGCACCACCACCTGGGCATCGGTTGGCGACAGGTGCTCCGGCGCCCAGAAGCGGCACTGCGATGCCGCCCCATCGTCGGCGCCGCTGAACTCGTAGTGGAGCGGGTTGTAGATGAGGCCGTAGTACATCCACTCCCACAGCTTCGCCAATCCGCGGCGCTTCGCGGGGAAGTAGAAGTGGACGATGCGCGAGAGGTTCGCTTTGACCGGCACGGAGTAGCGCGTGTTGCCCCCGCCCGTGCGCACGATGCTCGGCAGATGGTGCCCGAGCTGCCATTCGTCCGAGCCACGGTGGCTCTTCCGTCCGCCGGTCTTGAGGAGCCTCTGGATGATCGGGATCCAGAGCTGCCGCCAGCGATGCTTGGGCCAGTGGGCGTCGATGCCGGGGTAGTACATCTGATACGGCATGCGACCGTCGGCGTCGGCGTAGTAATTCTGGTTGTCGTAGATGGCGCGCAAGCCGCCGTTCACCAGCTCGGACTTTGGACCGAGCGGCGAGCGGTTGCGGCCGTTGGTGAGGCCGAGGAGCACGTTCCAGCAATTGCGATGCACGTAGAAGCAGTTGTGCGCATCGCTGTGATTCTCGATGGCTAGCAGCCAGTTCGTCTCCCAGTAGGTGTAGCTGCCGAATAGCCCGACGTCATCGTGGAAGAACTCGGGCGGCACGTCCTCTTCGATGGGGGCCGGCTCACCTTCGCCCATCCACACGAACACCCAGCCTTTGAGCGTGCGGGTGGGAAAGACCTTCGCCCGCAGCCTTCCGACCATCCTCGAGTCTGGGCCCTCCGTCAGAAAAGCGACACACTCGCCTTGGCCGTCGAACGTGGCCCCATGGTATGGACAACTAATGAAGCCCGGGAAGTGCCAGTTGTCCGGATCAGAGAGGCTTGCGCCCCGATGAGGACAGAAGTCCCATAGCGCCACGACCTCGTCCTGCTTGTCGCGGAAGAACACCAACTCCTCGCCCAGCATGATCCAGTAGCGGGGCTTGTTCTTGATTGCGCTGGCCGGCATCGCGGGATACCAGTATTCCCGCAGACCCAGCGGCGGAATCGCCTCGCGGACGTCCTGCCCGGGCTCCCAAGGCGCCGCTGTGGGCTCATCGCGCGACGTGCGCACGCCGCGCGTCTTCTCGGCCTCGACCCGCCGTTCGATGTTCCGCTCATAGGATCGGATGATCGCGCCCACGCTCAGTCCTCCTCGCGCCTCTGCTTGGCCGAGACGACCTGTCGCCGACAGGATAGACCGGGGCGTGCGTCACGTCAATCACGCGCGAATGCCGCTTTTTGCAGTGCTGAAAGCAGCCCAGCGGTCAAGGCGCGATCACGCGATCGGAAGCGGCGCCAATGGCAGGGTGAAGATAAAGGTCGAGCCTTTGCCCTCTCCGGGAGACTCAGCCCAGATGCGGCCGTCGTGAGCCTGGACCAGGTGTTTGGCGATGGCCAGCCCAAGGCCCGTACCCTCCCCCGAGACGCGGGCCTTGTCTGCCTTATAGAAGCGTTCGAACAGACGAGGCAGCGCCTCCGCTTCGATGCCCGCCCCTGTGTCGGTGACCCTCACCAAGAGCTCCCCGTCATGCGTGTCCGCCGAAACGGTCACGGAGCCGCCGGGTTGTGTGAACTTCACTGCGTTGTGGACGAGGTTGATCACGACCTGCTGGATTCGTTCGGCATCTGCCTGGACGGGCGGCAGGTCCTCCATCGATCCGATCGTGAGCTGCACGCCCTGTCGCTGGGCGAGCGGCCGGAGTCGCTCCACTGCCGCCGCGAGGAACGGCTTGGGATCGGTCGGTCGGATCTGCAGCGGGATCTGTCCCGACTCGATGCGCGACAGCTCCAGCAGCTCCTCTACGAGCTGTGCCAGTCCATCGACCTCGATCCGCATCCGTCCCAGGAACTCGCGCGCCGGCTCAGGGTCTTCGATCGCGCCGTCCTCCAGCGTCTCGACCAGGGCCTTCAATCCCGCGACGGGCGTTCGGAGGTCGTGGGAGACGTTGGCCACGAACTCGCGCCTGACGGTCTCGAGCCTCCGGAGATCCGTCACGTCCTGGAGGATGAGCAGGACCTGACGAATCGCACCGTCGGGTCCAGGCACGCGCGAGACGCGTGCCTGCACGAATCGGCCGCCGCTCCTGGCCCCAAGCTCGATAAGACACGGGTCCAGATCGGGCTCCCGATCGGCGAGCTCGGCGGTGACGAGGGTGGCAAGCTCGTGGTCCCGTACAACGGAGACCAGCGATCGTCCTTCCGCCCAGCTTGGCTCAACCTGGAGCAGTCGAGCGGCAGCAGGGTTCAACAATCGGACCGTCCCATCGCGATCGGCGATGATCAGACCGTCTGCCATGTGCGTCAGTATGGCCGTGAGGTGAGCGCGCTGGCTTTCCACGTCGGCGATGTGGGTTCTCAGACTGATGGCCATCTCGTTGAAGGCTTGGCCGAGCAGGCTTACCTCGTCTCGCACCTGGACGCGAATAGTCTGCGTGAGATCCCCGCCGGCGAGGCGGCGCGTCGCCTCGGTCAACGTGGAGATTGGACCAGCGGTCGCTCGAGCCACCAGCACCGCCACCACAATGGAAATGGCGGCCGCCAAGGCGAGGGCAGTCGCCATGGCAACGATGATCTCGTTGACCCCTTCGTCGATCTCCTTCACCGGTAGTGCTACTCGCGCGATACCCAGCACAGTGCCGTTCCGCTGCATGGGGACGGCGACGTAGAGCAGGTCTTTGTCCAGCGTGGCGCTGTGCCGCTGCGTCTCTCCTCGACCTTGCGCCAGCGCTTGGAGCACTTCAGGACGGTTCGCGTGGTTCTCCATGAGCGCGGGGTTCTGGTCGGAGTCTCCCCACACCGTGCCGTCGGGCGCAATGAAGGTCACGCGGGCGGCGCTATCTCGGCCAAGCGCTATTGCGAGTGGGCCAAGACTCGGGGAGCCTTCAAAGGTGAGGTGGCCCAGGCCATCGTCGGCCACAATGCGCGCCTGCCGCAATAGGTCGCCTTCGAGATTCGTGAGCTGTCGAGCGCGCAACGATAACGCGAGGTAGACGCCGAGGGTGGACAAGAGCACCACGATAAGGGCGACGTAGCTGGCGGCGATTCGCCATTGGATGCGGGTGAACATGGCTCGTTTCGTTGACTCGAAAGTCGTTGACTGAATGCTGTGGCGGAACTATACTCGCCGCAAGCGCTGAAGCAGTCCGCGCCGATAATGCGAGAGGAGGATCCCCGTGTACACACCGTCAGACCTGCACGGCCTGAACTCCATGATCCCTGCCTTTACGAAGGACATGGAAATAGGGCTCGAGTCAGAGGACACCGTTGATGCGGATCGCGTCGTTGAGTTCGTCGATCGCATGATCAACGACGGCATCGACGTCATTTCGGCGATGGGCAGCTACGGCGAGTTCCACACGCTTACCGAGAACGAGTACAAGACCATGGTGAAGGCCACGTTGGACGGCGCCAAGAAGCGCGTTCCGGTCTTCATCGGCATAACGAGCATGAATAGCCGTGAGGTCGTGCGGAAGGCGAAGATCGCGCGGGACATGGGTGCGGAAGGCATCTTCACCGGTGTGCCATTCTACTATCCGCCGACCGTCGACAACACGATCTACTTCTATAACGAGCTCGCGGACTTCTTCTCTGACCTGTCGATCCAGGTCTATCACAATCCGCCTCTGCACAATATCCACATCCCGGTGTCCGCCTTCAAGGAGCTTACCAAGAAGCGGAACATCGTGTCGATGAAGGACAGCCACCGGTCGACCCTCGAGTTCATCAAGCTGATCGATGTGACGAAGGACAAGCTCAGCGTCTTTGTCAACCAGATGCAGTACTACCCATACCAGAGCATGGGCGCCAGCGGCTTCTGGTCCACCGACGCCTCCATGGGCCCCTGGCCGCTCCTGCACTACCGGAACTGCACGGATGCAGGCGATGCCGAGGGCGCGAAGGAAGTCATGCGCGACATTTCGGCGATCGCGACGGGCAGCCAGGACTTCGGTGGTCCCCAGGATAACGCCCGAAAGATCGGCGCGACGCACTCCGGCTATGCGGACCAGGGCCCGAACCGCCCGCCGTTCCGCGTGATCCGGCCGGCCGATCTCCAGAAAGCCATCGAGCGCGGCGAAGGCTGGGGCAAGCTCAACGAGAAGTACAAGCCGCGGGTCCAGTCCCGCGTCGCTGTTGGCGCCGGCCGCTAACCCATCCCGATCCAGTACGTGTTTCTGGATGGCTGCGCCCCACACCGGGGCGCAGCCATCCTCGTGATCGGTACTCAGTTGTAGGAGGAGCCGCACAATGGCCCGTGCGTATAACGTGATCTCCGGCGATTCCCACCTTGAGATCGCCCCCAACCGGTGGACGAATCGAATGCCCCAGAAGTTTCGCGATCATGGTCCGCGCCTCGTCGAGTTGGAGGACGGGGGCCATGGGGTGATCGTGGAGAATCGTTCACTTTACGTGCTCGGCCTGGCCGTGACCGGCAAGCCCTTCCAGGAGCACAAGCTCTCCGGCATTCGCTATGGCGAGGGCCCAGGTACCGGAACCCCCGAGCAGCGCATCAAGGAGCAGGACGAGGACGGCATCGATGCCGAGGTCATGTTCACCTCCGCCGGGAACGGCGGCTTCTGGCGCGGTGTGGGGAGCGACGAGGCCTACCGTTCGCTCATCCACGCCTACAACGAGTTCTTGGCCGAGGAGTATTGCGCTGTCGATCGAGATCGCCTCATTGCCATGCCGGTGATTCCCAGCACTGGCGTCGACGACGCGATTCGGGAGCTCGAGTACTGCGCGAAGGCGGGACTCAAGGGTGTGGCGATCAACTCCTTCCCGAGCGGAAAGGGATTCCCCACACCCGACGACGATCGTTTCTACGCGGCGGCGATCGACCACAACATGCCCCTCACCGTCCACGTCGGCTTCATCGGCCGTGAGGGACCGGTGTTCCAGTACACGAAGACCCCATCGATCCAGGGCTTCGGTATCGATCCTGTACGTCTCCTGACGCGGTTCGTGGGTGGCGTCAGCCAGAACGCGATTCAGATGATCTTCGGCGGCGTGTTCGATCGCTTCCCCACGCTCCGGATCTACTGGGCCGAGACGATGACGGGCTGGCTTCCATACTTCTACGAGCAGGTCGACGACATCTACGAGCGGTGCCGTTACTACGCTCAGGCTGAGTACGGGCTACCTCCGCTCAAGCGCAAGCCCAGCGAGTACATCAAAGACCATTGTCTCTGGGGATTCCTGCACGATCCCTACGGTGTGAAGGTGCGCAACGAGGTCGGCGTGAACAACGCGATCTGGGGTAACGACTTCCCGCACTCCGCCGGCAACTGGCCCAACTCGCGAGAGATTCTCGACGAGATGTTCGAGGGCGTCCCGTCTGAGGACAAGGACCGCCTCCTCCGTCGCAACGCCGTGGACTTCTTCCACCTAGACGACCTGCGGAACTAGCCAGTCCCCTCTCCCTCTGGGAGAGGGTTAGGGTGAGGGCGGCTGCGCGAAGGGCGCGGACATCGTCGCTGACCAGGAGAGGATGATGGAGCTCGAGGATTTCAATCGCTGGCTCGCCGAACGCAACATGGGCGGCATGTGGAACATGGACCGAACCACGGCCGAAGAGGTCAAGCCGTGCATCTGGAAATGGGATGACGTCCGCACAGCGCTGACGACGGCGGGCGAGCTCGTGCCCATCGAGCAGGTCGCCATGCGTACCGTGCAGCTCAAGAACCCGGGGCTCAACACCCGCCGCATGAGCAACACCCTGCACTTCTCGGTCCAGTGCCTCATGCCCGGCGAGCGCACCAAGGCGCACCGCAATCTCGTCAGCGAGACGCGCTTCGTGCTCCAGGCGCCCCAGGGCGGGGAGTTCATCGTCGACGGCGAGTCGTTCCCGATGCAGTCAGGCGACGTCGTCACCACACCCAACTGGAGCTGGCACGACCATCACAATGGTGGGAACGAGCCGGCGATCTGGCTCGACGGAATGGACACGCGACTCGTCGGCATCGGCAAGGGCATGAACGAGCGGTTCGTCACAGAACAGCAGCCCATCGAGCGGCCCGAAGGCTACTCCAATGGCCTGGTTGGCTTCGCAAAGCCGTCATGGGTCGAGTGGGACCGGCCGACGCCGCCACCGCACCGGTATCACTGGGCAGATACCTACTCGGCACTCATGGCGCTCAGGGAGCAGGAAGTCGAGGGTGACCCATGCGATGGTCTGCAGGTCTTGTTCTCGAACCCGCTCACGGGCGGACCGACGCTCCCGACGTACGCGTGCGAGATCCAGCTCTTCAACCCACGCCAGAAGGCGCAAACCCATCGACATAACAGCACGACGGTGTACAACGTATATCGTGGCCAGGGCGTCACCACGATCGAGGGCGAGCGATTCGAGTGGTCGCAGGGCGACATCCTCATCGTTCCGCCCTGGGCGTGGCACTCGCACGAGAATCTGGCGGACCAGGACGCGATCCTGTATTCCATCGGCGATTGGCCTGCAATGCAGGCGCTCGCGCTCTATCGCGAAGAGCGGCAAGACTAGCAACTCCCTCGCCCACCGCAGTGCGAGACGGGGGGTGAGCAGCACCCTCGCCCACCGCAGTGGGAGAGGGTGGGGGTGAGGGCAACCCGGTCGATTCGCCCAAGCTCCGGGCAAAGTGGTCTCGATACATGAGTAGGAGGGCCTGACACCAACATGGAAATCAAACACGGACTGGTCAGCTGCGACTCGCACGGCCAGCTTGACCGGGACGCGTTTACGTCGCGCATGTCCAAGGCGAAGTGGGGCGACCGCATTCCTCAAGTCGTCGAGGTCGAGGAGAACGGCGAGAAGATCGAGCGCTGGACTGTCAACGGGAAGATGCAGAGCGGCGGGGTCGTCAACTGCCCAGCCGCCATGCACGAGAAACGCTACTACCCCAAGCGCTGGGACGAGGTCCCGCTCAAGGTCTACGAGCCTACCGCGCGTTTGGCGGCACTCGACGAAGACGGCATCGACGCCGAGGTGCTCTTCCCCAACACCCCGATTCAGGGCTTCAACTTCACCTTCGGCGATCCCGAGTTCGAGTTGGAATGCGTCCAGGCCTACAACGACGCGCTGGGTGAGTGGGGCAAGTTCAGCGACCGGTACATCCCGGTTGCCATCATCCCGTACCTCAGCCCGATCGAGACTGTTGTTCAGCAGGTGCAGCGGGCAGTCGAGCACGGGCACCGCGGCATGGTGATGCTCGCCGAGCCCGGCATGGCGCTCAAAGGTGCGAAGCACCTGAACGAGGCGTATTGGAATCCGCTCTGGGCTGCATGTCAGGAGATGGACATTCCCATCAATTGGCACGGATCCGCGGGCCTCGCAAACGAGTTGGCTGTGCCGAGATGGCCCGGCTTCAGCACTCGCCAGTACCACACCGTCTCGACGGGTCGCTTGTGCGCCACCCCTTCCCAGCTCATTCCCTACCTCCTGTTGTCAGGCATCCTGGACCGCTACCCGCGCCTGAATTGGGCGTGCGCCGAAACTGGGATGGGCTGGATGGCCTACGTGCTCGAGAGCTGCGACCACGAGTGGGAGCGGCGTCGACTCTGGACCGAAGGGATCGAGACCCGCCCGAGCGACGCATTCCGACGTCAGATCTACGTCGATTTCTGGTTCGAGCGGTCGGGCATCGAGCTGCGCGACTTCATCGGGATCGACAACATCATGTGGGAGTCCGATTATCCGCACATCACCTCGACGTACCCCAACTCCTGGGAGCACGTTGAGCGGACGATCGTTGGCGTGTCCGACGAGGAGCGAAAGAAGCTGCTCTACGGGAATGCTCTCCGCCTCTATCGGTTGGACTAGATATGGACCGTAAATTCGGACTCATCAGCGTTGACGACCACGTCCAGGAGCACCCGCGCGTTTGGCTGGACCGCCTGTCGCTCTCGAAGTGGGGTGACCGCATCCCCCAGATCGACGATCGAGGTGGGCCCGAGCGATGGCTCATCGATGGCGAGCCAGTGCCCATGCGAGGCGTGGCGACGGTCGGGGTACTGAGCCCCGATCACGCCGAGGACCCGCAGCACTGGGCTGACGTCCCATCCGCGGCATACGTGCCCGAACAACGCCTACGGTCAATGGACGCGGATGGCGTGGACTACTCGGTGCTCTATCCCACCGTGGCGGGTGTGGGCGGCGAGAACCTTGGACGCATTCGGGACGCGGAGCTCGAGCTCGCTTGTGTACAGGCCTACAACGATTGGGTTGTGGAGGAATGGGTCGGGGCGAGCGAGCGGTTCGTTCCTCAGTGCCTCGTGCCGCTGTACCCGATCGACGCGGCGGTGAAGGAGCTGGAGCGCGCTGTCGGCAAGGGCCATCGCGGCCTGATCTACCCAGCGATCCCGATGGAGCTGCGAGACGTTCCCCACATCAACGAGCCCGAGTACGATCGACTCTGGAGCGCGTGCGCATCCCTCGGCGTGCCTCTTTGCTTCCATGCGGGTTCCGCCGTCTCTATCCAGGTGCCGCCAGCGCCTGATATGCCCCCGAAGATCGCCGCGGCGTTCGAGTCGATCGCGCGCTCGGCGAGCACGGTGTCGATCGTCGTCAACCTCCTGGTCTCTCGCATTCTGCTGCGCCACCCCAACCTCCGCGTTGTGTTCGCCGAGAGCTCCCTCGGGTGGGGCGCCTATCAGCTCGAGTTCGCGGACCAGCAGGCGCGCGAGGACGGCCTGCATCTCGAGGGCTATGACCTCACGCCCTCGGAGATGTTCAAGCGGCAGTGCTACCTCACGGGCTGGTACGGCCGTGCCGGGATTCTGACGCGGGACTTCATCGGTACGAAAAACATCATGTGGTCCACGAATTTTCCGTTGGCCACGTCCACCTGGCCTGAGACCCGAGCCCAGATCCAGAGCAGCTTCGCGGGAGTTCCCGCTGGCGAGCAAGAGCAGATCCTGTGGGGGAACGCGGCTCAGCTCTACAAGCTGTGAGCCAGCCTCCGAGGATCCCGATCGCGCTGACGATCGCGGGGTCCGACTCGGGCGGCGGCGCTGGCATCCAGGCGGACCTCAAGACGTTCGCCGCCTTCGGCGTCCACGGGCTGTCCGCCATCACGGCTCTGACCGCACAGAACACGCAAGAAGTGCGCGGCGTTCTCGCTGTCGACCCGCTGTTCGTTGCGGCGCAGATCGACGCCGTCGCTACGGATCTGCGACCCGATGCCACGAAGACGGGTATGCTCGGCACGGCTGAAATCGTCGAGATCGTCGCGGCCAAGGTGCGGGAGCACGGCTTGGCGCCGCTCGTCGTCGATCCCGTGCTCGCGTCCACGACCGGCTCGAGTCTGCTCGACGCTGATGCGCTCGACGTTCTGCGACGCCGACTGCTCCCGCTGGCAACCATCGTGACCCCGAACCTCGCCGAAGCTGAGACGCTCGTCGGTTACCCTCTACGATTCTCGGCGGATCTGCGCGAGGCGGCTCGACGGATTCAGGCTCTCGGGCCAAGGGCCGTGGTCGTCACGGGTGGCCACCTGGCCGATAGCCAGGAGGCGGTAGACCTCTTGCTGACCGGCGATGAGTTCCACGAGTTTCGTGGGCCCCACCTCGATGCCCGAAACACGCACGGCACCGGTTGTACGTTCGCCTCAGCAATTGCTGCCGCTCTCGCCCTTGGCCTGAGCCTCGTTGATTCAGTAGACGGCGCAAAGAAGCTGGTGGCCGAGGCGATTCGCTATGGCTTGGCGGTTGGCCGTGGCTCCGGCCCCGTGAGCCCGATGGCCCAGCTCTATCGGCGCGCGGGGATGCTTCCCGATCTGTCTGCTCCCGATCGCGTGTAGATCGGTCCGTAATGCTGTCATTGACGGTGTGAATGGGGAGGATGGCATGGTTCTTACGGCGGATATGGCGGAAGTCCTCGCAGTTCCCGAGGTTCGTGTCGAGGGCGCGCTCAAGGTCGGAGGGCGCGCGCGGTACGTCGCGGACGTGCGCCTGCCCGGGATGCTGTGGGCGCGGTTTCTGCTCAGCTCGGTGCCCCACGCTCGCATCCTGAGCATCGATACCTCGAAGGCCAAAGCGGTGCCCGGGGTGCACGCCGTTCTGACGGGCCCCGACATCGGCCCGCTTCGCTTCGGGCGCGCCGTCCAGGATTGGCCGGTGCTGGCATACGACCGTGTTCGCTACGTGGGCGAGCGCGTGGCGGCGGTTGCTGCGGAGACGCGCGAGGCGGCGGAAGAGGCTGTATCGCTGATCGACGTCGAGTACGAGGAGCTGCCCGCGGTCTTCGACGCGGAGGCGGCGCTCGCGTCTGACGCGCCGATCTTGCACCCGGAAAAGGCCGCGGAATGGGATCGGCGAGGCAACCTGGCTCAGCACCCGAACGTCCAGGCCCATGCGTTCCATCAAAAGGGGGAGTCCGACATCGAGCGGGTCTTCGCGCAGGCGGATCTCATCGTGGAGGATGTCCACACGGGGACGCGCCAACACCAGGGCTACATCGAGCCGCGCGGATGCGTCGTGTGGATCGATGGGGACGGCATGGTCCAGGTGGTCACCACGTGCAAGGGGCCGTTCGGCCTGCGCGGGCAGCTCGCTCGGGTAACGGGGCTGCCGGTCGAAAAGATCGTCGTCGACGCCCAATTCATCGGCGGCGACTTCGGCGGTAAGGGTACGTCCATCGAGGAGTTCGCCTGCTACTACCTGGCCCAGGCGACCGGCCGGCCCATCAAAGCGATGATGACCTATGCCGAGGAGTTGACGGCCGGGGCGCCTCAACACGCGGCGACCTTCTATCTGCGCACTGCCGTCATGCGCGACGGCCGCATGATCGCGCACGAAAGCCGGGCCTATGTGAACAATGGCGCGTACGGGGCCGGGCGGCCCAACCTTCCGACTACCGCGTCGGGCGGGCTCCAGTGCCTCTACGGGTATTCCGTTCCAAACACCCGACTGGAAGCCTTCGTCGCCTCGACCAACCAGCCGCCCGGGGGCAACATGCGCGCTCCGGGGGCCACTCATCGGGGGTTCGCGGGCGAGGCCCACGTGGACCACATCGCTCGCGAGCTCGAGATGGACCCGCTGCAGTTCCGACTCATCAACGCCCTCAAGCCTGGCGATACCGGGCTCGTCGGCGAGCACTTTCGCAACCCCCGGGCGATCGAAGTGCTCGAGCGACTCCGGGACGAGACGGCGTGGGGCGCAAAACCGCTTCCACCCAATCACGGACGGGGCGTGGCCCTGCGCGCGCGGCACGTCGGGGAGGGGAAAGGCGAGCTGCTCGTGCGCCTGCTGCCGAATGCCCGGATCGAGGTGATGTCGGCGACCTCCGACCAGGGCGGCGGCATCGCAACGGTCATGAAGCGGGTGGCAGCGGCGACTCTCTCCATTGATCCGAACCGCGTGGTCATCCGATACGGCACGACGGCAGAGGCCCCGAATGATGGCGGCGTGGGCGGGAGCCACGGGACGCACGTGGTCGGGCAGGCGACCCTCCACGGTGCGACCGAATTGAAGGCGAAGCTGGAAGAGCTGGCCGCTGAGGTCATGGGGTGGCCGGCAGGCGCGGTGCGCCTCGAGCGCGATCGGTTCGCGGTGTCCGGCGATGCGGCTGCGTCAGCCCCGTTCGAAGAAGTCGCAGAGCGAATCGCTCGGGGCGGGCTCGTCGAGGTGGTCGGCGCCTACGATGCCGCCGAGCACCACTCGCCAGAGGGTGAGGATCACAATTTCTATGCATACATGGTCGAGGTTGAGGTGGACCCAGAGACCGGCAAGGTTCAGATTCTGGACGTCGTCACCGTCCTGGACGTGAGCACGATCATCAACCCGATCGCTCATCAGGGGCAGGTCGATGGCGGGTTCATCTACGGCCTCGGTCAGGCGGTTACCGAAGAGCTGGTGTTCGAGGAAGGTCGAGTCATGACTCCCAGCCTCGGCGAGTACAAGCTCCCAACCCAGATGGATGCGCCGCCGTTCCGAGCTGTCCTGCTGCCGACGGATATCGGGCCCGGGCCGTTCGGCGCGAAAGCGGCCGGGGAGCTGACAAACACCGCGGTCGCTGGCGCGGTCGCCAACGCGGTGTACGATGCCGTCGGCGTTCGCGTCACGACGATGCCCATCACCGCCGACCGCGTCTACGAGGCGTTGCGCACACGGAGGTAGGTCTTGTGACTCATACCGTCCAGAAGCCGAAGCGCGGCGAGAAGCTCACGGGAACGACGTGGGTCCTGATCTCTCTGTTGGCTCTCGCGACAGGCTGCACATCGCCGACGCCTTCGGCGGAGAGAGTATCCCAACCGTCCGAACAGCCGAGAATCAACCGCACGGTTGTGGTCATCGGGCGCGAAGTCACCAGCCTGGCTGGCAAACCGCTGCAGGGCCGAAGCGGATCTGTGGGCGGCGTGGTCGCTCCATTCAACGCGGCGCTCGACATGCGGGATGGCGCCGGCAAGCCGATTCCCCAACTGGCTGAAGCACTGCCCCAGCTCAACACGGACAGCTGGCGGGTCTTCCCCGACGGCCGAATGGAGACGACGTACAAGCTGCGACCAAACCTCACCTGGCAGGATGGTCACCCGCTCGGTGCCGACGATTTCGTCTTTTCATGGCGCGTGTATCTCACACCGGTCTTCGGAACGAGCGGCCCGCCGATCAACTACATCGATGAGGTTCAAGCGCCTGACGCGCGGACGCTCGTCATCCGTTGGCAGCAGCTCTACCCCGACGCGGGAGTTCTCGGTCCGATCGGGCTTCCCCCGTTCCCACGTCACATCCTGGAGCAGAGCTTTCAGGAGATGGACCCCGTTGCGTTCGCCGGCTTGCCGTTCTGGGTCAGCGAGTACGTTGGGGTGGGACCGTTTCGGGTGGAGCGATTCGAGCCGGGAGCCTGGATCGAAGCGGCGGCGTTCGATGGGTACGTTTTCGGGCGGCCCAAGATCGACCGGATGCGATTGCAGTTCATCCAAGATCCGAACACTGCCATGGCCAACCTGCTCGCCGGGGAGGGCCACTTCATCACTGACTTCTTGATAGGGCCCGAGGAGGCACGATCGCTGGAGCTGCAATGGCAAGCACAGGGCGCCGTCGGCTTTATCGACGAGACGCCGACGATCGTGCGCTTCACGAGCTTCCAGTTCCGGCCGCATCTCATCAACCCAGCGCTCCTGGGCGACGCCCGGGTACGGAAAGCGATCGCTTCAGCAATCGACAACGAGGCGGCGCTCGAAGCAATCACCTACGGAAAAGGGAAGATCGTGCCTGGGCCCGTTCCCGACACGCATGATTTCTGGCCGGCTGTTGAAGGGACCATTCCGAGATACGTCTACGATCCAAGAATTGCGCAGCAATATCTGGAAGAAGTTGGTTTGACGCGGGGAGCGGATGGGTTCTATCGGGCACCGGGTGGCGGCCCGTTCACATTCGAGTACGCCTTTATCCAACAGGCGAGCAACGGGAGGGAGAACGCGATCTTCGTGGACAGCCTCCGGCGAGCGGGCCTCGATGCGACGTCTCGAACCTACACCCAGGCTGAGCTCCTCACGCCTGGCGCGAGAGCTTCGTTTCAGGCGCTCTTTACAGGAAGCGGCACGCTCCTGACGAGCCTCACTCTTCAGGAGATTCCCTCACCGGAAAACAGGTGGCAAGGGCAGAACTACGGAGGCTGGGAGAACGCTGACCTGGATCGCCTCAAGAAAAGGTTCGACGTCACCTTGGAGCCCAGCGCCCGCGCACAACTGCTCATCGAGATGGATCGGATCTTCTACGATCAACTTCCGGGCATCGCGCACTACCTGACTCCCACGGTGAACGCGTGGAGCCCCAACCTGAGAGACGTTGTTGCGCGCTCGCAGAATCCCACGGTGGTCCCGCTGGACCACATCTACAAGTGGGATTGGAAGTCGTAGCCGACAGTCAGTCAGCCAAGGATTTGCGCCCACTTGTCGACGTCGATCTTCCATCCCTTGCCGCCGGACAGGTCGAGCCGGTTTCCTTCTGGATCCTGGACGCCATACTCGACCATGCGTTCCGCGGGCCGCACGTCCGACGGCCGCCCGTCGGGCTCCGCCTGACCCATTTCGCGCACGACACTCAGCGGATCGCGGACCAGGATGCCGTAGTGGTCGAATCCCAACTGCCGCGAGCCGTTGTCGAGCGACCCGGGGCCCGGATCCGGAAGGATGGCGAGGTTCACAAATCCGTCCCCGCCGAACTGGGCGGGCGTGTAGTAGCGGTAGCCGTCCGGGACCGCACCGGTACTGTGGAGCAAACCCTGCTTGACCTCTTCCTCGGTGCGCTTCGCATCCCTCATGCCGAGGACCTGGGTATAGAAGGCGTACTTCCGCGGAATCTCCCGGTTGCAGGTCGCGACGTGACGGATTCCGGGGAGACGCGGCTCTCCCTGGATGCCGTAGCCCTTCTCGGATAGGTCAACGATGACCCCTTCGGGATCCCGGATCCGGTACTCCGCGTACGGGTCCTCTTTCGGCCGGCGCTCGATCCGAATGGAGGAATCGAAGTCCTCCAGATTGCGCTCGACTTCGAGGATGCTCTCGATCTGAAACCCGTAATGGTGCAGCCCGCGGTTCTGGATCTCTTCCCCAACGGCTGCTCCCCGCTTGAGCAGCCCGACGTTAAAGTGACCGTCGGTGATGTAGATCGTCCCCTCTGCCGTGCGGTTGAGCTCCTCGAACCCAAACCAGCGCTCGTACCAATCCCGCATCTGACCCGGATCGTCGCACATGATCGCAAGGTAGTTGAGCTGCGACACAGTAAATCCTCCTCAACGATGTGGGTGCCGTTCTCGTGGGCTAGTTAACCTGGGCGACGGGGTCACCCCCGCCGCCCGGCTTCAAAACCGGACGTGAGGCTTTCACCTCATCCGGCTCCTCAACGAATGGGCTGTTGTCAAGAGTACCAGTGGCCGTCTGG
>Ga0080064_1000292_pt1 | contig 143704 bp, 139 predicted proteins | sample Subgrocontami54m_FD_69260 | JGI IMG/M metagenome (GOLD analysis project Ga0080064, IMG submission 69260) | Subsurface groundwater microbial communities from S. Glens Falls, New York, USA - GMW46 contaminated, 5.4 m (SPADES assembly) (version 2) ...
CCGATCGCCCGGCGCATCAACGAGGCGCTCGATGCCTGCGGTTTCCCGCTGTGCAAGGGCAACATCATGGCGAGTAACCCGCAGTGGTGTCTTTCGCTGGGGGAGTGGAAGGAAAGGTTCGCAGGCTGGATCGACCAGGGTAATCCAGACGCACTGCTCAACGCCTCGATATTCTTCGATTTCAGGCCGCTGTTCGGTCGCCAGGAACTCGCAGGGGAACTCAGGCGCTGGCTGATGGGCAAGGCTGCCGCCAATCCGCGCTTTCTGCACCAGATGGCTGCCAATGCCTTGCGCAATCGACCGCCACTGGGGCTGGTCCGCGATTTCGTGGTGGGCGAGGAACACAAGCTCGACCTCAAGCTCAACGGCTTCACTCCGTTCGTCGATGCTGCACGAATTTTCAGCCTGGCCGCTAACGTTCCCCACACCAACACGGTGCAGCGGCTGCGCATGAGCGCGGCCAAACTCGGCTTCTCGCCTGCGGAAACCGGGGCATGGGTGGATGCGCTGCACTTCATCCAACTGCTGCGCCTGCGGCGACAGCACGAGGAAATCGAGAGCGGCAGCACACTGGATAACCACATTGATCCGGACAGCCTCAACGATCTCGACCGTCGCATCCTGAAAGAAGCTTTCCGTCAGGCGCGCAAGCTGCAGACCCGGCTGGCGCTGGATTACCACTTATGAGCCTGTGGTCGCGCTGGTTTCCCGACACGCCCCCGCTCGATCCGGAGGCCGCCCAACGTCTGGCGGCCTGGCAGGCGCTGACCCCGGCCAGCAAGACTGCCCGTCTCGACCATGACCGCTTCGTGGTCATGGACGTGGAAACCACCGGCCTCAGCCTCACCAGGGATCATCTCATTGCCATCGGCGCCGTCGCCGTAAAGGGGGGACGAATAGACCTGGACGACAGTTTTGAAGTCGTGCTTCAGCAGGAAACTTCCAGCGGCAAGGATAACATCCTGATCCACGGCATCGGCGGCACCGCCCAGGTCGGGGGCATTGCCCCGGTGGAGGCGCTGCTGCAATTTCTCGAATACCTCGGCCCGGACCCGCTGATCGCCTTTCATGTCACCTTTGACGAAACCATGACTCGGCGCGCCCTGAAAAAAACGCTGGGACTGAATTTTCAGCACACCTGGCTCGACCTCGCCTATGTGGCCCCCGGCCTCTACCCTGAACTGGCGCGGAAATACCGCGCCCTTGACGACTGGGTCGAGCATTTCCACATCCAGAATTTTGCTCGCCACAGCGCGCTCGCAGACTCGCTGGCAACCGCACAACTGTTCCTTGTGACCATGGAAACCGCACGACAAAAAAACATTGAGGACCTTAAGGGTTTAATTGAATTGGAAAAAGCTCAGCGCTGGGTAAGCCGGACAGAATGACCGGGATCCGATTTCATATCTAAGCTATAAGACACAAGACAAATCAGTTAGCTGGAAAAGCTTTACATCCGGTTTTTTTTGCTTCTATACTTCCGCTCATGTCTCGAAAAATGATGGGGGGGGAAATGCCATCACGAGATCATGCAACAAGAAGTCGGTTGGCCAGGAAGGTCGCGCCACTCCTGGCCTTAAAAAATCTGTCGATTCAGGAGGAGGCAAGATGCAATTAACCGAGAAACACAAGGAGTACTGGCACAGGAACCTCAAGATCACCGCACTGCTATTGGGTATCTGGTTCATCGTCACCTTCGTCTTCAGTTTTTACGCCCGCGAGCTCAACGAAATTACCTTTATTGGATTCCCGTTGGGCTTTTATTTTGGCGCTCAAGGCTCCCTGATCATCTATGTCGCGATCATCTGGTTTTACGCCCGCTACATGAACAACCTGGACAATGAATACGGCGTCCACGAAGGGGAGGAGTAATCATGGCCCAAGCGCAATCCCAATCCGCATTTTTTTCCCAGCTGAAGAAATTTTACGGCTTCTATACCGGCGGCTTCATCGCCTTCGTGATCCTGGTGGCCATCCTCGAACAGATGGGGGTGCCGAATAAAATTCTCGGCTACATCTTCCTGCTCGCCACCATCGGCCTCTACGCCGGCATCGGCATCATGTCCCGAACTGCCGACGTGTCCGAGTACTATGTTGCCGGACGCCGCGTACCCGCCTTCTTCAACGGTATGGCGACCGGTGCCGACTGGATGTCCGCCGCCTCCTTCATCGGTATGGCCGGCACGCTGTATGCCTCGGGCTATGACGGTCTGGCATTCGTGATGGGCTGGACCGGCGGCTACTGCCTGGTGGCGCTGTTCCTCGCGCCCTACCTGCGCAAGTTCGGCCAGTTCACCATCCCCGATTTTCTTGGCGCCCGTTACGGCGGCAACATTCCGCGCACCATCGGCGTGTTCGCCGCGGTCATCTGCTCCTTTACCTACGTGATCGCGCAAATCTACGGCGTGGGCCTGATCACCAGTCGCTTCACCGGCCTTGAGTTCCAGATCGGGGTGTTCGTCGGCCTGGCCGGCATCATGGTGTGCTCCTTCCTCGGCGGCATGCGGGCGGTGACCTGGACCCAGGTGGCCCAGTACATCATCCTGATCTTCGCCTACATGATCCCGGTGGTGTGGCTGTCGGTGGTGCATACCGGCAATCCGATCCCGCAGATCGCTTATGGAAAGGTGCTGCAAAAGGTCACCGTCAAGGAAAATGAGCTGAATGACCCCAGCACCGTTCTGGGCAAGGCCGAGGCGGAAGTCCGCGCCATCCACAAGAAAAAGCAGGAAGATGCGGAAGCCAAGCTGAAAGCACTGGAAGCTGGCGGTGCCACCTACCTGGCTGAAGAGAAGGCCAAGGTTGACGCCAAGCTGGCTGAACTCCAGGCTGCGCCAACCCCTGATACGAAAGCCATCGAGGCGGCCGAGAAGGCGGTTAAGGGCTTCCCGGTCGACCCCGTTGCGGCCAAGGCAGCGTGGAAGAAAGCCGCTGACGGCGCCAAGGCCAAGACCGCACCGGTCAAGGCCCACGCCGAACCCTTCGCAGGCAAGGGTGCCGAGAAGAAACTGCTCAAGACCAACCCTGCTGCGACGCCTGAGGAGGTCGCCACGGCCAAGGCTGAGGACGACAAGGAGTCGAACAAGAAGCGCAAGAACTTCCTCGCTCTGGTGCTGTGCCTGATGGTGGGTACCGCCGCGCTGCCGCACATCCTGATGCGCTACTACACCACGCCATCGGTGAAAGAGGCACGTCAGTCGGTGTTCTGGTCACTGTTCTTCATCTTCCTCCTGTACTTCACTGCCCCCGCCCTGGCGGTACTGGCGAAGTTCGACATCTACTACCTGCTGGTCGGCTCGAATTTCGCTGACCTGCCGAAGTGGGTGAGTGCATGGGCGGCGGTAGATCCGACCTTGATGAGCATCGCCGACCTCAACAAGGACGGCATCGTGCAGCTGGCCGAAATCACCATCGGCACCGACCTGATCGTGCTGGCCACGCCGGAAATTGCCGGTCTGCCCTACGTGGTCTCTGGTCTAGTGGCGGCGGGCGGTCTGGCGGCAGCGCTTTCCACCGCTGACGGTCTGCTGCTTACCATCGCCAACGCGCTGTCGCACGACGTCTACTACAAGATGATCGACCCGCATGCACCTACCACCCGCCGTCTGGCAGTATCCAAGGGGCTGCTGCTTGTAGTGGCGATTTTCGCGGCCTGGGTGACTTCGCTGAAACCGGGCGACATCCTGTTCCTGGTGGGCGCGGCATTCTCGCTGGCAGCGTCGGGTTTCTTCCCGGCACTGGTACTGGGCGTGTTCTGGAAGCGTGCCAACAAGCTCGGCGCGATCATCGGCATGCTGGGCGGGCTGGGTATCTGCATGTACTACATGTACATGACCTACCCGTTCTTCGGCGTGAATGCACCGAAGTGGTGGGACATCGACCCGATTTCCGCCGGCATCTTCGGCATTCCCGTCGGCATCATCGGCTTGATCATCGGCAGCCTGATCAGCCCTGCTCCGAACAAGGAAATCCAGGAACTGGTGGACCACGTACGCTACCCCAATCTGGAAGGGGATACGAGCACCGCAGCCGCCTGATCCAGTTATCACCGGGGCACCAATAAACAAAGCCCGCACAAGCGGGCCTTGTTTATTGGTGCCGCCGAAATGGATTACAGTTGCAAATCCTGCACCAGATGCGCCAGATCGGCGCGCTCGGCTTCCTTGATCAACTGGCGGGTCATGGCCGGATCAAAACGCACCATGTGCAGCGCCACTTCCTTCACCTTTTCCGGTTGGTGGGCATGGTGGAAAGCCATGCCGAGCGCGTACCAGGCGTGCCCGTTCATCGGCTGCAACCGAGCCGCCTCTTCCAGCGCCTTGGCGGCTTCCTGATGCTGGCCGAGGGAGCCGAAAGCCAGCCCCATGCCGTACCAGGCGCGGTCGAGCGTAGGCTTTAGCCTGACCGCCTCGCGAAAGGCTTCGATGGCTTGTTCCTTGCGTCCGGCCTTGTCGCGAATAAAACCGAGGTTGAAATAGACGTCAGCATCGGGTTTGAGCCGCAGGCCGAGCAGAAAATAATCCTCGGCCTCGTCGTGCTCGCCGCGCGCAGCGTGCAGATAACCCAGGCACAGCGCGGCCTGAACAAACCCCGGGTTATGCTTGAGCGCCAGCCGGTATTCTTCGATAGCGCGCACCGGTTTCTTGAATGCCTCAAACGCCAGACCACGCAGATAATGGCGCCATTGCTCGAAATTCATGGATATCCTTGCGATAGGGGAAAGGCATTCTCCCTTTAAGCCCAGAACATCGCAATAGGAGTATGAGGCGAAGATGATATCGGCTAGAATTCAGCGCTATGGTTCAATTCGAAATATTGCTGATCAGTATCCTGCGCACGTTGGTAGAAGTTGCGGGGCTTGCCCTGCTCGGCCAGGGTTTGCTGGCAGTGCTGGCCGGCAGCAAGCGCGACGCCAACTTCGTATACCGCCTGTTCCAGATCATCACCGCTCCAGCCCTAAAGCTGATGCGTCTGATCACACCGCGTTTCGTCATCGATCGGCACCTCCCTTTTCTGGCCTTTTTCCTGCTGTTCTGGCTGTGGCTGGCACTGGCATTCCTCAAGCGCAATCTCTGCACCCTGCACGGACTTGCATGCTGAAGATCGCCTGAGCTTTCAGCTCAGGGCAGGAAGGCGATTGCCGTCGCCCATCCGGCAATCCCGACCAGCAACACCGCCCACAGCACCCGACCAGAAGAAATCGCCTCTTCGCTGCGCCCGATTTTGTAACCGTTAATCATGCTGCGCACCAGATTCTCGCGATGCAGCAATCCGCTCACCACAACCCCGGCCACGTGCAAGCCGACTACGCCAAGCATGGCGCTGGCAAGGACTTCGTGGAATTCTTCCAGCCATTCTCCGCCAAGTTCGGCATAGGCCGCCCAGCCGCTACTTGCCGCAGCGAATCCGAGCAGGATCAGCAGGTAGATCGCATAGCTACCTGCCGGGTTGTGGCCGATCCAGTGGCTGCTCTCTCCGCGCAACAACCCGGCGAGATAATCCAGCGCCTGCCGTGGCGAAAACAGAAACGAGGTAAAGCGTGCGTAACGCGTACCGGCGATTCCCCAAAATATCCGGAAAGCCAGCACGGCCGCCATCGTATAGCCGGATGCAACGTGAACAAGGCGCCATTCCTCGCTATCGCCGGTCAGCCAGGCCACGGCGAAACTCGCTACCAGCAGCCAGTGGCCGACACGAGTTGGCAGGTCCCAAACCAAAATTTTTTTCATGGTTTCTTCTCCTTATTCCCAGCTCCGCCCGTCGGGCATGCGGATGCTACGCTCCGACCAGTCTCCACGCTCGGCGGTGACATGGCAGGCGGTGCAGTTGGCGCGGCTTTTGACCTTGGCATGCGGCCAGGCTGAATTCGACACCTCGCGGTGCTTGCGCTGAAACCACGCCGTGTCACTGATGCGCAGCGTGTTCGCACTGTACTTCTGATCCCGAGCCGCATAGCGCTCGAGGAAGGCCAGTATTTCGGCATTCTCCTTCACATCCAGCGTGGCGTTTGCGCCAAAGTGATGATCCAGCCCTTTCATCATCTGCCGCCAGTTTTCCGCCGTCAGCAATTGGGGCGGATAGGCCATATGGCAGCTGCCGCATTCGGTCTGCCATTTCGGGTTGCTGGGCACGGCAAGCTTGTGGCTATCGGCCAGCGCCGAAGAGGAAAGTGCAATCAATAGCATGGTAATGAGCGTTTTCATATCCGGTCTCCTTTACTGACAAATTGAATAAAATCGGCTTTTTCCGCAGCGCTGCACTCGCGCCCGACTACCTCCTGGCAATTTCGGCGGAACCATTTCTCGACCTTGGCCGGATTGGCAAAGCGTTCCGAATTTACGGCGGAAGAAAGCGGGGCGATGCGCTTGCTGGTCACGACATGCTTGCCTTCTGCCGTTGGCTGTTCGCTATGGCAGGCCGCGCAACTCGGCATGGTTTGCGATACGCCCCATTTGCGCGTAAAAATCCCCTGGCCACGCTCGGCCGAAGGGGTGAAACCAGGCGCGGAGCGCGCGGCCTCGGCGGCGTAGCCGGCCATCAGTACAGCAGGCGTTACCGCTTGCGCCGCACCTGCTACGGCGGCGAGCAGAATCGCCATCAGGGTGTTTACAGTTTTCATGTTGAGCTCCTTCTTCTCATGGTTCAGACTATGGCGCATAGTGTGCGATGACAGTCTTAACGGATGCTTAATGAAACGAAAATCATGAGAATTCTTCTGGTCGAAGACGATCCCCTGCTCGGCGACGGCATGCAAAAAAGCCTCGGCCACCTGGGCTTCACCGTTGACTGGCTGCGCGACGGCAAGCAGGCGAAGCACGCACTGGCCAGCGAGGAATACGCCGCAGTAGTGCTCGACCTCGGCCTGCCACAACGCGACGGCTTCACTTTGCTGCACACGGCGCGCGAAGCCGGGCTGCGCACACCGGTGCTGATCCTGACCGCGCGCGACACCACGCCTGACAAACTCAAGGGCTTCAGCCTCGGCGCCGACGATTATGTGGTCAAACCAGTCGACATGGAGGAACTGGCGGCGCGGCTGCATGCGCTGATCCGCCGTTCCGGCGGCCATGCCGCGCCGCGCCTGTGCATCGGCGCCATCGAGCTCGATCCGACCGCGCATCGGGTCTGGCGGGATAGCCAGGCGGTCGAACTGTCCGCCCGGGAATTCGCCATTCTCGAGCAATTGATGCAGAACGCCGGTCGCGTCCTGACCCGCACCCAACTCGAAGAAAGCCTTTACGGCTGGGGCGACAGTGTCGATAGCAACACCGTCGAAGTTTTCATCCACCACCTGCGAAAAAAACTAGGCGCCGATTTCATCCGCACCCTGCGCGGCATCGGCTACAGCGTGGAGCGGCCGTGAAAGTGCGCCAGCATTCCCTGCAAGTCAGGCTGATCGGTCTGATGCTCGCCGCCGTACTGCTATTCGGCCTTGTCGCCGGCATCCAGAGCTACCGCAACGCCCTGCACGAGGCCGATGAACTCTTCGACGCCCAACTCGCCCAACTTGGCCAGACCCTGCTTGCCGTCGCCATCCATGCCGATGACGACGAAACCGCAAGTACCGGTCAGGTCGCCCACAAATACCAGCGCGCACTGGCCTTTCAGGTGTGGAGCACGGAGCGCGACCGGCCTCGCCTGCTCCTGCATTCCGGCAAATCTGCGGTGGCGCTGCCCGGAACGCTGCCGGAAGAGGGCTTCAGCCATGGCGAATGGCAGGGAGAACGCTGGCGCTACTACCGTCAGAGCGACCCGAAACGCGAACTGGAAGTGATCGTCGGCCAAAGCGATCTGGCGCGCAACGATCTCGCACGAGAAGTCGCCTGGCACAACTTGCAGCCCTTTCTTTTCGGGATCCCTCTACTGGCTATCGCAGCGCTGATCGCCATCCGCCTCGGCCTGCAACCGCTGCGCAGGCTGGCCCACGAACTGCGCCAGCGCTCGCCGGAACGGCTCGACCCGGTTCGCCTGGAAGACAGCCCCACCGAAATCGCGCCGGTCATCGAGGCGCTCGACCGCCTGTTTACCCGTGTCGCCGGCACGCTGGAGAACGAGCGGCGCTTTACCAGCGATGCCGCGCACGAACTGCGTACCCCTCTTGCCGCATTGCGAGCACAAGTACAGGCCGCCATGCTGACCGAGAATCCGGCGGAACGCCTGGAAAGTCTGCGCAAAGCATTGCAGGGAACCGATCGAATGAGCCATCTGGTCGGGCAATTGCTGACGCTGGCCCGGCTGGACGAACTTTCCGCCTCGACTCACCTCGAATTGGTGGACCTTGCCGTGATAACCCGCGAATGCTGCGCCGAACTGGGGCCCGAGGCCATCGCCAGAAATATCGAGCTGGAACTGATTGGAGAAGACACCTCACTCATATCAGGCTCGCCCGACCTTCTGCGGGTGCTGGTGCGCAACCTGCTGGACAATGCCATCCGTTATACACCAGAGGGAGGACGTATAGTCGTGGCGATAACAACCCTGAAAAATTCAGCGCATCAGCTTGAAGTCTGCGATAGCGGCCCCGGCGTTCCAGACGAGCAACTCGCCCAGCTGGGTCAGCGCTTTAGCCGCTTCAGCCCGACCCTGGCCGAGGGTGTCGGGCTGGGGTTATCCATCGTCCTGCGCATTGCGGAAATTCACCATGCCCGCATTTCCTTTTCCCGTGCCACAACGGCGGGTGGACTCAGGGTAAGCGCCGATTTCCTATTAGCCCAGATTATCCGTTAAAGCCAAAACACCGTTGTGGGAGCGGCGCCCTCGCCGCGATTTGAGGCCGCATTCGCGCCGGGGCGTCGCTCCTACATACACGACTATTCCAATGAACAATCTGTTCTTGACTATTTCACGGTTTAAAGCTTTAATAGCGCGCTTTGGTTTTAGCTAGATTGGTCATTCATTCCAAGTAAAATCAATTGCGCTTCAGCAGCACGGCCCGGTAGCTCAGTCGGTAGAGCAGAGGATTGAAAATCCTTGTGTCGGTGGTTCGATTCCGCCCCGGGCCACCAGAATTTATAGTGGGTAAAAATCCCTTTGGGGTTTTACCCTCGATCACCATATTTGGGTGCTGCCTCATCGAACGGCACCGCTCCTTGCCAAGCCCGTGGCGAAAAGTGCACAATTGATCCATGCAGTTATTCACCCTCGGAATCAATCACCAGACCGCCCCCCTGGCAGTACGCGAACAGGTCGCCTTCCACGCTGAAAGCCTGGAACAGGCGCTGCACGACCTGGTTGCCCAGCGTCCGGTGAAAGAAGCGGCAATTCTTTCCACCTGCAACCGCACTGAAATCTACTGCAACACCGACAATCCACAGCAAGCCATCGCATGGCTGGCGGATTACCACCACATCAAGCAGCAGGTGATCCAGCCGCACCTCTACACCCTGCCCCAGAACGAAGCAGTCAAGCACGCTTTCCGTGTCGCCAGCGGGCTGGATTCAATGGTGCTTGGAGAGACCCAGATTCTCGGCCAGCTGAAGCAGGCGGTGAACACCGCCGAACGCGCCGGCACCCTGGGCACACTTCTGCACAAGCTGTTCCAGCGCACCTTTTCGGTTGCCAAGGAAGTTCGCACCCAGACCGAGATCGGTGCCAACAGCGTTTCCATGGCCGCCGCCTCGGTGCGTCTGGCGGAACGCATCTTCCCCTCGATCAAGGACCAGAACGTACTGTTCATCGGTGCGGGCGAAATGATCGAGCTGTGCGCCAACCATTTTGCGGCGCATCACCCCAAGCACATCACCGTCGCCAACCGCACCCTGGAGCGCGCCAGCGCGCTGGCCCTGCGGCTGGGTGGCAGCGCCATCACCCTGAACGAACTGCCGGACCACCTCGCCACCCACGACATCATCATCACCTCCACCGCCAGCCCCCTGCCGATTCTGGGCAAAGGCCTGGTCGAGCGCGTCATCAAGCAGCGCAAACACCGGCCGATATTCATGGTGGACCTGGCGGTGCCGCGCGACATCGAGGCCGAGGTTGGCGAGTTGGACGACGTGTTCCTCTATACCGTGGACGACCTCGCCCAAGTTATCGAGGCCGGCCTCGGCAACCGTCAGCTGGCAGCCGAGGAAGCCGAGGCGATCATCGAAGTTCAGGTGGAAGATTTCATGCACTGGATGGATACGCGCAGCGTCGTGCCCACCATCCGCGCCCTGCGCGACCACGCCGAGCGGCAGCGTCGCCATGAGCTGGAACGCGCCCAGCGCCTGCTCGACAAGGGAGAAGACCCGCGCGAAGTACTCGAGCAGATGAGCCGGGCACTCGCCAACAAATTCCTGCACGACTCCAGCCACGCGCTCAACCACGCCAGCGGAGAAGACCGTGCTCAGCTCGAAGCGCTGCTGCGCCGTTTGTATCACATCCACCCGGAATGAAAACCCTGACCACGAATAACACGAATTTCCACGAATGTTCACGAATAAAAGACACAAGCAATCATGTGGTTTTTCATTCGTGTTTATTCGTGTCATTCGTGGTAAAGCTGTTCCTTAAAAAACCATGAAACCCTCTATCCAATCCAAGCTCGACCAGCTTGCGGAACGCCTGATTGAACTCACCCAGCGACTGAGCAGCAACGACGCCACGTCGGACATGGATAATTATCGCCGTCTCACCCGCGAGCATTCCGAAATCACGCCGGTGGTCGAACTCTACCAGCGCTTCCAGCAAGCCGAACTGGACCTGAAAACCGCCCAGGAAATGCTGGCCGACCCGGAGATGAAGTTATTTGCCGAGGACGAGGCAAACAGCGCCAAAGAGCAACTGGCGCAGATTGAAATCGACCTGCAGAAGCTGCTGCTGCCGAAGGATCCCAACGACGAACGCAATATTTTCCTGGAAATCCGCGCCGGTACAGGCGGCGACGAATCGGCGCTGTTTTCCGGCGACCTGTTCCGCATGTATGCGCGCTACGCCGAGAGGCAGCGCTGGAAAGTGGAAATCCTGTCGGAAAGCCCGGGCGAGATGGGCGGCTACAAGGAGATCATCGCCAAGATTATCGGCCAGGGCGCCTATTCCAAACTCAAGTTCGAGTCCGGCGGCCACCGTGTGCAACGCGTACCGGCGACCGAAACGCAGGGGCGCATTCACACCTCGGCCTGTACCGTCGCCATCATGCCGGAAGCAGACGAGCTGGCGGAAGTGAACCTCAACCCTGCCGACCTCAGGATCGACACCTACCGTGCCTCGGGTGCCGGTGGCCAGCACATCAACAAGACCGATTCGGCAGTGCGAATTACCCACCTGCCCACCGGCATCGTGGTGGAGTGCCAGGATGACCGCTCGCAGCACAAGAACAAGTCGCAGGCGATGTCGGTACTGGCGGCGCGCATCATGGATGTGCAGTTGCGCGAACGCAACTCCAAGGAAGCCGCCACCCGCAAGTCGCTGATCGGCAGCGGCGACCGTTCCGAGCGCATCCGCACCTACAACTTCCCGCAGGGGCGCATCACCGACCACCGCATCAACCTCACCCTGTACAAGATCGAGCAGATCATGGACGGCGATCTGGATGAACTGGTCGACGCGCTGATGCACGAACACCAGGCGGAACTGCTGGCGTCCCTGGGTGGGGAGTAGGGTGGGCACGCCTTTGTGCCCACGCGGATTCGACGTTTTAGAGTAAATCCATGTCGCGTTACCGTCGCTCAACCACCGCCGGATCAAGCTATTTCTTTACGGTGGTTGCTTACCGGCGGCAGCCGATTCTCTGTGACGAAACGATACGTAGCGCACTGCGCGCCGCCATCGAAACGGTGCGTGTGGCACGCCCTTTCGTCATTGATGCATGGGTATTGTTGCCTGACCATTTGCATTGCGTGTGGACATTGCCTGAAGGTGATGCCGACTTTTCCAGCCGCTGGATGCTCATCAAGCGAGCGGTTTCCTTGGCCTGTAGAGAAGATTATCGTCGTGCCGACTGGGTGAATGCATCAAAACTCAAACATCGCGAATCGACCCTCTGGCAGCGGCGGTTCTGGGAGCATCAAATTCGAGATGAAAATGATTTTACCCGCCATGTTGATTACATTCACTTCAACCCGGTCAAACACGGGCACGCACAACAAGCGGAGGATTGGCCTTATTCGACATTCCACCGTTATGTGCATGATGGGATATATGCGCATGACTGGGCTGGGGCGATGGAAAGTACGGTGCTGGAATATGATTGATGCTGACCGCGTGGGCACAAAGGCGTGCCCACCCTACATTCTGGATGCCCTTCTGCGGCAAGGCGCCGATACGCTTGGTGCAAAGCTAAACCTCGATCTGAGAGAGTCCCGCCTCGAAGCGCAAATCCTGTTGTGTCATGCCATGCAGCAACCCCGCTCCTATCTGGCCGCTCATGACCGTGACCCCATCCTTCCGGAACAGGCCACTGCTTTTGCTACGCTGCTGCAGCGCCGCCTCCATGGCGAGCCCATCGCCTACATCCTCGGCGAACGCGAGTTCTACAGCCTGGATTTCAAGGTTACTCCGGCGGTGCTGATTCCACGTCCGGAAACCGAACTGCTGGTGGAATTGGCGCTGGAGCGCCTGCCGGCCGGCCGCTCAGTCCGGGTGCTGGACCTGGGAACCGGCAGCGGCGCGGTGGCGGTGACGCTGGCACTGCACCGCCCTCAGGCAGAAGTGGTTGCGGTGGATCAGTCCGCTGCGTCACTGGAAGTCGCGCGAGAAAATGCGCAGCAGTTGGGAACGGGCAAGCTGCACCTGATTCAAAGCGACTGGTACAGCGCACTGAACGAAGAGAAATTCGATCTGATTGTCTCCAACCCGCCCTACATCGCCGCCGCCGACCCTCACCTGACACAGGGCGATGTGCGCTTCGAGCCTCCCGCCGCGCTGGCTTCCGGCGCGGACGGCCTCGACGACATCCGCGCCATCATTCGGGGTGCCGCCCCCCACCTCAAGCCCGGTGGCTGGCTGCTGTTCGAACACGGCTACGATCAGGCGGCGGCCTGCCGCGAACTGTTGGTCCTGGCAGGCTTCGAGCAAGTTGCCTCGGCCGCCGATCTAGCCGGCATCGAGCGCGTGAGTTATGGTCTACGGGTATCTTGATTTGTAACTTGCATTTTTAATACACCTTATTAAAATAGTCGGACTTTGACCTCCGATTAATCGCTTCTAAGGAACCGAAAATGTCCCACAACTGTGCCAACATCATCTCCCCCGACATGCGCTACCCGTTCGATGCTCGCGGCGTTGCCAAGCGTTTCCGTCACGCCGCCATCTTCGGTGCGCTGGATTCACTGCATCCCGGCGAAACCATGCGCTTTGTCAATGATCACGACCCACTCCCGCTGCTGGCTCAATTGATGGAGCGCTATGGTGACGCGATCGAAATCAACTACGTTGCCCGTGAACCTGGTCAAATCGTGATCGATTTCGCCCGCAAGTAACAAGCAATCGGCACTGGCATGCTGGTGACATTGGCACTGACGGCGCTGGCGAGTTTCGCCGGCGCCGTTATCCTGGGGTGGTCCCAGCCCCTGCCTCCAGTCGCCCACATCCACCTCGCCCTGGCGGCAGGCGTCATGCCGCTGATCCTGGGTGCAATGAGTCATTTCATCCCGGTGCTGACGCGCAGCGGTGCGCCCTCCACCGGCGTGCTATGGATGCCCCTGCTGGCACTGGCCGCTGGGGTGCTTGCTGTATTCTCCTTTATCGCACCCAATCAGCTTTATTACTTCGCCGCGCTGCTCGCGCTCGTCGCTGCGACCGCGTTTGCCGGCTGGATCATCAGGCGCGGCAAATCAGCTCTGGGCAAACCCCATCCCTGCCTGTACTGGTACCTCGCCGCAATTATCTGTTTGATGCTGGCACTGGCGGCAGTAGCCGCCATGGCACTGTGGCCGGAGCAGCGGCTGGCGCTGAAGCGGCTGCATCTCCATCTCAACACCCTGGGTTTCATCGGACTGACCGCCATCGCCACCCTGCAAGTGCTGCTGCCCACAGCAGTCGGGCGCCCAGATCCGCAGGCCGCAACCCGGTTGCATCAGGATTTGAAATGGGCGATGGGCGGGACGCTGCTGATCGCCGTAGGGACTGCCTGGCTCGCGCCGCTGGCATGGCTAGGCACGCTGTTGTGGACGCTGCCAGTGTTGCGGCTGGGGCGAGCCTGGCTCACGCTCTATCGCGCTGAAATTCGGCACGTACACGGCGCCGCCCCCTCGCTCGCCGCAGCCTTGGCCGGATTTGCCGCCGCCCTACTGCTCGGAGTCCTGCACGCTGCCAGCGTACTCCGCCCTAGCGATGGCGCCCACGCCTTCATCCTCGCCTTCCTGTTCCCACTGGTGACTGGCGCGGTCAGCCAGTTGCTGCCGGTGTGGCTAAAACCCGGCCCGCAAAACGCCTGGCACGAACAAATTAGACAACGACTGCAATGGGGAGGTGGGATACGCGGTCTGATGTTCCTTGGCGGCGGACTGCTCCTTGCCGGCAGCTGGCGCGGCGGGATGCTGCTGGCTGTGGCAGCGCTGGCTCTGTTCCTGTTGCAGCTAATCAGCGCGGCCAATACCTTGTATAACCGGGGCGACTGATAAACTCCACTCCACGGCTTCTGTGGCTCTGACGCCTGCCTACAACCCGTAAACTTCCCCCACCCCCGTACTGGCAATCCGGTCGTAGTAGCGGGCACGGTAAAGCAGGCGATGGTAGCTCTCATCATCCTTGAAGCCCTCCCGATCATGCAGGACGTTGTTGCAGATCAGACCCATCCCCGGCTCCAGACGGGAGCGGTAAATGTAGGGCAAATCACTGTCCAGCAGCTTCTCCAGAAACGCCACTGCCGCCAGCGTCGCGGCATCCTGCTTCCACGCGATGCTGCGGGTGCGAGCGGTGTAGCGCATGTGCAGATCGCCCGTATCCGGATACAGAGAAAACACCGGGCCGACCGCATCAGGCCGCGCCACGCCGCCCTCCTCGACCCGCGCCGGAATAGTCATGGCATCGGGTTGCATCAGTGCCCGGATATAATCGGGGTTCTCGTCGCGCATCAGCAGATAGGCGATCTCGTGGTCCAGCAAGGCATTCCCGCCGCCCTCTGCCGCGCTGTGCACACAGTGCAGCAGCATGCCGCGTATCTGCCGGTCCGGACTGTTGTAGTAGCCGTCGGTATGCCACTTGATCGGGCGATTGGTGTAGGGAATGTAGCCCTGGCGCGACGCGCCCTCCTCCACTTTGAGCGAGGTCAGGCCATCATCGTCGGCCAGGATATTGCAGTCCAGCCGTTCCAGGCCAAGCCGTTGCCCCAGCAAGCGCGGAATGTCCTTGTCCGGATCGGCACCCGTCCTGCCGGCATAGATCGCCATGTTGGTCTTGCGGCAAAGCTGCAGGATCGCTTCGTATTCAGCCTGGGTCGGTTTGCGCGGATCGCCGACCTCGACAATCAATTCCGCTACGTCGGTCGGATAGTCTTGCAGCTTGCGGCTGCGCCATCTCCGATAAGCGCTTTCATTTTCGAGCAAAAATGGACTTTGCATGTTCTTTCCTGAATCCGCTTTTCTATAAACCATACACTTCCCGCACTCCGGTGCCGGCAATCCGGTCATAGTAGCGCGCGCGGTAGAGCAGACGCTTCTTGTCTGGAGCGTCATTGAAGCCGGCGCGGTCGTGCAACACATTATTGGAGACCAGCCCCATCCCCGGCTCCAGTCGGCCACGGTAAATAAACGGCAGGTCGCTGGCGAGGAGATTTTCCAGGAAGGCGACTGCCGCCAGGGTCAGATCGTCCTGATTCCACACGATGCTGCGGGTGCGCGCGGTATAGCGCATATGCAGATCGCCGCTTTGCGGATGGACGGAGAACACCGGGCCGACCGCATCCGGTCGCGCCACGCCGTCCTCCTCGACCCGCGCCGGAATGGTCATGGCGTCAGGCTGCATCAGGGCGTGGATGAAACTGGGGTTCTCGTCGCGCATCAACAGGTAGGCGATCTCATGATCCAGCAAGGCGTTTTCGCCGCCTTCCGCCGAACTCTGCACGCAATGCAGCTGCAGGCCCCAGATCTGGCAATCCGGCGTGTTGTAGTAGCCATCGGTATGCCACTTGATCGGCTTGTTGGAATATGGGATGAAATCATGGCGCTGCCCGTCCTCCACCACGGTAAGCGAAGTCAGGCCATCATCGTCGGCGAGCATGTTGCAATCCAGCCGCTCCAGTCCATAGCGCTTGCCGAGCAGGCGCGGGATATCCTTGTCCGGGTCGGTGCCGGTCTTGCTGGCATAGACCGCCATATTGGTTTTCTGGCAGGCCTGCAAAATTGCCTGATATTCAGCCTGTGTCAGGCTGCGCGGGTCGTTGATTTCGACCAGGATCTGCTCCAGGCGGGTAGGGTAGTCTTCCAGCTTGCGGCTGCGCCATGCCTGATAGGCAGTTTCATTTTCGAGTAAGAATGGACTTTGCATGATTTCTTTCAAGTTGACGATGGTTCAGCTTTAGGCGCCAGTTTGGCGTTCCGCTGGTAGATCCGGAAAGCGTACAGCAGGTTGACCTCCAACAATATCATGGAGGCGCCGAACAGCAACGCCGCCGGGTAAACCAGCGGTGGCCAGAGCGCGGACAATGCGAGCGTTGGCACAGCCGCGAAATGCAGCCACATCTGCCGGCGCATTCCCGGCTCCGGCATGATCAGCTTCATGTTCGGCACCCTGACCACGCCCATCAGCAGGCTTTGCAGGTGAAACCAGATCAGGAACGGCACGATCTTGTAGAGCATGCCGTTCACCACTGACACCGCAAAGCCGGCAATGAACAGGAACGCCAGCGCGAAGTTATCCCCTTGCACTCGATCCAATGCCGGAATGACCTGCCCGGCAACGCCCAGTGCCATGGCAAGCAGCAGACATCCCATGCCGAAGCGCCAGAACAGCAACGTCACATCCGACTGCTTGCGGCGTCGTTGCAACTGGAGGCGCAAAGTCACAATCGCAAACACCGTAAAAATAACTGCGGCGGCCAGGCCCGCAGCCAGCATCATCTGGTCCTGCGTCCCCTCAGGCAACACGTAAGCAGACGACCACAGCAGTAAAAGTACAAACAGCGCTGTCGTGAGCCAACGCGTCAGCAACTTGGGGTAGGGAGGAGTGAGCTGGAACATCGGTACCACCTGGTAGGAAACGCCGGCCACCAGCAACCCGACCCACCCCAGCAGTCCCCAGGTCAAATGAAGATTGGTCAGCCGCACCCGATCGATCAGCCACCAATCCCAGCCGTAATTGCTGACCAGAGTTAGTCCGATGGCTGCCGTGATCACCAGTGCGCCGACCGCAAAGCGCATCCCGACCACAGTCGGGCTGCCCGACGACGCACGTTTCAGGCTCAGCCCCACGGCGACAGCAAACACCGTAAACCCGATGCCCAGCATAAACATTGCGATGCGCATCGGCCAATGCGTGCCGAAGAGAAAGCCGCCCGCCAATAGCAACGCGCCTGGCAGCAACAAAATATGAACGACGCGCGCCACGCCCACCGGATGGGTAACCGGTGATCCGGCCACTACCGGCAGCATCTGCATCATGGCGCCCACCATCGCCATGCCGAGAAAGCCGAGCGTCATCAAATGCGTCAGCGCCAGCACTGACGGCTGCCAGCGGCTGTCCATCAGGGAGGGGCCGTACCACAGCGCAAGCAAGGCGGCCAACAGACCGAACAGCGGCGCGCTCAGGAAAAAACGAAACGGCACCAGGATCGGCGGCGCCTGGCTGAAAGAGAGGCCGGATTCCAGGTTCATTCTTGCAGGCCGTATGGCGCTGCCGCCGCATCCCCCTTGCGCCAGATCAGAATCTCGTGATGATCTTCCGATTTGGCTTCGGCCAGATGGTTAAAACCCCGTTTCGCCAACAGCGGGTACAGCAAACAGGGTTCACGGTGATGAATCATGCGCACACGTTCGCCCGGTTGCAGCGTCGCGACAGCATCCAGCACCTTTTCCAGCGGCTCGGGCGGTTCCAGCCCTCGAACATCCAACACGCGTTCCTGATTCATTGTCATTTCGCCCGCTACGCGTCCACTGCACGCATCTGCTGCAGCACTTCTTCCATTACGCCTGCCAGTGCCCGGTCGGCCATGAGGTAGAGCATTTGCTCTTCCTTCATGTTGTGCTGCTGCATCATCACCAGCAACGTTTCAGCCTGACCCAGAAATTCCTCCCGGTCCTGTTGCTTGGCCGCATCGGACATGGCATCAAACAATTCGCGCATCTGGACGTGCTCCATCCGCATCACCTGGGTCGGTCCCATGCTCATGCCGGTGTGCTGCTCGAAAGCGGGAAACAGCACCTCTTCTTCCATCTTGAAATGATGGTGCATGGAATCGAGAAAGGCCTGCAAATCGGCAGCGATTACCGCCCAATCCTTGCCGGAAGCGGCTGCTTCCGCCTGAGAGAATAATTCGTCGCAGCGATGATGGTCGCTGGTCATATAACTACTGATGGTGTCCATGGCAATCCTGAGTGACAAATCCAAATGCTGCAAAAACTGAAATTATACCTGGCCTATTGAAGCCAGTGATTACGGGTAATATTCTGCCTGAAATTGAATTTAATATCCCCGCTTCAATCAGGATGAAATTTCACGGCAGGGGGCACGTTCATTCTTGTTTAAGCGCTTCTCCGAATCCTTGACCTAAATCAAGGTTGGTTTCTCCCCTATCCACTAAATTGCAGTCTGCGCTGGATAAGGAGAGTAGAGCCATGTCCTTTCCAAGCAAGTTAACAGAGCAAACCAGCCTATTTATTAAGGGGGGGCGCAAAAAAATATGCGTGATTTAATAGTTGCAAGAAGTATAAAGTAAGGTTTCTTTGGATTTAACTTTAGGAGGTAAACATGAGCCAAGCATTTACCAAGTCGATGGCGCGAAACATTTTCTTCGGGGGATCAACATTCTTTTTCCTGCTCCTCGTCGCTCTGACTTTCGACACCATGCAGGTCCTGCCGAAGCGCGACCACCGGGAAAACATCACCCCTGCAGTAGAACGGGGCAAGATGGTTTGGGAAAAAAACAACTGCATCGGCTGCCATACACTGCTCGGTGAAGGCGCCTATTACGCCCCTGAACTCGGCAATGTCTACAAGCGCCGCGGTGGTGAATTCGTCAAAGCATGGATTCAAAGTCGCCCAGCAGCAGGCACACCGGGAGCCCGTCGCCAGATGCCTCAATTCAACCTGACCGATCAGGAACTGGATGACATGGTCGCGTTCCTGAAATGGACCGGCGAAATCAACACCGCCAATTGGCCACCAAACATCGAAGGTTAATTACGGCCACCCTGATTTCTTAAAGGCTTAGGAGGAATACTTATGCAATATCAATCTCAAGCGGTAGCGAAGCCCTACTTCATCGCTGCCATTGGCCTCTTCGTCGGACAGATCCTGTTCGGCCTGATCATGGGCCTGCAATATGTGATGGGAGACTTCCTGTTCCCGGCCATTCCCTTCAACGTCGCCCGCATGGTGCACACCAACCTGCTGATTGTGTGGCTGCTGTTCGGCTTTATGGGTGCAGCCTACTACATCATCCCCGAAGAATCGGAACGCGAGCTGTTCAGCCCCAAGCTGGCGCTGCTCATGTTCTGGATCTTCCTGGTTGCCGGCGCACTGACCATCGTCGGTTACCTGATGGTTCCTTACGCCGCCCTGGCCAAATACACGTTCAATGATTTGTGGCCGACGATGGGACGCGAGTTCCTGGAACAGCCGCTCGTCACCAAGCTGGGTATCGTGGTCGTGGCACTGGCAATGCTCTTCAACATCACCATGACCGTGCTGAAAGGCCGCAAAACCTCGATCAGCATCGTTCTGCTGATGGGCTTGTGGGGCCTGGCGGTGTTCTTCCTGTTCTCCTTCTACAACCCCTCCAACCTGGTGCTGGACAAGTTCTTCTGGTGGTGGACCGTGCATCTCTGGGTGGAAGGCGTGTGGGAACTGATCCTCGGCTCGTTGCTGGCTTTCGTGCTGATCAAGGTGACCGGCGTAGACCGCGAGATCATCGAGAAATGGCTGTACCTGATCATCGCCATGACTCTGATCACCGGTATCGTCGGCATGGGCCACCACTACTTCTGGATCGGCACGCCTGAGTACTGGCAGTGGTTTGGTTCAGTGTTCTCTGCACTGGAACCAATTCCGTTCTTCATGATGACCGTGTTCGCGTTCAACATGGTGAATCGTCGTCGCCGCGAGCATCCCAACAAGGCCGCAACCTTGTGGGCGCTGGGCACTGGCGTGATGTCGTTCCTAGGTGCCGGCGTGTGGGGCTTCCTGCACACCCTGGCTCCCGTGAACTTCTACACTCACGGCACCCAGATCACCGCTGCCCACGGCCACATGGCATTCTACGGCGCGTATGTAATGGTGGTTCTGACCATCATCTCGTATGCCATGCCGATGATGCGTGGACGTGCCGCCAACAGCGAAAAGTCTCAGGTGCTGGAAATGTGGGCGTTCTGGCTGATGACCGTCTCCATCGTGTTCATCACCCTGTTCCTGACCGCCGCCGGCATCCTGCAAGTGTGGCTGCAACGCGTATCTACCGCACCGCTCGGCTTCATGGCGGCGCAGGACCAGATCACGCTGTTCTACTGGTTGCGTGAGTTCACTGGTTTGGTCTTCCTGGCCGGCCTGGTGCTCTACATCATCAGTTTCTTCGTAAAAGGCGAAGCCAAAGAAGCGGCTTAAAGCTTGAAAGGGAGGGGTTCGCCCCTCCCTTTTTTAACTTCAAATACCAGACTATTTTAATAGACTATTATCCCCGGGCGGCAAGCGCTAGAATGTCGCGTTTTCGAGCCGCGCCAAAAGAATTCAAATGACCGCGTCAATCATCACTACCGATATTCATAAACCAGGTACTCCGCCAGGCGACCTGGCAATCTGGTTTTTCATTTTTGCCGAGCTGCTGGCATTCGGCATATTCTTTCTCGCTTACGCCTTCGCCCGCGCCCACAATGTCGAGTTGTTCAATGAATCGCAACAACACCTCAATCGCGAATCCGGCGCTATCAATACCCTGGTCCTGATCACCAGCAGTTATTTCGTGGTACGCGCCGTTGCCGCCATCCGCGAAGGGCTTTCTCGCCAGTGCGCCAACTGGCTGGGTGCCGCCATCGGCCTGGGCAGCGTATTCCTGGTCATCAAGGTATTCGAGTTTCACGCCAAGTTTTCGGCCGGAATCTCGCTCAGCACCAATACCTTCTACATGTTCTACCTGTCGCTCACCATCTTCCACTTCATGCACGTCATCCTCGGCATGGTAATCCTGGCGGCGGTGATGCTGAAAGCGCGACGCGGCGGCTACAGCGCGGAACATCACACCGGCGTCGAGACCGGCGCTTCCTACTGGCACATGGTAGACCTTCTGTGGATCATCCTTTTTCCCCTGGTTTACGTCATTCGTTGAGAGAAAATGCATAACATCGAAAACCAACGCAGTCGGTTCATCCGGCCTTGCACCCGGGTCTGGCTTGGTCTTTTGTTGCTGACTGGTATCACCTACAGTATCGGCAAGATGGAACTGGGTGGCACCCAGATCGTGATGCTGGTACTGATCATCACCTTCATCAAGGGCGAAATGGTCGCCGGGTTCTTCATGGGCCTGCGCAAGACCAGCCTGCTGTGGCGCGCCATCATGGCATCCTGGCTGGTGATCGTCGGCGGCGGCATCGCCATCGCCTACCTGACCGGACTCAAATAACTGCAACCAACACGCCCACCCTCTGTCGAATTGAAAGTGCCATCATGAGCAACGCGCCATTCTACAAACCGCACAGCAACGAAATCGAATTATTCGAACATGCTTACCGCAACCAACTGCCGCTACTGATCAAGGGGCCGACCGGCTGCGGCAAAACGCGCTTCGTCGCGCACATGGCCGCCAAGCTCAACCGACCGCTGTACACCGTGGCCTGCCACGACGACCTGACCGCCGCCGACCTGGTTGGACGCCACCTGATCGGCGACGGACGCACCTACTGGAGCGACGGCCCGTTGTCGCGCGCCGTGCGCGAGGGCGGCATTTGCTATCTGGACGAGGTGGTAGAGGCGCGCAAGGACACAACCGTCGTCCTGCATCCGCTCTCCGACGACAGGCGCATCCTGCCGATCGAGCGCACCGGCGAGATTTTGCAGGCACCGCCGGAGTTCATGCTGGTGGTCTCGTACAACCCCGGCTACCAGAACTTTTTGAAAGGGATGAAACCGAGCACGCGCCAGCGCTTTGTTTCCCTGCGCTTCGATTTTCCTGAAAGCGCGCTGGAACAGGAAATCCTGATCGGCGAAACCGGCGCCGACGCGATGCTGGCGAAGCGCCTGGTCAACCTCGCCAACGCCCTGCGCGCGCTCAAGGAGCACGACCTGGAAGAGGCCGCCAGCACACGCCTGCTGGTCTACGCCGCGACCCTGATCGGTAGCGGCTTCGACCCGGTGGATGCGTGCCGCGCGGCGATGGTGGAAACCCTGACTGACGATGAGGAAACCGCCGACGCATTGATGGAGATCGTCCATGCCAGTTTCGGCAGATAGCGAACAGGAAATCCCCGGCCAGTCCCTGGCGGTGTGGGCGGAAACGCTTTATCTCACCAATCTGCTATTGGCGCCGGGGCTGGCCTTTGCCGCCCTGCTCTGGATGTATTTCAAGCGCAGCGCCGACATGCCGGCGCTCGCCCTGTGCCACTTGCGTCAAGCCATCAGCGCCAGCATCTGGGCCGGTGCCTTGCTGGTAATCGCCAACCTGCTCATCATCCTGCTCGGCGGCTATGCCGCGCCAAAAACCTGGGTCATCGTGATCATCTACTTCACCACCTGCCACTCCACCCTGGTGCTGCTTGGCGTGCTCGGCCTGGCCAAGGCGATGGCGGGGCAGAAATATGTGTATCCGTTGGTGGGAAGACCTTGTGAGTAACATTCAGCAAAAGCGATTATGGTTCCAGGCCGGCTTCTTCATTCTCTTTATGCTGGCGCCGGTATTTGACCTGTTCCGCTTCGACCTCAACGTCAAACATTTCTTTTTTCTCGGCATCAATTGGACGCTGGGGTTGGACGACCTCCTCACCCAAAAAATCGGCGCCGGCGAAGCCGCGCTCAACATCATTCTGCGCGGCGGCTTGCCCATTCTCGGCGTGATCGGCACCGGCGTGTGGATCTCATGGAAATACGGTCGCCTCTACTGCGGCTGGCTGTGCCCCCATTTCTCGGTAGTGGAAACCATCAACCGTGTGATGCGCCGGGCCATTGGCAAGCAGAGTTTGTGGGACAAACACCGCCTGCCGGAACGCAATGCCGATGGCAGCATCACCAAGGCCAACCCTCTGTACTGGCTGGTGCTGGTACCACTGGTCACGGTCTTTTCATTTTCCTGGGCGGTGGCGCTGCTCACCTACTTGCTGCCACCGGCAGAAATTTACGGCAACCTGTGGCACGGCGAATTGACCGGAAACCAGGCGCGCTTCATCGGCGTCGGGACATTTCTGTTCTTCATCGAATTCATGTTTGCGCGCCACCTGTTCTGCCGTTTCGGCTGCGCTGTCGGCCTGTTCCAGTCGCTGGCCTGGATGGGCAACCGCAAAGCGATGGTGATCGGCTTCGACCGCAAGCGCGCCGAATCCTGTATCGACTGTAACGCCGCCTGCGACAACGTCTGCCCGATGCGCATCAAGCCGCGCTCGATCAAGCGCCACATGTTCACCTGTACCCAGTGTGGCCAGTGCGCCAATGCCTGCTCCCAGGTGCAAGCGGCCAATCCCGCAGGCACGCTGCTGAAATGGGTGGACAAGGAATGTGCGCTGGACAAGTCGGCGCGCGATTTCGGCCATCATGAAAACATTCCGGAGCATTGCTTCGAAACAGGAAAACAACAAAAACAAACTTTAACCACGAATGAACACGAATGTTCACGAATGCGCACGAATATTCTTGGGAGTGATTCGTGAATCGCCGCGCTTGTCCGTGGCCAGGAGTTGTGGCGATTATTCGTGTTCATTCGTGTTCATTCGTGGTGGGCATTTAAGTTATGGAAGAAACAGTCGGCGCCCTCTGGCACAAGCTCATCACTGGCGCTGCCGAAAAGCGCTATCCGCAGGAAGCAGTGACGCTCGAAAGCATCCGCAAGACCGCCGGCATTTTCTTTCGCGCCCTCGGCGGTGACAGCGGTCTCAGCATCAGTGCCGCCGGCGCAACCGAACACGGCGCACGCCGCAGTCTGAAGCAGCGCATTGCTGGCAGCGGCGAAAGAACCGAGCTGACCTGGCTCGACGAAAATACCCTGCGCCTGCCCGCGATGCTCGACATCCTGCCGCAGCGCAGCCTCAACCGTGACCTCTACCTGTGGCTGATTGCGCTGGCGGCAGTGGACGAACCTGACACCTCATCCTGGGTGATGCGCAGCCAGCAGGCCACACTAACGGTGTTCGATCGCTTCCCCGGCATGCGCTCGCGCTATCAGCGCTTGCTCGATGCCACGCTCTCATTGCGTCCCGACCCGGCCAGGCTGCCGGAGGATGAAGCCGCCATGGAGCTGGCCATCCGCGCCGCGCTGGCCAACCCAGGCAGCGTGGATAAGCTGCCGCGCGCCAGCCGGCCACCCTATCCGGTGCACCTGTGGCTGCACCCCAACCCGCCGCGAACATCACCGGCTCAGCCCGGCAACACCGCCTCCGCTAACGAGCCGCAGCAGGAAGGCGACGGCAACAGCAAGAAGACCGACGACGCCAAACGCCGCCAGGCCGAACGGGTGGACATGCCGGACAACAAGAACCCGTTCATCCTGTTCTTCCGCGCCGAAAGCATTTTCAGCTGGGCCGAATACATCAAAGCCAACCGTCCTACCGAGGATAACAGCGACCCCGGCGCCGACCCGGCAATAGATGACCTCAACCACCTGAGCGTGGCACAGGATGGCAAAAGCGTCGCCTCGCGCCTCAGGTTCGACCTTGACCTGCCTTCCGCAGCACAGGACGACATGCCGCTGGGGCAGGGCATCCGGCTGCCGGAGTGGCACTACAAGAAACAGATCCTGCAACCCAATCACTGTTGCCTGCAGCAGATGGTCGCGCGAGCCGCGCCGCCCTGTGCCTTGCCCCACCACCTCGCGGCCACCGCGCGTCGCATTCGCAGTCAGTTCGAGGCACTGACCCCGGCGCGGGTATGGGTCAGAGGCCAGTTCGACGGCACCGAACCGGACCTGGATGCCTGCGTCCAGTTCACCGCCGACCGCCTCTCCGGCCACGCCGCCGAACGTGGCCTGTACCGCGCCCACCACTATCGTGACCGTGACCTTGCCTGTCTGATGCTAGCCGATCTGTCGCTCTCCACCGACGCCTGGGTGAGCGATACCGCCCGCGTCATCGACGTCGTCCGCGACAGCCTTTATCTGTTTGCCGAAGCGCTCTCCGCCACCGGCGACCGTTTCAGCCTGTACGGATTTTCCTCGCTCAAGCGCGACAACGTGCGCTTTCATGTCCTCAAGGAATTCGGCGAGAAATACAACGCCAGCATCCGCGGTCGCATTCAGGCCATCAAGCCCGGCTACTACACCCGCATGGGCGCCGCCATCCGCCACGCCAGCCAGCTCCTGGCGAAGCAGCCGGCAACGCAAAGGATTCTGTTCATCCTCACCGACGGCAAACCCAACGACCTCGACCAGTACGAGGGGCGCTACGGCATCGAAGACACCCGCGTCGCCCTGCTCGAAGCGCGCCAGATGGGGCTGCGCCCGTTCTGCGTCACCATCGACGAAAAGGCCGGCAGCTACCTGCCGCACTTGTTCGGCATCGGCGGATATGTTGTAATCAGGAAACCATCGGAACTCCCGAAACAGCTGCCGCTGCTGTATGCACAGCTGACTCGTTAACAGTAGCCATGTAAGACTTCCAGCCACAGAGTTCACAGAGCACTCAGAGAAAATCCCGACCCTCTGTGTTCTCTGGGCTCTCTGTGGCAAAAGTTTTTTGTTAATCGCTTTTAGGGCGCACCATGCACCTGACCCGCTACACCGACTATTCCCTGCGCACGCTGATCTATCTTGGCACGAGACCGGAAAAGCTCGCCACCATCGGTGAAATCGCCGCCTATCACGACATCTCGCGCAACCACCTGATGAAGGTAGTGCACCAGCTCGGCGCCAACGGCTATATCGACACCCTGCGCGGCAAGGGCGGCGGCATCAAACTGGCGCGCCCACCGGAGCAGATCGTGGTGGGCGACGTGGTGCGCAGCATGGAAGAAAACATGGACATCGTCGCCTGCTTCCAGCCCGACTTCAGCGCCTGCATCCTGGCCCCAGCCTGCCGCCTGAAAACCGCCATGAACGAAGCCCTGCACAGTTTTCTTGCGACGCTGGATCTGTATACTCTGGCCGATTTGATCGGCGAGCGGGATAGCCCCCTGGTTTGATACCTGCTTCAGATGAGGCAATATGCACCATGAAATATCAATGTCCCAACTGCGGCTTTACCATCTTCAACCGCCGCATCAAAAAGTGCGAATCATGCGGCACACCGCTTCCTCCAGAACTGCTTTATACGGATGAGCAAATCGCATCGATTGATGCCGAGTTCGAAAGAAATAAATCCAAGGTTGCCCAACTCCGGCGCAATATGGGCCAGGGCGGTGGTGCCGACAGCGGCGCAGCAGGAGGGAGTGACGGCTGCGGCAGTGATGGTGGCGGGGATTGTGGCTGAATTTATTGGGAGCGCAATGAAGTGAGCAACGAAGAACGTCTGGTCAATATCGAAATCAAGCTCACCCATCAGGAAGATGCGGTCGAAGAGTTGAACAAGGTGGTCTGCCAGCAACAAAAAAAGATCGACCACCTGGAAGCCGTTTGCGAAGCGCTGATCCGGCACGTCAAGGAATTATCAGACAACGCGACCGAACAGCGCACGGCGGATGAAACCCCTCCCCATTATTAGTGGACAGTCAACATGAAACGTCGGCACGCAAAATGTAGGTTGGGTTAGGCGCAGTTTTTTGCGCCGTAACCCAACAAACCCAAGCATCAAAACCAACATTTTGAAGAAAGGTTCGGTTTGTTGGGTTACGCGATAAAGCCACTCAACCCAACCTACATCCCACCTGCATCTACCGCTTCAAATCCCGATAGAAGTTTTCATGCGGCCCAACGGCTTCCAGATAAATCAAGCAAACACCTTCATCCAGCGATGTGGCCAAGCAGATACAGTTATCCTCCGCTGCGAAACTTGAATACACGCAACACAGCCAAATCGAATCAAAGGAGCCAGGTTCAGATTATATTCGGCCCCGCATCTGTGAATTCTTTTTTGGTTGCCATACTCAAGCCACGGCCTCAAGCGAGGCGTGATGCTCAATCTGGTTGCGGTATAAATCAATCACAGGGAAACACAGATCGTAGTCGCCCCAAACCAATTCGCCGTATTCGAGGCGAAATGTCGCAAAACGAATAGGGTCAAGCCATGCCCGAATGTCAGGATGGAGGGCGTTGGCAAGGAAGGGTTTGAAATCTACGGTCTGCTCGATGCCGTCATCAAATCGGAGAAGAATACGGAAGTCTCCAACGTGTTCGGCAGTGACAATATTGATGATGGCTGGTGTCATTTGAGTCTCCTCGTGATGCGCTCCGGTGTGATGGTTTTATGCAGAACGAAAAAATCGATCCACTTGGCGATGATGTCGTCGGCGCGTGCGCTGACAATTTCCTCAAAGTAGCGCATTTCCTTGATGTCGAGCGGAGCGCGACCTGCAACCGCGCCGTAACGAATCTCGGAGACTACGCCGTTAAGCACGATGATTTCGGCACGGGATTCACGACCTTGAATCTTGCCATGCACATGAACTGGCTCATGTTCGTTGGCGTAGAACATGATGATTAGCCCGAAGTATTCGTAGAGTTTAGGCATGATCCTTAGTGTTCCGCGTAGGCTACCAAGCTGAGAGAGTTTATTCAGATTGGATTAAACGCGATATTTTGTTCCGCCACAAGACCCACCCGGCGCAGCCGCCGGACTTTGTTATTCAGTTTAGCCCGGCTGCCCATCAGACCTTGGCCGCCAGAACTTGGGCGCATATTTGATGAACCAGGGCGCAAAGCAGACCAGCCAGACCGCAGCGGCAAGCAAGTAAAAATGTCCTGCCGCCGCCCCAGCCAGCGGCAGGTCGCCGCCGATGCGAGCCAGCGCGGCGAGCTGGAATCCCCAGAACAATGCCCAGGTGGCGCTATCCGCTTCGAGTTCAGCACCGGAATGGCCCAGCGTTACGCGCGAGGCCATGCCCAGCACCATCGAGCCGAACAGGCCGATGGTCAGGGCATGCAACGGCGCGAAACCCAGCAGACCAACGCCGGCCAGCAGCGCGAAACTTTGCACGATATACAGCGCCAGCGCGACAGAGGTCCAGGCAAAGGCGACGTGCAGCACTGCCAGCAAACGCACCTCGAAGCTGCGGCGCAGCTTCCAGTGCCAGCTCAGATACAACGTCTGTACCAGCAGCGGCAGGTCGAACAGCCATAGCCAGGCATTCCAGCCCAGAATTTCCAGCATGCCGTGACCATAAGCGCACACCAGCATCACACCGAGCGCGCCGGTGGGCCGGATGATTTGATAGTTGTCCAGCACCCGACTGGAGAAGAACGGGATCATGCGATGGCAGACGGTGAAGAAGATCGGCAGCAACAAGAACCACACGCCGGCCTTGAGGGAAAACAGCGCGAACAGGGCGTTGCCGGTCACCAGCCAGAGCAGGTAGGCCAGCATGCCGAGCCAGCCCATGCCGAGGGCGACGCTGGTGATTCTGGGGTGAAGCTTGTCGGGGTGGCGGGCGGTGATCAGCACGTCGAGCAGGGCATAAAAAGCGAACCCCCAGCCGGCGAGCATCAGTGCCAGCGCGACGATCAGCAGCTCTTTTCCGGCCCGCAGGCCAATGTAGAACAGCAGCACGCCGCACGCCAGCAGCAGGAAAGCCGGCACATAGCGGCGCGGCGGCACCTTGGCGCCATTCATCCAGTTGGGATAGACGGTCATCAGGAAGCCGAAAATGAAGAACGGGAAGAAGCCGTAAATCATCAGGAAGCCGTGCGCCCAGGCGGCCGGAATCGCCCAGGCCGGCGGCAGCCAGGCAGAAGTATGGCGACCGATCAACTCGATCAGCCACCAGGCGATAACAGCCAGCCCCTGCACCGCGCCAGCCAGGAACATCATGCGATGGGGCGCGGCGGAAAACGTGCGCCAGACGGAATTAACTTGCGACATACTCAGCCTTGATCCTTGCTAAAAAAGGTGATTAACCACGAATGGCACGAATGTTCACGAATAAACACGAATAGTTAAAGACGATCATCGTGCTCCAAACAGGTGAATCAGGCTAATCACATGATTATTCGTGAACATTCGTGTTTAATTCGTGAACATTCGTGGTTATAAGCTTTTCCGGGTTGATTCAACCATAAAATGCTATTTTACTCCGGTTCCACCCGGCCAACCGCGATTGACTCACCAAAAGTAGGCGCCTCCAGGCGACAATCTGCCCTATCTATAGCAGAATAGCGTTATATCAACGATTCAACGTATTTTTCCCGCATGGCCAGACAACGAGCGCTTCCCTGAAAACAGCATGAATCAAGACATACAGAAAATCGACCGATTCGAAGTGACCCGGATTCTGGGCAAGGGTACACAGAGCGTGGTTTATCTTGCATACGATCCCAAGCTGCAACGCGAAGTGGCGATCAAGACCCTGCATTTCACCGAGCATAAAGACCGGCAGGGCGAGATCCAGGCGTTGATCCAGGAGTCACGCACCGTCAGCAAGCTGCGCCATCCCAACCTGGTGCCGATCTTCGAGGCTGGCGAGTACGAAGGCGATCCTTATCTGGTGTTCGAGTATGTCGAGGGACAGACCCTGGCCGATCTGCTGCGGGAAAAGGGGGCTCTCCCCGCCAACGAAGCCATCGGCATTATCGCCCCGGTGCTCGATGCTGTCGCCCACGCCCACCAGAACGGCATCATCCATCGAGACCTCAAACCCTCCAACATTCTGATCAGCCCGGAAGGCATCCCGCGCGTGATGGATTTCGGCATCGCCGAACGCATCTCCGACAAGCCGGGCGAGCACAACGATATCCTGATAGGCACGCCCGCCTATATGGCGCCGGAATACATCGACGGTCGGACAGTCAGCGAAAAAAACGACATTTTCGCCGCCGGCCTGATCCTTTACGAAATGGTGGTTGGGCACAAAGCCGTGCAGGGCGGCAATATTTACCAGGTCATGCATCGCATCGCTTCCGAACCGATCGAACTGCCCCCGGGCAGAGAAATAGCCATCGACGAGAAGCTTGGCGATATCATCCTCAAGGCGCTGGCAAAAAATCCTCTCGACCGCTATGCCAGCGCCGAGGAGATGGGGGACGCGCTGCACGCATTCATGCTGGCGGGTGAAGGGGCATCGCCGCCCTCCGCCGAATCGAAACAGAGCACGCTGGATTTCCTGTTGCGGCGTATGCGCCACAGGGGCGACTTCCCGGCCCTGTCGGAGTCGGTCAGCTCGATCAACCGAGTGGTTTCCTCCGACCGGGAAAGCATCAACAAGCTTTCCAACTCGATCCTTAAGGATTTCGCCCTCACCAACAAAATCCTGAGACTGGTCAACACCGCCTTCTACAGTTCATACGGCGGCGGCACCATCAGCACCATTTCGCGCGCCGTGATCATTCTCGGCTTCGACGCGGTGCGCAACATCGCCGTCACCCTGATCCTGTTCGAACACATGCAGAATAAAACGCATGCAACGCATCTGAAGGAAGAATTCATCCAGACCCTGTTCAGCGGGCTCATCGCCAAGGATATTGCCAAAGGCGCTTCCAAAGACGTCAAGGATCCGGAAGAAGCCTTTATCTGCTCGATGTTCCATAACCTGGGACGCCTCCTGGCCATGTTCTACTTTCAGGAAGAGGCCGAAACCATCAACAGGGTCATGGCACAGAAAGAATGCAACGAAGACATTGCTTCCGCCCAGGTGCTCGGCATTTCCTACCAGGATCTGGGTATCGGCATCGCCAAGACCTGGGGCTTTCCGGAACAGATCGTGCACAGCATGCGCAAGCTGCCGCCCGACTCCGTTCCCCGTCCTAAAACCCCGATGGAGAATCTGCGCATCATTTCCAGCTTCTCCAATGAACTTTGCGAAATCGTGGCCAACACGCCCAGCGAGGACCGGCTGAAATCCATCAAAAAGCTCTCCGGGCGCTACGGCGACAGCATGCCGATCCAGGAAAAGCAGTTACAGCTGACTTTGGAAAAAGCCCTCGACGAAATTACTCAGTTCGCCGGCACGGTGCGCCTGGGGATAAGGCAGAGCCAGATTGGCAAGCAAGCCGCCAACTGGACGGGACAAACCCGCCAAAGGGATTTCACCAGGGAAGGCGTATCGGAACATGCTGCCGACGGCGTCGCGCTGACCGAGGCAGAGAAACAGATGCAGGACACGGTAGCAATCGCCGCAACAGAGGGCGTCACGCTGGCCCAGGCAAAGCTGCCGGAAAACATGGGCAACAAGCCAGACTCCGGCAACGCCCAGGCCATCCTCACCGCCGGCATTCAGGACATCAGCAATTCCCTGGTGGACGGTTGTTCCCTCAACGACATCCTGCGCATGATCCTGGAAACCATGTACCGCAGCATGGGCTTTCAGCGCGTGCTGTTATGCATCAAGGATGCCAAGCAGAACGCCATGGTCGGGCGCTTCGGCTTCGGCGATGATATCAACCAGATCATCAAGACCTTCAAGTTCCCCCTCAGCTACACCCCGGATGTATTCCATGCCGCCCTGTCGAAGGGCGTGGACATCCTGATTTCCGACATCAACGAGCCAAAAATCAAGGAACGCATCCCGGACTGGTATCGCAAGAGCGTTACCGCCCAGACCTTCGTGCTGTTTCCGCTGAACATCAAAAACGCCCCGGTAGCGCTGATTTATGCGGACAAGGAGCCGGCAGGCGGCATCAACATGCCGGAAAACGAGCTGAGCCTGTTGAGGACATTGCGCAACCAGGCCTTGCTGGCCATCAAGCAGTCGCTATAGGAGCCTGCCGGCATGCTGCAAAACATCGGCAGATTCGAGGTCCTGCGCATTCTGGGCCGGGGAGCCCAGAGCGTGGTGTATCTGGCCCATGACCCGCAACTTCAGCGCGAAGTGGCGATCAAGACCATGCATTTCGCCCAGCAGGAGGATCGGGACCTCAAGATCGAGGCGCTGATCCAGGAATCGCGCACGGTCAGCCGGCTGCAGCACCCCAATATCGTGCCGATCTTCGAGGCCGGCGAGCACAACAGCAACCCCTATCTGGTGTTCGAGTACGTCGAGGGCAAAACCCTGGCGCAGCAATTGAAGGAAGAGGGGGCGCTGCCGGTGCCACGCGCCGTCCAGATCATCCAGCAAGTGCTCGACGCCATCGCTCACGCCCACCAGCACCAGATCATCCATCGCGACCTCAAGCCTTCCAATATTCTGATGAATCCGGATGGCATCCCGCGCGTGATGGACTTCGGCATCTCCACCAGGATCAGAGGCACAGCCATCCAGGGCAACGAACTGATGGGCACGCCCGCCTACATGTCGCCGGAATACATCAACACCCGCGAAGTCAGCATCAAGGGCGACATCTTTGCCGCCGGGCTGATTCTTTACGAAATGGTCACCGGCAAGCGCGCAGTGCAGGGCAACGACATTTTCCAGATCATCGACAAAATCGTCAGCGGCCCGATTTTCAACCCTGCCGAAGCGAGCGAATTCATCGACGAGAAACTCGGCGACATCATCCTCAAGGCGCTGGCGCCAAACCCGCTCGACCGTTATGCCAGCGCGCAGGAAATGCACGACGCGCTGCATGCCTACATGTTGATGGACGCGAATGGCCTGCCCATACTCTCGGAACAATCGCGCAGAAGCACGGTGGATTTTCTGCTTCGGAGGATGCGCCACAAAAGTGACTTTCCCGCCCTCTCCGAGTCGATCAGCATCATCAACAAGATCCTCGCTTCAGGCGGTCAGGACAGCCTTGAAAAGCTGTCTCGCGCCATCCTCAAGGATGTCGCCCTGACCAACAAGCTTCTCAAACTGGTCAATTCCGCCTACTACGGCCAGCATGACGGCGGCAAGATAGCCACCGTCTCGCGCGCGGTTGTCATCCTTGGCCTGGATGCGCTGCGCAACGTCGCTGTCGCCCTGATGCTGTTCGACCACATGCAGGACAAGGCGCTTGCCACCCAACTCAAGGATGAATTTCTGCGCGCGCTGTTCAGCGCCATTCTGGCCAAAGGCATCGCTGCCAAGGTCGTTACGCGGGGGGATGCCGAAGAGGTCTTCATCTGCGCCATGTTCCACAACCTGGGGCGGATGCTGTCGCTGTTCTATTTTCCTGAAGAAGCCAGGGAAATCGAAAAATCCATGGCGCAAAGGGAATATGGCGAAGACGTCGCCTCCACCCAGGTGCTGGGCATTTCCTACCAGAATCTGGGCATGGAAATCGCCCGCACCTGGGGCTTTCCCGATCAGATCGTGGAAAGCATGCGCCAACTGCCGCCAGGGAAAGTCAGAAAAATCGATACTCCCTTCGGCATGCCGCATCTCATCGCCGCCTATGCCAACGAACTGTGCAATGCCATCGCCGACGCCCCGCATGAAAACCGGGCAGGCGCGATCCAGAAAATCACCACTCGATTCGAATACACCGTGCGCCTGACCGAAAAACAGATGAACACGGTTCTGGAAACAGCCGTGGAAGAAGCCATTCAGTATGCCGGCACGATTCATCTCAACCTGCACCACAGCCAGTTCGGAAAACACCTCATCGACTGGGCCGGCGGAGCGGAATATCGGGAAAATGCAGCCGATGACGACACCCCTACCGTTCTCAGCACCGCCTTTGCGCCGGGAGTTCTCGCGGCGCGCGCCTCGGCCTCCGACGCGAAAAACGAGGCAGAGCGGCCCGACGGTCAGACCATTCTGGCCGAGGGGCTCCAGAACATCAGTCAGGCCCTGCTCGATGGCGCCCCCCTGAATACTCTTCTGCGCATGGCCATGGAAACGCTCCATCAGGGCATGGGGTTTCAACATGTGCTGCTCTGCATCAAGGATAGAAAAACAGATTCCATGACCGGACGCTTCGGCTTTGGCCAGAATATCGCGCAAATCACCCGCGATTTCCGATTCCCGCTGCGTCCCGCGAATGACGTATTTCACGCCGCACTAAGCAAGAATACCGACATCCTGATCGCCGACATCAACGCCCCGAAGATCAAGGCCAGCATTCCGGACTGGTACCGCAAGGCCGTTTCCGCCCAGACCTTCATCCTGCTTCCGCTTTCCCTCAACAACATCCCGGTGGCGCTGATCTACGCCGACAAGGAGCGCGCCGGCGACATCACCCTGACCCGGAAAGAACTTTGCCTGCTGCGCGCGCTGCGCAACCAGGCCGCCCTCGCTTTCAAGCAAATCGCTTAGGAGTTTTCCCATGATGGAATACATTTTTTTCAACGCCGAACTGGCTGAACGCTTCGCCGAATTCGCCCGCCTGATCGGTGCCGGCTGCGAGGAACGCAGCGACAACCTGGGCCTGGTGGTCGCCGTGCCGGAAGACCTCGACGAGGAACTCGACAACCGTCTGGACACCTACTACGCCCACCTACTCGACGAGCAGGCCGACATGGTGGAAGAAGCCGAGCCCACCCTCAAGCACAACACCTCCATCAACATCACCCTGACCGACGGACGGCCCTGCGCGATCCGCATCGATCCGGCGATGATGAACCGCCTGATGAGTTGCCTGAGCATCGACGAAATCCATCAGCTCGCCACCACTATCGCCCGCAGCGTGGAGAATCCGGACAACCGCCCGCTGTGCCAGACCTGATTGCCTAATCTGAATGGGTAGCTTGAAGACCGGAACTCGACGTGCTAGCCTAATCAGGCCTTGACGATCCTGAATTCTGTTTTATTGCCCGACAACAACGCTGACGCCAAATGGTTCTTTCCGACCGCATCCACACCTATGGGCAACTCCTGCTGCGACGCCACGGCGAGCGCGTGCACAAGATCGCCCTCGATGCCGGTCTGACCTGTCCCAACCGTGACGGCAGCAAGGGCATCGGCGGCTGCACCTTCTGCAACAACGAGTCGTTCAGTCCCAACGGGCGCAAGCCGCCCACCCTGCAAGAGCAACTGACTTCGGGAAGAGCAGCCATCACCCGCTGCACCCGCGCCAAAAAATTCATCGCCTACTTCCAGGCCTATACCAATACCTACGCCAAGATCGAGCAATTGCGCGCGATGTACGAGGAGGCCCTGGCCGAGCCTGACGTGATCGGGATATCCGTCGGCACCCGCCCCGACTGCGTGCCGCCGGAGGTGCTCGACCTGCTCGCCGGATACTGCGAGCGCGGCGTCGAAGTTGTGCTTGAACTCGGCCTGCAATCCGCCTTCGATGAAACCCTGAGCCGGGTAAACCGCGGCCACGGCCTGGCCGAATACCTCGCCACCACGACCGCTGCGCGGCAGCGCGGGATTCCCGTCTGCGCCCACCTGATCGTCGGCCTGCCCGGCGAAACCGAGGAGCACTACCGCGCCAGCCTGGATACCGTGATCGAGCATGGCGTGGACGGGCTCAAGCTGCACCCGCTGCATGTCGTCAAGCACACCGTGCTGGCCCAGGAATGGCGGCGCGGCGAATACCAGCCGCTGAGCCAGGAAGACTACACCCGCATCGTCGCCGATCTGGTTGAACTCACGCCGGAGGACATTGTCTATCACCGCGTCACCGGCACCGCATCCAGAGACATCCTGCTGGCCCCGGACTGGTGTTCGAAGAAATGGGATGTACTCAACAAGATCGAACAGGAACTGAGAAGGCGGGACACCCGCCAGGGAACATTTTCCCGCTCAATAGAAAACCAGTGCGCTCGCTCCGTAATCAAGGAAGAACTCAGATATGTCGCCTAAAGCCTCTCTCGAACTGGTCTGCCCCGCCGGCAACCTGCCCGCCCTGAAGATTGCCGTCGACAACGGCGCCGACTGCGTCTACATGGGCTTCAAGGACAACACCAATGCGCGCGCCTTCGCCGGTCTCAACTTCGACCAGGCCAGCGCCCGCGAAGGCGTACGCTACGCCCACGCCAAGGGCGCCAAAGTGCTGCTCGCGCTCAACACCTTCCCCCAGTCCGACAAGTGGGAACGCTGGCAGGCGGCGGTGGACAACGCCGTCGAGCTGGGCATCGACGCCGTCATCCTGGCCGACCCCGGCCTGATGCGCTATGCCGCCAGGAACTACCCCAACCTGCGCCTGCACCTGTCGGTGCAAGGCTCGGCAACCAACTACGAAGCGATCAATTTCTACCACGAGCATTTCGGCATCCAGCGCGCGGTCATCCCGCGCGTGCTGTCGCTGGCCCAGGTCGAACAGGTGGTGAAGAACACCCCGGTGGAAATCGAACTGTTCGGCTTCGGCGGCCTGTGCGTCATGGTCGAAGGGCGCTGCGCCCTGTCTTCCTACGCCACCGGCGAATCGCCCAACACCTGCGGCGTGTGCTCGCCTGCCAAGGCAGTGCGCTGGGAACAGACCCCCACCGGACTGGAATCGCGCCTCAACGGCATCCTGCTCGACCGCTACGGCAAGGACGAAAACGCCGGCTACCCGACCCTGTGCAAGGGCCGCTTCGAGGTCAACCACGAAACCTATTACGCCATCGAAGAGCCGACCAGCCTCAACACCCTGGAGATGCTGCCGGAGATGATCGCCATGGGCATTGCCGCAATCAAGATCGAAGGCCGCCAGCGCAGTCCAGCCTATGTCGAACAGGTCACCAAGGTCTGGCGCTCCGCCATCGATGCCGCCAAGCGCGCACCAGACAGCTACGCCGTCAACCCGGCGTGGATGGCGCAACTGAACAAGGTCGCCGAGGGTCAGCAGAACACGCTGGGGGCGTATCACCGGCCATGGAAATGAAAAAATTTACCACGAAGAACACGGAGTCCACGGAGAAAGGCAATCTCAAAAAATGTTTTTCTCAGTGCTCTCCGTGTTCTCCGTGGTGAAATAGTTTTTAAAGAGAACTTAAAATGAAACTAGCACTAGGCCCCATCCTCTACTACTGGGAACGCGACACCGTCTTCAACTTCTATGACGAGATCGCCGCCTCGCCGGTGGATATCGTCTACCTCGGCGAAACCGTCTGCTCGCGCCGCCACACCCTGCGCACCGAAGACTGGATTGAAGCCGCAGAAAAACTTGCCGCCGCCGGCAAGGAAGTCGTGCTCTCCAGCCAGGCGCTGATCGAATCCGAGTCCGACCTGAAGACCCTGCGCCGCATCGTTGGCAACGGAAAATTTTCAGTCGAAGCCAACGACATGGGCGCGGTGCGCCTGCTCTCCGCCGCCAAGATTCCCTTCGTTGCCGGCCCCCACATCAACACCTACAACCCGCAGACCCTGGCCCTGCTGGCCGAACTCGGGGCGAAGCGCTGGGTCATGCCGGTGGAAATGTCGCGCGAAGCGCTAGTCCACATGCAGGCAGCACGTCCCGCCGGCATGGAGACCGAGGTGTTTGCCTACGGCCGCCTGCCGCTGGCCTTCTCGGCGCGCTGCTTCACCGCCCGCCATCACAACCTGCCCAAGGACGACTGCCAGTTCCGCTGCATGGACTACCAGAATGGACTCACCCTGAAAACCCGCGAAGGCCAGCCCTTCCTCGCCCTGAACGGCACCCAGACCCAGTCCGCCAGCGTCTACAACCTGATCGGCGAACTCGACACGATGCGCGCAACTGGCGTAGACGTGGCGCGCGTCAGCCCTCAGGCGTTTTTTACCGCCAAAGTCCTCAAGCTGTTCCGCGAAGTCATGGACAACCGCCTCCCCGCTCAGACGGCGACACAGCAGATGGCCAAGTTGATGCCAGACCGGGCCTGCGATGGCTACTGGCACGGTCGGCCCGGCATCGAACAGAGCTATCTCGCCGCCGCCGAGGATGCCGCTTAACAACGAGTCGCCGGGATGAAGCCACGTTGAGCCATGCCCGGCCAGCATGTATTCCGAGATTTTGTTTCAAAAGGCACGGTGGTACCATTTCTGACCTTCTGAAACAAACCGGAGCCATTCCATGATCACCCCATCCCTGATCGCCAAGAACGATGCTCAGGAACTGTTCCTGCTGCCGCAACTGGCCAACCGCCACGGCCTCATCGCTGGCGCCACCGGCACCGGCAAGACGGTTTCTTTGCAGGTGATGGCGGAAAATTTCAGCCGCATCGGCGTGCCGGTGTTCATGGCCGACGTCAAGGGCGATCTTTCAGGCATCAGCCAGCCCGGCACGGAAAAACCCAAAATCGTCGAGCGCATCGCCAAACTGGGGCTCACTGACTTTGCCTTTGCCGGCTGCCCGGTCACGTTCTGGGATGTATTCGGCGAACAGGGCCATCCGGTACGCACCACCATCTCCGAAATGGGGCCGCTGTTGCTGGCCCGCATGCTCAATCTCAATGACACCCAGGCCGGCGTGCTGACGCTGGTGTTCAAGATTGCCGACGACAATGGCCTGCTGCTGCTTGATCTCAAGGATCTGCAGGCGATGCTGCGGCATGTGGGCGACAATGCCAAAGACTTCACCACCGAGTATGGCAACATCTCTGCCGCCAGCATCGGCGCCATACAGCGCGGCCTGATCACGCTGGAATCCGAAGGCGGCGAGCAACTGTTCGGCGAGCCGGCGCTGAATATCGACGACCTGATGCAGTGCGATGGCAAGGGACAGGGCATGATCAACATCCTCGCCGCCGACAGGCTGATGCAATCGCCCAAACTCTACGCCACCTTCCTGCTGTGGATGCTGTCGGAGATGTATGAAAATCTGCCGGAAGTGGGCGATGTGGACAAACCCAAACTGGTATTTTTTTTCGACGAAGCCCATCTGCTCTTCAACGATGCCCCCCAGGCACTGCAGGACAAGATCGAACAGGTCGTCCGCCTGATCCGCTCCAAAGGGGTGGGCGTGTACTTCGTCAGCCAGAACCCGCTCGACATCCCGGACAAGGTGCTGGGCCAGCTCGGCAACCGCATCCAGCACGCCCTGCGCGCCTTCACCCCGCGCGACCAGAAAGCGGTGCGAGCCGCAGCGGAAACCTTTCGCGCCAATCCCGGCCTGGATGTGGAAGCCGCCATCACCGAGCTGGCGGTTGGCGAAGCCCTGGTTTCCCTGCTCGACGAAAAGGGCCGCCCGCATCCGGTGGAGCGCGCGCTAATTGTTCCGCCGCGCAGCCAGCTTGGGCCCATCACCCCCGGGCAACGCCAGGCCATCATCAAGCAATCGGTACTCTACGGCCACTATGAAGCAGAAGTGGACCGCGAATCCGCCTATGAAAAACTCAAGGGGCGGGCGCAGCAAAGTGCTTCTGCCGCCACACCGTCCAGCCAGCCTGAAGGCAAAAAAACCGCGAGCGGTGGCTGGCTGGACAGCATCGGCGGCATGCTGGGTGGCGGAGGCAATCGCCAGGGCGTCGCCGAAGCCGCCATCAAAAGCGCTGCCCGTGCCATCGGCTCGCAACTCGGACGCGAAATCATCCGTGGCGTGATGGGGTCGATCCTGGGCGGGAAACGCTAAGGGCCTGGCTTCAAGATGTACGGCCTCTAATTGATCTTGAAGCATCCAAAAGGAAAAGCCCCTTGAGCTTTCACTCAAGGGGCTTGATTCCCGGATAGCTCAGGAATGCTTACTTGTCGCCGTGTTCGTGTTCATGCCCGCGCTTGATCTCTCGGTTGGTAATGGCCATGGTCTTGTCGTTGCCCGTGCTGGAATGCTGCACGTTCACATACAGGGTATGTGAGTCCTTGCCGAAGTAGATGCCGGTACCTTCCGCCGGCACATCCTTCAGGGAAGCGAACAGATTCACGCTATCGCTGTACCCGTCTCCATCGAGGTCCGGCTCAGCAACCCAGATATCGCTGTAATCGTTGTCCTCGACTATCCACAGTTTACCGTCGGCACTCTTGGCCAGGTTATCCGGGCTCTTGAAGCCGGTCACTTTATTGACCTTGTCTTCCTTGACGACGTTCACGCCATGAGCGACGAAGTAGTTGACCATCGGCTTGTCACCCAGTTTCACCGATAGCACTGCGCCAGCACCGCTGGTATTGGCCGGGTTGGCAACGTCCTCGCAGGTCAGTGCGACATACAGGGTTTCGTTGATGCGCTCCATGTCTTCCGGGCGGCAGAACGGCGTGGCGTTAACGGCCTTGGCCGCAACGCGTGCGCTGATCTGCACCTGGTTCATGTCCAGCGCAACCCACTCGGCAGAGCCGGTCTTGGCGCCGTTCATCACGCGCAATGCGTAGAGCTGGCCTGCGCTCAGGTCACCGTAGGTTTCTGGCACAAACTTGTAAATCGCGCCGGTTTTTTCTTCGTCGATGACGTAAACATTGCCCTCGGCATCGATCTCGATCCCTTCATGGGACAACGAACCCAACAGCGGTCGAACCGACACCTTCCTGGCTGTCATGGGGTCATGTTTGTCCAGCTCCATTTCATACAGCAGGCCACTGGTCGCCTGGGGCACTTCAGGATCCTTGAGTTGGGCGGTAATGGCTTCCTCAGCGAACAGTACGGTATGCCATGGTGTCCAGACGATGCCGTCAAGCGCTTCCCAATCCTTGCGTTGTGCAATCACCTTGGTATCGCCGGTTTTCAGGTCGATCACAGATACGGCACCGCCGGCAAAGGCATTCAGGTCTGCACCCGGACGCACTTCATGCGTTCGGTACATATAGCGGCCTGCGTGCTTCCTGGTCTCGTTGACCGTATTCATGTCGCCCCAATCGGACTTGCCGGGATAAATATCCAGCGCGCTTTCATCAGAAACGATGACCTGACGATAGCCTTGTGGAATGACCCAGGGCTCGCTGTTAAGGATGGTTACATCGCTGGTTGCTTCGTTATAGGCAGATGCCGGGATCGGATCGAACGCCATCGGGCCTTTCACAACCGACGAATCAGCTATCGCGTTCATCGAAAAAGCCGCGCCAATTGCAACGGCCAGCAGGGTTTTAATCATGGTGTGCTCCACAAAATCAGTAATCAATAATCGGAAATTTCATCACAACAGTCGGCAACCTGATTGCACAACCAGACGCAAGGATAGAAGGCATTTGTGACAGCGTCATGAAGAAAATATTACAGAACCACTTTCTGGAAATAAGCCGTTCGGCCAGGCTGACTCGAGAGCGCATCGTGGTCAAGACTTACAATCGCTCGGTTGCTCCCCCATTAAATCCTACCACCCTCACCTGCTATACTCTGACCCATTGCCTTGCCCTATGCCTACCATCTTGAACCAAATCTCCAACGCCAACCAGCCAGATCACAGGTAGCGGGATGCGCAGGGTAACCCCATTGAACGAAACCAGAAAGCGCGCATGAAACGCATCGACCAGACTCTTCTCACCGCCCTCTCCACCCAGGCAGCCACCTCGCCGCGCAAGCGGGCGCACCACAACCTGCACCCCCAGCTCGACGATCCAATCCAGCGCCTGTGCATCGCCATGGAACCCGGCACCTACGTCAGGCCGCACCGCCACATGCAGCCGGAAACCTGGGAAATTCTGCTGATCTTGAGCGGTGCCGTAACGCTGCTGATTTTCGATTATAGCGGTAAGGTGCTGGAGCGGATCGAACTGGCGGCAGGAGGTGAGGTCACCGCAGTTGAAATCCCGGCCAACACCTGGCATGCGGTGGCATCCCTGAAAGCGGGGACGGTGGTATTCGAGGTCAAGCAGGGGCCTTATGCGCCGATCAGCGAGGTTAACTATGCGCCTTGGTCACCGGCTGAGGGAACGCAGGCGGAAGTGTTGGAGGGGTGGTATCACCGGGCTCAGGTTGGGGATGTTGTGCCTAGCTATTGAATTTGGATGACCAAGAGGAGTGTGCGCTTCGCGCAATTGTTTTGGTGCCGGGGGTAGCCCGGCGGGCTAGTTCCTTTCTTTAAACGGCCAAAGAAAGGAACCAAAGAAATCCGCCCCTATCCCCCGCCCCTTCGGGGTTCCCTGCGTTGCTCGCCAAGCTGGGCTGCTGCGGAACTCGGCCTTTGGCCTCAGACAGTCCTCGCAGAAATCCCCCAGCTTGGCTGCGCTACTCAGCGGTGGACCAAGGGGACCGAACATCAAAAACACCCCATCTCCATCCTAGCCTTCCCCTTGAAGGGGAAGGAATCACAACAACCCACAACACCATCCCCTCGCCCCAACGGGGAGAGGGCTAGGGAGAGGGGGAGCACTGGCGAGAATCGCCCACAAAACCGTTTTTAATCCCCTCTGCACCGCCTCGGTTTTCCGAAAAGATCGGGGGCCGTCGGCTGCGGCTGTCTGAGCGCGTAGCGCGAGTTCCGCAGTCGCCCGATCTTTTCGGAAAACCTAGGGAAGCCCGAAGGGCCGGTGCGGGTGGGTCGCCTTCTTTTGGTTAACTTTTCTTGGCGAAGCAAGAAAAGTAACCTGCCCGCCGGGCAGCCCCGGCACCTGAACAGCTGCGCGTAGCGCATACAAAGCTCAACATCACTTGTAACCATACGTACAAATACCTATAGTAGCCAAGCCGTTATAAAAACCATCTCGACTAAGGAACCCGCAGATCTCATGTCAATTCCTGACTACCAAACATTAATGCTCCCTGTACTTCGCCTCGCATCAGACAAAGAAGAACATAGGTTCAGAGATTCCATAGAGTCGCTAGCGGTTGAGTTTCGCCTGTCTGATGAAGAACAAAACGAATTGTTGCCTAGCGGAAATCAGGCTGTATTCAATAATCGTGTCGGCTGGGCTCGTTCCTATTTAAAACAAGCAGGGCTTTTAACCTCCCCGAAGCGGGGTCATTTTAAAATCACTGAGCAGGGACTCAAATTATTATCGGAAAATCCCGCAAAAATTAATGTTTCACTATTGGAGCGATATCCTGAATTTTTGGAGTTTAGAAATCGCAAAAAAGATCCGTCAAAAAACTACGAAGAAAATGCTGTCATCGAAATGATTGCCAGTGAAACACCTGAGGATGCCTTGGCTTCAGCCTATCGGACATTACGTAAAAATCTAGAAGATGAAATCTTAATTTCTGTTAAAGATTCTTCGCCATCATTTTTCGAAAGACTTGTCGTAGATCTACTCGTAAAAATGGGCTATGGCGGCAATAGACAAGATGCGGGTCGTGCACTTGGCAAGACTGGTGACGGCGGAATTGATGGCATCATAAATGAAGATCAACTCGGTTTAGACGTTATCTACATTCAAGCAAAAAGATGGGAAGGCACGGTAGGTCGACCAGAAATTCAAAAATTTGCCGGGGCGCTGCAGGGGCAACGAGCGAGAAAAGGGGTGTTTATAACCACTTCCAATTTCTCAAAAGAAGCGTTGGAATACGTATCAATGATCGATTCAAAAATTATTTTGATTGGCGGCGAGAGATTAGCCGCACTGATGGCAGAACATAATGTTGGTGTATCAATTGTTGGGCAATATGAAGTCAAGAAAATAGACTCGGATTATTTTGACGAAGAGTAATTCCCACTTCGTCACCCCCAACACAAAAAAACCAAAATTCAGTTATAATTCAACCCAACCGAGGAGCGCTGCAACGGATTCCATCCGTCAGGCTCGGTGTTCAAAACTGCGCTTACCTGTATTTAACCCGTGCCGGACACGGGATGCCAGGTGAGCAACACTCCCGCATCCCCCCGGCCACATCGTTATGGAGTTCGCTGTGGCTGATACCAAAAATTTTACCGACTGCAAAGTCGCCGATATGTCCCTGGCCGTTTGGGGCCGCAAAGAAATTCTGATGGCCGAGGTGGAAATGCCCGGCCTGATGGCGATTCGTGAGGAAAACGCCAAGGCGCAGCCGCTAAAAGGCGCGCGCATTTCCGGCTCCCTGCACATGACCATCCAGACCGCAGTGCTGATCGAAACGCTGACTGCATTGGGCGCTGAAGTGCGTTGGGCTTCATGCAACATCTACTCGACGCAGGATCAGGCTGCCGCCGCCATCGCTGCCACCGGCGTGCCGGTGTTTGCCTACAAGGGCGAATCGCTGGAAGAATACTGGGAATACACCCACAACATTTTTGAATGGCCGGGCGAACCCGCCAACATGATCCTGGACGACGGCGGCGATGCCACACTGCTGCTGCATCTGGGTACCCGTGCGGAATCCGATGCTTCCTGCATCGCCAAACCAACCTGCGAGGAAGAGCGCGTACTGTTCGCCGCCATCAAGAACAAGCTGGCGACCTCGCCCGGCTGGTACTCTTCGCGCATCAAGCACATCAAGGGCGTGACCGAAGAAACCACCACCGGCGTGCATCGTCTGTACCAAATGGCTGAAGAAGGCCGTCTGAAGTTCCCGGCGATCAACGTCAACGACTCGGTTACCAAGTCCAAGTTCGACAATCTGTACGGCTGCCGCGAATCCCTGCTCGACGGCATCAAGCGCGCTACCGACGTGATGATCGCCGGCAAGATCTGCGTCGTGCTCGGCTATGGCGACGTGGGCAAGGGCTGCGCCCAGGCATTCCGTGGCATGGGCGCTACCGTGATGGTGACCGAGATCGACCCGATCTGCGCGCTGCAAGCGGCGATGGAAGGCTACCGCGTAGTGACCATGGACGACGTGGCCAACCTCGGTGACATTTTCGTGACCTGCACCGGCAACCTCAGCGTGATCAACCACGACCACATGGCGAAGATGAAGAACGAAGCCATTGTCTGCAACATCGGCCACTTCGATTCCGAAATCGACATCGCCTCGCTGGAAAAATACACCTGGGACGAAATCAAGCCCCAGGTCGATCACGTGGTTTTCCCTGACGGCAAAAAAATCATCGTGCTGGCCAAGGGTCGCCTGGTGAACCTGGGTTGCGCCACCGGCCATCCTTCCTTCGTGATGTCGGCCTCGTTCAGCAACCAAACCATCGCCCAGATCGAGCTGTTCAACAAGCCGGAAAACTACGAGAACAAGGTTTACGTTCTGCCCAAGCATCTGGATGAAAAAGTGGCTCGTCTACACTTGATGAAGATTGGCGTGAACCTGACCGAACTGACCGATGTTCAGGCTGCTTATATCAGCGTGCCGAAGAATGGTCCGTACAAGCCGAATCATTACAGGTATTAATTTGTTGAACCGCGGAGGACGCGGAGGACGCGGAGTAATTCCATATCCCGTTAAAAAGATGATTGTGTAGGAGCGGCCTTGGCCGCGATACGGTGATTATCGCGGCCAAGGCCGCTCCTACATGATGCAATAATCGTCAGTTTTTATCGAGCATTTAAATGGTATACCGGCTTTCCTCTGCGTCCTCCGCGTCCTCTGCGGTGAACAATTATGTCTACAAATAAACCCATCCTAAGCTTCGAATTCTTCCCCCCCAAAACCCAGGAGGGAATGGACAAGCTGCATGCCACGCGCAAGCAGCTCGCCCAACTCAATCCGGAGTTCTTTTCGGTCACTTTCGGTGCCGGCGGCTCGACCCGCGACCGCACTCTGGAAACCGTGATCGAGATCCAGCGTGAAGGCCACAAAGCCGCACCTCACCTCTCCTGCATCGGATCGACCAGGGAAAGCATCCGGGCGATCCTCAACGAATACAAAAGCCACGGCATCCGCCACATCGTCGCGCTGCGCGGCGACATGCCTTCCGGCATGGCCTGCGCGGGGGAGTTCCGCTACGCCAACGAACTGGTAGAGTTCATCCGCGCCGAGACCGGCGACTGGTTTCAAATCGAAGTGGCCGCTTATCCGGAATTTCATCCGCAAGCCATCTCCGCCCAGACCGACCTGGCCAATTTCAAACGCAAGGTGGATGCCGGCGCCAACGCCGCCATCACCCAGTATTTCTACAACGCCGACGCCTATTTCAATTTCGTCGACGAGTGCCAGGCGATGGGCATCACCATCCCGATCGTGCCCGGCATCATGCCGATCGCCAATTTCTCCCAGTTGGCGCGGTTTTCCGATGCCTGCGGCGCGGAGATTCCGCGCTGGCTGCGGCTCAAACTGCAAGGCTATGGCGACGATAGCGCCGCGATCCGCGCTTGCGGCCTGGACGTGGTTACCAGCCTGTGCGAGCGGCTGCTGAAAGGCGGTGCGCCAGGCCTGCATTTCTATACGCTCAATCAGGCCGGCCTGATTTCGACCGTCTGGCAGCGGCTGGGGCTGTAAATACGATCAGGAGCGATTAGGTGCTATAGTAAAAAAATTCAGCCTTTATAATTAAAGCCGAATTCTCAGTTTACGCTTCGACAATGATCAAAAATGCCAGCCTGAAAGCTCACATTCTTCTGCCCCTCGCCCTGGTGCTGGCGATCTTGCTGGGGGCATTCCATTACAGCCTGTACCGGCTCGAAAAAACCAATACCGATCGCGACTTCGCAAATCAACTGCAAGCCGCAAAAAACTATTACGACCGTGCCCTGACCCGGCGCAGCGAAAAACTGGGGGCAGCGCTGGAGACGATCCTGCGCGACGAATCCTTGCAGGCAGCCCTGCGTGAACATGACCGGAACGCTCTGCTGAAGCGCTCCGCCCCCTTGTTCAAGTCGCTGCATGACCAATATGGCATCACCCACTTCTATTTCGAGGATGCCGCCCGGGTCAACGTGCTGCGCGTGCACCAGCCCGAACGTTACGGCGACACCATTAACCGCCATACCACCCTGGCTGCGGAAAAAACCGGAAAAACAGCTTACGGCGCCGAGATAGGCCCGATCGGCACCTTTACCCTGCGGGTTGTGGCTCCGATGTATGCCAGCGGCAACCTGGTCGGTTATGTCGAGCTGGGCGAGGAGATCGAAGGCGTTCTGCAAGGCATCCATGACATTATCGGCACCGATCTGGCGCTCATCATCGACAAAAAATTTCTGACCCGCAAGGATTGGGAGAGCGGCATGCGCATGCTGAAGCGCAACGCCGATTGGAACCATCTGCCGGACGCAGCAGTCATCCATCAGACGCTGGATTTGCCACGCGAAGCGAAGCTGAATCTGTTATCCGGGAGCCTCCAGCCCGGTTCGATCACCGACCTTATTCTCGACAGCAAGCCCTACAAAGCCGGCATGATCCCGGTCGAGGATGCAGCCGGTCGCAAAGTGGGAAACCTGCTCATGCTGCAGGACATGTCGCTGAAATCCAGCGAGATAGAGACCACTTTCCGCAAACTCAGCCTGCTTTACCTGGCGCTGGGCGGCACGCTCTTTGCCCTGTTCGCTTTGAGCATCCGCCGAGTGGAACGACACCAGGAGCTTTCCCGCCTGCAGGTCATCGCCCAGGGAAAGGAACGCGAAGCGCTCCAGAAAAAACACATTGCCGAGTTGCAGGAGGAGCAAGACCGGCTACGGCGCACCCAGGCTGAACTGCAACAAAGCCAGGAAAAGCTGCGCCTTTCCGCCCAGGTCTTTGAGAACAGCACAGAGGGTATTGTCATTACCGACACCCACGCCAATATCCTGCAGATCAACCGGGCCTTTACCGCCATTACCGGCTACAGCGAGAAAGAGGTAGCGGGAAAGAACATCAACATCCTGCATTCCGGACGGCATGGACCCAATTTTTATCAGGCAATGTGGAATTCTCTGGTCGAGTTTGGCTACTGGCAGGGCGAGATCTGGAACCGCCGCAAAAATGGAGAAATATTTCCGGAATGGCTGACGCTCATTGCCATCCGCGACGAGCAGGAACGAACCATTCACTACGTCGGCGTATTCGCCGACCTGACCGAGAAAAAACAGACCGAGGCGCGCGCCCACTACTTTGCCAATTACGACGCCAATACCGACCTGCCCAACCGTTTCCTGCTAGGAAAAAACCTGCAACAGGAACTGGAACGGGCAAAGGGGAATGACTGGCAGGTTGCGCTACTGTACCTCGACCTGGACCGCTTCAAAACCATCAACGATACGCTGGGCCACCGCATCGGCGACAAATTGCTGAAGGCCGTTGCCGAACGGATCGGGCACCTGGTTCGCGACATCGACATCATCGGTCGTCTGAGCAGTGATGAATTCACCATCGTGCTGTCGGATGTCGGCAACCGGCAAAATGCAGAGCAGGTGGCAAATAAAATTCTCGGCGCCATGAACCAGCCTTTCGAGATGGAGGGTCAGGAGGTGTTTATCACCCCCAGCATCGGCATTGCCCTCTACCCTCAGGATGCCGCCAACCAGGAAGACCTGATCCGGAATGCGGACGCCGCCATGGCCCATGTCAAGGCGCAGGGCGGCAACGGCTTTCATTTCTACAGCAGCGACATGGCTGTCACGCCGCAGCGTCTTGCACTTGAAACCAGCCTGCGCCGGGCGCTCGAGCGCAATGAATTCGTGCTGCATTACCAGCCCCAGGTCAGCCTGCGCAGCGGTCGTATCATCGGCATGGAAGCCTTGCTGCGCTGGCAACACCCGGAACGGGGACTGGTTTCACCCGCCGAATTCATCCCCCTGCTCGAAGAAACCGGCATGATCATCGCTGTCGGCGACTGGGCGCTGCGCACCGCCTGCGCCCAGAACAGCGCCTGGATGGCAGCCGGATTGCCGCCCTTGCGTATGGCGGTCAACTTGTCCGCACGCCAGTTCCGCCAACGCGGCCTGATCGAATCGGTCAATCAGGCGTTGCAGAATGCCAAATTGGCTCCGGAGCACCTGGAACTGGAAATCACGGAAAGCATCATGATCCAGGATTTGCAGACTACGATCACCACCCTGAACCAGTTGCATGAGCTAGGCATCCAGATTTCAATCGACGATTTCGGCACCGGTTATTCCTCGCTGAGCTACCTGAAGCGTCTGCCAATCAGCAAGATCAAAATCGATCAGTCCTTCGTTCGCGACATCTGCACCGACCCGGACGATGAGGCGATCGCCAACGCCGTGATCAGCCTGGGGCACAATTTGAAGATGCAGGTCATCGCCGAGGGGGTGGAGACGCTGGAGCAGCTGGAGCAGTTACGCGCACAAGGGTGCGATGAAATCCAGGGGTACTACTTCAGCCGACCGCTGCCCGCCGAAGCTTTTGCACAACTGGTAAAAAATGCCCGGGGTTTGGTGAAGCCGGCCTGACAAGTTGTCACTCCGCCACCCATGCCGTAGCATAACGGCATGCGGCGCATTCTCTCCTCTCCCCTCCTGCTGATTGCCTTGGCCGTCGCGCTCGTCGCTGCGACGGAATTCGCCGGTCTGCGCCTGCTGTTGCCGCTGGAAAGCCGCGTTTCCGATTTCTTCGTTCGCCTTCATGCGAAAGATTTGCAGCCCGACCCCGACATCGTGATTGTGGACATCGACGATTACAGCCTTGCCAGGATGGGCGGCATCGCGGGCAGCTGGCCATGGCCGCGCTCGGTCCACGGCGAACTGATCACGGGCATCGCCCGGCAACAGCCCAAGGCCATCGTTTTCGACATCCTGTTTGCCGAGCCGGATGTGTACCGACCGGAGAGCGATGCGCTGTTCAACGATGCGGTGCGCCAGGCGCCCAACACCTATTTCCCGACGGTGCGCCGCGATGCTGCCGAAGATACCCATGGCGTCCCACTGGCCGAATACGGACCTACCCTCGGCATCACGCCGACCCCTGCGGCCAGCCGCGATGCGCGGGTTGCGCTGATGCTGCCCCTCGCCGTGGCGCGCGAAAGCTGGCGCACCGGCACTATCAACTTCGTCGAGGACAGGGATGGAATCGGGCGCCGCTACGACATTTTTATCCCCGCCTACGGCTGGCGCATTCCCTCGCTGCCGGCCCGCATCGCGCTCGATCTCGGCTACCCGCTTCCCGAGCAGGAGAACATCGTGCTCGGCTGGCGCGGCGCCGCCCTGTCGCATAGCCGGATCTCCTATGCCGATCTCTACCAGGATTTCAGCCGCAAGAAAGCGCTGCGCGACCCCACGGAATTCCGCGACAAGATCATCGTCATCGGAACGACCGCCACCGGCCTGCACGACATCCGCGCCACGCCGCTTTCCAGCCTGGCGCCGGCGGTGGAGATTCTGGCCACGGCGATCGACAATCTGAAAAACAGCGGCTACATGCGCGCCTCTCCCTCGACGCTCCCCTTCCTGCTGGCACTGCTCCTGGTCGCGAGTTTGCTCGCGGCTTTCCTCGCCCGCCGCAATACGCTGATTATCGGGGCGGCCATGCTGCCGATCTCCGTTGCGCTGCTTGGCGCTGAATATGTTGCGCTCAGCCGCCAAGTTCTGCTGCCGGTTTTCACTCCGCTTGCCCTGGCCTGGAGTTTTTATTTCGCCGCCGCCTTGGCCGAATACCTGCGCGAACGGCGTGCGCGCGAACAAACCGTGCAGATTTTCAACCGTTTTCTCGACCCGCGCGTGGTGAAGAAACTGATCGACCAGGGCACGACAACTGAAAGCATCAGCGGCCAGGCGTGCGAAATCACAGTGCTATTTTCCGACATCCGGGGCTTCACCACCCTGTCCGAGACCCGCAGCGCGGCGGAAATCGTCGCCCTGCTCAACCGCTATTTCAGCATGCAGGTCGCCGTGGTCTTCCGCCATGGCGGCACCCTAGACAAATTCATCGGCGATGCCATCATGGCATTCTGGGGTGCGCCCGGGGAGGATGCCGATCATGCCAAACATGCCATCGAGGCTGCGCTGGAAATGGCCGAGCGCCTGGAAGAATTCAAACAGCAAATGGGCGAGCTGGGCCCCAGCTTCGATGTCGGCATCGGCATCCACAGCGGCCCGGCGGTGGTCGGCTTTATCGGCTCGGAGCAGCGCCAGGATTACACCGCTATCGGCGATACGGTCAATCTGGCCAGCCGCATCGAAGGTGAAACCAAGGGCGTCAGCCGCATCCTGGTCTCCGCCGAAACCATGGAGCGGTGCGCCGAAGCGTTTGACTTTGTCGACCACGGCTTTTATAAAGTGAAGGGACGCGCCCAGGAAGTGCGCCTGTTCGAACCAAGGAAGAAAAGCCCATGAAATTCCGTGTAACGATCTGTCTATGCCTGCTGGCCCTGCTGCCGGCAACTCCTGTGACTGCGGAATCGGCTATCACCGTGCGCGCCACCGAACTAAAAAAAGAGCCCTACATCGACGCCGAAACCATTGCCACCCTGCCCGATCAGGCGCGGGTGGAAATCCTGCGCCGCCAGGGCGGCTGGACCCAAGTCAAAATACAAAGCGCCGCCCAGGGCTGGGTGAAAATGCTCAGCCTGCGGCTGGGGGACGGCACGGCGCGCAAGGGCGACAGCGGCATCGGTTCGCTGCTTGGCGTGGCGCGCAGCGGCAGCAGCGGCACCACCGTCGCCACCGGCGTGCGCGGCCTGTCCGAGAAAGACCTGAAGAACGCCAGACCCAATCCGGAAGAGCTGCAAAAAATGGAACGGCTCGCGGCCACCTCCCAAGATGCGCGCAAATTCGCGGCCAGCGCCAACCTCGGCGGCCAGCAGATCGATTATTTGCTGGCCCCTGCCGGCAACGCCCCCATTTCTTCCGACAGCAAATCGCCCTGGGGAGACAACTAATGACTTTTCCTGAAAAAATCCGCAGCACGGCCTTGCTGCTGCTGTTGGCCGCGCTGCCGGCCGAGGCCTTCGAACTTAACCTGAACAAGCTTGGCGGTCTGCTGGGCAAAACCAGGGACGTGAAGGAAGTGGACGAAAAAGGAGAAATCCAGATCGGTCAGGGCGTCGCTTCCAGCCTGCTCGGTGCCGCGCCGCTAGTGGCCGACGAACGCCTGCAGAAATACGTCAACCAGCTGGGCCGGTGGCTCGCGCTGCAAACCGAACGCCCCGACCTGAACTGGCATTTCGGCGTACTCGACAGCCCCAACGTGAACGCCTTCGCCGCGCCGGGCGGCTATATCTTCATCACCAGGGGATTGCTGCTCAAGCTACACAACGAGGCCGAACTGGCGGGAGTGCTCGCGCACGAGATCGCGCACGTGCTGCGGCGCCATCACCTCAACGCCATCCAGAAAAACGCCCGCGTCGGCATCGTCGCCGACGTGCTGTCGATCGCCACGCAGGACAAGCAGCACAGCGAAACTCTGGACAAGGTCATCAACGCCGGCACCGAACTCTATGCCCGGGGACTGGACAAGGACGACGAGTTCGAAGCCGACCGCATGGGCGTGATCATCGCCGCCCGCGCCGGCTACGACCCCTACGCCCTGCCCGCAGTGCTGCAAACCCTGGAAGCCATGAACCCGCAGGACAGCGGCCTGGCGCTGATGTTCAAGACCCATCCCTCCCCCTCCAGCCGGCTTGATCTGCTCGACAAGGCAATGCAGTCCAGCCTCGACAAGTATGCCGGGCAGCCTACCCTGGCTGCGCGCTTCACGAAATTCACCAGCCCCGCCAATGCGAGCGGCGGCAAAAAACCTTAGGCAGGAAGGCCGGAAGCTTCTTCCATCAACGGGCGCATCGCCCGCAACAAACTGGGAAACAGCTTGGTGTTGTCTTTTTCAAGCTGCGCGAGCACCTGCTTCATATGCCCGCGTTCCGCCCCATCCCCGAAACAGGCCGGGCAATTGTCGGGGATGACCGGCAGCCCTGCCGACTCGGCGAAAGCGGCGGTCTGCCGCTCGCGCACGTAGGCGAAGGGGCGGATTACACGCACATCGCCCGCATCGTTGAGGTAACTCGGCTTCATGGTTCTCAGCTTGCCGCCGAAGAAAGCATTCATCATAAAAGTTTCGGCCAGGTCGTCGAGATGCTGCGCCAGTGTCAGCACGTTATAGCCATTCTCCCGCGCCACGCGGTAGAGAATGCCGCGCCGCATCCTGGAACAATAGGCGCAGAAGGAATCCCCCTCCTTCAGGGCTTTTTTGGCTTCTTCCACGATCGGTTGGCTCTCGTAGAAATATTGCATCCCCATCTCTGTCATGTAGGGTTTGAGCGGAGCGGGATCAAAGGCCGCCGATTGCGGATCGACGGTGCAGACTCCGAGATCGAAATGAATCGGTGCCTTCTTCTGCAAAGCGATCAGCACATGCAGCAGGGCCAGGCTGTCTTTGCCGCCGGACAGCCCGAGCAGCACCCGGTCGCCTGCGCGGATCATGGAGAAATCCCCGATCGCCCGACCGGCGGCGGAAAGCAGGGATCTGGGCGGTTTAATTGGTTCGTTCATATATTCACAAAAAAGCATTAGCCACAGAGCACACAGAGACCACAGAGATATGCCTTGTCTTCGCTCTGTGGTCTCTGTGGCAAAAATCAATCACAAACTCGCGCTCCGTCCGCCATCCACCGGCAGAATCGTGCCGGTAATGTAAGGGGCATCCTTAACCAGGAAAAGCACTGCGCGCGCGATGTCGTCGGGCGTACCTTCGCGCTTGAGCAGGGTGTGGGCGACGATGCGACGGCGCTCCTGGTCATCGAAGGTGGGGTCCTCCTCCGGCCACATGATCGGCCCCGGCGCCACTGCATTGACCCGCACTTCCGGGCCAAGCTCGTGAGCAAGTGATTTGGTGAGCGCCACCAGGCCGGACTTGGCGATGCTATAAACAACATAGCTTTTCATCGGTCGCTCGGCATGGATATCGGTGATGTTGACGATGCAGCCGTGGCTGTGGCGCAGCGGTTCTGCCGCAGCCTGCGACAGGAACAGCGGCGCCTTGAGGTTGGTACCAAGCAAATCGTGCCAGTGCTTTTCGCTGATCTCGCCCACGGCGGTCGGATAAAAACTGGAGGCATTGTTGATCAGCACGTCGAGTCGGCCATAGTGGGTCACGGTTGCGGTGACCAGGTCCGGCAACCGTTCCACATCATGCAAATCAGCCTGCACCAGTGCCGCAGAATCCGGGCGGCTGCGGTTAAACTCATCACGCAGCGCCTCCGCTTCCACTGCCGAGGCACGGTAGTGGATCATCAGGTTTGCCCCTGCTCCGTGCAGCCGGCGGCAGATCGCCGCGCCGACCCGCTTCGCCCCGCCAGTAATCAATACGACTTTGCCTTGCATGTTTTCTCCGATTACACTAGGTGCCCCAAATCTATCACACTTGTCATGTCCCCACTACCCGCACCCGACCCTGCCGCGCTGGAATACAGTGAAAAAGCTGCCGCCCTGATCAAGGGTGAGATTGAAGCCGGCGGCGGATGGATTCCCTTCAGCCGCTTCATGGAACTGGCCCTGTATGCCCCCGGCCTCGGTTACTACAGCGCCGGCATGCACAAATTCGGCGCGACAGGCGATTTTGTCACCGCCCCGGAAATCTCCGCCCTGTTTGGCCAGGCCCTGGCGCAGCAAGCCGCTCAAGTGATCGAACTCACAGCTGGAAACATACTGGAAATTGGCCCCGGCTCAGGTCGCCTGGCTTTCGATCTGCTCTCGGAACTGGAACGGTTGGGGCAATTGCCGGAGCGGTATTTCCTTCTTGAAGTGAGCGCCGACCTGCGCCAGCGCCAGCAACAGATGCTGGCTCGATTTGCGCCCCGAGTCGAATGGCTGGACAGGCTGCCTGCTGCCTTCTCCGGGCTGATCCTCGGCAACGAGGTGCTCGATGCGATGCCGGTAGATCTCGTCGCCTGGCGTGAAGATGGCATTTTTGAACGCGGCGTGAGTCTAGTGGGCGGTCAGTTCGCCTGGGGCGAGCGCAAGCTGGCATCGGGAGAGCTTTTCGACATCGCCGCCGGACTTGCCGGGGGTGGGCACCCTCTCCCCAACCCTCTCCCGCGAGCGGGAGAGGGGGCACACGTGAAAGGCGCTTGCTTTGATTTGGGGAAGGAGAAAAATTATGTCAGCGAAATTGGCCTTGCCGCACGCGGCTTCATCGCCACCCTTGCCGAATTGCTGGAGAAGGGGGTAATCCTGATGCTGGATTACGGTTTCGGACAGAACGAGTACTACCATCCCCAGCGCAGCTCGGGCACCCTGATGTGCCACTATCGCCACCACGTCCACGACGATCCGTTCTATCTGCCGGGCTTGCAGGACATCACCGCCCATGTGGATTTTACCGCCATTGCCGAGGCCGGCATCAGCCACGGCCTGAATCTGCTGGGCTATACCAGCCAGTCCCATTTCCTGATCAACAGCGGCATCACCGATTTGCTGGCACGAACCTCTCCCGAACAAGCGAGCGCTTACCTGCCGCTCGCCGCTCAGGCACAGAAGCTGCTCAGCCCGGCGGAAATGGGCGAACTGTTCAAGGCAATTGCCCTGGGCAGGGGAGTAGACGCACCTCTGGCCGGCTTTGCTTGCGGCGACAAAAGCCACATGCTGTAACCCGGATTGTTTCGCGCCGATCAAAGCGCGAGCGCAACACCTTCTCTTGCCAGTTGTCGCGTAATTACATTAAAGTGAGGCTCTTGAGAATATCCATGGAGAAGGTCTACGATGGGCGGTCTGCAGCATCACATAGGATTCGTTGCGCTGTTCACCCTGCTGCTGCTTCCGTTTCAGTGCGCATTCGCGGAAACAGTCGAGATAAAACTCCCCACCGGCGTCATCGCCACTGCCGACTTCCGTGCCGGTCAGCCATCGCGTCCCGCAGTCCTGCTGCTGCACGGCTTTCTCCAGACTCGCCATGTGCCACCGATGAGTTCCCTGGCGAATACTCTCGCCGACCAGGGCTACACCGTACTGGCTCCCACCCTTACCCTCGGCATCAACCGGCGCGCCAAAAGTCTGGCATGCGAAGCAGTGCATTCCCATACCATGGAAGGGGATGTCGCGGAACTCAACTTCTGGACAAACTGGCTGGCCAACAAAGGCTACAGCAGTATCGTGCTGGTCGGCCATAGCGTCGGCAGCACTCAGATTCTTCGCTATGCCGCCCAAAAGCCCAGCCCTGCGGTAAAGATGGTGGTCCTGACCAGTCTGGTTCCGTTTCACGGCAAGCAGCCAGAGGTGCAGGCCGCTTTAGCCCTGGCAAAGCGGCCTGCCAGCGAGCAAGCGTTGAGGCGCTTTACACTCACCTATTGTATTAATAACTATGTTGCTCCGCCCTCCGCCTACCTGGCCTATGTAGCCAACGACACCGAACAGACACTGGGCCTGCTCAAAAAAACCAAGGTGCCCACCGAGATTATTTTAGGCTCCGTCGATAAAATCCTCTCTACGGACTGGGCAAGGGAAATCCGGAACCGAGGCATCCCGGTCACCGTCATTGATAAAGCGGGACATTTCTTTGATGGCGATCAGGAATTCGATCTGGCAGACAAGATCGAAGCCCTCTTGAAAACCTTGCCCGCAAGCAACCAATAATGCAGATTTTTCCTGGGCTTCGGCACCTCTGGCCATTCACGATCCGGGCTTACGCGATTGGCTTCATCGTCCTGATGTCGCTGGTTTTCGGCATCCTCGGATGGGCCGTTCAGCACAAACTGGACACCATCAGCACTGAAGCGAAAATTCACAATACGAATTCCGCCAATGAAGAGCTTGCCTATGTCATATTCCACATTATCAACGATGAATTAAAGCGGAGGGCGGATAACCTAATAAGTCAGGATGAAACCCGGCAGCAACTTATCAATCCCGCTTATTATGGATACTGGCGCGACAACCGGGTTCGTTCCACGAACGTTCTGCCTGGCCATGTGCAAGCGATCGAGTTGTACACGCGGCAAGGCAAGTCCCTGGCCGAGCATCCGACCGGCGGCATGCCGACCAGCATCAACCCGCAGAATGTCGGCAGTTTTGTCACCCGCAGGGGGAACCACTATTACCTCACCGTTTTCTACCCGATTCCCGCTTCCGATGCCCGTCCAGACTCAATTTTGGGCTACGTGGGCTTCAAATTCGACTTCCTGACTGCAATCAAGGAAGAACAGCGGTTCAGCTACGTCGACCCGAGCAGCATCCACATCAAGATCGACGAGCAGGAACGCCTGCCACTCGCGCAACTCACTTCACACCTGGCGTTCACGCTCCTGCCCAACACGGAAAGCACGGCGCTTTCGAGCACGATCAAACAATTCCAGCAGCAAGTCCTGCTGGTGCTGATCGGATTGTCCCTGCTCTTTTACCTGATGCTGGCCTCGCTTCTGGCAGCTCCGCTGCGCCGCCTGTCGCAGCATATCGACGCACTGCGCGAAGGTCATGGCGGGTTGCTGGCGACGAGCTTTACCCGCAGCTTGCCGGTGGCCGAACTGGAGAAAGTGCGTCATTCGCTGAATGATTACCAGAACAAACTGGAACAAATGCACCACAGCCTGAACGAGAAAAATGACGAACTCTGGATGCTGGCGCACTACGACCCGCTTACCGGCATCTATAACCGGCGCGGCTTCGAAGAAGACTGGGAACAGGTGCTTTCGGTGTCCTCCGGCCATCGCCTCGAAGTCTCCTTGATCCTGTTCGATTGCGATCATTTCAAGGCCATCAACGACACCTACGGCCATCAAATCGGCGACCAGGTTATTCAGGCCATCACCCACGCACTGCAACGCACGCTGCGTCGTGGCGATCGGCTTTATCGCCTGGGCGGCGACGAATTCGCCACCCTGTTCCTCGACGTCGGCCCCAATCTTGCCTTGCAGACCGCAGAGCGGTGCATCGAAGCCATCAGCCAGCACGATTTTTCCAGCCTGGGCATCCGGGAGCCGGTGCGCATCAGCGCCGGCCTGGCCTATGCTTCGGCCACCGACGCCGAAACCCTGGCCACCCTGCCGAAACAAGCCGATATCGCGATGTACCATGCGAAACGCCCCGGCAAGCAAAAAATTGCCGTTTACGATGACAGCATGACCAGCGATGTCGGCGTCCTGTTCTCGACCAGCGTGACCAATGCGGTTTTCGAGGCCATCACGGCAGGCGAATCGATCGAAATGCACTACCAGCCGGTAGTCAATCTGACCAACGGCGAGGTGGACTACTACGAGGCGCTGGTGCGCATTCGCGAAGGCCATGAACTGATCATGCCTTCCTCGATTTTCCCCATCATCGAGGCGCGCCGGCTGGAATCGGAATTCGACCTCGCCGTCATCGGGCGCATCGAAAGAGACCTCGAGCAGGGTGCCATTCCGGCCCGAACCGGCATCTCGCTCAACGTATCCGGCCCCGGCGTGATCAACCCGAAAATTATCGGAAAACTGCTGGAACTGGGCCGCTTCCTGGATCGCTACCGCCTGATCATAGAGGTCACCGAAACGGCCCTGATCACCCAGCTCCACCAAGCCTCCGCCAACCTCAACAAGCTGCGGCAAGACGGCTTCAAGATTGCGCTCGACGACTTCGGCAGCGGTTATTCATCCCTCGGCTACCTGGCCAACATGCCGGTCGACATCATCAAGTTCGACATCTCCATGGTTCGTCATCTCGATGCCGGTGGCCGGCAAGGCCTGATCGTCGAGAACCTGGCCGCCATGATTATCAAGGCGGGCTATCATCTGGTCGCCGAGGGCATCGAAACCGAAAAAACCCTGCAAAAAATTGTCGGGACCGGCTTCTTGCGTGGGCAGGGCTATCTATTCGGGCGCCCGGACAACACTTGCCGGGACGCCGCCAAATTTTCATTGCTCGATAACAAAACCAAGTGAGGTGGCGCCATGACGCAAACCAAAATTCTGCTGGATGAATCCGAGATTCCCTCTCACTGACACAGCATTGTCGCCGACATGCCCAATCCACCCGCTCCGCCACCAGGACCGAATGGCAAACCGATCAGGCCGGAAACGCTCACTGCAATCTTTCCGGTTACGGCCACTTCGACATGGGTGCCTACGGCAGCTACTTCAGCGGCAAACTGGAGGACTTCGCCTACCCCGAGGAAGCGATCAAGGCCGCGCTGGAACGGTTGCCTAAAGTTTTTGCCTGAAGGACAACGGGGCATGCCCCACCCTATTCATCAACTCAGATAGATTAAGAGCTCGTAAATGAATAACGCAATCCGCACATCCATTCCCCTGTTTGTCATTTCCCTTATTCTGAACCTCTTGCTGGCGGGCATTACCGTCCTCATCGCCAGACCGGGCGACGCCATGACGATTTTTTCGCTCACCTTCGCTGCCACGTTGATAACGGCATGGGTCTATCACCTGCGGGTGATTCAGCCTCTGGCCGCAGCGGAAAAGGCTCTGATGGCGGGGGAAGACACGGCACACTACGCCGGCGGATTGCTCGTTCCCTTGATTAAGGCCTCATGCGCGGTCGCCGAAAACCAATTCCGCCGCGTTGCCGAATCCATCTCCGACGGCATCGAGAAAAATTCCATCTCCCTGGCCGCTACTTCCCACAAGCTCGATCAACTCGATAAAAATGCTCAACGCATTTCCGGAAAATCCCGAGAAATCTCCGATGCCGCCGAAACCATCGCCACCACCACCGCCCATGTCTCCGCCAGCGCCACCAGCGCCGCCGCATTCGCTACCCAAACGCGGAATGACAGCATCGCCGGACGCAGTTCACTGCAACAAGCCATCAATGACATGCGGCAAATGAGCGCCCGCACCCAGGAAACATCCGACCATGTCGCCAAGCTCACCGAAAGTTCCGGCCGCATTCAGGAAATCACCCTGGTGATCGAAGGCATCGCCAGCCAGATCAACCTGCTGGCCCTCAACGCAGCAATCGAAGCGGCGCGCGCCGGCGAGCAAGGACGCGGCTTTGCGGTAGTCGCCGACGAGGTGCGCAAACTGGCCGAACGAACCTCTTCTGCCACCGGACAGATCGGTGCCATGGTGACGGAAATTCATGCCGAAACGGCGGAAGCCGTTGCCACCATGTCCTCCCTGGCCGAGGAAGTGGAGCAGGGGGTAAGCAAAGTTGAACAAGTAGGTTCACAACTGGACGGCATATTGCAGTATTCGTCCGCACTCGAGGAGCAGGTCCGATCCATTGCCGAGGGCGCCGAAAACAACCACAGCCAGGTCGACCAGATTTCCGGCGCGATCACATTGATGCGCGGCGAACTGGAAAACATCGAAACGGAAATGAAAGAGGTTTCCGATCAGACCATGGCTTTGTCCGACCTGAGCGAAGGACTGCACGAATCCCTGGTTGAACTTAATCTGGATACCATCCACAGCCGCATGTTCCAGGCTGCGAGTGAAACCGCTAACCAGATCGGGCAGCTATTCGAACAGGCCGTGCAGTCCGGGCAGATCAAAGAAGGGGATTTGTTCGACCGGAATTACCAGCCTATAGCGAGCACCAACCCGCAGAAATTCTCTACCCGTTTCGACGAGTTCACCGACCGGGTACTGCCGGATATTCAGGAAAAGCTCCTGCAACAGCACCCGGAGATTGTCTTCGCCGCCGCTACCGATACAAACGGCTACATTCCGACCCACAACAAGAAGTTCTCAAAGCCACTCTCCGGCAACTACGATACCGATCTCGCCAATAACCGTACCAAGCGCCTGTTCAATGACCGCACCGGAGCGCGGTGCGGCAGCCATACCAAGAAGTTGCTGCTGCAGACCTACAAGAGGGACACCGGCGAAATCATGCATGATGTTTCCGTGCCGATATTTATTGCAGGGAAGCACTGGGGCGGCTTCAGAATGGGTTACAAAGCCGCATAGACGCTCAAGGTCTGCGGGGGGCTACACTGCCCGATTCTCCCGCCAGGCCTTGATTGTCGCCAGTCGCACCGCATACACCCGGTCGCGGATTTGCGCCGGATCGGCGCATTGCCGGGCCACTTCACCGGCATCCACCGCCTGAGCGACCTTGAGCGCCTCGCGCAGAAAATCGGCTGGTTCGAAGACCGCATCCTGATAACCCAGACGACCGCAACAATCGGCAGTGCAGGCCAGAAGAAAAGCTTCGAAACGCCAGGGCTGGCGCAAGGCATCGGTTTCCAGCAGCAGCTTGAGCAGGGTTTCCGGCCTTAACTCAAAGGCACGCAGCGGAACGCCATGAAAGCGTGCCACGACCAGCGCCAGTTCACGGCAATCGTTAGGCACGCGCAGGCGCTGGCACAGTGGCTTCAGCAGTTTGAAGCTGCGTTCTTCATGGGCGATGTGGCGCGGCCACTCTGAGCGTGGCGTGGTGCCCTTGCCGAGGTCATGAGTGAGTGCAGCGAAGCGCACCGGCAGATCGTAATTCTGCGCGGCAGCGTAATCCACGACCATCATCACATGCACTCCGGTATCGATCTCGGGATGATATTTTTCAGTTTGCGGTATGCCGAAGAGTGCGTCCAGCTCAGGCAGGATGCGGGCCAGCGCACCGCACTCGCGCAAGGCAAGAAACATGCGCGAGGGGGTCTTTTCCATCAGGCCGCGCGCCAGTTCCTGCCACACCCGCTCCGGCACCAGTGCATCGACTTCGCCGTTGGCGGCCATTTCCTGCATCAGCGCGAGGGTTTCCGGCGCAATGGTAAAACCGAAACGTGCCGCGAAACGCGCCACCCGCAGCACCCGCACCGGGTCCTCGACGAAGGCCGGGCTGACGTGGCGCAAGATGCCAGCCTTGAGATCGGCTGTACCGCCGTAAGGATCAATGAACAAACCCCCTTCATCCTTGGCGATGGCGTTAATGGTGAGATCACGGCGCGCCAGATCTTCCTCCAGCGTCACCTCGGGCGCAGCAAGAACCTGAAAGCCCTTGTAGCCGCGCGCAGTCTTGCGCTCGGTGCGGGCCAGGGCATATTCCTCGTGCGTCCCGGGATGAAGGAATACCGGAAAATCCTTGCCCACCGGCCTGAACCCCTGGGCCACCATTTCCTCCGGCGTTGCGCCGACCACTACATAGTCACGATCGACGACCGGCAAGCCGAGCAACTCGTCGCGCACTGCACCGCCGACGGCGTAGACTCGCATGTGGACTAGCGCTTCTCGTCGATAAACCGCTTGAAGCGTGGCGGCTGAATGCCCGCCAGGTACAGCGGAGCTTCGGCTTCCAGCGCAGCAGGACGAATGCCGAACACTTCAGGAAACGGACAACTGCACACCGCATCGGTTTTCAGCGTCAGGTAGTTGTCGTGGGTCAGCATCTTTACTGGCATCAGGCCCAGCATTATGGCCTGCATCGAAGACATCTCGTCGGACAGCGGCATGACCGTGCGTTTGAGACCCTTGATCCTGGCGACAAACTCGACCAGCTCCTGCAAGGTGTAAACTGTCGGGCCGCATAGCTCATAGCGCTGGCCGAAGGTGGCCGGGTTGTTCAGGCTGGCGACATAGGCCTGAGCCACGTCGCCGACGTAGACCGGCTGGAATTTGGCATTCGGGCTGCCAAGCGGGAAAATTGGCGTCCAATAAAGCAGGCGGGCGAACAAATTGAGAAAGCTGTCTTCCGGGCCAAAAATTACCGACGGTCGAAATACCGTCACCGCCAGACCTTCGCCGTGGGCCGCCCGCACCAGTGCTTCGCCCTCGCCCTTGCTGCGCTGGTAGCGACTCAATCCGTCCGGGTCGCCGCCGAGGGCGCTCATGTGCAGCAACCGCTTCACCCCCGCCGCCCGGCAGGCCTCCACCACCTTGCGCGGCAGTTCCACGTGCGTGCGCTGGAAGGCGCCGCGCTTTCCTTCATGGAGAATGCCGACCAGATTGATCACCGCATCCATGCCCTGGAACAGCCCCTTGAGCACAACCGGATCATGGACATCCGCTTCCACCATCGTTACCGTCGGCAGCACGGCAAGATGCTTGGCCCTGTTTATGTTGCGATAAGGAACACGCACTTCATATCCCCGCTCGCACAGCTTGCTGACCAGATGCCGCCCCACAAAACCGCTGCCGCCCAGCACGCATATTTTTTTGATTTCCATGATTTTTCCTTATTCTTCCGAGGTGGTTAGATGCCCCAAGGTTTCAGTGCAGGCTCACGCGCTAAGCGCGTTACGCCGGAGCTAAAACCGCTGCCGCCCAGCACGCAAACTTTTTTAATTTTCATTGATATCCTCCTTAATCGCACCCCGGTGCGCGCTCGTCTTCGGTGCCGCAATCTGTTTTGCCGCTTCCCCGCGTAATGGTGCCCAGGCGCTGCTTCAACGACTGCAACTGCTGACCGAATTGGTTGCCGTAGTAAACGGCATTGCTCATCACCTTCTGCACATAGCCCCGAGTTTCGGTAAACGGAATGGTCTCGGCGTAAATGGCGCCCTCCATCGGTGTCTCGCTGCGCCACCTGATGGCGCGGCTAGGGCCGGCATTGTAGGCAGCGGTCGCCAGCAGCGGCTGGCCATCGAGCTTGTCTAGTACATACTTGAGATAATAGGTGCCAAGCGCCACATTGGTATCCAGCTGGTTGACCAGCGACTGGCTGAAGCTCTTCATCCCGAGGCGCTTCGCTATCCAGCGCGCCGTTCCCGGCATCAGCTGCATCAACCCCGACGCGCCGACGCCGGAACGCGCCTGCTGGACAAAGCGGCTTTCCTGGCGAATCAGTCCATATACCCAGGCCTCGTCCAGTCCCACCTGGCGCGCTTTTTCCTGCATCACATCACGGTGCGGAGAAGGAAAACGCAGACTGAAATCGTGCAACTGCTGGGTTTTGTCCGCCGTGCTGATGGCACGGTCATACCAGCCATGGCGCTGCGCCACCTCAGCGGCGGCCAGCAGGCGCCGATCATCGAGCCCGCGCACCGCCCACATCCACTCGCGGTTAGCCTCATAACGCAGATTCATCTCATACAGCGCCAGCGCGCGCCGGATTGCCGGCAGCCTCTCCATGGCCCTGATCTCGTCGCTACTCGCCTTGACGCTCTCAATCGGGGAACCCATTACCGCCCCCAATTCTCCGGCCGCAAGCTGGCCGTAATAATTAAACTCCTTCGACAGCGGCGCCAGGATCGCATTACCCTGCACCGCCTTGCCCTGCGCCTTGAGGGCGCGCGCCTTCCAGTAGCGCCAGGAGCCCTGGTTCTGCTCCGCTTCCGTCATGGCGGCGATGGCAGCCTGCACTTCCGGCCAGTTCTGCTCGCGCAAGGCGGCGCGGGCCTTCCAGGCAAGCTGCAAGTCGGAAAGGGGCGTCCCGGTCGCCTTGCCGAACCAGGCCAGCGCAGCCGGATCATGTTTGCGCGCGGCATGAAAGGCCAGCTGCCCCCAGCCATAAGCCTGTTCTTCTGCTCCGAACCTGGCGTGCAGCGAATTCCAGTAGGGCAACGCCTGCTGTGGCTGGCTGCGGGCCACGCGGTACAGGGCGAACAGGGTCAGCTCCCGGCCCGCGCGGGTTTTCAGATCAACCGGCAACTTGTCGAGAAAGGCGAGCGGGTTTTCCGCCGCACGCTCCATCTCGCGCAGGGGAATCTCCTGCTGGCCGGGGAAATAAAGCGCAACATGCTTCGCTACGCTGACATTACCTGCCTCCAGGGCAAGTCTCAAGCGCGCCCATACATCTTCTACGGTAAGCAGGCCATTGGCAGCCAACGCATCGGACAGAGGCAGGCAGCTCGCCGGCTGCTCTTCGGCATTGAACCAGTAGGGCTTCGCCTCCGCCAGCGCGGCGCCATCTCCCAATGCGAGCCGCGCCTGCAAGGCATAGCAGACCAGATCCGAGTCCCTGGTGATCAGGGCGGGATATTCGCTCAGGTACAGCTCCCAGCGCTGGTTTTTTGCCAGCATCCGCAGCCATTCGGCGAGCAGCCGGTCGGCCAGGAAACTGTCCCCGTTGCGCTGGATATACCCCTTGATCTCTTCCGGACTCGCATCCTTAATACGCAACATGAGCTGCATATAAGCGACGTAGGGCTCCAGCACATGGCCTTGCAAGCGCGCGGCCATGGCATCGAAACGGGAAATATTGCCCGACCTGAATGCCTCGCGCGCCGCGAGGAAGTCAGCCTCGTGGTTTGCCAAGGCCGTATTGCTGAACGCGGAAAGTGCGGCTCCCGCGAAAAAAACAACTGCAAAAAGGAAGCTTTTCATAGGCGCTATAGTAAAACTTGGCGTCCTGAAAAGATAGCACACGATGCCCATCACCGGCCTTCAGGCCGGGGTTCTGGACCCGCAAGGATTTTGAAAAAACACGCGGCACAGCCGCTCAACAAGCTGAAAACCGATAACTGACCACTGAAAGCTTAATTCCTGGAATACCGCACCTTCGCCAGCACCTTGCCACTGGCGCTGTCATAAAACCACACTTCCAGCAGATCCCCCACCAGGTAGCGCTTTCTCAGGGTGTAATCCACCGGCTCCGCGAAAGTGGCTTTCCAGAAGGTGTTGCTTTCGGTATGGAACGGCGGCTTGAGCCGGCACAGCGCCAGCATGCGAACGGTCTTGCCCTCCGTCAGCCTTTTCGCTTCCTCGGCTTTCATCGCAACCGCCGCATCGAAGCCGGCATCGTCGTCCACCTTGCGCTCGTAAAAATCGTAGAGGTTGTCGAAGGCCAGGAAGTATTCGTAGCGCCAGCGGTTTTTTACCTCCACCGTTTTGCCGGGATAGAGTTCCACCACCTCGGGAGCGCGCCTGGAGGCGGTTTCGGAACCGAGGGGCAGAAATTTGTAGTGGTAATAGTCGCGCTGATCGGGGTTGGCCAGCTCATCCCAACTCCAGCCCTCGGCGATCTGGTTGAACACCATGTTGTAGCGTAGCTTCAGTTTGCCGCTGGCCGCGTCGTATTCCTGGGAGAAATTCGGGCCGGCATCGAGATCGACGGCAAAGGCGAACACCTCATCCTTGATGCTTGCGGCGACCGGTGCGGAAGCGGAGATGTCTCCATACCGTTTCTTGATGTCATCTCCGGCATAACCGGCGGGCAGGGACTGGGCGGCACTGTCGAAAGCAGCGGCGGCATGGCTCGACAGAAACAGAAGCATTGCCGCTGCCAGAAATTTCAGTGTCTGATGCATTTTTACGCCCTCAATGAAGAACAGGCATCATAGCAATGGGCGATGCGGCTCATCCATGATTCAAATCAAATCAACCTGGAAAAGCAAGCCTCGCCACGCTTGCAACAATAGCAAGCATGAATAACCATGTAGGTTCCGGAATCGCCACTGCATCCGATGACGCTGATGCTGCACTTGAACACCGTGAAGGCCTGACGGGCTAAATTCGCGACCGACTTGATTTTACGGCATTGCGCCGCTGTTTCTTGCCATTATTTGGCACGATCATGCTAATATCTGGCTATGTCAATCACCTCCGCCCTTTTCACCGACAGCCAGTCCCGCGTATTCTGCTGGCTGTTCGGCCAGCCCGAGCGCAGCTATCACCTGAGCGAATTGCGTCGCCTCACCGGTTTGGGCAGCGCCTCCCTGCAACGGGAACTGAACCGGTTGGTCGAGGCGGATCTGGTGTGTTCGGAGCGAGTCGGCAACATGCGCCGCTTTCAGGCGAACCCGCAAAGCCCGGTTTACAGCGAGTTGGTTAGCGTGACGCGCAAGACGCTAGGGGTTGAACCTCTGTTGCGCGAGGCGCTGCTGCCCCTGATCCCCGATCTGAAAGCCGCATGGGTTTATGGCTCCGTGGCCAAACAGACCGACACGGCGCAAAGCGACATCGACGTAATGCTGATCGGCGAGAACCTGCTACTGGGCAACATACTGGAATTGCTGGTACCGCTGGAAGCGCAACTGGGGCGAAAAATCAATCCGACCTGCTACACGCCCACCGATTTCGAGCGGCGCCGCGCCGAACCCGATTCATTCGTTAATCGCGTCCTGAAGCAGCCCATCCTTCCCTTGATCGGAGATGCCCATGAGCCTGCCCGCGCTGGATAATCTGGTGCGCATCGGCCAACTCAAGACCGAGTCTCGCAACGAAGCCGAATCCAAACGAATGCTGGCGATGGCGCGAACCCGACTGGCCGATGCCCAACTGGCAAGCCCCTCCCCGGAGGGCCGCTTCACCAGTGCCTACAACGCTGCCCATGCAGCATCCTTGGCCGCCCTTCGCTGGCATGGCTATCGCAGCGAAAACCGCTACACCGTGTTTCAAAGTCTCACCCACACCCTGAATTGGCCCGCGCCCCGCTGGCGAGTGCTGGACGCCGCACACCAGAAACGGAATCTGGCCGAGTACGAGGGGTATCTGGAGGTAGAAGAATCAACCATCACGGAATTATGTGCCTTGGTAACCGACTTGATCGCCGACGTGGCAAAGCTGATCGAACCCTGATCGGCACGGAGTTATTGACCACGCCACGCTCTGCGCCGTAGTTCATGTAGGGGGCAATGCGCTACGCTTATTGACGCCCTACCTACGTCTTACGCGGGTTGCCCTACAAGCCGCGTCAATAGGCGATCTACAAGTGCATACGGCAGTGATGCTCGTATTTATTGGCTTGCAGACGAAATGTTTATTTCAATCGACCCCATTGATTACGTCGGGTTAGATGCACCCATTGAGATTTCCATTACCTAGCGTTCATAGCCGATTTGATTTGTTCTCTGTCACGATCATCAGCAGCAACAGACTCTTCATATTTTTTCTTTAGATGATCTATTGCCGATTGAAGGGAATGTACCTGAACAAGCTTTGCTTCTAGCTCGGTAGGAGACAAGTCTGAGTAATTATCATTGGTGCTAGGTAACCCTTCAGTTAACGTGACCGCGGAAGTTCTATCGGCCTCCCAATCAGAAATCCATTTTGAGATTGCTCCAGAGCCCAGCATTCCAGATGCTGCGGAAACGGCCTTTTTGGAATTTTTTGCGTAATCGAGAAGTGGCACTAGCTCTTTCCCTACAGCGTTTAGGGTCGTTTCACTTTTTCGCAGCTCTAATCGGAGGTCTAATGTTTTTAACTGATCCGTTCGACGGTATGCAACATACCCGAGTATTGAGCCGGTAACGCCTGTGACCGCACCAATAATTCCGCTTATTGCTCCGGTATAACTTAACCATGCGGGCTCGGCCATTGAATTTCCTTTAGCTGATGGAGAAGTAAAACATCTAACGTGTAAACTCAGGGGTGCGAAGCCGGCTTGTCGGCGGAGCGCCCCTCTGGAGCGGAGGGTTAGCTATGAACTACGTCATTTTTTGAAGCGCCCCTTTTCGCACCAATACTTGACCTTGATCGTACCGGCGGCAACGGTATTACTTTGATAGTTACGGAAGTGCAGCTGATTTGAAGAAAACATATCCTGTGCAAATTCGCAGTTAGCAAGATTGTATTTGGCATTGTCTTCGACTCTTTTGAGAGGAAGGGCGTCAAAAGTTGCAACGTGAATCCTTAGGGACTCATCGTGCTTTTGTGTGGGTAGATCAATGCCAGTGCGGTACAGAGTGTATTCAGCGCCGTCTGTGATTGCGCAGGAGGTAATGACTCCCAGAGACAAGATTGCTATTAGTTTCTTCAAAATAGTTCCCTCATAGCTAACGAGTAGACACCATAAAACGCGCCGACAAACAAAGCACAGGGGCTATGATCGATGCATCGCCCCCATAGCAGCGCCACCCGACCTTAGCCAAGAAACAGCTTGTAAGCCGGGTTCTTGCTCTCGTCCACATAGGGATAGCCCAGACGCTTCAAAAAATCTTTGAAGGCGGGCTTTTCCGACGGCGGCACCTGTACCCCCACCAGCACCCGCCCGTAGTCTGCGCCGTGGTTGCGGTAGTGAAACAGGCTGATGTTCCAGCTCTGCCCCACGCTGTCGAGAAACTTCATCAGCGCGCCGGGGCGCTCGGGGAATTCGAAGCGATAGAGAATTTCGTTTTTCGCCTGGGGCGCATGGCCGCCGACCATGTGCCGGACATGCAGCTTGGCCATTTCGTTGTCGCTCATGTCCACCGGTTGAAGCCCCTTGCGCTCGAGAATCGCCAGCAGCTTCTCGGTTTCGCCGCGGTTTTGCGCCTGCACCCCGACGAAGACATGGGCCGCGCTGGAATCGGAATAGCGATAGTTGAATTCGGTGATGTTGCGTGTTCCCAGCAGAGCGCAGAAGGCCTTGAAGCTGCCCGGTTTTTCCGGGATGGTGACGGAGAGCACGGCTTCGCGCTGCTCGCCCAGTTCGGCGCGTTCGGCGACGTGGCGCAAGCGATCGAAGTTCATGTTGGCGCCGGAAGCGATCGCCACCAGCGTCTTGTTCTTAAGCTTTTCGCGCGCGGCATAGAGCTTGGCACCGGCGATGGACAGCGCCCCGGCGGGTTCAAGTATGGAACGGGTGTCTTCGAACACGTCCTTGATCGCGGCGCAGATGGCATCGGTGTCCACCAGGATGACTTCGTCCACCAGTTCACGGCAGATACGGAAGGTTTCTTCACCCACCTGCTTGACCGCCACACCGTCGGCAAAGATGCCGACCTGCGCCAGGGTGACGCGCTCCTTCTTCTTCAGCGAGCGGTACATGGCATCGGCGTCCACCGGCTCGACGCCGATGATTTTGATTTCCGGCTTGAGGCGCTTCACGTAAGCGGCAATACCGGCGATCAGGCCGCCTCCGCCCACCGGCACGAAGATGGCATGAATCGGGTCCGAATGCTGGCGCAGGATTTCCATGGCAATGGTGCCCTGCCCGGCAATCACCTCCGGGTCATCGTAGGGATGAACGAAGGCCAGCTTGCGTTCCTTTGCCAGGGCCATGGCGTGAACATAGGCATCGCTGTAGGAATCGCCGTGTAGCACCACGTTGGCGCCACGGCTCTGCACTGCATCGACCTTGATCTGCGGGGTGGTGGCGGGCATCACGATGGTGGCTTCGCACTTCAGGCGCTGGGCGGAAAGCGCCACGCCCTGGGCATGGTTGCCGGCGGAAGCGGCGATCACCCCGCGCTTGAGCGTCGCGGCAGGGAGCTGCACCATCTTGTTGTAGGCTCCGCGCAGCTTGAACGAGAACACCGGCTGCAAGTCTTCGCGCTTGAGCAGGACTGTATTCTGGATGCGGCGCGACAGGTTCGGCGCGGGCTCCAGCGGGCTTTCTATGGCCACGTCATAGACGCGGGCAGTAAGTATTTTTTCCAGGTAGTCGTTTTGCATGATATTTCGAATAATCCTAAAAAAGCATATGAACCACGGGGTACACGGGGAAACACAAAGGTTTGGCGGCACCAGTTCATTCACCCAATGGGAACCTGGACAGAACCACGCAACATATTGATTTTACCCCGTGATCCCCGTGTGTCCCGTGGTTAACTGATTTTTCAAGATTAACAGGAATTAAGCGAAATCAGAAGGTTTGCGGTCTCCTGCGTATTTCTTAATCGGTCAAATCCTGCAATAATTCAGCCTGACGCAAGAATTTATAAACAAGGATTTGGAAACATGACGCAAGACGAACTCAAACAGGCCACCGCGCGTGCCGCCATCGAATATGTGCCGGCAGGCATCATCGGCGTGGGCACCGGCTCCACCGCCAACTATTTCATCGACGAACTGGCCAAGATCAAGGGCCGCATCGATGGCGCAGTAGCCAGCTCCGAAGCAACTGCGCAACGATTGAAAAGCCACGGCATCCCGGTTCTGGACCTGAACAGTGCCGGTGAGCTGGCGGTTTATGTCGATGGCGCCGATGAAATTACCGAGCACATGCACATGATCAAGGGCGGGGGCGGCGCGCTGACGCGCGAAAAAATCGTCGCCGCGTGCAGCAAAAAATTTGTCTGCATCGCCGATGGCTCCAAGCTGGTTGGCATGCTCGGCAAATTTCCCCTGCCAGTGGAAGTGATCCCGATGGCGCAAAGCTACGTCGCACGCGAGCTGGTCAAGCTCGGCGGCCAGCCCATGTTGCGCCAGGGTTTTACCACTGACAACGGCAACATCATCCTCGACGTGCACGGCCTGCAAATCATGAATCCGGTGGAACTGGAAACCCAGATCAATCAGATTACCGGGGTGGTAACCAACGGCCTGTTCGCCCGGAGACCGGCTGACATACTGCTGCTCGGCACCAGCGACGGGGTCAGGACCCTGAAGGCATAATCGCCCCGGCAACAAAATTGTCATAATCGGCGCGTAAACTGAAAAGATGAACCAGAGGGAGAAACACCATGCAGCATGAACACATTTCCAAGCAATTCGATGCCGATATGGAAACCGTGCGTTCTCGAGTGCTGCAGATGGGAGGCCTGGTTGAGGAACAAATCATCAACGCCATCGAAGCGCTGATCGACAGCAAACTCGACCTTGCCGATGCAGTCATCGCCAAAGATCTTCAGGTCAACGCCATGGAAGTGGAGATCGACGAAGCCTGCGCCCACATCATCGCGCGCCGCCAGCCTACCGCTGGCGATTTGCGCATGCTGATGACGGTGATCAAGACCATCACCGACCTGGAGCGCATCGGCGACGAGGCCGAAAAAATCGCGCGCATGAGCAAGCTGATTTACCAGTCCGGCAGACTGTCCACGCCACGCTTCACCGAGATCAAGATGATGAGCGGCATCGTATTGGAAATGCTGCGCAAGTCGCTCGACGCATTCGCCCGGCTCGACCTCGGCACAGCGGTTCAGGTGCCGCGCCAGGACATCCTGGTGGATGAAGCGTTCAGCTCCTGCATGCGCCACCTGATTACCTTCATGATGGAAGACCCGCGCACCATCTCCACCTCGCTCGACGTGCTGTTCGCCGCCAAGGCGATCGAGCGCATCGGCGACCACGCCAAGAACATGTCCGAATACGTGGTCTACATGGTCAAGGGGAAGGACGTACGCCACACCTCTCTCGAGGAAATCGAACGCGAAGTGGAATAGAGCCGCTCTGCCTTGAAAGAATTTTCCACCGTTGCGGCGGTCGATCTCGGCTCCAACAGCTTCAGGCTGCAAGTCGCCCGGGTGGTGGACGACCAGATTTACCCGCTGGATTCGCTGAAAGACACTGTCCGCCTGGGTGCCGGATTAGGCGCGGATAAAACCCTCGATCAAGACACCATCAACCGTGCGTTGGCCAGCCTTGGCCGCTTCGGCGAGCGCCTGCGCGGCCTGCCGCGCGATGCAGTGCGCGCAGTCGGCACCAACACTTTCCGCGTCGCAAAAAATGCCCAGGAATTTTTGCAGCAGGCCGAGTCTGCACTCGGCTTCCCGATCGAGATCATCGCCGGTCGCGAGGAGGCGCGCCTGATCTACCTCGGCGTCTCCCATGGCCTGCCGGCCTCGACCGATAAGCGCCTGGTGGTGGACATCGGCGGCGGATCGACTGAATTCATCATCGGCACCGGACTGAAACCGCAGCAGATGGAAAGCCTGTACATGGGCTGCGTCAGCTATAGCCAGCGCTACTTTCCCGACGGCAAGATCAGCAAGGGTGCGCTACGCCAGGCGGACCTCGCGGCCCGTGCCGAAGTGCAGGCGATTGCCGGCGAATTTTCCGCCGACCACTGGCAACAGGCCATCGGTTCCTCCGGCACTGCCAAGGCGCTGACCGAGATTTTGCAAATGAACGGCTACAGCGACAACGGCATCACCCCGGAAGGATTGACCAGATTACGTGACGCCATGCTCAAGGCAGGTGATTGCAACAAGCTGCAACTGGCCGGCCTGCGCCCGGACCGGGTGCCCGTTCTGGGCGGTGGTTTTGCCATCATGGCGGCAATTTTTGCCGAACTGGATATCGCCAGGATGAGCGTGGCTGAAACGGCATTGCGGGAAGGGGTGCTGTATGACCTGCTGGGCCGCTTCCACCGCCACGACATGCGCGAAACCACGGTGCGACAGTTCATGCGGCGCTATCACGTCGATCCGGTGCAGGCCGGCCATGTCGGTCAGCTCGGCATCGACCTGTTGCGTCAGCTTGCGGACGCACAGCCACTCAATCTGGAAACCGCCCTGCAACGCCTGTCCTGGGCTGCGCGCCTGCATGAAATCGGCCTTTCCATCGCACACAGCGGTTTTCACAAACATTCCGCCTACATCATCGAAAATGCGGACATGCCCGGTTTTTCCAAAAAAGAACAGGCGCAGTTATCGCGCCTGGTCCTAGCCCAGCGCGGCTCGCTCAACAAGGCGGCGCAACTGTTACCGGATAACGATGCCTGGGCTCAGATTCTGGCCCTGCGTCTCGCGGTGCTGTTCTACCGTAGCCGCATGGATTTCGAGTTGCCGGAGATCCAGCTGGGGTGGCATGGCTCCAGCTTCGAGCTCGCCATGAGCCAGGACTGGCTCACCCGGAACCCACTCACTGAAACTGCGCTGGAAAATGAAGCCAAGGAATGGAAAAGCGTCGGCGTTAAGCTGGAGATATCAAGCACGCTGCCATAACGGTAATTCTTATCTGCCCACCGCGAACCATTCGGCAAGCTACACGCCACTGATCCGCGCCAGGCGGGCAGCCTCTGCAGCCCGTGCATCATCAATTTCCCTCATCACCCCAACCAGATCTGCCGGCTTCACGCTGCGCTCGAAGCGACCGGTCAGTTTGACCTCGGCATGCAGTTCGCCGCTTTCATAGAGCGACCAGATCTCCTTGCCGTAGTCGGTATTTCGCAGGTCGGCGGCAAACTGGCCAAAGTAATTGGCCAGATTGGTCACGTCCCGGTCCAGCATGCTGCTGGCGTGGTTGTTGCCCGCAGCATCAACCGCTTGCGGCAGGTCGATGATGACCGGCCCATCGCTGCCGACGAGGATGTTGTACTCGGACAGATCGCCGTGAACGACACCGGCGCAAAGCATGCGCACGACCTGCTGTATCAATGCATGGTGGTACTCTCTGGCACGCTCTTCCGTCAATACCACATCGTTGAGCCTGGGGGCGGCATTGCCGCTATCGTCAGTCACCAGTTCCATGAGCAGCACGCCTTCATGGAAATTATATGGCTTGGGCACACGCACGCCAGCGGCGGCCAAACGGTACAAGGCGTCCACCTCGGCACTCTGCCATGCCTCCTCCTGCGCCTTGCGTCCGTACTTGGAGCCTTTCTCCATGGCGCGGGCCTGGCGGCTGTTTTTCACCTTGCGACCTTCGGTGTAATCCACGCTCTGGCGAAAACTGCGTTTGTTGGCCTCTTTGTATACCTTCGCACAGCGCACATCTTCCCCGCAGCGAACCACGAAGACCATCGCCTCCTTGCCGCTCATGAGTTGACGAATGACCTCATCGACCAGGCCATCTTCGACCAGCGGCTCCATTCTTTTCGGAATTTTCATCTTTTCATCAGCCTCGAAGGCGGAGTGTCAGGCCCTTTAAAAAATTCCGCAGCAACTGATCGCCGCATGCCCGATAATTTTTATGCCCTTTCACCCGGAATAGCGCGCTCAGTTCAGGCTTGGATACACCGAACCCCGCCAGTTCCAGAACCTTGTGCATGTCCTCTTCCTTCAACTCGAAGGCAACACGCAGTTTTTTCAATATGGTGTTGTTGGTCAGGCGTTGCGGTTTTTTATCCTGCTCTGGCCTGGACTCCATCTTGCCTCTTCTGTGGATGATCAACCCGTCCAGAAACGACACCATGATCTCGTCACCACACTCTACAAATCCTTCTTCATCTTCTTTCTTCAGGAAGCTCGCGAGGTCGGCTTGCGCGATTTCATGCCCGGCCAGTTTGATGATCTCCACGACCTTTGCGTCGCCAAGATCCAGCGCATATCTAACGCTGCGTAAAACATCATTATTGATCACTGCTCACTCCGATCTCATTCATTCTAAAACATTGCTATCCAGGAAAAATCCGGCGTTACTTGACATGTATAAAATACTAACCGATTGATTATACGCTTTTTTTGCCTTCCGGCAAGCAAAGAAAATTTCAACTTGCGCAAACCGGTAATTGGCGTTGGCCTGAGCTTATAAACCGGATAAAATGATCCTGAACTGACCTGCCGAAGGAGCAAACCCTGTGAATCTGCCTGCTTTCAAATTTCCCAAACCACTGGGTGCGGCACTATCGCTGCTGCCCGCCTACCCACATTCGCTGCTCTTCAGCCAGGCGCTTAACCTGGCACTGGGCCGCATCATCCAGCCCGAACTGCTGGAGCCGCTACATGGAAAACTGATCAGCATCCGCGTGACCGATGTTGGCGTCAGCTTTTACTTTTCCATCAACTCTACCGGCTTTGTCGCCTGCAAATCAGGCAAAACACCCGATCTGACCATCAGCGCCTGCGCTTACGATTTCATCATGCTTGGCACCCGCAGGGAAGATCCGGACACCCTGTTTTTCAGCCGCCGCCTGGTGGTTGAAGGGGATACCGAACTCGGGCTGATCGCCAAGAACACGCTCGACGCGGTAGAACAGCCAAAACTTGAATTATCCCAGTTCATGCCTGGTCCGGTTTTGGAAAAAGCCATGTCTCGCCTGCTTGCCGCCGGGCGTTAATTTTCGTTTCATATTCGGGATAATAAACTCTGCATCTCCTCTTGACACACCACAAGATAGTGCGTAACTTTAGTTAAACATCACAACATCTTGTGGTTTATGATATTTGTCAACGAAGCTTATTGCTCCCCGGAGCATAGAGCGAAGGCCAATCTCACAAAAAAGTCAGGAGGCAGCAATGGCAGACAATCAACTAGAAAGTGGCGGAATCAATCTTGTTTCACTTCCCAAGGGCGTTCGCAAGCGCGATGGCGCATTAGCCCCGTTCGATTCTGAAAAAATCCGTTCTGCCATCCAGCGGGCCGGTGCCGCCAGCGGCGAGTTCGACGCCAACGAAGCATTTCTGCTCACCGCACAAGTGGTCAAAGTTCTGATCCACAAATTCCGCGCCGAGCCGCCGCACATCGAGAAAGTCCAGGATGCTGTCGAGCAGGTGCTGATCACCGCCAACCACCTCAAGACCGCCCGCGCCTACATCGTCTACCGCGAACAGCACACCAAGCTGCGCCTGGATCGCAAAACGGTAGTGGATGTGGAAAGCTCGATCAACGAATACCTCGACCAGATGGACTGGCGCGTCAACGCCAACGCCAACCAGGGCTACAGCCTGGGCGGCCTGATTCTCAATGTTTCCGGGAAAGTGGTCGCCAACTACTGGCTCAACCATGTCTATCCGCCGGAAGTCGGCGTAGCTCACCGCGAGGGTGACATTCACGTGCACGACCTCGATATGCTGGCCGGCTACTGCGCCGGCTGGTCGCTGCGCACCCTGCTGCACGAGGGCCTCAACGGCGTCCCCGGCAAGGTCGAGGCCGGCCCGCCCAAGCACATGTCTTCCGCCGTCGGCCAGATCGTCAACTTCCTCGGCACCCTGCAGAACGAATGGGCCGGCGCGCAGGCGTTCTCCTCCTTCGACACCTACATGGCGCCGTTCATCCGCAATGACAACCTGCCCTATTCCTGCGTCAAGCAGTACATCCAGGAGCTGATTTACAACCTCAATGTCCCGTCGCGCTGGGGCACCCAGACGCCGTTCACCAACCTGACCTTTGACTGGGTATGCCCGGAAGACCTGCGCGAGCAGATACCCATCGTCGGCGGCAAGGAAATGCCGTTCAGCTATGGCGATCTTCAGGTTGAGATGGACATGATCAACCGCGCCTACATCGAGGTGATGACCACCGGCGACGCCAAAGGGCGAGTGTTCACCTTCCCCATTCCGACCTACAACATGACGCCGGACTTCCCATGGGAAAGCGAAAACGCGACCCTGCTGTTCGAGATGACGGCAAAATACGGCCTGCCCTACTTCCAGAATTTCATCAACTCCGAGCTCAAACCCAACATGGTGCGCTCGATGTGCTGCCGCTTGCAGCTCGACCTGCGCGAGCTTCTGAAGCGCGGCAACGGCCTTTTCGGCAGCGCCGAGCAGACTGGTTCGATAGGCGTAGTCACTATCAACTGCGCGCGCCTGGGCTATCTCTACCAGAACAATGAGGAGGCATTGTTAAGCCGCCTCGACGAACTGATGGAAATCGGCAAGAACAGCCTGGAGATCAAGCGCAAAGTGATCCAGCGCCACATGGATGCGGGCCTGTTCCCCTATACCAAGCGCTACCTTGGTACGTTGCGCAACCATTTCTCCACGCTGGGGGTCAACGGCATCAACGAGATGATCCGCAACTTCACCCACGACGAACACGACATCACGACCGAATGGGGCCACGCTTTCGCGGTGCGCCTGCTCGATCACGTGCGTGCCAAGATGCTCGCCTTCCAGGAAGAAACCGGTCACATGTACAACCTGGAAGCGACACCGGCGGAGGGCACCACTTACCGCTTCGCCAGGGAGGACCGTAAGCGCTTCGCCGATATCATCCAGGCTGGCGCCAAGGAAACGCCTTACTACACCAACTCCTCGCAACTGCCGGTGGGTTTCACCGACGACCCGTTCGAGGCGCTGGAGCGGCAGGAAGTATTGCAGAAAAAATACACCGGCGGCACCGTGCTGCACCTCTACATGACTGAGCGCATTACCAGCGCGGAAGCCTGCAAGACGCTGGTGCGCCGCGCGCTGGAACAGTTTGGCCAGCCGTATATCACGATCACGCCGACGTTCTCGATTTGCCCCCAGCACGGGTATCTTGAAGGCGAACACAAGTTCTGCCCGAAATGTGATCAGGAACGCCTGGCAGAGAAACGCAACAAGAAGTTGGCAGCCGCCTGACCAACCCTCTATAACACTCATAAGGAGATCACCATGACCGACCTGTCCAACCAGACTAACCTCAATAGTGATGAAATCGTTTTGACCGACGAAGAGCGCCAGCCCTGCGAAGTATGGACCCGAGTGATGGGCTACCATCGGCCAGTGACTTCGTTCAACACCGGCAAAAAAGGCGAGCATTACGAGCGCAAGTTCTTCCAGGAATGCCACGCCAAGCTGGCAGCTTAGTTTCATCATTCTCGAAAAATGCAGGAGCATTCAACCGCTCTTGCATTTTTCGCTGCTCATAATTCATCGTGTCTAACCTGACCACAAGTGGCACTCCGACTTTCTATCCGCTGAAAACCACCAGCGAATGAAAGATCGTATGCAAATTGGTGGCCTTACCCCGCTTACCAGCACCGATTACCCCGGCTGTCTTGCTGCGGTGATATTTTTCCAGGGCTGCCCCTGGCGTTGCGGCTATTGCCACAATCCCCATCTTATTCCGCGCGATAACGGCCAACTCGATTGGTCGACAATCATGGCCTTCCTGCGCCGTCGCCAAGGGCTGCTGGATGCAGTCGTATTCAGTGGCGGCGAGCCGACCCTGCAAAACAACCTCCAGTCCGCAATCAGCGAAGTCCGCGACCTCGGCTTCAAGATCGGGCTGCATACCGGCGGCACCTATCCTTCACGCCTGAAAGAACTTTTCCCCAGCCTGGACTGGGTAGGCATGGACATCAAAGCCAGCTTCGCGGATTACGCCAAGGTAACGAGCACTCCGGAAAGTGCCGAAAAGGCGTGGGAAAGCGCCAGATTACTGCTGGAAAGTGGGGTTCCGTATGAATTCCGCACCACGGTGCACCCGTTGTATCACACCCCGGATACGCTACTGCGACTGGCAGAAGAATTGTGCGGGCTAGGTGCAAAACATTACGTGCTGCAGGAATTCAGGCCTCAGGGATGCGCCGATGGCGCGGTCAGCGCACACTCAGCCCAGTATCTCTTGAACGAAGCATTATGTAGCCGCATCGGCGCGATGTTCGAAACCTTCTCCGTGCGACGCGCATAAAAAAAGCCCCGCTTTCGCAGGGCTTTTTCTTGCAACACACCCGTTGTATCAGGTGGACATATCACTTAGGATATTCTTCAGCCAGCTCTCGGCGTAAATCGCCTCCAGCTCGGAGAGATCCGGCGAGACGCCGCCAGAGTTGGGAACGCCAACAATCTTACCGTCCGCCACCTTGTACACCCCCGCCACGCTGACCGCTTCCTTGTTGGTAAGGAAACTGTAGCAGACGTTGAGGCCGGATAGTTCCGTGGTCTCGCGTCCGTTCATCAGCGCCACGATGTTGATGGCGCAGACTTTGGCTTCGGCGTTGGCCGAATAACCGGACTTGGGCATAGCTCCAGCCGATGAAGCATCACCGATCACATGGATATTCTTGTGAATCGTAGACTCGAAGGTGGTGGCGTTAACCGGGCACCATCTCTTGTCCTCCCCCACCAGACCCGCACTGATCGCGATACCGCCGGCACGCTGCGACGGAATCAGGTTGATCACATCCCCCTTGATATCCTCGACGCCATCGACCAGAACGGCCATTCCCTTGGCGTCCACTGCTGTGACCTTCTTGGCTGCACGATAGTCGATGATGCCATCGTAGTGCTTCTTCCAGCCCTTCAAGAACAGCCCCTTCTTGGAGACGATATCCGGATTGGCGTCGAGAAGAATAATCTTCGACTTGGGTTTATGCTGCTTCAGGTAATAGGCGATCATGCTGGTCCGCTCGTATGGGCCAGGCGGGCAGCGGAAGGGCGCCAGAGGCATGGACAGCACGACGGTACCGCCGTTCTTCATCTGCTCCAACTGCTTGCGCAGAAGCAGTGTCTGAGGGCCGGCCTTCCAGGCGTGCGGCATGATATCTGGCGTGGAAGCGTTGTAGCCTTCCAACTCCTCGGTACGGAAATCGATACCGGGGGAGACCACCAGGCGGTCATAAGAGATCCGGCCCTTGCTGGTGGCAACCATCTTGCTCTCTGCATCGATGCCGGTTACCTCGGCCTGCACCACCTTGACACCGTGGTTGGCCGACAGCTTGTCGTACTTGATAGTCAACGGTGACAGATCCTTGAGGATGCCGCCAATATAGAGATTGCTGAATGGGCATGAAACGAAATGATCGTTACGCTCGATCATCACCACCTCGATGGAGGGATCGCCCATGCGAATGTACTTGGCCGCAATGGTGCCGCCATAGCCGCCGCCGATCACCACTACGCGACGGCCGGTTTTCGGCATCATTTCCGGCATGGACGATATCGCCGGCGCGCCGGCACATCCTGCCAGAGCGACAGCAGATGCGCTGCCCAACAATTTGATAAAACTTCTACGGTCCAGAGTCATGATTCTTATCTCCCTAATTATTTCACGCTAGCATAGAAGTGAGCGATGGCATCCAGATCATCCTTGGACAGATGCTTCATCTTCTCGGCCTTCCTGTCGAACATCTTGCGCTTGCCGGATGCATAGTCATCCATCTGGATCTGAAGATACTTCAGCCATTGGCCGGCCATAACAGGTGAGTTATCCTTGATTTCCTTGCCGTCTTCCACGTGGCAGCGAGCACAATTCTGCTCGTGCAACGCCTGCCCCTTGGCAACTTTGTCCTTGGGCAATGATTGGGCAACGGCAACAGGCTTCTGCTTGGCGAAGAACTCGCCCATCGCATCGAAATCGGCATCAGTGTAACCCTTGGCCAGACGCCCCATGATGGTCGAAGGGCGGTCACCGCTCTTGAAACCCTTCATTGACTCGACAATGGAAATCTTCGACTGCCCGGCCAAAGCCGGCATGCTCGGCCCCGCACTGGCACCGCTGGTGCCGTGGCAACCAGCGCAGGCGTAAGAAAGCATCGCCGGCGAAACCGGCGCAGCAACAATAGCCGACGACATCGCCAAGGTACTGGCAGCTAGCGCCCATGTACTCCATCTCTTGCTCATCTTCATCCTCCTCCTGCTTGTAAAAAGCTGTTTTAACGTAATTTTACATCTGTTACTGCCACATCGAGGTCTAACCCATTGCCCAGCAAAGCAGGCGGTAACGGGCAGTCATGAACTCCATCACTTGCCCATCCCCCCTTTTCTCCTGTCTACAAAAAATAATTATTATTGTTTAACTACATTGATGTAATTCTTGACGTCAGCCAACGGCTTGTCGAGACCGATCTGGTAACCCAACGAAACGTAGTGGTAGCGGGCGTTGGTGTAATCTTCATGGATAGCAAAGCCGAAATTGTAAACCTTGCCTTCGGCGATGGTATGGTCACCCACGCCGCTGCCGGCAAGAGTGCGCTCGAAGGTCACTACCCATTTGTTTCCTTCCTTCTTGCCCTCCGCCTTGACGAGGCTCTTGCCTCCGGACATGTGCCGCGTGTCGAGCACATAACCATCCACAGGCTTCTCGCCCTTGCCACTACGGAACTGCATCAGATCCATGAACTTGCCGCTCTTGAGTGCGGCATCGATGTCCGCATCGGACTTGAGCTTGTCCCAGCCGCCGCGTGCCTTGCCCTTCAACTCTATACCGGTGCGGGACTCAGCGAGGTACTTGGTCACGCCATCTCCCCAGCCCAGGGCCTTGGATTTGGCATGGCTCTTGGCGCCGTCGACTGCGTCGGGCATGCTGCGCATATCCATGTGGCAAGTGCCCCAGCAACCGTTCAGACTGGCTCCCTCCACCGTGTTTCCACCGTCGAACATCATGGTCAGCTTGACTTCGTTCTTGGAATCGAGCTTCTTGGTGCCGATCTGTGGCGGTACCCATTCGAAGCGGAAGTAGATCTTGTTGCCGTCATGGGCGGCCTGGAAGCTGACCGGGATCGATCCCACCTTGCCTTTGGGGGGGGTGGGTTCAAGGACGGTCTTGGAACTGCCAACAGGCTTACCGTTGACGATCTTGTCGCCGATCTCGCCGGCATCGCCCTCATGGCACTTGGCGCAAAAGCGCTTCTTTTCGACGATGTCGGGCACAGCCGAATGGTCAGCCTTGTTCATCACCCACTCGAAGCCCGCCTGCCCCGGATAGAGAAGCGTCATCTTCCTGGCTGGAACCTTGTCCCAATCAGGTGCCGCATAAGCCCCACCGGCGACAAAGGCACTCATCACCGCAATCACGATCTTTTTCATCTGAAAACTCCTCTCACGACCGCCTTTAGCCAGGCGGCACAATAATAAATCCCGTCCGAGTGGACGGGTCTAATTTAAATCAATCAACCCTTCTGCGCCGCCTTTGCTTCTTCCTCTTCCAGCAGATGATGGACGGGTTTATGGGAAATACCCTTGTGGCAATCGATACAGGTCTTTCCGTCTTCGATGGCGCCTTCATGCTTGACCACAGAGCGATCCTTTTGCTTGGTTTTATCCATCGTCTCAAACTTGTGGCAGTTGCGGCATTCTCTGGAATCAGCTTCCTTCATCCTCTCCCACACCCGCTTGGCCATCTCCAGACGCTTGGCTTCGAATTTTTCCGGCGTATTGACTGACTGCGTGATGTGACCGATGACATCGCGTGCCGCCAGCAGTTTCATGGTGAATTTGCGCCCATAGTCGACAGGGTTCTTGCTGCCAGCGACGTGGCAATCGGCACAGGACACTGTAGTGCCGGTGCGGTTGGTGTAGTGAACGGTTTTCTTGAGTTCTTCGTAGGGGATGGACATCTCGTGGCAGGAGAGACAGAATTCCGTGCGGTTCGTCCATTCCATGCCGGTATTCAGGCCGCCCCATATGAGAATGCCCCCGAGAATGCCAATGACGATCATTGTTAGCATCGAGCACTTCGGCGGCTTCATCAGCCGATGCAGGAACCCGCGTTTGTCATTGACTTCGGCGTCACAGGACGGCGGTTGCGTATTTTCACCCATTTCGTAAACCCTATCTAAGTTGCAACGCTAGCAGCTACTAGCAGTATGTTCAGATCAGTAAAAAGGGAAGACGAATCGGATGGGGGTGACAGACAAACAGTCGGAAACTGTGACGGCCACGAGCAAATTCTATCCGATGGACAAACAGCCCAGAACAGGCCATTACATCAATCATCTCCCCCGTGGCGCCAGCCATGCCCATTCAACCGAGCTGACCGACAATTTTATGTACCTTGATTCTGCCAATACCATACTAGAGAAAACGTATGGCGCTGAAAGATATTTGGTATCTTTTTATTAAAGTGTCTTTGCACTTCGCAATAAATTTAAACCATATTTTCACCGGAAGCAATCAAATTTTTTCTGTCTGAAGTCCCGTGTTCCTTGCATAGCATGAACGCATCAACAAATACCCCCGCCAAAAGCGGGGGTTTTGCATGATTTCAATACACCACAATTTAACTCGACATCTCGTGCAGGATGTTCTTGATCCAGCTCCGGGCGTAAGCCGCCTCCAATTCGGACAGGTCAGGCGAAACGCCGCCCGAGTTTGCCACGGCAATGGTCTTCCCTTCCGCCACCTTGTAGATAGCCGCCACGGAGATCGCCTCCTTCTCGGTCACGTAACTGTAACAAACATTGGCGTGGGAAGGGTCGATCAACTCCTTGCTATTCATCAGTTGCACGATGTTGGTAGCGCAAACCTTGGCCTGGGAATTGGCAGAATAGCCGGACTTCGGCATGGCGCCAGCCATACAGGAATCACCAATGATATGCACGTCCTTGGCGATGGTTGACTCGAAGGTCAATTGATCGACCGGACACCACTTCTTGTCCTCTCCGACCACGCCTGCCTTGTGCGCGATCAAACCGGCCTTCTGCGGCGGCACCAGATTGACCAGGTCCCCCTTAATTTCTTCCACGCCGGTGTCCACTGTACGCTTCTTGTGATCGACCTTGGTCACCTTGTGGGCTGGCTGGTAGTCGATCATCCCCTCATAGTGCCTGGCCCAGGCTTTCTTGAACAGCGGGCCCTTGGACACGATATCCGGGTTAGCGTCGAGCACGATAATCTTGGCGGTCGGATTGTGGTTTTTCAGATGCCAGGCCAGCATGCTGATCCGTTCATAAGGGCCTGGAGGGCAACGGAACGGGGCCATCGGGATCGACATTACCACCGTGCCGCCTTTAGGCAGATCTACCAGCTGCTTGCGCAACAGCAGGGTCTGATCACCGGCTTTCCAGGCATGCGGCACATGCTTGGGAGTTTCGACCGGGTCATAGCCTTCAATTTCCTCGAAGCGGAAATCGATGCCGGGCGAAAGAACCAGACGGTCATAGCTGATGGTGCCACCGGATACCACGACTTTTTTAGCCGAGGTGTCGACAGCGGTGACCTCATCGTAAACCACCTTGATGCCATTGTTGGCAGCCAGTTTCTCATAGGTGATGGTGTTGTCCTTGATATCGCGGAAACCCCCGATGACGGTATTGCTGTAAGGGCAGGACACGAACTTCTTGTCGCGCTCGATCATGACAACTTCGATGGTTGGGTCATTGATGCGGATATATTTGGCAACAATCGAGCCGCCATAACCGCCGCCGATCACCACCACGCGACGCCCTTTTTTCGGCAGCATTTCAGCCGCCGAGGTGATGAAAGGTGCACCTGCCAAGCCCGCGCCAGTCGCTGCGCCCAGCAGCTTGATAAAACTCCTGCGATCCATATTCGACATGTTCTTTTCCCTCTGAGTTATTGCTGGCTGGCGTAGAAGTCAATCAAGGCATCGAGGTCATCCTTGCTCAGTCCCTCGATTTTTTCCGCCATCTTCTTCGGCATCGGTCGCTTCTTCGCAGCAAAATCATCCATGGTAATTTTCAGATACTCGCTCCATTGGCCAGCAATCACGCCGCCATCCTCGGACTCGCGCCCGCTTTCCGTGTGACATTTCTCGCAGTTCTTCTCGTGTAGAAGCTTCCCCTTCGCCACCTTGGCGCCGTCCACTTTCTGCGGATGGCGCACGAACATCTTCTGGCTGAAAAATTCGCCCATGGCGTTGAAATCACCATCAGAGTAAGCCTTGGCCACGCGATTCATCACGGTGCCGACACGCTCGCCGCTTTTGAATTTCCTCATGGAGTCGGCAATATATGAAGCTGGCTGGCCCGCCAGTGTGGGGATGTTGGGGCCGACGGCCTGACCGAATTGCCCATGACAGGCAGAACAGGTATTGGACAGCATTGCCGGTGTCGGCGGTGCCGCCCACAGTATCGAGCTCATGGCTAGCCCGCCCGCAAGCAAAGCAAGTTTGATCAGCTTGAGATTCATTGTTTTTTTTCCTTCTTATAATTGGTTTTTGACATTACGACAACCAACATGCCTTATCTGTGGTGTTTTGTGTGGGGGGGGGCAAGCCCTCTGTGAATCTGTGAGGCTAAAATCTGGAATTTTCAGTTTACTACAACAAAAAACCTCCGCAACAGTAATTTCGTTGCGGAGGTTTTATTAGCGGGGAATTCAGTTCCCGGGTTTAACCGGCTGAAAAGTATTGCTCACTAGTGGTTGCGCATCGACCTGCGGTGCATGGCACAGATTGCAGTTGTAGCGCGCCATCGAGATTTTATCCAGCACCCGGCCCTCGCGGTCCTTGTAATGACTGTCACCAATCTTGGGTGCCTTCTCCTCCTTGTAGAACGGCTTGTCGTGGCATTCCAGGCAACGGTTGGCCTTCAAATCGACGCGATAGCCATCAATCTTGTGCGGAACCAGCGGCGGCTGTTGTTCGAAGGTGCGCACAATCTTTTCCTGCTCGCCCGGCGTCTTGCCGACATATTCAGTCATGGCCGGCACCACGTCCTGCGCGGTCAACTGATTCGGGCGCAGTCCCCGCACATCGACCTTTTCGCCCGTGGCAGCGCAGGACGCGACCAGGGCAGTAATGAGCGCCGCAAACAGCGTCGCCACAAGGGGTTTCGTCGTCTTCATGTATTCCTCCATCAAATCAGTAAGTCATTTCCCGATAAGGGGTGCCGCCCTGGGCGACGCCCATCGACTCGTACCAACCTATATCTTGACCACCTTGACCGCGCATTTCTTGAAGTCGGTTTCCTTGGAAATCGGACAAGTCGCATCCAGCGTGAGCTTGTTGACCATACGGTGCTCATCGAAGAAAGGAATAAACACCAGGCCAACCGGTACCTTGTTGCGCCCACGGGTCTCAACGCGCGTCATCACCTCGCCACGGCGCGTAACCAGTTTTACCGCGTCGCCACGCTTGAGGCCGCGAGACTTGGCGTCATCCGGATGCATGAATACCAGCGCGTCCGGAAATGCCTTGTACAGTTCCGGCACTCGCCGCGTCATCGAACCCGTATGCCAGTGCTCCAGCACGCGACCGGTGCACAGCCACATATCGTATTCCTTGTCCGGTTGCTCGGCTGCAGGCTGGTAGGGCAGGGCAAAAATTACCGCCTTGCCATCGGCATGGCCGTAGAACTTCACCCCCTCGCCCTTCTTCACGTAGGGGTCATAGCCCTCACGGAAGCGCCACAAGGTTTCCTTGTTGTTCACCACCGGCCAGCGCAGGCCGCGCGACTTGTGGTACACCTCGAAGTCAGCCAGATCGTGTGCATGATCGCGCCCGAAAGCGGCATATTCCTCGAACAAGCCTTTTTGCAGATAGAAACCGATCATCTCGGAATCGCTGTTGGGATAGCCCTTCTGGATGTCCGACAGGGGAAATTTGTTGACCTGGCCGTTGGCGAAGAGCACATCGTACAGGGTCTTGCCCTTGTATTCCGGCGCTTTATCGAGCAGCTCTTTCGGCCACACTTCCTCGACCTTGAAGCGCTTGGAAAACTCGACGTACTGCCACATATCGGAACGTGAATCTCCCTGCGGCTTGACCTGTTGGCGCCAGAACTGGGTGCGGCGCTCGGCGTTGCCATAGGCGCCTTCTTTCTCCATCCACATCGCGGACGGCAAGATCAGGTCGGCCGCAAGTGCCGACTGGGTCGGATAGACGTCGGACACAACGATGAAATTGGCGGGGTTGCGCCAGCCCGGATAAATTTCACCGTTGACGTTGGGTCCCGCCTGCATATTATTGGTGGTGGAAGTCCAGTAGAAATTGATCGCACCGTCTTTGAGATCGCGGCTTTGTTTGACGGCATGCGAACCGATCCAATCGGGCACGGTACCGGCAGGTAGCTTCCAGATTTTCTCGGCGATCTCGCGATGCTTCGGATTCATGACCACCATATCCGCCGGCAGACGATGAGCAAAAGTACCTACCTCGCGCGCCGTGCCGCAAGCGGAAGGTTGGCCGGTCAGCGAGAATGGACCATTGCCGGGCTCTGATATCTTGCCTACCAGAAGGTGTACGTTGTAAATCATGTTGTTGACCCAGGTACCCCGGGTATGCTGGTTGAAGCCCATGGTCCAGTACGACACCACCTTGGTCTTGGGGTCGGCGTAGGTCTTGGCCAGCGCTTCCAGTTTGTCCTTGGGCACGCCGGACAGCTTGGCGGCGTAGTCCACGGTGTACTCGGAAACGAACTGTTTGAATTCGTCAAAGGTCATCGGGCTGGAATTATTCGGATTGCCCTTGGGTTTGCCGTCCGCACCCGGATAGCCGTTGTTGCCGGCCACCTGCTCGAGCGGATGGTTGGGGCGCAATCCGTAGCCGATGTCGGTGACACCGCGCTTGAAGTTGACGTTACGTTTGACGAAATCCTCATTCACCGCTTTGTTCTGGATGATGTAGTTGCAGATGTAGTTGAGAATCGCCAGATCGCTCTGCGGTGCAAAAATCAGCTCGTTATCCGCCAGTTCGCAACTGCGGTGGGTGAAGGTGGACAGCACATGCACCTTGACGTGGGCAGCGGTCAAACGGCGATCGGTAATGCGCGACCACAGGATCGGGTGCATCTCGGCCATGTTGGAGCCCCACAGCACGAAGGCGTCGGCGTGCTCGGCATCGTCGTAGCAGCCCATCGGCTCATCGATGCCGAAGGTGCGCATGAAACCCGTCACGGCGGAGGCCATGCAATGGCGCGCGTTGGGATCGATATTGTTGGAACGGAAACCGGCCTTGAACAGCTTGGCGGCGGCATAGCCCTCCCAGATCGTCCACTGGCCCGAGCCGAACATGCCGATCCCTTTCGGGCCCTTGGCTTTAAGGGCGGCCTTGCATTTCTCCTCCATGATGTCGAAGGCCTTGTCCCAGCTGATCGTGGTGAACTCGCCATTCTTGTCGAACTTGCCGTCCTTCATGCGCAGCAACGGGGTGGTGAGGCGATCCTTGCCGTACATGATCTTCGACAGGAAATAGCCCTTGATGCAGTTGAGGCCCTTGTTGACCGGCGCATCGGGGTCACCCTGGGTCGCCACAACGCGACCATCCTTGGTGCCGACCAGTACGCCACAACCAGTGCCGCAGAAGCGGCAGACACCCTTGTCCCAGCTAACGCCGGCATCGCCACCGGCTGCCGCCAGCGCCTCCTGCACGCCCGGCACCGTCACGCCAGCCGCAACAGCCGTGGCGGCTACCGCACTGGTCTTGATAAATTCCCGTCGCGTCAACTTCATTTCTGGCCTCCTAAGTAAAAAACCATTCCGGTTCTCAAAATTTTTCAAGCTGCGGCTTCCGCAAGAATCTCGCCGATCGTTATGGCAGAAACCGGGCATGACCCATAACAGGCTCCGCAACCGGTACAGACCTCCGGATCAACTTCAGGTCGGGCAACTGCGCCAATAGACAAGCTGAAACGGATCGCCCCTACTGGGCAGACTTCCCCACAAGTACGGCAAACCACCTGCTTCCGGGCCAGACAGGACGGAGCGATGATGGACCTGTATGGCCATGGTGCCTCGCCAGTTCGTCTGTTTAAAGCACCGCTTTTACACCTGACGGCACAATCACCGCAAAAGCTGCACTCGCCTTTGGAAAAATCAACCTGAGGAAAGCCGCCCCGACCTGCTTCCAGAATTTTCTCGGGGCAAGCGCCGATACAATCGCCGCACCGGCTACACGCCTCCACAAAACCGGGCTCGGCCATCGCCCAAGGCGGGCGGATTACTTGCGTAGACCCACTGAAACTCCCGCGGATAAATTGAGCGCGACTAATGCTGTTTGTCACAGGGCGTATTCCCACTTCCATATCGTGGGAATAAGGTTGCGCGGAAATGATTTGCCTATCCTTGACATAGGTCAAATATTCTGAATGTCTTGTGACGTTTTACCTTGATTTTTTTACCCGTGCGAAGACAGCATAAAATTGCATTCCCCTATGTAAATCGGTAGTATTTTCTGTCGTTTGCCCGCACAAAAATAACCGGCTCCTGAGAGGAAATGATTTGAGCAGCACCAAGGTTCACGCAATTCTGGCCAATCTCCCTCTGTTCAAGCAAATGGAGCCGGAAGAAATCGACCGGATCGCGCAACACACCAGGGAATTACATACCACGCGCGGGGAAATAGTGTTTCAGCGGGGGGATCCGTCACACGGCTTTTACGTCGTGGTTCATGGCCAGTTGAAGCTGGCATTCTCGTCGCCGCAGGGAGTGGAAAAGGTAGTGCATCTGGTTGGCCCCGGCAAAACCTTCGGGGAAGCGGTGATGTTCATGGACATGCCTTATCCGGTCTATGCCCAGGCGCTCGCCGATTCCCTTCTGCTGCACATTTCCAGAACGGCAGTATTCGATGGCATCGAGCGCGACCCGATCTTCTGCCGCAAAATGCTGGCCGGACTAAGCAGCAGGCTGCACAGCCTGATCGGCGATGTCGAAGCCTACAGCTTGCGCTCCTGCACCCAGAGGGTGATCGGTCACCTGCTGCAACATGATTGCGACAATTCCGATAACGGCAAGGATCTTCACGTCAACCTGACCGCCAGCAAAACCGTGATCGCATCGCGCCTCAACATCTCGCCAGAGACTTTCTCCCGCGTCCTGCATGAGCTTTCCGCTGCGGGGTTGATCAGCGTCAAAGGCAAGGATGTCACCATCCTCGACATGAAAAAACTGCGCGATTACGGTGATTACGGTCAGCAGCCGAGCTAGCTAATGGCTGGTTCCCGCCGAGCGGGTGATCTTGTTGTAGACGTTGTATTTGCCGGAGGGCTTGTTCATCGGCAAGCGCTTGATCTCCTTGAGTGTGGCGGCATCGTAGATCACCAGCGCCCCATCGTTTTCCCAGATGCTCACCAACGCATATTTGCCATCCCGCGTGAACTCGACGTGCGCCGCAGTCTTGCCCGGCGATGGGCGAAGAATCTGGGCCACTTCCAGAGTGCGTTTATCGATGATGTGCATGACATCCCGGCTCGCTGGATTGTTGCTGTTAAAGCCGTCAGTCCAGGCGTAGGGCGTATTTTCGTGGCTCCGCATGAAGAAGCCCGGCCCCTGTGTCTTGATCTGCTTCACGGTCTGCCAGGTGTTCATGTCGATCACGCTCACCACTGACTCTTTCAGGTTGGGCGTGGCCATAACCGGCCTGCCCTGATATTCCCAGGTAATGCCGGAGCCAAGGTGCGGCATCCCCGGCAGGTCGATGTCCGCCACTTTCCGACCGGAGCCGAGATCGATCACTTGCCCTTTCTGCCCACCGCGGGTCGCACCGATCAGATGACGATAGGACTGATCGAAAAAGAAGTCGTCAAGATAATCTTCCACCTGGATGCGACGGATCGGGAAATCCTTGGCCGTATAGGAAATCTCCCACGCTTCTTTGACATCCTTGAGCGCGGCGACAAAACTGCCTCGCGGTTCAGCCTGGTAGACTGCGGAAATACGCGAGCTTTTGCCATTTTTATCCAGGGTGGGAATCACCTTGATCAGCGTCAGATCCTCGGCATCCAGCAACACCAGGGAATGCGGCAGGTAATTGCCCACCAGCACCGTCTTGCCGTCGCCGGATACGGCGAGGTTGCGGGTGTTGATGCCGGCACGCACTTCCGCCACCATTTTCAGATTGTAGATATCGAACTTGCTGATCCAGCCATCACGCGAGGCAAAATAGACGAAGCGCCCATCCGGGCTGAACTTCGGTCCGCCATGCAAAGCGAAGCGGGTCTGAAAGCGGTAAATCGGCTCAAACTTGTCACCATCCAGAATGGTTGCATGGTGGTCGCCCACTTCCACCACCACGAACAGATTCAGGGGGTCTGCGTCAAACACAGGCTTTCCCGGCAGGCTCCCGGAGGGCACATGCTGAAGGTGCGAGGTGATAATCTCGTCTGCGCCCCACACCGGCATCCTGGCTAGCGGCTGGTAGATAAAATCTGCCAAAGCCTGGATTTCGTCCTTGGAAAGTTTGTCGGCGAAACCCAGCATCTGCGAGGCATTTCTCCCCTCCGCGATAGTCTTGAAAGCTTCCGGGCGGCGCAGTCGCGCCAGGTTTTCCGGAAGCAATGCCGGCCCGATGCCACCCAGCCGATCGCTGCCGTGGCAGGAAACGCAATGCTCGCCGTAGATCTTCTGCACGTCGGGCGCAGCCTGGACTGTCGCCGGAAGCAATGCCGCTAATAAGACAAAACCTTTAAGCACGAAGCGATAAATCAGAATCTTATTCATTTACCAGACACCCTTCACTGATACCGATTTCCTCGTCATCCAGATAACAGGCAGGGTCTTCCGACCAGGGATCGCCACTTGTCTGCCAAGCACGAACCCGGGTGTTGCCGCCGCAGATATCGAAGTGCTTACACTCGCCACAGCGTCCGCTGACCTTGCGCGGGTGCGCCTTCAGTCCGGCCATAATGGGGTCGGAGGTATCCATCCAGATTTCCGAGAATGGCCGCTCGAGCACATTGCCGAGATTGTAGTTCCACCACATGGTATCGGGGTGGACGTTGCCGAGATTATCGATATTGGCGACATTCACCCCGGACGAATTGCCGCCCCACTGCACCAGCTTGGCGCGGATATGGTCTTCGAGATGGGGGAAATGCTGCCGCACCCAGAACAGCAGATACGCCCCGTCGGCGTCATTATTGCCAGTAACGAATTCCTTGTGCTGACCCTCCTGCTGGTAGCGCCAGCAGGTGTCGAACAGCAGATCCATCGCCGATCGGGTAGCCTGATGGAATACGTCATGCTTGCGGTTCGTGTTGCCCCGGCCGGCATAGTTGAGATGCGACAGGTAAAACTTGTCCAGTTCCTCATCTTCCATCAATTGCAGCAGGCCCGGCAAATCATGCGCGTTATCCTGGGTCAGGGTGAAGCGGATGCCGACCTTGATGCCACGCGCCTTGCACAGGCGAATGCCATGCATGGACGCAGCGTAGGCCCCTTCCTTGCGGCGGAACCTGTCATGGGTTTCCTGAATACCGTCCAGGCTGACGCCGACATAGTCGAATCCGACTTCGGCAATGCGATCGATATTACTTTCGTCGATCAGGGTGCCATTGCTCGACAACCCGACGTAAAAACCCATTGCCTTGGCACGGTGGGCAATCTCGAAAATGTCGGGCCGCAGCAGCGGTTCGCCACCGGACAGGATCAGCACCGGCACGCGAAAGCGCTTGAGATCATCCATCACGGTGTAAACATCGGCGGTGGAGAGTTCGCCAGGGAAATCCTTGTCCGCCGAAATCGAATAGCAGTGCTTGCAGGTGAGGTTGCAGCGCCGGATCAGGTTCCAGATCACCACCGGCCCGGGCGGATTACGCTTGGGCCCAAGCGAAGTGGGATGGGCGATTTCCTGCATGAATTGGGAAATGCGAAACATGGTTAACTCCCGATGCGCAGCCCGGTTTTTTTCAGAATGCGCGTACTGTAAAGAATTTCATGGCCACGGTCGGCCTCGCCCAACAATTCGGCGATTTGCCGCACTTGCGCTTCTACTTCCGGCTTGTCGTGGCCATGCACCATGGCAAAAAAATTGTAGGGCCATTCCGGCAAGTGGCGTGGCCGCTGGTAGCAATGGCTGACAAAAGCCAGCGCCCCAACCCGTTCGCCGAGCTCGTCCACCTTCTCATCGGGAACATCCCACACCGTCATGCCGTTCGCCTTGTAACCCAGGGCATAATGATTAGGCACTGCGCCGATGCGGCGGATCATGCCGGTTTCGAGCATGCGCCGCATGCGTGCCATCACCTCTTCAGGGGAAACGCCCACCTGCCGGGCAACCACATGATAGGGCTGCGGTTCAAGAGGCAGACCGGATTGGGTGGCAAGAATGATCTTCCGATCCACCTCATCGATTATCGGCTCAGGATTCATGCTGTAAGCTGTAGCCCAACAAAATATTCCTTGATCTTCGGCATGTCATAGACCGGATAGCCGGTTTCCCGCTCAATCTTTTTCAGCGCTTCCGCGTGGGCCTGCGGTGTCTCGGTGGCAAGCACGAACCACATGCTGAGGATGTGGTCGCGCGCATAGTTGTGCGCAACTTCCGGCATCGCGTTGACGATGTTCGCCACCCGCTCGAAATCTTCCTCAGGGATTTTTAACGCCGCCAGGCTCAGGCTTCCGCCCATGCGCTCGGCGTGATACATCGGGCCGAAGCGGGACAACACCTTACTTTCCAGCAAACTGTCGATGCGTGCGATCAGTTTCTGTTCGCCAATATTGAACCTCGCCGCGATCTCGGCAAAGGGGTGATCACTGATCGGAAATCCGCCCTGCAATCCGTTGATGATCGCACGGTCAAGCTCATCCATTGAAATATCAGCTCCGTCCGCCGCCGCTGCGAAGCCTGGCGGGTTCCGGCGTTCCATCTGCCACATAGCGGGCGCCGCACTGCTTGAAACGGCGCTGGCTGAACAGCACTTCGTGGGGAACGTCATGAAGGCCGCATTGCTCTTCCAGTTGTGCGACCAGATTCAGCACTTCTTCACGATCCCTGCCATGGATCATGCAGAACAGGTTATAGCGCCATGCGGGCAGGCGTCGTGGCCGCTGGTAGCACAGGGTAACGAAATCGAATTTTCCGATGCAATGTCCCAGCGCGCTAATCAGGTCATCCGGGATATCCCATACCACCATGGCATTGGCGCGATAGCCGAGTTCGTGGTGACGCACCACCACCCCTATGCGCTTGATGACGCCCTGCTCCTGAAGCTGTAGCAAGCCGGCAATCACCTCGCCTTCAGAGAGTCCAATGCGCCCGCCTATCTCGGCAAAGGGCCGGGACACCAGAGGCAAGCCCTGCTGAATCGCCCCGATCAACGCAGTTTCAGACGGCTGCGGCACGGCAGGAACAACGGCATAGCGCAGCACATCCTTGGGCGCACGCCGGCTTTCCGTGCGTCGCCCCTCATGGGGTTGCATCAAGTCGAAACCCAGGTCGATATGGTAGTCCTCAAGCATCGGCAAATGCAGTACCGGGCAACCGGTACGGAGCCCGATCTCGGCCAGCACCTCGCGCACCCGCGCCTCATCGGCGGCGGCGACGACAAACCACAGGTTGTAATGATGCTCGCGCTCGTAATTGTGATTCACTTCGGCGTAGCTGCTGATCAACCGGGCAGCTTCTTCGAGCTCGCCAGCGGGAACGGCAATCGCGGCAAGGGAACTGGAACCGATGCTGTGCGGCCTGAATACTGCCCCGACCCGGCTTACCGCTCCGCGCGACTGAAGTTGCGCAAGCGTTTCCAGCACCTGGGCTTCGCTCACGCCCAGGCGTCCGGCAATGACGCCAAAGGGCGCCGGCACCAGCGGGAAATCGCGCTGGTAATCATTGAGAAGATGCAGTTCAAGTTCCGTCATGGTTGGCCTCAGGTTGCAACCAGTGTGCCCCACCCGCGACGTGCGAGCCTTGCTTTAGATCAAGTTTACCCACTCTAAATTACAGTTACAGACCGATCCGATGGGCTCGCGGCGTAAAGAAAATACCGCTGGGCTTGTCGGCAGCCAATTCACCGACTTTCATGAAGGTTTCGCTGTCATAAATATCCACCCTATCCTCGTCGCGCACCGAAACCCAGACCTGCTCCCCGCGTGGAGTGAATTCCATGTGCAGCACCGCCTTGCCCGGTTTCAGGGTTTTTACGACGGTGCGACTTGGCACATCGATCACCTGCACCGTGTCATTGTTCGGGAAGGCAAAGTTTACCCATACCTGACGGTTGTCTGGCCGCGCCACGACGAATACCGGCTGACCATGAACGGCGATTCTGCCAACCTCTTTCCAGCCATTCTGATCGACAACCAGAACCTCATGCCGTCCCACTGCGGGAACCAGCAGTTCAGTTCCGGTCGCCGCCCAGCCTTCCAGGTGCGGCATCTTGTACACCGGCAGCTTCTGCTCGCCCTTGCCGTAGCCATTCAGCACTCGCGTCACCCCTGCCTTCAGATCCCATAAATCCAGCAGCGCCAACCCGTCCTCGCCGAACAACCCGGCCAGATAATTGCGCCCGTCGGCGGTGATCATGGCATCGTAGGGTTCCTTGCCGACATTCTTGAATTTGGTCAGCGCGGGTTTGGCCGGTACGCGCAGATCGGCCAGCCAGATTTCACCCGCTTCAAACAGACTGAACACGAAGCGGTTGCCCGGCGCATCCACCAGACCGATCACTTTGGAAGGCTTGCCGTTATCATCCAGCGCGGGAATATCCGCCACCAGTTCGAGCGTAGCGGCATCGAACACCTTCACGCCACCGGGGGTGTAGTTGGCCACCGCGACCAGTTTGCCATCCTGCGAAATCGCGCCGCCGATACTGTTGCCTGACTGCATCACACGCTTGACGATGCGCATTTCAAGCAAATCGATCTTGGTCAGGCCGCCATCGCGGCCGAACACGTAAGCGTACCGCTCATCGCGCGAGTAATTGACGGAAGCATGAGACAAGTCACCCAAGCCGTCGATTTGTCCTAGCCGAGTGCGGCCAGTAGTTTCCACCACCTGAAGGCTACCGGCAGCGCGCTCGATCACCACACCCAAGTCACCGGTGCCGCGCGGCGAGATAGTGGCACAGCCCTGGAATAGCGACACGAACATGAGAAGAAGCGCTGGAATCAGCTTATATTGCATTTCAAGGCAATCCTTTTTGTAGACTATCGATTATCCAACCGGCTTCGGCCTCAGTCATGAAAAGTGCCCACGGCGGCATCGGCGTGCCCCCGCGCCCATACAGGATGGTTTGCTTCAACGCCTCGGGTGATTTACCCCTGAGCGCATCGGGGGTAAGTGGCAGACCCAACCCGCCGGTCAACGTCAGTCCATGACAAGAGCCACAGTCCTGGCGTATCAGATTGAGCAATTCGGCGCGACGTGCGGGAACGGGTTCGTAGGCGCCATCGCTATTTGCCGGATCGGCCCAGATGAATTCTGGACGGATAAAGAGAAAAAGCGTCAGCAACGCTATCCGGCAAACATGTCTGACCCTATGTTCATTCCGCAACTTCCACCACCCCTGTCATTTCCGGATGCGGGCCACACCGGTAAGGATAAACACCCGGTTTGTCGAATGTGCGCTGCCAGGACTCGCCGGGGAAAAAACGCTCCGACTCAGGATAGCCTTCCTTTTCGAAAAAAACGGAATGGTTGTTGCGTCTTTCATTGTTGATCCACTTGACCGTGACGCCAGGCTTGATTTTGACCACCTGCGGTTCGTACAGCATTTTGTCGATGCTGACCTCCACCACTTCTCCGGCATTTGCCAGAGAAGCCAATGCCAAGGCAACAAATAGAGATTTAGATATAGTTAACGCTATGGTCTTCATTGCCATCATTCACTCCTCACCCTTTAGACAGAAATGACCGCACAAATCTGCGCGGAGTTCCCCTATATTTACCATGAAGGTGAATGGGAGCAGGAGTCTTAAGTTCCTGCCCACACAAACTTATTGTTTTACTGCATTAACCCCTGCTTTCGGGTTGCCCAGCGCCAGCGTATAACCGAAGGACACATAGTGATAACGGCCAACGGTATGGTCGTCATGAATGGCGAAGCCGAAATTGTATTCTTTGCCTGGTTGCAGCGCCACATCGCCCTCACCGCCGCTGAGCTTGCGCGTAAAATTCACTGTCCAGGTATCGCCATTCAACTCCCCCCTGGCTTCCTGCAGCGCCTTGCCACCTTCCATCACGCGCTTGTCTGCGATATGTCCATCAACCATCTTCTGCCCACTGCCGCTCCTGAACTGGAAGAGATCGAAAAACTTGCCCGCAGCCAAATTGCCGTCTTTAACATATTTGGTTTTCTTGTCATCCTTGACTCCGGGCATGGTGCGCACGTCGTTATGACAAGTCGCCCAGCACCCTCCCGTGGAATCAAGCTCGACCTTGCCAATTTCTTCAAGCATGACCGCCAGTTTGAGAGGGTTATCAGGATCCATCTTGTTGCCACTCAGAAAGCCGGTGTTCTTCCAGGTGAAGCGTAGATACAGGTTATCCGCATCATGGGAGGCCTGCACGCTCACGGGAATGCTGCCCGGCTTGCCCTTGACAGGTTCAGGCTCAAGTGCCGCATTCTTGGATTTTGCCCCGGATAGAATTTTGGCTCCAATTTCGGCCGACTCGTTCATCCCGCTTTTCTCATCAATATGGCAGCCCGTGCAAGGCTCTCCCTTTTTGACAGCCTTTGCGCCACCATGTTCGGTGCCCGTCAGTATCCATTCCATACCCGAGCTTCCCGGGTAAAACACAACAATGTTCTTGGCTGGCGCCTGGCCCACATCGGCAGCCAATACTGGTCCAATGGCACCCACCATGGACAGACTTAATGCAGAAACAGCAATCAGAGGCTTAATCATCGCATTCCCTTTATCACAATTGATTTCACAACCATTAAATAAAATCACTCTAATTCCGCCTCTCAGGAATGCATCGGGGAGCATACGCTCCCCGGGCATCATCCATCAGGCAAGTTGTCCGGGCATCTTCCCTTCAAACATTTCCACCATCCTGGTGCTTTTGAATCAGGCCCTGCTCAGAATTATTCCGGCGCACCTTCGGGCAACTTATGCGCAATGCCCTTATGGCAATCTATGCAAGTCTTGTCAGAGCCGGACTCTGCGGCCTGAGTATGTTTCTTCTTGGCCATCTTGTCCTGCACCTCCATATTCATCCCCTCGTAGCTATGGCAGTTGCGACATTCGCGCGAATCCGAGTTCTTCATTCTGGCCCATTCATGCTGCGCCAATTCCAGCCGTTTGGCCTCGAATTTTTCCTTGGTATCGATGCTGCCCGTCAGTTTTCCCCAGACTTCCCCGCTCGCCTGAATCTTGCGCTGCATCTTGTGTATCCAGTCCTTGGGCACGTGGCAATCGGAACAGACTGCGCGCACACCAGTGCGATTCGAGGCATGGATGGTTGTTTTGTATTCCTGATAAACGGTGTTCTTCATCTCGTGGCAGGAAAGACAAAACTCGAGCGTGTTAGTTGCCTCCATCGCGGTATTGAAACCACCCCAGAATATAATGCCGGCGACAAACCCCCCGCCCAGCAACGTCAACAACGAATAGCGGGCGCTAGGGCTACGCAGCGCCGCCCACCAGCCTTTATTGAAATTTTGTGCACCCGACATATGTACCCTTTAATTTAATGCCACAACCGCATTCAACCAGCCGAATGCCATATTGCGCGCCATTCCTGGATTATCGACGGCTCATTTTTCGGAAAGAACCTGGGAATCTTGCCCCCAGGTTTCCCCGATCAAAACAGAGTCATGCGTATTACTTGAAGCTGCCGTAATAATGGATAACGGCTTCAATACCAGCCTTGTCCAGCTCTTCCAGCTTCGGCTTCATCTTTTTGGCCATAGGTCGCTTGCCTTCAAGAAAGAACTTGGTCTGCTCCTCCAGATAAACCATTTTCTGGCCTGCCAGAATGCCCGAATCGTCGCTGGCCACACTACCGCCTTCGGAATGGCATTTTTCGCAAAGCTTATCGTGAAGCCCTTTACCCTTCTTCGCCAATGCCGGATCAAACTTCTGCGGGGTGCGAACAAACTTCTGCTCGGCAAAAGATTCGGCAATTTGCTTGATGTCGGCGTCGCTCAGATCCTTCACCGCCTGGCACATATCCGATTTGCTGCCCTTCTTGGCACCGGCAGGAATCTTGACCTCCGGGCAGGGACGTTCCTTGGTCTTGTAAAGCTTCAAGGCCCCCGTCATATATTCTGCTGAATAGCCGCCGATATTCGGGATAGCTGCCTCCGTGTTGGAACCCCCTTTACCATGACAACCCGCGCAACTCTCAGTCAACTTGCTCACATCGGCACTTGCGCCTGTCGCAACAGAAAAGCCGAACAGGGCGCCAACTGCCAACAATGTATATCTAGTGTAGTTTTTCATCATAATCTGCCACCGTTCCAATAATTTTTAGCAATACCCATTAGTTGGAGTCATAAACCCGGGGACTGGCCCCGGGTTTAATCTGACAATTAATAGATGTCGTGCTGGGTGTTCAGGATGTTGAACTTGCCGGTCGGAGTGATCAGCTTCGGATCCTTGATCACATGTTTCAGCTTGCGAGTCTTGTCATCCATGATCACGATCGCAGATGGCTCGGTCTTGCCCGCCCAAAGCGAGAACCAGACTTCGTCACCCTTCGCGTTGTACTCGGCATGCACCGCGCGCTTGACCGCCTTGCTCTCCGGAAGGCCGGCCAGCTTGGCAATGTTGATGACCTCAGGCGCCTTGTCCAGGTTCTTGATGTCATACACCGTCACGGACTCAGCCACATCCTTCTCAGGATTCAGCGGCGCATCCGCCCACAGGTTGCTGGACTTCGGATGGGTTTTGACGAACAACGAACCGCCACCATGGTTCTTCAGCTCGGCCACCACTTTCCACGCCTCCTTGGGATGCTTGGCCGGATCGGTGCCGATCAGCGAGATCACGTCAGCGCCCAGATGGGACGTTGCCCACACCGGACCGAACTTGGGATGCACGAAGTTTGCACCACGGCCAGGGTGAGGACGCGCTTTGGTATCCACCAGCGCAGCCAGCTTGCCGGTCTTGGTGTCCACTACCGCCACCTTGTTGGAGGCATTGGCCGCCACCAGGAAGTAGCGCTTGGTCGAATCCCATCCTCCGTCATGCAGGAACTTGGCGGATTCGATGGTGGTTTCCTTCAGGTTCTTGATGTCCGAGTAATCCACCAGCCTGATCATGCCGGTTTCCTTGATGTTGACCACCCATTCAGGCTTGCCTTCGGTCGCCACGATGGAAGCCACACGTGGCTCGGGGTGATACTCACCATCCACCGTCATGCCACGGGTTGACATGATCTTCAGGGGCTTCAGCGTATCGCCCTCGGTAATCACATACTGTGGCGGCCAGTAGGAACCGGCGATCGCATACTTGTCCTCGTAGCCCTTGAACTTGGAAGTTTCCACCGAGCGGGCTTCGATACCGACCTTGATGGTTGCCACGATGGTGGGCTTCTCGAACCACATGTCGATCAGATCGAGTTTACCGTCACGACCGATCACGTAGACATAACGACCGGACTTGGACACGCGGGAAATGTGCACGGCATAGCCGGTCTTGACGATACCCCAGATCTGCTTGGTATCGCCATCGATCAGCGCCACTTCGCCGGTGTCACGCAAGGTCACCGAGAACACGTTCGGCAGGTTGATCTTGTTCATCTGCTTCTTGGGGCGGTCTTCCGGCTTGATGACCAGCTTCCAGCTGTTCATCATTTCCTTCATGCCCCACTCCGGCGGCGTATCCGGCGTCATCTGGACATAAGTGGACATGTTCGTGATTTCCTCTTTGGTGAGGATGTCGTCGAAGTTCACCATGCCGCCTTCCGTGCCGTAGGAGATAATCTTCTCCAGGCGGTTCTGCCCCAGCTTCTTGGAATTGACCGGCTCCAGATTTTTACCTGTGGCACCTTTGCGCAGAATGCCGTGGCACCCCGCGCAACGTTCGAAATAAAGCTTCGCGCTTGCAGCCTTGGCTTCCGGTGACAAGCTTGGCTCATCAGCGGCATATGCCACGTTGAATACCCCGGCCACGGCCAAAGCCAGCGCGGAAACGGTAACCTTTTTCATCACCAAACCCCCTATCTTAAAAGACGAAATAAATATCGCACTTCTGGAAAACACTCGAATTATTCAGCACACGTGCGCTTAACACGATGCCCAAATAATCCCCCACTTGAAATGTGGCGACCTTGACCTATATCAAGACTTTAAGGTTTTACATTGTATTCGCGGCACGGTCACTTTGACTGGCCCGACGCTTTCACTATAGAGCAGGTAAAGCATCGTCCAGAAATTTATCTCCTTTTTGATTTGCGTCAAGGCGATAAAAAATCCTTGCGCGCAAGCTGACCGCGAACAGATGGAATTCAATTTCAGTTAAATCATAACTTAGGCCAACAATGAACATTTCAGGCATCGTGGTTCATGCCAGTCCGGACAAAATCGATATGATTCGCGCCATGCTGGAAAAAATTCCTGGCGTCGAAGTCCATGCCGCCAGCGCCGAAGGCAAGATGGTCGTCACCATAGAAAAATCCGACGATCGGGAGGCCACGGATATTTTCGAAGAAATCAGCCGTATCCCCGGCATACTTTCGACAGCGATGGTCTACCATCATTTCGAGCCGGACACTGAAGCGGCCACATAGCGTTTCAAGCGAATGAAAGACCCCGACGGCAAAACACCCCGCGCCAGGCAGGCTACACGACGCCAGTTCCTGATCGACATGGCAAAAACCGCCTGCACCGTCGGCCTGATGGGCACGGGTTTGGGGCTTTACGCCAAACAGGCCAAGGCACTGCCGCCGCTCGCCCTTCGTCCTCCCGGTGCTTTGCCCGAAGCCGATTTTCAGGGCGCCTGCATCCGTTGCGGCCTGTGCGTGCGAGATTGCCCCTACCATATCCTCGAACTGGCCAAGCCCGAACACAGCGTCGCCACCGGCACGCCCTATTTCGTGGCGCGCAACCTTCCTTGCGAAATGTGCGAGGACATCCCCTGCATCAAGGCCTGCCCAACCGGCGCGCTCGACCACCAGCTCACCGACATCAACAAGTCTAAAATGGGCCTGGCAGTGCTGATCGACCACGAAACCTGCCTCAACTTCCTCGGCCTGCGCTGCGATGTCTGCTACCGGGTCTGCCCGGTGATCGACAAGGCGATCACTCTGGAAATGCTCCCCAACTTGCGCACCGGCAAGCACGCCATGTTCCTGCCGACGGTCCATTCCGACCACTGCACCGGCTGCGGCAAATGCGAGAAGTCCTGCGTGCTGGAAGAAGCCGCGATCAAGGTCTTACCGGCCAAGCTGGCCCAAGGCAAGCTCGGCCAGCATTACCGTCTGGGTTGGGAAGAAAAGACCAAGGCCGGCAAGAGCCTGGTGGCGCCGGATGCAGAGCACCAGTACACCCTGCCGGAAGGCTACAAATATGAGCAGGGTCGCGGCCTGATCCCGGACGGCAGCGGTGAATCCGCAACGCCGGGGACGCAACCCGGCATCCCCAAGGCACTGCAGGGGGATAAACTATGAGCGCAGCCAGGAAGATTGGCGCCGAGGCTCTCGCCGAAAAGGGCTGGCTCGCCAGCCACAAGTGGCTGATCCTGCGGCGCAGCTCGCAGCTCGCCATTCTCGCCGTGTTCCTGGTGGGGCCACTTGCCGGCCTGTGGATCGTCAAGGGCAACCTTGCCTACAGCCTGACGCTCAACACCCTGCCGCTGACCGATCCCTACGTCCTGCTGCAATCACTGCTGGCCGGCCACATACCGGAGAAAATGGCGCTGGTCGGCGTCGCCATCGTGCTGGCTTTTTACTTCCTGGTCGGGGGGCGCGTCTATTGTTCCTGGGTCTGCCCGGTCAATCCGGTCACCGATGCGGCAGCCTGGCTGCGCGGTCGCCTCGGCATCACGGGTGGCGCGCACATCTCGCGCAAGCTGCGCTACTGGGTACTGGCAATGACGCTGGTGCTGGCGGCCATTACCGGCACCATCGCCTGGGAACTGATCAACCCGGTATCGATGCTGCATCGCGGCCTGATTTTCGGCATCGGCATGACCTGGATGATCGTGCTGGCGGTGTTCCTGCTCGACCTGTTCGTCAGCGCCAACGCCTGGTGCGGCCACGTCTGCCCGGTCGGCGCCTTCTACAGCCTGCTCGGCAAATGGAGCCCTCTGAGGGTCAATGCAACCAAGCGCGACGCATGCAACGACTGCATGGACTGCTATGCGGTCTGCCCCGAACCACAGGTGATCAAGCCCGCCCTGAAGGGCGCGAAACAGAATGCCGGGCCCACCATCCTGTCACCCAATTGCACCAATTGCGGGCGCTGCATCGACGTATGCTCGAAAGATGTATTCCGCTTCGGGCGTCGTTCCGCCAACTAATCAACCGTTCGCCACTGCCGCCCAATAGGCCTTGTGGCGAGCGACGCTGACCTCCCGGTCAACCGTCACCTCAATCAGATCAGGCCCATCGTGCGCCAGTGCCGCCGCAAATGCGGCGTCGAAATCCTCGCCGCATTCCACCTTCCGGTATTCAAGGCCGTACATCCGGGCGGCGTGGGAAAAATCCAGTTCGGTCGGGGTCAGCCAGGCGCGCTCGAATTCTTCCAGTCCGGCCTGCGGCAAATAGCTGAAAATTCCGCCGCCGCCGTTGTTCAGCACGACCAAGGTGATGTTCAGCCCGCGCGCAGCCAGCAGCCCGTTCATGTCGTGATAGAACGCCAGATCGCCCAGCAGCGCCGTCACCGGCTTGCCCAGCGCGGCGCACAAGCCCAGCGCGGTAGAGACATTGCCATCGATGCCGCTGGCGCCTCGGTTGCCGACAATACGCAGCGGCGTCTCGCCACCCGCAGCGAAATTATCTAGATCGCGGATCGCCATGGAATTACCACTGAACAGACAACCTCCTGCAAGCTGCTGCGCGAGAGATTCAACCACCTCGGCTTCGATCGGTTTCGCCGTGGTTTGAACCAATTCTGCAGCACGCCGCTCCTCCGCAATAAAATCCTCTAGCCATGCAACGGGCGCCGGAAGCGGTCGCGCTGCGGCCAGGGCTGCGCACACCAGTTCGGCGTCGGCGCGCAGCAAGCGAGTGGTTTGGTGCAGCGGATCGGGCCAGCGTCCGTGGGTTTCCACCAGGAAATGCGCTGCTTCCGTGCAGGCCGCCAGCGTGTTCTGCAACTGTCTGGATACCGGCATGGCGCCGAAGCGCAGCACCCATTCCGGGCGATGGGTTTCGGTAAAGGCGCTGTTCCGCAGAAAGGCGTCGTAGCGGCTGAAAAACCGGAAGCGATCATGTGCGCCAAAGCGCAGATTGGAGAGAGGGTCGAGCAGCACCGGGCAGGCCAGTTGGCTGGCGAGTTGCGCCAGCTCAGCGGGGAAGCCATCCGAATACTCGCCTTCGCCGCACACAACCAACCCGGACCTGCCGGACAGCTCATGTGCCCAGCGGGCGATTTCATCCGCTGGCGGCAGCATGGCCGGGTAGCTTACCGTCTTCGGCTTCGCAACCACGCCATACTCCGGCAAGGCGCCCGCAGGCACCAGCGGCTCGCGCAGCGGCACGTTGATATGCACCGGGCCAGGCAGCGGCCATCGACTTTGATCTACAACGCGTGCGGCCAGCCAGCCCAGATTTTGCAGTGCGGACACCGTCGTTTCTGCCGGCGGCAATTCGTGACTGGCACGCACCTGGCCACCGAACAGCTTGACCTGGTCTATGGCCTGGTTGGCGCCGCAATCGCGCAGTTCCGACGGGCGGTCTGCGGTCAGCAAAACCAGGGGGATCATGCCATGATTGGCTTCGATCACGGCAGGAAACCAGTTGGCCGGCGCCGATCCGGAAGTACAGATGAGTGCGACCGGATGGCGCTCAGCTTTGGACAGGCCGAGCGCAAAAAATCCCGCGCAGCGTTCATCTACCTGGATCCAGGTGCGCAGGCGCGGATGACGCAGGCAAGCCAGCGCCAGCGGTGTCGAGCGCGAACCGGGAGAAATCACCGCATGCCCCACCCCCGCCGCAGCCAGGCCATCCACCAGCGCTATCGCCCAGCGCAAATTTTCAGCGCCGGCGTCGCTCATAACGATCCTCCCAGCACGCGCAGCATGGCACTCAGCTTGGCTTCGGTTTCTTCCAACTCGGAACGGGGATCGGAAGCGGCGACAATGCCCGCTCCGGCATACAGTTCGGCCTCGTTGCCATCCAGCCAGGCGCAGCGCAGCGCCACCGCAAACTCGCCGTCGCCGTCATAGCCTATCCAGCCGGTAGCCCCACTGTACCAGCCGCGCCGGATTTCGCCGTGGCGCGCCAGCCAGTCCAGCGCGCACCGGGCGGGAGCGCCGCCTATCGCCGGGGTCGGATGCAGTCTCTCAACCAGGTTCAACAAACTCACGTCCAAGCCGGCTGTACCCTTGATCACGCTGCGCAAATGACGCAATTCGTGCAGTTCGAACACCTTTGGCCGGGCCGGGATTTGCAGAAATCCACACACGGGTTCAAGAGCGCGAACAATCGCGTTCACCACCAGACGGTGCTCGTGCAGACTCTTTTCGTCGTCCAGCCGCCCGGACTGCCAGTCGGTTCCCGCCAAGGCATCGCTCACCACCTGCCCGGCAAAAAGCGACACCAGCGACTCCGGAGTGGCTCCGAGCAGCACGCCGCTGCCCGGAAAGAAATGGGTGAAATGGATGCAGCCGGGATAGCGCGTCGCCAGCGCTGCCATCAGCGCAGCAGGAACAAACGGCTGGGTCGAACGGACGCGGATGCTGCGCGCCAGCACCACCTTGTCAAGTTTACCGGCACGAATATCCGTCACGGCACGCGCCACCCGCGAAAGCCAGACATCATCGTCGGGCTGACTGGAAACTCGCTGCGGGGAAACGCTCACTGGCAGGGGAGTGTCTCGATCCATGGCCGCCATTACTTCGTCAGCCAGCGCCATCCAGCCAGCCAGCACCGCATCCGGCGAACCACCCCGGTCGCAGGTGAAGGTCATGGCGTAGATTTCGGCGTGCCGCTGCACCAGCAGGGTCGGGATCGTCAGCCGTGCGTTCGGCACATCTCCCGCCGCTTCCTGGCCGAAAGCAAAGCCAGCCAGAGCGACCGGCTGAAATCCGATACCATCCGCATCCACCGCATGCCAAAGACGGCGATATTCAGCGAAGGCCGCATCCAGAGCGCGAAAGCGGCCTTCACCCTGAGCCTCAACACTGGCCGCCACAGCCAAACCAAGCAAGAAATGGCCATCCGCAGGCCGGGCCCAGTAGTTGCAATCGTGCAAGCCTTCAGGCAAACGATCGAAAGCCAAGTCCGGTGTCGCCAGCGTCAGGCTCAGTAACCCACTGCCCCCGCCATGCTGGTGCAGCAAGTTGCCGAGGCGTATTTCCAAGGCTTGCAGAAAGGAAGGAGCGCGGTGTGCCGGTTGTGCCATGATATTTAATTCTACTCCAACTTTTGCCTGACCAAATCCCGCAGCGCCTGCCGGTCCAGCTTGCCAAGCGCATTGCGGGGCAGCGCGGGGAGTCGGATAAAGCGTCGCGGGCGCATTGCGCCGGTCAACTCGTTGCGGCACCATTTCTCCAATTTTTCATCGTTCGCGTCGGCCACCACGGCCAGCACCAGAAGATCGCCCCAGATATCGTCCTCTACCGAAGTCAGCGCGGCATCCGTGACGCCCGGGCAACGCTTCAGCACCTCTTCCACTTGCTGCGGATGAACATTGGTTCCGCCGCTCACCAGCATGTCGTCGTGGCGGCCCAGCACAGTCAGATTGCCCTGCACGTCGATATGGCCCAGATCGCCGCTGGTGAACCAGCCCTGAGTCAGTCCCAGCCCAACTTCCCGTTGCGGGTTGGCATAGCCCGCCATGACCGCAGCCCCACGGATGCGGATGCGACCGATGCCGGAAGTGGCGAATCCGTCCTCGCCCACGACTTCCACTTCGAATCCCGGCAAGGGCGAACCGACTTGGCCGGGTATCCAGCCTTGCGGCAGATCGCACAGGGTCGCCACCTGGGAACCGGCCTCTGACATGCCATAGCTGACACAGATCGGCCAGCCTGCTGCGCGGGCACGCTCCGCCAGTGCGGCGGAGAGCGGCCCGCCGCCGATGAGTGCGGCCCTGAGCACAGGCGGCGGAGAATCGCGGCAAATATCCAGAAGCCGGGCCAGCATCGCCGGCACCAGCGAAATATGGGTGATGCGATATTTTTCGAGGTCATTCCAGACCCGCTGCGGGTCGAAACCCTCATGCAGCACCACCGCCGCGCCAGCCTCGGCGCAACGATAGAGGATCGCCATGCCGCCGATATGATAGAGCGGCAGGCAGGCCAGCCAGGTGTCTCCTACTTGCAACGGCAGACGGCTGCGCGAGGCCAGCACCCCGGCCTGCAGATTCGCACTGCTCAGCATCACAACTTTCGGTTCGCCCTGGGTACCGCTGGTCGCGATGAACAACTCGACTCCATCCGCTACCGGCCCGCCAGCCGCTTGCAGCACCCCCTCGCGCCGCTGTGAAGGAAGAGCGGGATTAAGCGGAAAAACAGCCCGCTCAAGCCGGGACGCGGCATGGGCGGATAGCGCCAACTCGGCCATAGCCTGGGCTTGCAATGCCAGCACGGTTCCCTGCGTGCACTCAAGCTGTTGCGCCAGGACATGCGCGCGATCGAGCAAATTACGGTAGCTCAGGGTTTCGTCAGGCAGGATCAGCGCTACCGCGTCGGGGTGGGCGGCTGTGACTCGATTGATCCAAGAAGCGAGCAGGTTCATGTTGGGGTTCGCTACGCTCACCGCCAACCTACATGACCGGATTATCGTCAGGCGCATTCTGCAAATAAAACTCATGCAACTTGGCTTGCAGCAACGCCTTGTCCGGCAACTGCGTTTGATATTCAGCGATCAGCGCCGGAGAAAGACTGCGGCTCAAAGCGTATTCCACCACCTCGTCATCCTTGCTCGCACACAGCAAAACACCGATGGCAGGCTGTTCGTGCGGCTTTTTCACATCCCGGTCGAGAGCTTCGAGGTAAAAGTCCAGCTTGCCCAGATATTCCGGCTCAAAGCGCCCGACTTTCAATTCAATAGCGACGAGACAATTCAGCCCACGGTGGAAAAACAGCAAATCCAGCGCAAAGTCCCGCCCACCCACTTGCAACGGATATTCGCTACCAACAAAGCAGAAATCCCGCCCCAGCTCGATTAAAAAATCCTTGAGCCGCTGCAACAAACCCTGGTGTAAATCGACTTCGGCGTGACCTTGAGGCAGGTCGAGGAATTCGACCATGTAGCTATCCTTGAAGATGCTCAAGGCATCGGGGTGAATTTGTGACAGCACTGCTGACACTTTTGCCGGACTGAGCACGGTTTTCTCGAACAGACCGTTTTTAAACTGCCGTTCCAGCTCCCGCTTGCTCCATTGCTCACGGATGGCTAAACGCAGATAAAACTCCCGCTCCTCCGGTCTTTTGCTCTGGTTGAGAATGATGAGGTTATGCGTCCACGGCAATTGTCTCACCAGTGGTGCGACAATTTCATTGTCCTGATAAGCCTCGTAAAACTGCCGCATCCGAAACAGGTTACTACGAGTAAAACCACGCAACCCCGGCTGGGTCTGTGCTAAATGTGCTGCCAGTTGCGCCACCACGCCATCACCCCATTCCGCCTTCTCGATCTTGCGACTGATGGTTAACCCCACCTGCCAATACAGCTCAATCAGCGTGGTGTTGACCGCCTGCACCGCCCGTTGCCGCGCGGCGGCAATCAGTTGGATGATTTCAGTGAAATCGTCTTGTGGGATAAGAGGTGTCGTCATGTTGTTTTCCGAAATATCTATCTTCCTCGCTGCCCTGTGTCGATCAGGCTGTTAACCCAGGAAACGAGCAGACCCAAAGTGGCTTATTCGGCCTTCGTCGCGCTATGCAGGCAGGCAATGCCAAAGCTCAGGTTGCGGTAGCACACGTCAGCAAACCCGGCCTGTTCCATGGTGAGCTTAAACGCCTCCTGATCGGGGAAGCGGCGGATGGACTCGACCAGGTAGGCATAGGCTTCCGGCTCGCGCGCGATCCATGCGCCGAGGCGTGGAATCACGGTAAACGAAAACAGGTCGTAGAAGGGTCTGATCGGCGCCCAGGGACGGGAGAATTCCAGGCACAGGAAGCGACCTCCCGGTTTGAGCACGCGCAACGCTTCTGTTAGCGCGTGTTCCAGACTGGTGACGTTGCGGATGCCGAAAGCGATGGTGATGGTGTCCACCGAAGAAGAAGCCAGCGGGATGCCCTCGCCGCTGCCGGCCAACCATGTAACGTGGGGAATACCGCGCTCGCGTCCGACGCCCATCATCGCCAGACTCGGGTCGCACACCAACACCTTCCGGTTACCGTCGGCCATCAGTCTGGCCACATCCCCGGTGCCGCCGGCCAGGTCGACTATGACCTGCCCCGGCATAGGGTGAGCGGCACGTGCCAGGGAGCGCTTCCACAGGCGGTGGATGCCGAAACTCATGGCGTCGTTCATCAGGTCGTAGCGGTGGGCTACGCTGGCGAACACCCTGCGAATACGGCGACGCCGTTCGTCCTGGTCGACGTCCTGGTAACCGAAGGTATGGGAAAGATCAGGCATCATCGGTTAGCCTAAAAAAGAATTCCTTGTAGGAGCGGCCTTGGCCGCGATAGCCGCCAATAATCGCGGCCAAGGCCGCTCCTACAGGGGTGTCACACAATCGGAAAACGCGTGGGGCAATTTGGATTCAAGGCAGATCGCCACGACGGAACAGGATGAAGCCGCCGGTAGCCGCCAACGTGCCCAGCACCACCGGGTAGATCAGCGCATAAATCTTGAACAGCGGGCCGCCGAAATAATCAAAAATGACGTAGGCCGCCGGGCCGATCACCACCAGTTGGGGGTCGAACAGCATCAGCGCGGCGGTGCGGAACACCTGTAGCGGATTGGCCAGGGCTGCGGCGACGACGACTTCGGGCGAGACATGACCCTGGATCATGATGCCGAGGAGGATCAAATCCAGGAACAGCAACATGGTCAGCCAGACCAGGAAGGCCGCACCCTGGGCGACATCGATCGAGCGCGCCAGCGTGGAAATCAGCATGCCGATGCCGAGAAAGCACCAGGAAATGGCGGCCAGCAAGCCGGTGTAATACAGGAACATCTCCCACGGCACTTCGACTTCCTTGATCATGGCCCAGCCTGCTGCTGCCGCCATCGCCACGAAAACCGGCAGGAACACCACCAGATAGCGCCCGACGATCTTGCCCCAGAACCAGGCGGAAAGCGAAACCGGCAGAGACAGCAGGTATTCGAACACGCCCGCTTCGCGGTCGCCAGCCACCGAACGCACGGTAGTGATCAGCACGAAGATCGGCAGGATCGCCATGGAAAGCTGGATGTAGGTGACCAGCAATCGGGAAAGCCCGATGAAGCCGAGCACGCGCGATTCGGTCAGGCCAAAGGCGAACAGCAGCGCGACGATGCCGCCGAACACCAGGGAGTAGATCATGAACCAGCGCGCGCGCAGGGATTCTACGATATCGAGTTTAGCGGTGAGCCAGAGATGTTTCATGTTTATCCTTGTTAGCGGTCAGCGCTCAGCTGTCAGCTCACTTATCTTTGGCCAGCAACTGCTTCCTGACCTCCTCAAAACCGATGCTGCCCGGTGGCGCCTCGCTGGTAGCGCCGAAACCATAGGCCATCGGCGTGGTCTTGCCTGTAACGTAACGGGCGGTGCGGGCATCCAGCCACTTGCCGCTGCGGAAATCGGTTACCCAGATTTCGGTGGCCGGATCGTTGGCCCAGGGCTGATCCTTGAGCCAGTGGACGGCGCAACCAATGTCGTCGAACTTGAAGGTCTGCTTTTTTGGCCCGCCGCGCACCTGGACGGCGTAATGCCGGTCACTGATTGCCATGCTGCAGCGTTTGCAGGTGTCGCGGTCCCACTTGAGTTCGACCGGACCGGTTTCCGGCTCGCCTGAACAGGCAACCAGAAACAGGGCCACCGCGCCCAGCAGAAATATTCTTGCCAGCAGGCGCATCATTGTCCTGCGCTCCGCTCGATCTCATCCAGGGAAATTTTGGTCAGCAGGCCGACATAGCGCGACAGCATGCCGAGGAAACGCAGGCGGTCCGGTCCGGCAATCACGCCGTCCCACTCGATGCCGTTGCCTGCATCGCGGAAATTCCAGCCCATCAACGCCTTGGCGATGGCCGCCTCGGGACGGCGCAAGGTCAGGTGGCAGACCAGTTTGCCGGAAAGGGAGGAATCTTCCGCCACGCGGTCGTCCAGCACCACCTTGCCGCGATCCATTTCCAGCACGCGGTTGACCAGGGGAGCCACTTCATCCAGACGGTGGCTGGAAATCAGCATGGTGGTATTTTCCAGCCGCTCCGCCAGCAATTCAAAGAAAATGTGTCGGGCGTCGGGATCGAGGTTAGCGGCGGGCTCGTCCATGACCAGGATATTGGTGTCGCGTCCCATGGCGATGGAAATCAACAGTTTTTGCTTCATGCCGCCGGACAGTTTAACGAAGGGCAAACGGGCTATCTTGCCGAGATCGAGGCCTAGGCGTTGGGCAACGTCTTCCATGCGCTTGCGCTCGCTGTTGCACAGTGCAGCGGCAAAGCCGACCAGTTGGCCGACGGGCATTTTCAGCGGTGGTGGGAGCTGGGGCACGAAGCCGATCTTTTGCAACACCTTGGTGCGTTCGCGACGTGGCACCAGGCCATTCACCGTAACGTCCCCATCGTAAACATACTCGCCTAGCAGACAGCGGATAAGAGTGGTTTTCCCGGCGCCATTGGAGCCGACCAGGGCAATCCGCTCTCCGAGTTCGATCTTCAGATCGATATTGTCGAGAACCTGGCTACGCTTGAAAGTTTTGGAAACGTGATTGAAATTGATCATTTTTAGTATTTGTAAAGTGGGGAGTCAGGAGGAGAGTCTAAAACGGCACCAGCCCGGTTTTACTCCTCACCCCTTACCCCTTACTCCTCACTGCATTACATTATCTTTCTCAGGCCCTTGATCTCGAACGACAAGGCACCGCTTGGGCAAACATCAATACACATGCCGCAACGGGTGCAGTCCGCACCGATATCCAGTTGGGCGGCTGGCGCACGACCCTTGATGACGCAGTCCAGCACGTGAGGCACCTCGCAGACCTTTTTGCATTCGCCTTCATGATGGCAGTTGGCCAACTTGTAAGTTACATGCAGCGGCGAAAACACGCCAACCATGCCGTAAGTCAGACCGATCGGGCAGATATAACGGCACCACGCACGCCGCGAGTAGAATACCTCAAACAGCAGCAACAGCACCACCCACCCCAGCGCGAGCCCCGGGCCATAGATCAGCGCACGGCTGACGATGCCGACGGGCGAGATGGTTTCGAACACGGTATAACCCGTAATAATCGCCATCAGGGCAAATAATGCCCAGAACACGGTACGCACGCCGCGATGGAAAGTGTGGTCGGAAATCTTCTTTTTTTCCACCAGATACACGTGCAACCGCTCTGCATTCTCCGCCAGAAAATGATAGGGGCAAGCCCAGGAGCAGAAAGTGCGCCCGCCCGCCAGCAGCCACAGGACGAATACCGTGCCAGTGCCGATGAACAGGTTGACGATGATGTGCTTGTGCGCCAGCATGACTTGCAATGCGGAATTCAGGTCAATCAGGTGAAAACCCAGCATGCGCGAGGCGGTCATCGCACCTTCCAGGATCTGAATGTCGAGCCAGAAGGATACCGTGAACAGCAGGTTGATCGAGAGCAGCGTGATCCAGCGCCGCTTGCGCCATTTGCCTTTTTTGTGGCTCTGGTGGGCCTCTTGTTTAAGTGCCTCGAAATCCTGTTTCTCTTCACGCTTGTAGAAGTGGATAGCTTTTGCTTCTAAAGTAAATTCGGCTGCCGGCGCCTTGCGCGGCTCTCCGCCCAGCATCACCCGTACCGATTCCCAGTATTTGTTCGCCATCACGCACCCCATCCTTTGCGCGCATCCACCACGATTGCCGCAGATTCCACAGGACAAATCATCTCGCACACGCCACAGCCCAGACACGGCTCATGCACCGTCGGCGTCATGCGCTTGATGCCGTTTTTATCCGCCACCTCTTGCAGCGAAATCGCGCCCTTGATCGGGCAGGTACGCACGCACAGGTCGCACAATGCCAGATCGAAAGGATGATCGCGAAGCGGAATCGGCTTCCAGCGATCCACCTCGATAAAGCGCATGGTGCCTTTAAAATCGGCGCCGCGCGCCTGTCCCTTGAAGCCCTTGCCCTGAACGGCGAGACAGGCATCCGGGCGCGCCAGGCGCGCCACTCCGGTACGCTCCTTGAGGTTCAGGGTTGGCTCCGGATCCTTTTCCTTGGCCAGCAGGATGGGCGGATTCGCCACCCGCATCTCGCTGCGCGTCGGCATGAAAACAGGTTTCTTGTAAACCAGCGCGCCGGTGGGGCAAGCCAGAATGCACTGCACGGCATCGCAGGAGAAATCGCAGGCCTGGCTGCGCGAATCGATATAAGGCACGCCAATGCCAAAGCCCTGATCGATGTCGTCAAGCTTGATCGCCTGCACCGGGCACACCTGGACGCACTGGCCGCACTTGATGCAGGAAGAAAGAAAATCCGGCTCCTCCAGCGCGCCCGGTGGCCGCATGCGCACGCGCCACGCACTGGCCACCGGGATGTAGCCCAGCGTGGAAATGCCCAGAACCGCCGCGCCCAGAATGATCGAGCGCAGGAATTTACGGCGTTCTTCAAGCTTGCGCTTATTCACCACCCCGGTGTTCGGGGTTACCGGTTTTTTTTCGGCTGTCACTTTCGTGTCTTTCCTGGTTTGTAAAACATTGGAGCCTCGTCACGCAGGAGTAGTTCCGGGCTGGAAAAAGGGGCCAGCCGTTCGAGAAAATCTATCGCTTCCATCAGCGGCGCGCTCTTGAAAAATCGCGCATAAGGCACTTCCATCCAGATCCGGTCGGCGTAGGCATATAGCTCGTAAGGGCTGTCACCGATGCGGTCATTGTTGCGGTCGAAACCCTGGTAATCATCCCAGAAGTTGCCGCGCCAGACGTTGTCCTTGGCCGACCCTGCGCCCCCTACCGCGACATTGGTGAGATTGCCTTCGAAAACGTTGCCGGTGATCTCATAGCCCTTGAGATCACTGTTGAGATTGATGGCGATACCATTGAAGGCAAGCCGGTTATTCTTGAGAATGATTTTACTGTCTGGCTGGAACGGCGACAGGTCGGCAGAAAGCCCCAGCGCACAATAGATGATCTCGTTGTTTTCAAGCAGTGCGCCGCTCGCCTCCTTGAAGCCGATGCCCATGCCGGTAGCCCCGGTGGAATGCGTGATCACGTTGTTGCGCAGTATCGTGTTTTCGGTGTACATCAGGTACACGCCTACCGAATTGTCGTAGAAGCGGTTGCGTTCGACCGTATTGTCATTGGCGAACATGAAGTGAATCGAATAGCGGCTGCGGGCGCCGTAATTGTTAACAAAACGGTTGTGATTGGAGTACCACACCACCATGTCTCGCGAATCGACTACGGTATTGGCCTCAACCAAGTTGTTCATGCTGTACCACAGGCGGATGCCATCGCCGCGCACGCCCAGTTCTGCTTGCTTGGAACGCACGTGATTGCGGCGCACAATATTATTGTTGGATTGCTTCAGATCGATACCGAACAGACAGTTATCGATCTTGTTGTCTTCGATCAGGTTGTTGTGGCCGCGTACGTTCAGACAGGCATCGTCGGTGTCGTGGTTCGATCCCGAACCGGTCAGATGCAATCCACGCAGGCTGGCGCCATTCGTTTGCGCCACAAAGACCGTTCCTTTGTCACCTCCATCGATGGTTACTTTCCCGCCCCCATCGATCATCAGTTGCTTGGTCAGATAAACCGGTCCGGCGTAGGTGCCAGGAGCCGGCTTGAGTGTCGAACCGGGTGCTGCGGCATCCACCAGGGACTGAAAAGAGCGCAGTTTATGGATGCGCGCGTTGCGCTCGTGCAGCGGAATGATCCGCTCGGGACCATCCACATTTACCTTGGGCGCATTGCCCATATCGGCGCTGCTGCCTGGTTCCGCAGCCTGACTGGAGAAAGCCAGCAGCGATAAGCACACGAAGCACAGCCTTTTCATTCTGTTAATGTCATGAGGGATTGGTTACGCGGGCAGTCCAAGCATGGAACAAGTCCAGAATCATACTGTAAATTCCCTTCCTCACGTCAGAGGAAGGGAAAATTCCTTCTACTCCTGTTCCTCGCGCATCATTTTGCGGCGAATCAGAATTGCCGGAAGCAGCGCGGCAGACGCTGCCAGCAAAATGGCATAGCCATAGTAGGGGTAGGAGTAAGTGCTGAACTGCGCCACCTTGCCCTCGCCAAACACGGTCGGCATGAACGGCTTGACCGTGAAAGCCCCCCAGGGATGCATGTTATGCCCGAAAAACCACAACCAGCCCGCGTAATCCAGCACGAAGAAAACCGGGAGCATGGCCGGCACCAGAGCCAGCAGCAGCGAGAACTGGCGAATTTTCCAGACCCCCAGCATGATGATCAGCATCGCTACCACCAACCCTCCCATGGCCGCCTTGGTCGCCAACTTCAGGTTGGCCACCCAGCGAGCCAATACGTCGGGCTGATTGAAGAAAGTGCTCGCCTCATGGTAGTAATGAGCTGCAAAAGCATCCAAATTGCCCAGAACAATCTGATCTGTCACCATCCACGCGGTAACCGCCGTGAAACCTGCGCCCAGTATCATCAATTGCTGCTTGCGCTGAGTCGCCATGAACCCCAGCAACAGCGCGGCAAAAAAGCCGAAGAAAAATTTCGACAGCGGAACTTCCACCGGGGCACCGGTATCAATCGGGTACATCCCCACGTAATGATTGATGGTGTTCATTTCGTGAACGCAGTCCAGGCCTTTGGCCTCCTTGTTCACATCTTCATGCTTATCCAGAACGGGATTGTAGCGCTCCTCGCTTTCCCCCAGGTCGGTCTGCACGGTCTCGCTGCCCATGCGGCTGCCCTTGGCTACCGCCGTGCAACCATTGAACACCCCGTTGAAATGAAAGTGGATGCGGATGCCATCCGGAAACGCATCCTTGGGATAGTTCGGCGCAGTCAGCGACACCCACCAGATCGGGGTAAAATAGGACACTACCAATAATATCAAAGCGGCCAGTGTCAGCCCTTTGACAATCAAATTCGGATTTTTTGCGACATTCATCGTGTTAACTCACCATATTGAATTTGGGCATATACCCAACCAGACGTGAAGCCACTCCCATCAGAAACATCGAAAACCATCTCCTGACATACCCGGAAATGCATTCTAATATACTGATAAACTTATACTATCAAGCTATAGAAAGCAGGTTCCCCTGCTTTCTATAGCTTTTTTATTGAATCACTGACAACTACCAAGCCATTACTTCTTCTTGCCAGCGCCTTTCTTATCCGCGCACACTGTGCCGGGCATGGTCAGGGTAGACATGTAGGTCACAACTGCATCCAGATCGCGGTCGCTGTATTTCTTCACAATTTTCACCATGTCCGGATTGGCATTGCGGCGCTTACCATCACGAATTTCGGTGACTTGGCGCAGCATGTACTTGTAGTGCTGGCCGGCCAGGACCGGATAAAATTTCTTGGCATCGCCCTCGCCATTAACGCCGTGGCAAGAGGTGCATTCTTTCTTGTACAATTCTTCGCCTTGTTTCAGGATGGCTGGATCTTTCGAACCCATGCCATGTTCGCGCGGGATGCACAGGGTCTGAATATAAGCGGACACGTCAGCGAGTTCCTGAGCATCACTCAAGGTCACGGCAAACGGGTACATGGTTGGGTTATCACGCAAGCCCTCGCGAATGTCAGCGATCTGCTTGATGATCACGGTGGCATGCTGGCCGGCCAACTGCGGGAAAGTGCCGTCGGGACGACCGGCGCCGCTAGGCAGGTGACAGGCGCCGCAGACTTCATAGGCCTCCTTGCCAGCTTTTGCGTTACCCTTGAGCTTCAGGGCCTCGATTTTTTCGCCTTCCTGAGCATTCCAGACATAGCCTTTTTCTTCAATGCCACCCTTATGCGCTGCCGGAGGGCCGGCAAATACTGTCGTGGAACCTAACGCCAGGGACAGCGCTATTACTAAAGATTTCTTCATCTCATTCCTTTCAATTTCTACAAAATTATTCAGCCTGAGAAGGATTGTTCAATTTACTGATGAATGTAATTGAACCTCTTCTGATATGCATTGATTTATATCAATCCGGACACACTTCGCACCAGCAAAGCCCAGAATCAGGGTTTCATCTTGGAAACGTGCGCGGCGATATCCTTGATCTCTGCATCACTCACGATAACCATAACGCCTTTCATGGCTGCGCTGTTGCCATTCGAACGAGCGCCGCTTTTGATGTCAGCCATCTGTTTTTCAATGTACTTGACGTTCTGCCCGGCGATCTTCGGATAATCGGGCATCAACGGCTTCTTGCCATCCGCGCCATGGCAGGCAGAACAGGTTTTCTCCGCATACAGCTTTGCGCCATCGCCTGCAAAGGCCGCACCACAGATCAAAGTGGTCAGCAATGAGGCAGCTACAACTGGTAAAAGTTTCATATCTTAAGCTCCTAATCGAAATAACAAACCGTTTTACAACGACAAAATTCTAACTGTTATATTGACGCAGATCAACAATTATTAAAGATATAAATATCTTTTTATCTCTTATTTATACTTTACGGTCAAAAAAGGCGGGGAGCATTTTCATGCCCCCCGCCTCGGATGCTACAGCTCAATCAAGCCAGCTTACTTGCCCACCTTGGTGGCGCCTTTTTGCTCCAGGTAGGTCTTGGCACGCAGACCAATGTCGGCTGCTTTCACCTGGTACTGCCAGACCTGCTCAGCCCACAGGGTGGCTTGCTGCCAATCCTGTTTCTTGGCCGCTTCTTCGTGCTTGGCCTTGGATTCCTTCATGCGGCCCAACTGGTCGGTCGCATCTTCTACCAATGCCACTACATCAGGGAAGTCCTTGTAGTTAACACTGGTGATGTAACCTACCACGCTGTCGATTACCGCCTGTGTATCGGCGATTTTCTTCACCTGCTTGTCGTAGTCAGCCTTGGTGTACTCAGCCTTGGCTGCGGCCACCTTGACTTCCTTATAGCCCTTCGGCTTGACCAGCAAGTAGCCCTGCATTTCCAGGTGCAACGCGGAACAGAACTCGGTGCAGTAGTATGGATATACGCCTTCCTTATCCGCCTTGAACTTCACCTGAATCGTCTTGCCCGGTTCGATGGAGCCATGCACGTTATAGGTGCTGACCGTGAAGCCGTGAGTCTCGTCCTGGGCACGCTCGAGGTTGGTCAGGTTGATCGTCACTTCATCACCCACTTCAACTTCGATGGTCTCGGGCGTGATGTGGGAACGGATCAGAGTACCGAACACTTCGACCTTGTTGCCCTTCTTCACGGTTTTTTCTTCGCCGGCCCTCACTGCGCCCGGATGCGGCTTGTCGGTTCGGCTGTCGGTACCCATTTTGTAACGCACACCCGGCTTCAGGGTTTTGGCATCGATTGACACCATGTAGTGCGGTTCACCCAGGGGCAACGGCATGTCATACAGCAACTGCATCTTGTCGTTGGCGATATCGATCAGCTGGTGGTTCTGCGGATGCAGCGGGCCGACCGGGTTGAAGCGGTCGATCGCCAGCTTGTTCAACGCCACCAGGTAACGACCCTTCGGATCCATTGAGTCACCTTCCATGGTGTTCAAGTGACCGATGTTGTAGTGAATGGAGATCTTGTCCAGCACCTTGCCTTCACAGTAGTCCCACTTGGCAACCTGGGAATCCACATACAGCGAGGTGTAAGCCACGCACTTCTTCGAGTCGTACTGGGTATGCAACGGGCCCAGACCCAGCTGAACCTGCTTGTGCAGCGCGTCCTGCATGGCGATCACGGGAATGCCGTAGGGGTCTTTACCCTCGAACTTGCCAGCCTTGATCGCTGCCTGGATTTTCTCGAAGCTGTACACCGAAACGTGCGTATCCAGCTTGCCGGCCACCGTAATGAGCTTGCCATCAGGCGTTACGTCAACACCGTGTGGGCTCTTCGGCTCCGGGATCAGGAACAGGACGCCTTCCTTGATCGAGGTTTCCATCATGAGCACGTCATGACCATTGATCTTTTTGGCCTTGCCGGCAGCCACCAGTTCGGCGGCCTTCTTCCAGTTGATCACGTGCATGTAGTCGGTGTCTTTAGCAGAGCAGCCGGCTTCATACGGAGGACGCCCCTTCTCGATACCGCCAACATAGCGCTCAGTACAGAAGGAGTTGGTGAAGGACCAGCCATCGGACGGACCTTTACCCGCATCGGACAAGTCCTGGCTGTAAGGAGGCAATTCGAGCGAGAAGGATTTCTTCACGTCGATGCGGCCTTCCTTGCGGTCGAACTTCCAGTAGGTGACGCCGCCACGGTATTCCTCGTTGAAACGCTCAAGAGGAACAAATTTCTTATTTGCCAGCGGAGTTGCGTACTGGGCTGCCTCGATCACGTAGTCGGTGTTCGGGGTCACGAAAGCGCCGCCGTGTTCCGATTTGTAAATCGGGTTGACCACGATCTGCTTGGTTTCGAAGTCGCGCAGGTCGATCACCGCCAGACGGGGATTGGCCTTGTCGTTGATGAACAGGAACTGGCCGTCGTACTTGCCATTGGTTTCGGAAATTGCCGGGTGGTGCGTGTCACCCCAGGTGATCTGCTTGCCGTCGATGTTGCCGCCGGCCAGCACTTTCTTCGAGCTCTCGTCGAAGCCATAACCCTGCCATGGCTCGGGGGTGAACACGCCAATGTATTTCAGGATGCGCATGGACGGAATGCCGTACACGATCACCTGGCCAGACTGTCCGCCCGAACTGAAGGCAATAAAATCATCGCGCTTACCGGTCGGCACATAGGTTTTGGACGCGGCCAACAAATCCTGTTGCGACAAGCCGCGACGCTTCATTACGTCCTGCAGCGATTCCGCCGACCAGGCACTGGACACTGCGGCAAAACCCATCCCCGCCGCTAATGCCAGCGTGGCTGTTTGCTTAGTGAAGAGCTTCATAAACGCCTCCTGTTATTTAAAAAAACCACACCATTTAAAGAAAAACCCGCACCTGCCCCATGCGATCCAAAACATTAGGTGTGCGATTTGACACACGCAATTCTATATATAGCACAGCTTTAATCTTTGACCTAGATCAAGTTACAAAGCTTATTTCTGTGCCTCTCCCGGCAAATCATGCCGAAAATCCGCTTCAAATTCGACAAATCAGGACAACCTTATCTCCAATGTGTGCAATATAACACCATCCTCAATAATTGATCCAGATCAACCGAAGATATTTTTCTCATGCTACCGGACAACAACCCAGGCCCGGACTATCCCCCGGTCGCGAAATTCCCCCAGCCACAAGCGGTGCCGTCCCTACATCGCGCAACAGCCAGGCCGAAGTCGCCAAGCCATGCGCCAGATCGTTTTCCACGGCGGCAGCCAGGTGAAGTGCCGCAGTTACCCCGACAGCGCTGTCAACCGTGGCCGTCACCACACATTCCACATCCGCCTTACGCGCCCGGCGCGCCAACTCCAGTGCAGCCACCAGCCCGCCCAGCACCATCGGCTTCAACACCACACGCCGCACCGGCGATGGATTAATTACTGCATCCGCGCCCATGATCCGCAGTGATTCATCCGCTGCCAGGGGGAAAGGAACTTTGGCCTGCAGACGAAACCACCCTTCCATGTCCGGACTGGCCAAAGGGTCCTCGACCGACTCCACCGGCAAGCCGGCCAATGCGCCGAGAAAATCTTCCGCGTCCCTCTCATTCCACGCACAATTCGCATCCAGCCGCAAGAAAACATCAGCCGGCAGGTGACTGGCCAACTCATGCAACATGAGAATTTCTGTAAGCCCTGCCGCCAACCCCACCTTCAGCTTGAGCACCGAATAACCTTCCGCCACTGCGGCCAGCGCACGCCCAACAGTCCGGCCATCCAGGCCACCGAGTACAGCATTCACCCTGACCACGGCGGATGAACGCGGGTTAAGCCAGCGCGCCAGAGGAAGTCCGGCTTGCTGCGCCAGCAGGTCGAGCAAAGCCGTTTCCAGACCGCAACAGGCCGCAGGCGCTTCGACTGCACTGGCGGCCATCCTGCCGAGCGCCGCTTCTGGTGACAGACCGGGCAGAGCCGCAGCCCAGTCCGACAGGCAAGCGACAGCGCTTTCCATGCTCTCCGTGCCGGCTTGCGGAAGCGGGGCGCAATCGCCGTAACCGATCCGTCCCGCATCCGTCACCAGCCTGACCAAACAGCCTTCGCGCACGTCGAATCCGCCGTGCGAACTGACCCATGGCTGGCGCAGCGGCAAGCGATAGGGTGCGAAAGTACAGTGGGTAAGGCGCACTACAGAAGAGGATCGAGTATCTTTTGCAGGATTGCTGGCGTCATGATTCCGCGCTTGGCGGCAACGATGTTGCCCTGGCGATCAAGCACTATGGTAAAAGGCAGGCCCGCGATCTTGTTGCCCAGTTCGCGCAACAGGGCAATTCCCTTCTCCTTGCCGGCCATTGCTATGGGATAGTTGATGCCATAAGCCTTGCCAAAATCACGCACCGAATCGGCATTGTCCTCAACCGCTGCGCCCATGAACTCGATACCGCGCGGGCCATATTTATCCTGGGCTTCGATCAAATGCGGAATTTCCATACGGCAAGGCCCGCACCAGGTCGCCCAGAAGTTCAACACAACCAGTTTCCCCTTCAACTCCGCCAGCGGCACCGGCTTGCCACCCATATCCGTCAGCGTGGCGGCAAACACCGGATCGGCGGAAGGCATGGATTCCATTTCGGCGGCAACGGACGCACCGGGCATCAAACCAAAAAACAACACCAACAATAAATAAGCCAGTCTGGTCATATCAACATCCCAATGCTTAACAATGTCCCGAAGCCCAACTGCAGTTGTGCCGTCTGCGCCAGGATAAGGTTGAACACCGCTCCCGGCTGTTCACGCCGAAAACGCTGCCACAATGACCAAGCCAGGGGCAGCGATAACAGCGGCAGCCCGACTCCCCAACCAAAATGACCCAGCCAGGCCAATAACGGCAACAGCAAATAGGGGATAAACAGCAGCAGCGCATATTCAACCTGGCTGGCACCGCGTCCGATTCGTACTGCCAGGGTGTTTTTGCCTATCTTGCGGTCGTTGTCGAGATCGCGGTAATTGTTCACCGCGATCACCGCAGCAGCAAACAGGCCGACCATGCAGGCGGCGACGAAAGCTGCCCAGCCCAGCCGCAGGGTTTGCAGGTAATAGCTGCCCATCACCGCCCCGAGGCCGAAAAACAACCAGACGAACAACTCCCCCAAGGCGCTGTAGGCAATGGGGCGCGGCCCTCCGGTATAAGCCCAGCCGGCAACAACCGACCCCAGCCCGAGCAGAAAAATCGGCCAGCCGCCATGCCACACCAGGTAAATCCCGAGCAGCACAGCCAGACCAAAGCAGGCAAAAGCAGCGCGGCGAACGGCCACGGGGACGAGCCATCCGGAGGCGGTGGCGCGGGCCGGGCCAACACGCTCAGCACCGTCAGCGCCGCGCTCGAAGTCGCTGACATCATTATGCAGGTTAGTGCCGATCTGGATCAGCATCGCCGCCAGCAGCGCCACCAGCAGAGGAAGCCAAGCGATTGTGCCGGTCTCGGCATAAGCGACGCTGCTGCCGACCATCACCGGAGTGAAGGAAACAGTCAAGGTTTTAGGGCGGATCGCCAACCACCAAAAGACAACAGGATTGAGTTTATGCATGAAAAAACAAACCCACCACGAATTACACGAATAACACACGAATGGACTCGAATTTATTCGTGTAAATTCGTGAAGCATTCGTGATCATTCGTGGAAGGCTTTTCATGTCACGGCCTGCGCGGAAACTTGCCGAAATCGGGGGCTCGCTTCTCCAGCCAGGCATTGCGGCCTTCCTGGCCTTCCGGCGTCATGTAATAGAGCGCGGTGGCATTCCCGGCCAGTTCCTGTATGCCTGCCAGACCATCGGTATCGGCATTGAACGAAGCCTTGAGCACGCGCAACGCGGTGGGCGAGAGTTGCAGCATTTCCCTGCACCACTTCACCGTCTCGTTCTCCAGTTCGGCCAGTGGAACCACGGTGTTGATCAGCCCCATCGCCAGCGCTTCCTGAGCATCATACTGGCGACACAGGAACCAGATTTCCTTGGCTTTTTTGATGCCCACCGCACGCGCCAGCAAGCCCGCACCCAGGCCAGCGTCGAAACTGCCCACGCGCGGCCCGGTCTGGCCAAAGCGGGCATTGTCGGCGGCAATGGTCAGATCGCACACCAGATGCAGCACCTGACCGCCGCCGATGGCATAACCCGCCACCATCGCCACTACCGGCTTGGGCAGGCTGCGAATCTGTTTTTGCAGATCGAGCACATTGAGATAGGGCACGCCCCGCTCGTCATGATAGCCGCCGTCGTCGCCGCGCACCTTCTGGTCGCCGCCGGAACAGAACGCTTGGTCACCGACGCCGGTCAGGATGATGGCGCCGATTTCAGGGTCCATATGCGCCTGAAGAAAAGCTTCCATCAACTCGCGCACTGTCTGGGGACGGAAAGCATTGCGTACTTCGGGGCGGTTGATGGCGATCCTGGCAATACCCTCGGCCTGGTGGTAGAGAATGTCGTCAAAAGTACCGGCAGATTTCCAGTCCATTTTTGGGTTCCGTTAATTGTGCCCGCCAAAGTATATCGGGAAAGCAGATTTTCTCAAGTTGCTCCAGCGGCGATTCACCATGCGCGTTAGAATGGCACGAAGAAATGCGGAACCCGTTCCCGGATTCATTCTCCAACTCTGCATATCAAGCACATTGCGCCAAGCGCCCGCGCTCTCTACAATTGACTGGCATTTGTTTTTGCCCAAATGCTGGCTACAATAGATTCCCCGGCTGCAAGACAGCCTATGTGTTATTCAGGAAATACAATGAATCAGGAAGTTGGCGTTCAAACCGCCCCCTCCAGTGCAATCAACGCCCCCGCCCACGGAACCTACAAGATCCCGGCGCTGCGGGTTTTGTCCGAAATCACCAGCAGCCTGTCCAGTGACGATAACCTGGACTCGTTGCTGGAGCGCTTTCTCGGCACCATGGTCAAGCTCGCCGGCGCGGATGCCGGTGCAGTGCGGGTATTGACCGCCGACGGCCTGTATTTGCGTCTGGTAGGCGCACTTGGGCTTCCGCCCGAGGTGCTCGAACAGGAACGCTACATCCCGGTCGAGTGCGGGGTCTGCGGCGAGGCTGCGCGCGAGCATACCGTACACAACAGCACTAACCTGAAAGCCTGCGAAGAGCGCACCGCCCACGATTACTTCGGCAAGCAATGTCTGCGCGTAGTGGCAGTACCCTTGCGCTATCAGGGCAAGATGCTGGGGGTGTACAACCTGTTCATGGCTACCGACAACCCGGTGCCGGAAGACGTATCGTTGCTGTTTCACTCGATCAGCGAACACCTCGGCATGGCGCTGGAAAACGCCAGGCTGACGCGGGAAAATCTGCGCATCAGCCTGACCAACGAGCGCCAGATGCTGGCCAACGAACTGCATGACTCGCTCGCCCAAACCATGGCCTACATGAAAATGCGCCTGCCGCTGTTGCGCGACGCCGTGGCGAACCGTGACGAGGCGCGTTCCAACAAATACGTCAACGATCTCGGCCAGGCGCTGGATTCCGCCTATGCCGAACTGCGCGAGCTGCTCACCCAGTTCCGCAACCGGATGGACCCGCGCGGCTTGTTGCCGGCACTCTATGACATCGTAGGCAATTTTTACGACAAAACCGGCATCACCATCGATTTCATCAACCACGCCCCCGACATCAACCTCAACCCCGACAAGGAAGTCCAGGTCTACCACATCGTGCGGGAGGCACTGAACAACGTCTCCAAGCACTCCCGCGCCAACCACGTGAGCCTGGCGATCGAGATCCGGCAAAGCCGCTACATCATCAGCATCGAAGATAACGGCATCGGCATCAAAGGCAAGGTCAACACTGACAGCGGCATGCACCTCGGACTCAATATCATGCGCGAACGGGCCAAACATCTGAATGCCGATGTGACCATCACCCCGGGAGTGAAGGCGGGAACCCGGGTAACCCTGAGTTTTCCTACCTCCACCGGACGCCGGGAGGACAGGCTATGAGCGAACCGATCAGAGTCGTACTGGTAGACGACCACACGCTGTTCCGCATGGGCCTGGCCGAATTGCTGGAGCAACGCGGCAGCATCAAGGTGGTGGGCGTCACCGGCAATCCTGACGAAGCGCGCCGCCTGTTGCGGGAGGAACAGCCCGACGTGCTGGTGATGGACCTGCACATGCCGCCGCTCGATGGCCTGACCCTGTTCCGCCAGTTACGTCAGGAGGGGTTTACCACTCCCACCCTGATGCTGACGGTGAGCAACGCCGAGGAGGATCTTTCCAACGTATTGCGCGCCGGCGCCCGAGGCTATCTGCTCAAGGACATGGAGCCGGACGACGTGGTGGATGCGATCCTGCGCGCTTCACGCGGAGAAACCGTGGTTGCCCCCGCAATGACCATGAAACTGGTCAAGCTGCTGCAAGACGACCAGCCAGCCAGTTCCTCGGCTTCGATGCTCGACTCGCTCACCCAGCGCGAGCGTGAAATCCTCACCCATCTGGCACAGGGCGAAAGCAACAAGGTAATTGCCCGCGCGCTGGACATCAGCCACGACACCGTCAAGCTCCACGTTCGCCACATTCTTGCCAAGCTCAATCTGACTTCGCGTGTTGAGGCAGCGGTCTTCGCCGTGGAGCACAAGTTCAACACCCAAAGCGGCCAGCTCACCAGCTAGCCGCCTTATCTCAACTAACGGATCACGATATGGATTTTTTCCCGATATTTTTTGACATCAAAAACAAACCCTGCCTGGTCGTCGGCGGTGGAGAAGTGGCAACCCGCAAAGCGGGGATGCTGTTGCAGTCCGGTGGATTTGTCACCGTCGTCGCACCCGAGCTGACCGATACCCTGAAAGAGCTGGCAGAGGCAGGGAAAATCACTTATATCGCAGAAAAATTCCACCCCGAACACCTCGGCGATGCCGTTCTGGTCATCGCAGCCACCAATGACCGCGCAACCAACGAACAGGCTTCCGCAGCCGCGAAACAATTGCGCATCCCCGTCAACGTGGTGGACAACCCGGATTTGTGCTCCTTCATCATGCCCTCGGTGATCGACCGCTCGCCGCTGGTGATCGCGATTTCCAGCGGCGGCACGTCGCCGGTGCTGGCACGGGTAATCCGGGCCAAACTGGAAACCTTCATCCCGGCCGCCTACGGACGGCTGGCGCACTTTGCTGCGAGCTTCCGCGACCAGGTCAAAGACAAAATTCTGCCCGCCAAGCGCCGCATTTTCTGGGAAAAGGTCCTGCAGGGCCCGGTGGCCGAGATGGTGCTTGCCGGACAAGATCAGACCGCGAGGGACGCACTGCAAAAAATGCTGGCAACCGATTCCGACGACACCCCGCCACGTGGCGAGGTCTACCTGGTCGGCGGCGGCCCCGGCAATCCGGACCTGCTTACCTTCCGCGCCCTGCGCCTGATGCAGCAGGCCGACGTGGTGGTCTACGACAACCTGGTTTCCCCGGCGGTACTGGAACTGGTGCGGCGCGATGCCGAACGCATCTATGTCGGCAAAAAACGTGCCGACCACACCATGCGTCAGGAAAATATCAACGAGCTGCTGGTCAAACTGGCCCAGGAAGGCAAGCGCGTGGTGCGGCTGAAAGGCGGGGACCCCTTTGTATTCGGACGCGGCGGCGAAGAAATCGAGACCCTGGCGGCTCATGGCATCCCGTTTCAGGTCGTACCCGGCATCACCGCCGCCACCGGCGTTTCATCCTACGCCGGCATTCCGCTGACCCACCGCGATTACGCGCAATCCTGCGTGTTCGTCACCGGGAATCTGAAGGACGGCAGCGTCAATATCGACCTCACCGGCATCGCCAAAACCAACCAGACTATCGTGATCTACATGGGGCTGATGGGCCTACCGACGCTATGCCAGGAACTGGTTGCCCACGGGCTGGCAATCACCACACCTGCCGCCATCGTGCAGCAGGGCACCACCTACCAGCAGAAGGTGGTCACCGGCACGCTGGCAACCTTGCCCGAACTCGCCGCCCATGCGCACATGAAACCGCCCACCCTGATCATCGTCGGTGAAGTAGTGAAGTTGCAGGACAAGCTTGCCTGGTTCAAGCCGCAGCCGATCGAGGGTGGTTCCGACTTCGTACAAACCAGCGACGATTAGAAATTGCGGGGGCCAGGCCAGCGCCTGACCCGGATCGTGCCGGTCTAACGACGAGCGATACCCAGCAACTCGATTTCGAATAGCAATGTTGAGTTGGGCGGGATCAGGCCGCTCACGCCCCGTTCACCGTAGGCGGTAGCCGACGGGCAAACCAGCTTCGCCTTGCCGCCGACCTTCATGCGCTGCACTCCCTCAGTCCAGCACTTGATCACGCGGTTCAACGGAAACTCCGCCGGCTGGCCGCGTTTGTAAGAACTGTCGAACTCCTTGCCGTCAGGCAGCGTTCCCTTGTAATGCACCTTCACCGTATCGGTTTCTGCCGGACTGGCACCGGTTCCCTCTCGCAGGGGTACGTAAACAAGCCCGCTATCGGTGGTGACAGCCCCCGCTTCCTTGGCGGCGTTCGCTGCGACATCGGGCTGCGCCCATGCGGGTATGGCGCTAATAACGAGCAGAATGGCGAAGAAGATTTTCACGGTAATACTCCAAGGATCAAGGTCGCGGAATGATCCACGATTTCCCTGCGTCGCGCAAATTTTCAGGTTCGCTGAACAGGGGATTATCCACCGAGGCAAGGCACCGATTTCCATTCCTGCTAGAATTCGAACATACCTGAAACGATCAAGACAGCATGCCACGCACATTCAACCGCGCCCCTTTACTGACTGGCAACGACGCCGAACTAAAGCGCCGGGAGATACTCGACTATTTTCATGCCACGTATGACCGCTACGAGCAGCTATTCGAAGTGCTCGCCAGCGACGAGGCCTATTACACAAAACCGATCCCGCTGCGCCACCCGCTGATTTTTTATCTGGGTCATACCGCAACTTTTTTCATCAACAAGCTGATCCTTGCCGGCTTGCTGAAGGACAGGATCAACCCGAAATACGAATCCCTCTTCGCCGTGGGCGTTGATGAAATGAGCTGGGATGATCTCAGCGCGGCTCGCGATGACTGGCCCGAAGTTAGCGAGGTCAAAGCCTACCGGAAAGCGGTGAGAACAGAGGTTGACCGGCTCATTCTGAACACCCCGCTGGCGTTGCCAATAGACTGGAGCCATCCGTGGTGGACGATCCTGATGGGCATCGAGCACGAGCGGATTCATCTGGAAACCTCCTCCGTGCTGATGCGCCAGCATGCGCTGAAGTACGTTGCGCCGCACCCGGCATGGCCGCCCTGCCGCAATAGCGGGAGCGCGCCGCAAAACTCGCTGATGGATGTGCCTGCCGGCATCGTGCAACTGGGCAAGGACAAAAACGACCCGCGCTACGGATGGGACAATGAATACGGCCATCACGAAGCGGAAATCCCTGCATTTCAGGCTAGCCGTTTCTTGGTCAGCAACGAGGAATTTCTTGGTTTTGTCGAGGCCGGCGCTTACGCTGACGAACGATACTGGGAAGAAGAAGGACGCGCCTGGAAAACCTACGCTCTGGCCAGCCATCCGACTTTCTGGATCAGGAATGAAAATGCATGGCGGCTACGGCTACTGACCGAAGAAATCGCCATGCCGTGGGACTGGCCGGTCGAGGTGAACTATCACGAGGCCAAGGCTTTCTGCAACTGGAAAAAAGACCAGGGTGGCCAGCCAGTGCGCCTGCCCACCGAAGACGAGTGGTATCGCCTGATCGATTTTTCCGGGCTATCGATTGGCCCGGAAGCCGAGGCCAATATCCATCTGGATCACTACGCATCTCCTTGCCCCGTTACCGAATTTCGCCATGGCGCACTCTACGATGTCATCGGCAATGTCTGGCAATGGACGGAAACGCCGATCTATCCGTTCGATGGTTTTGAAGTGCATCCCAACTATGACGATTTCACCACGCCCACCTTTGATGGGCGTCACAACCTGATCAAGGGCGGGTCATGGATTTCCTGCGGAAACGAAGCCCTGCTCAGTGCGCGCTACGCCTTCCGCCGCCATTTTTTCCAGCATGCCGGATTCCGTTACGTGGTGGCCGCCGCCCCTGCTGTATCGCATACATTGACCTACGAGACCGACAAACTGCTTTCCGAATATGCCGAATTCCACTATGGCGATGAGTATTTCGGCGTGCCCAACTTCCCTCGGGCACTGGCGCAACTCGCCATCCATGCCATGGGCGACAAGCCTGCCCGCAAGGCGCTGGATCTGGGGTGCGCTACCGGGCGTGCCAGCTTTGAGTTGGCGCGCCATTTTGATCAGGTCACAGGTATCGATTTTTCAGCCCGCTTCATCGGGCTGGGCGCCCACTTTGCCGAGCAAGGGGTGCTGCGTTACACCCTGGCTGACGAGGGCGAACTTGTTTCGTACCGGGAACGCACGCTGGCCGATCTAGGCCTGGATGATGTTCGCAATAAAGTCGCCTTTTTTCAGGGCGACGCCTGCAACCTCAAGCCCCTGTTCGCGGGCTACGACCTGATACTTGCCGCCAACCTGATCGACCGCCTGTACAGCCCGGCGAAATTTCTGACCACGGTGCACGAACGTCTGAATCCGGGCGGCATCCTGTTGATCGCCTCCCCTTATACCTGGCTGAAAGAACACACCCGACGCGAGGAATGGGTCGGCGGCTACAAGAAAGACGGCGAGAGTTTCGGCACCCTGGACGGATTGAAGAACCTGCTCGAAAAACACTTCCGCCTGATCGATGGACCGCTGGAAGTGCCTTTCGTGATCCGCGAAACCAGGCGCAAATTCCAGCATACGCTGTCGGAAGTGACGATCTGGGAACGCATCGCGTGAGTATCTATTTCGACCGTGAAATCCCGCGCAACGGCACGGCAGCGCTCAAGCACGATGGCCGCGAAGCTTACTTCGGCACCGAAGATGTGATTCCGCTGTGGGTCGCCGACATGGATTTCGCCGCACCAGAAGCGGTCACCCGTGCGCTCGTGGCGCGCGCAACTCACCCTATTTACGGCTATACCCTGTATCCCGACAGCCTGTTCGACGCACTCATCTATTGGTTGAAAAAACGCCATGGATGGGTAATCCAGCGCGAATGGATACTCATGTCGCCGGGCGTGGTGCCTTCCCTGCATGCAGCCGCCCTGGCCTTTGCCCAGCCCGGCGAGGGCGTGATCATCCAACCGCCAGTCTATTTTCCCTTTGCTTCGTCCGTGACCAACACCGGACGGCGCCTGATCGTCAATCCACTCCGCTTCGAGAACGGGCGTTACGAGATCGACTTCGCCCATCTCGAACAATGCGCCGAACAGGCCGCGCGGCTGCTGCTATTGTGCTCGCCTCACAACCCGGTCAGCCGCGTCTGGAGCCGGAAGGAACTCGAGGAAGTCCTGCGCATCGCCCGCCGCCATGACCTGATCGTGCTGTCCGACGAAATCCATGCCGACCTGGTCTACCCCGATTTCCACCATACTTCATTGGCAGCACTGGCGAACAACGGGGACAATATCATCACCGCCGTAGCGCCGAGCAAAACCTTCAACATTCCCGGACTCGGGCTTTCCGCATTGGTCGTGCCGAACCCCGAACACCGTGCGGCCCTCGGCAAGGCGTTCGACTTGCTGCATGTGAGCGCGGCCAACCCCTTCAGCATTGCCGCTTTTGAGGCAGCCTACCGCGAAGGCGAGGAATGGCTGGACGAACTGCTTGACTACCTCAAGGAAACCCGGGATTGCGTCAGCGCGTACCTGCTCCGTCACTTGCCATCCATCCGTCTTATCCAGCCTGAAGGCACCTATCTTTTATGGCTGGATTGCCGAGAATTGGGAATGCCAGGCCGGCAACTCCAGGATTTTTTTGTGCATGAGGCCAGGGTAGGCATGAGCCCCGGAACAGTATTCGGTGAAGGCGGCAGCGGATTCATGCGGCTCAACATCGCCACACCGCGCCACATCATCATCGAAGCACTGGGTCGCATCAGGCTCGCGCTCAACGCGAGGTGAATCCGGATATGCACATCGCATCCGAGGCGGGCCAAAGGCTTGGGCGTGGGGGCGAGCATGGTCAATGCCGGCGACTGTTGCATAGTCAGGGACTATACTATCCGGCTTAGCCCACTCAAAGAGAAGCCATCCCCGCATGCGAAAAGAAGTCCGAAAAGAAGGCAAAGACAAGCCCAAATACGCCGTCGTGGCATCCGTGCAGCTGCCGAACGTGAGCGACATCGAGTTCGAGTCATCGCTGGCCGAGCTGCGCGATCTGGCAAAGACACTGGGTTACCAGATCACCGCCACTTTCACGCAGAAGCGTTCCAGTTTCGACACGACGGCCTACCTGGGCATAGGCAAGCGGCAGGAGATACGCGAATTCGTGGACAGCGAGCCCGTTCCCATCTCCTTCGAGCATACGCCACAGGCCGCCGCCGACCCCAATGCAGGCAAGATCGATGCTGTCTTTGTCGATCACGAAATCTCGCCGTCGCAAGCGCGCAACCTCGAAATCGAGGTCGGCTGCGAGGTGATGGACCGCACCATGGTCATCCTCGAAATCTTCCACCGTCACGCCAGCTCTCGCGCCGCCCGCGCGCAGGTGGAAATCGCTCGCCTTGGTTACATGGCGCCGCGCCTGCGCGAGGCGGCGAAACTGGCGGGGCCGCAAGGGCGGCAGCGCAGCGGCACCGGCGGGCGCGGCGCCGGCGAATCGCACACCGAGCTGGATAAACGCAAGATACGCGACCGCATCGCCGAACTTCAGCTGGAAATCGCCGCGATGGACGTCGAGCGCAAAACCCAGCGCGCGCGGCGGCAGGAGCGCCAGGGAATCGCCACCGTTGCGCTCGTCGGCTACACCAACGCGGGAAAGTCCACCCTGATGCGCGCACTCACCGGCAGCGAGGTGCTGGTCGAAAACAAACTCTTCGCCACGCTCGACACCACCGTGCGCGCCCTCCAGCCCGAGAGTAGGCCGCGCGTGCTGGTCAGCGACACGGTCGGCTTCATCAAGAACCTGCCGCACGGGCTCGTCGCCTCGTTCAAATCAACGCTCGAAGAGGCACTCGATGCGTCGCTGCTGCTCCACGTCATCGACGCGAGCGATCCCGGGTTCGAACGGCAGCTTGAGGTCACCGACAAGGTGCTGGCCGAGATCGGCGCGAAGGACGTGCCGCGCATCCGCGTATTCAATAAGATCGACCACGTTGGCGACGTAGCAGCGCAAGCCGAACGCGAAGCGGCCCTGCGCGCTGCTTACCCCGATTGCATCGTGATGAGCGCGCGCCGCACTGGCGACGTTGCAAAACTGCGCGAGGCAATAGTCGCGTTTTTCCAGCAGGGCCTCGTCGAGGCCGAGCTTTTTCTTCCCTGGTCGGCACAGCAACTGCGCGGCGAAATCTTTGCGAGTTGCGAGGTGCTGGAGGAGCGCGCCAATGGTGAAGGCGCGCTTTTACGCATACGCGGCGAGCGCGAGGTTGTGAAGGGGCTGAGCGAGCGGGTCGATCAAGCGCGATGAATTAGGTATGTGGCGGCTTATTTTTCCTCTGTGGGATGAGAAACGCCAGTGAACTTAAAAATAAGTTTGCTGAAGGGTTTATCCATTGGGCGAAAAACATAAGCTGCTGCGGCAGGCATTAACCCGTAGAAAAATCTTTCTTCATTGTCCTGAGCGATAAATAATACTAATACAACCATGATAGCAATGGTTATTAGGGTATAAATAATCCATGCCATTTTTGTATAGTAAATATACTTATCATTTTGATTGTCTATCATATTTTTTCGTAACTCTTACTGAAATTACACCATTAATTGTTTACGCGGGTTCAAGTTTGAAATGCTAGTTCGAAGAATACCTTACTCGGTGCCTAGTATCCAAGTCGCTTTGGTACCGAACAAGAGACGGTCTTGCCGCTTCGCCTGAACTTCCACTCCCGGCACGTAGATGCCGCATGCAGACGTAAGCCAATTCCTGCCTCGGAGTGACTTCCGCATTATTTGGACAAAATTGATCGTTGGACAATTTAACAGTCACCCTACAGTAGAATCCGGAATTCCGAAATAACCTACTTTGGAGATGCCCTGCGACGAAAAACGACAGCCAGTCCCACCAGAGTAAACAGGATGAACCAGCCCAGCGACCATTGCGCGATGGACAGATTGAGGAAGGTCCAGGTCACTTCGGCGCACTCGCCCGACCCTTTAAAAATCAGCGGCAGAATTTTGGTCAGCGGCATGGCCTCAAGCATGTAATCCAGACCCGGCCCACATTCCGGCACTTGGCCGGGTGGCAGATGCTGCAAATACACCTGCCAGGTGGCGATTCCTCCACCCAACAGCGATATAAAAGCCAACAAGCCGCCATACACGGTCCAGCCATTTTGTTTTGGATTGTGAATAACCGCCGCTAGTGCCGTCACACAGATGGCGATAAAGACGATGCGCTGCAGGATACACAGCGGGCAGGGCTCAAGATGAATGACGTGCTGCAGCACCAGACCAAAGCCCAGCAGCCCGAAGCAGGCCAGGAAGATTCCGAGAAACAGCTTGCGGTTATTGATAGTCACCAGCAACTCCTTCTAACTTGAAAACGGCGTTTCACCGCAGCGGACGCGGAGGACGCAGAGGAAAAACGAACCCTTCAGAAAGCATGAGCAAATTGCAGTGAGCCGCCAACTAGATGAGTACATTCTACGCAAAGCTTTTGAATTACTCGGCGTCCTCTGCGGTTCAATAGCTCTTTACCAGATTTAACGAATACGGCACTGCGCCCTAGGCAGTTCCAGCACCGACCTCACACTCAGATCGACACAACCTGGCCGCTTCGGCAGCGCCCCCACGAGTACCGTCTTCATGCCTAGTCTTTTTGCGGTTTTAAGATTGGCCAGCGTATCTTCGACCATGATGCACCGCGACGGGTTCAGCCGCATCAGGCGGAACAGGCGACGAAATCCGTGAGCATCGGGTTTCGGCCGGTAGCCGGCATGCTCGATCGTGAACACCTCTTCGAACAGGTCGGCGATGCCGAGCAGTTCCAGCACCCTGTGGATGTAATGGGCCGGCGCATTGGAATACACCAGCTTGCGGCCAGGCAGCCTTTGCAGCGCCGACCTCAGCCCGCGCTGAAGCAACACCATCTGGTGCAGTGCCGGGAACTGATGGGTATGCCAGAGGAAATGATCGGGGTCGGTGCCATGATGTCGCATCAGCCCTTGCAGGGTCGCGCCATACCGCAGCCAGTAGCGCTCGCGCAATTCGTTCGCACCGGCTTCGTCAAGGCTGAGATTATCCTGCAGATACTGCGTCATGGCCCGGTTCATGTGCGGGAAAATATGCGCGCCGGCATTGTGCAGGGTGTTGTCGAGGTCGAACACCCAGGTCCTGGGCAATTTCAATCGTTCGCCCGGATCAAGGTGCCGACGCCCTCATCGGTAAGTATCTCCAGCAGCAGCGCGTGCTCCACCCGGCCATCGATGATGTGGCTGGTCTTGACGCCGTTCTTCACCGCCTCCAGGGCCATCGAGATTTTCGGGATCATGCCACCGCTGATCGTGCCGTCGGCAATCAGCTCGTCCACCCTGGCGGCCGTCAGGCCGGTGAGCAGCTTGCCTTCCTTGTCGAGCACGCCGGTGGTGTTGGTGAGCAGGATCAGCTTCTCGGCCTTGAGGGTTTCCGCCAGCTTGCCGGCCACCAGATCGGCGTTGATATTATAGGCTTCGCCCTGCTCGCCAACGCCGATCGGTGCAATCACCGGGATGAAGTCCTGGGTGTCGAGCAGCGCCACCAGGGTGGGGTCAATATGGGTCACCTCGCCAACATGACCGATGTCGATATACTCGCCGGCCCTCTCGGCGTGCTTGACCATCATCTTTTTGGCGCGGATGAAACCGCCGTCCTTGCCCGTCAGCCCCACCGCCTTGCCGCCATGCTGGTTGATCAGGTTGACGATTTCCTTGTTGACCGAGCCGCCCAGCACCATTTCAACAATGTCCATGGTCTCCCGGTCAGTCACGCGCATGCCCTGGACGAACACGCCTTCCTTGCCCACCCGCTTGAGCAGCTCGTTGATCTGCGGCCCGCCGCCATGCACCACCACCGGGTTCATGCCGACCAGCTTGAGCAGCACCACGTCCTTGGCGAAACCCTGCTTGAGATGCTCCTCGGTCATGGCGTTGCCGCCGTACTTGATGACGATGGTCTTGTCCTGGAAACGGCGGATATAAGGCAGTGCCTCGGAAAGGATATTGGCTTTTTCTTTTGCAGTGGATACGCTCAGCGGCATGGTTGGTCTTTCGCCCAGGGTGATAATCAGCCTATTTTAGCTCAAACGAAAAAGGCGGCACAGGGCCGCCTTTTCGGACCGGCTTGCTGAGTTACTGAACAGCCAGTTTCTTCGCGCTGGAAGTTGCCTTTTTCGGCAGGGTCAGATCGAGTACGCCGTCATTATATTTAGCCACGGATGTCGCCTCATCGACATCCTGTCCGAGGCTGAAACTGCGATACACCTTGCCGCAATAACGCTCACTGCGCAACACTTTATCGCCTTCCTTTTCCTCTTTTTCCTTCTTTACCTCGGCGCTGATGCTGACCTGATTGCCCTCGATGGTGACATGAATGTCTTCCTTCTTCACGCCTGGAATATCGGCGTGAACCGTGTAGGCCTTGTCATTCTCCTTCACGTCCATCTTGATCTGCATCTGCTGGGGCTGACCCTCGAAGCGCACCGGACGGAGAAAGCCTCGGAAGAGCTCGTCGAAGGGGTCTAAAGCCACGTCAAACGGGTCGTAACGGGTAATGTTTGCCATCATCGTTCTCCTCAATTCAAAGTCACTGAAAAACCAGAAAATTTCTTTGCCACCAGCTTAAATATAGGGGGCAACTCCGGTTTTTCAAGGTAGGTCGATGAAACCCTCTGGTATCATGGCGGCCATGCTCAACATCCAGAACCTGACCTACCTCCAAGGCGGCATCCCGCTGTTCCAGCAGGTGAACTTGCAGGCCTACTCCAGCCAGCGCATCGGCCTGGTCGGCAAGAACGGCTGCGGCAAATCCACCCTGTTCCGCCTGATCCGTGGCGAGCTCAAGCCCGACGGCGGCGAAATCTCGCTGCAAGCCGGCAAGACGCTGGCCTATGTCGAACAGGAAATCGCCAACTCCACCCAGCCTGCACTGGAATTTGTGCTCGACGGCGATGTCCAGCTGCGCCAACTGGAAAAAACCCTGGCGCGGGAACAGCACGACGCCGCCTGGTTCGACGCGCAGCACCGCTTCGAGGCCATCGACGGCTATGCCGCCAAGGCCCGCGCGGCGCAGCTCCTGAACGGGCTGGGTTTCGCCAACGACGCCCTGGAACGCCCGGTAACGAGCTTCTCCGGCGGCTGGCGCATGCGCCTCAATCTTGCCCGCGCGCTGATGCACCGCGCCGATCTGCTGTTACTCGACGAACCCACCAACCACCTCGACCTTGAAGCCATCCTGTGGCTCGAACAATATCTGGCGCGCTACCCCGGCAGCATCCTGCTGGTCTCGCACGATCGCGAATTCCTCAACGCCACCGTCAACCGCATCGCCCACGTCCACGACTGCGTCATCGACAGCTACGCCGGCGACTACGACGACTTCGAGCGCGCCCGCGCCGAAAAAATCGCCCAGCAAAACCAGGCGTTCCAGACCCAACAGGCGAAGATCGCCCACCTCGAGGATTTCGTCCGCCGTTTCCGCGCCAAGGCCACCAAGGCCAAGCAGGCGCAAAGCCGCGTCAAAGCGCTGGAGCGGCTCACGCGCATCGCCCCGGCGCATGTTACCGACGGCCATTTCGAGCTGGAAATCGAAGCGCCGGAGCGCGGCCCCGACCTGTTGCTGCGCGCCGAGAGCATGGGCTTTGCCTATGGCGACAAAACCCTGTTCCAGAACGTCGAACTGGTGCTGCGCGCCGGCGCGCGCATCGCCCTGCTGGGGCCGAACGGCGCCGGCAAATCCACCCTGATCAAGCTGCTGGTGGGCGAACTCGAACCCACTTCGGGCAAGCTGGAAATCACCCCGGACATCCGCATCGGCTACTTCGCCCAGCATCAACTGGAAAATCTGGACAGCGCCGCCACCCCGCTACAGCACATGGAACGGCTGGCGCCCAAGGAAACCACGCTGGCGCTGCGCACCTTCCTCGGCCGCTTCGGTCTGGCCGGCAACAGCGAAGATAGACCAGTGGACAGCTTTTCCGGCGGCGAGAAAAGCCGCCTGGCGCTGGCCCTGCTGGCTTGGCAAAAACCGCATCTGCTGCTGCTCGACGAGCCCACCAACCATCTCGATCTGGACATGCGCGACGCCCTCACTCTGGCGCTGGAGGAATACACCGGCGCAGTGGTACTGGTTTCCCACGACCGCAGCCTGATCCGCGCCGTGGCCGACGAGTTGTGGCTGATTGCCGACGGCGAAGCAAAGCTGTTCGACGGCGATCTGGAGGACTACAAAAGCTGGATCGAAACCCGCCGTCCGCGCGAGACGGTGCAGGTGCAGCAGGAAAAACCGCGCCAGGAAGCTGCGCCCAAGCCGAAGAAAAAAGCGCTGCTATCTAAACAGGCCAAGCTCGAAACCGAACTGTCAGCCGTCCAGGCGAAGCTTGCAGAAATCAACCTCCAACTGGCCGACCCGGCCACGTATGCCAAATGCTCCGGTGACGAGATCGGCAGCCTGAATGCCCAGCGCGAAAGTCTGGAAACCAAAGCTGCGGAACTGGAAGAAGGCTGGCTGGAACTGGAAATGGCACTGGAAGAAACCGTTTAATAACCAAAATGTTACCGCAGCATTGCGCGCCTCAAAGGGCGGGGGAGCATACGCCAGCTTAAGTGATCACCGTGGGATTTTCCCGCCCCGTCCTCTGCTTCAACTGCGACAATTCATTCGCAATTCCGATCAGCCCGGCCAGCGCCTGCTGGGCATCCTGCCCATGCCTGGCAGGATCAGGCTCGAAGGCTTCGAGGTAAACGCGCAGGGTGGCGCCTTCGGTGCCGGTGCCGGACAGGCGGAAGACGATGCGCGAGCCGTCTTCGAAACCGATGCGCAGGCCTTGGCCGGTGCTGACACTGCCATCGATCGGGTCGGTGTAACTGAAATCATCGCAGAATTTCACCTGATAGCTGCCAAAGCGCTGACCCGGCAATACTTCAAACTGAGCCTTGAGGTTGGCCATCAGGGCATTGGCGGCATCTGATGGCAAGCCTTCGTAGTCGTGGCGTGAATAGACGTTGCGGCCATATTCGGCCCAATGGCGAAGAACGATGTCTTCCACCGACTGGTGGCGGCTGGCGAGGATGTTGAGCCAGAACAGTACCGCCCACAGGCCATCTTTCTCACGCACATGGCTGGAACCGGTGCCGAAGCTCTCCTCACCGCACAGGGTAACTTTGCCGGCGTCCATCAGGTTGCCGAAAAATTTCCAGCCGGTGGGGGTTTCGTAGCAGGGGATGTCGAGCTTGGCGGCGACCCGGTCAGCTGCGGCGCTGGTCGGCATGGAGCGCGCCACGCCTGCCAGTCCGGCGGCATAGCCGGGCGCCAGCGCAGCATTGGCGGCGATGACAGCGAGGCTGTCGGACGGGTTGACGAAGAAGCGCCGCCCCAGAATCATGTTGCGGTCGCCGTCGCCGTCGGAGGCCGCGCCGAAATCGGGTGCCTCGGCACCGTACATGATCTCGACCAGCTCATGGGCGTAAGTCAGGTTGGGATCGGGATGACCGCCGCCGAAGTCGGGCAAGGGCACGCCGTTGATGACGCTGCCGGCTGGCGCACCCAGTCGTTTTTCGAGGATTTCCCGGGCATACGGGCCGGTGACCGCATGCATGGCATCGAAGCACAGGCGAAAGCCTGCGCCGAGCAGGGTGCGGATGGCGGCGAAATCGAACAGGGATTCCATCAGCTCGGCGTAGTCGGCCACCGGGTCGATCACTTCGACTTTCATCTCGCCCAAGGAGTATGTGCCTGTCTGGTCGAGTACCACATCGGGCGCGGTTAAGATTTTGTAGCTTTCCAGCATCTTGCTGCGCGCATAAATCGTCTCGGTAATTTTTTCCGGCGCGGGGCCGCCGTTGGCCGTGTTGTATTTGATGCCGAAATCGCCGTCGGGGCCGCCTGGGTTATGGCTGGCCGACAGGATGATGCCGCCGTAGGTCGCGTATTTGCGAATCACGGCGGAGGCCGCCGGAGTAGACAGGATGCCGCCCTGGCCCACCAGCACCTTGCCGAAACCGTTCGCCGCCGCCATCTTGAGGATGATCTGGATCGCTTCGCGGTTGTAGTAGCGACCGTCTCCGCCCAGCACCAGCGTGCTGCCGGCTGGCGCGTCTATGGTGTCGAAAATCGCCTGGGCGAAGTTTTCCAGGTAGTGCGCCGACTGGAACACCGTAACCTTCTTGCGCAGTCCCGAAGTACCCGGCTTCTGGTCGGTAAACGGGGTGGTAGCTATAGTCTTGATGCTCATGATTTTTCCTTGTTGGTTCGAGCGAGACTCCGGGATCAACCCTGCCGGTGGTTGTTCGCCAGCCTGACGTAATGGGCGGCGGAATAGGCAAAGTGGGCCAGTTCCTCTGCGGTCAGCGGGCGTAGCTGTTTCGCCGGTCGGCCCAGGTAGAGGTAACCGCTTTCCAGTACCTTGCCTTCCGGTACCAGACTGCCTGCGCCCAGCAGCACACGCGGCTGCAGCACGACCTTGTCCATCACTATGGAACCCATGCCGATCAGGCATTCGTCGCCGATCTCGCAGCCGTGCAGGATGACGTTGTGGCCTACGGTCACCCGCTCTCCGATGATCAGCGCTGCGCCGCTGCCGGGGCTGTCCGCGCGGCGGTGGCTGACGTGCAGGGTACACAGGTCCTGGATGTTGGTTTCGTTGCCGATGCGGATGAAATTCACGTCGCCGCGCACGACCGTATTGCACCATACCGAGGCGCGTTCGCCAATGGTTACGTCGCCGATGACTTGGGCGCTGGGGTGGACCCAGGCCGAGGCTGCGATTTTCGGGGTGCTGCCCTGATAGGGCGCGATGTTGGAGCCGACTTGATTTTGCATGATCCCGGGCCAATATGGGGTGAATGCCCGTAGTATAATCCGTTCCCGTTTCGCCTAACCAGAGACCTTACCCATGAATCCTTTGCTCGACTTCTCCGGCCTGCCCCGTTTTCCTGAAATCACACCCGAACACGTCACTCCTGCGGTGGATGCTCTGCTGGCGGAAAACCGCGCCTTGGTGGACAGGCTGGCGGCAGAAGCTGGCGCGCCGGGCTGGGACAGTTTCGTTCAGCCGCTGGAGGACGCCAACGAGCGCCTGTCCCGCGCCTGGGGCCAGGTTTCGCACCTGAATGCAGTGGTGAACAGCCCGGAACTGCGCGAGGTATACAACGAGAACCTGCCCAAGATCACCGCCTACTACGCCGACCTGTCGCAAAACCTGGCGCTGTTCGGGAAATTCAAGGCGCTGCGCAGCGCCCCGGCATTCGAGGCGCTGCCTGCCCCGCGCCAGAAGATTATCGACAACGAAGTGCGTGATTTCCGTCTGGGCGGCGCGGAGCTGGCCGAGGACAAGAAGCCGCGCTTCAAGGCGATCCAGGAAGAGCTGTCGGCACTGTCGGCCCGGTTTGAGGAAAACCTGCTCGATGCGACCAATGGCTTCGGCCTGTTCGTTGAAAACGAGTCCGAACTGGCCGGCATTCCTGCCGATGCGTTGCAGGCAGCGCGCGAGGCGGCGCAGAAGGACGACAAGCCGGGCTGGAAATTTACGTTGCATGCGCCGTCCTATATGCCGGTGATGCAGTACGCGGAAAATCGTGGCCTGCGCGAGCAGATCTACCGCGCCTATGTGACGCGCGCTTCCGAGTTCGGCAAGGCCGAGTGGGACAACACCGGTCTGGTCGCGGATATCCTCAGGCTACGCCGAGAGGCGGCACAACTGCTCGGCTTCGATCATTACGCCGACGTTTCTCTCTCCACCAAGATGGCGCAGTCACCTCAGCAGGTGCTGGATTTTCTCGACGATCTAGCCACGCGGGCAAAACCTTATGCCGAGAGGGATTTTGCGGAGCTGACGGAGTTCGCCCGCGACGAGTTGAGCCTGACGGATTTGGCGGCGTGGGATGCGACTTATGCGGCGGAAAAATTGCGCCTCAAGCGCTATGCCTTCTCCGATAACGAGGTGAAGCAGTATTTTCCGGAAACCGTCGTGCTGCCCGGCATGTTCAAGGTGGTGGAAACGCTCTACGGTCTGAGCATCAAGCAAACTTCGGCGCCGGTGTGGCACGGCGATGTGCGTTTCTACACCCTGAGCGATAGCAAGGGCGAGACTGTCGGCCAGTTCTACCTCGACCTTTATGCCCGCGACCACAAGCGCGGCGGCGCATGGATGGACGATGCCATCACCCGGCGCAGGAAAGACGGAGCGATTCAGGTGCCGGTGACCTATCTGAATTGCAACTTCTCCGCTCCTGTCGGCGGCAAGCCGGCGCTGTTCACCCACGACGAGGTGATCACCCTGTTCCACGAGTTCGGCCACGGCCTGCACCATCTGCTCACCCGTATCGAGGATCTGGGCGTATCCGGCATCAGCGGGGTGGAATGGGATGCGGTGGAACTGCCCAGCCAGTTCATGGAGAACTTCTGCTGGGAATGGGAAGTGGTGCGCCACATGGCCAAGCATGTAGATACGGGAGAAGTTTTGCCGCGTTCGCTGTTCGACAAAATGATAGACGCCAAGAATTTCCAGAGCGGGATGCAGACCGTGCGCCAGATCGAGTTCTCGCTGTTCGACATGCATCTGCACTACGATTTCGACCCGGATAGCGGCAAGACGGCAATGCAACTGCTGGACGAAATCCGCCGCCGTGTCGCGGTGATGTTCCCTCCCGACTACAACCGCTTCCCCAACAATTTCTCGCACATTTTCGCCGGTGGTTACGGGGCGGGGTACTACAGCTACAAGTGGGCAGAAGTGCTGTCGGCAGACGCTTACAGTCTGTTCGAGGAAAGCGGCGTGCTCAGCCCGGAGACCGGGCACCGTTTCTGGAGCGAGATACTCGGCGTGGGCGGCAGCCGCTCGGCGCTGGAATCGTTCACCGCATTTCGCGGTCGTGAGCCGAGCATCGATGCGCTGTTAAGACATAACGGCATGACCGGGATTTGAGCGTTCAACCGAAGGGCAAGCCACAGAGAGCACTGAAAGCAAAGAGAAAAACATCGGGCCAACAAGACGAGATGTCTTAACTCTGTGCTCTCTGTGGCCAATCGCCTTTGTATTCGTTTTCCTCCGGGGCGCCCCCCAATTCAATAAAAAACTTGATTTTTAAACTTTACTTGTTATATTACTTAAACATGTTCATATAACAAATTGAGCAGATGAAGATTTTTCTGTTTCTGGTGGCGCTGATGTGGAGTGGGATGGCAGCGGCGCAAACGGCGTTGGTGACCGATAACGCACGCGTCAACATGCGCAGTGGCAAGGCAGAAAACTACCGCATGATCAGGGTGTTGCCGCCGAACACCGAAGTACAAGTGATCGAGACCGATCAGGATTATGCGAAAGTCAAAGCCGCCGACGGAGAGATGGGCTGGGTGCTACTCAAGTTCCTGACTATTCGCAAGACGGAAGCGGAAAATGCCAGCCAAAACCAGGTTGCACTTGAAGCCGCACAAAAAGAGTTGGTGACGGCGCGGGTAGAGTTGGCGAATCTGCTGCGCGAAGTCGAGCAGAAGCATGATCAACCGGATAGTCCGCCAACTTCCTTTTTGCTGCTGTTGGTATTCAGCGCATTTGCCTGTGGTGTGGCGATCGGCGCCCTGTTTCTCAGGGCTTACTACCAAAAACGTTTGCATGGACTCCGGATATGAAACTCGCTGCCTTTTTCTGCCTTCTCTGCATGTTCGCGGTGTACTCGGCGCAATCCGCCTCTCTTTACCGATGGGTGGACAACGAAGGCAAGGTGCATTACACCGAACAGCCCCCGCCGCCATCCGCCGCCAGGAAGGTCGAGGAAAAGACCATCGGCACAGCGCCGGCAGATGACAGTCAGCTCCCTTATGCATCCCGCGTAGCAGCCAAAAATTTCCCAATCACTTTGTATATCTCCGAGTGTGGAGAGGCCTGCACCAAGGCGCGCGAACATCTGACAAAGCGCGGCGTCCCGTTCAGCGAAAAAGATGCCGGTAAGCAGGAAGTTCAAGCGGAGCTGAAAAAACTGATTGGCGGCCTGGAAGTGCCTGTGTTGGCAGTCGGCACGGTAACCCGCCTGAAGGGATATGAAGCTGGTGCGTGGAATGCGGCACTGGATGAGGCCGGCTATCCCAAGAGTGCCCCATACCTGAAGCCCAAGCCGAAGGAGCCGGCAAAAGCCGACGCCAAAGGCGAGCAGAAGCCTGCAACGGGTGGCAATGAGGGCAAGCCCTAACGCTTCATGAAACTGGTCACCTGGAACGTCAATTCCCTTAAAGTTCGCCTGCCGCAGGTTCTGGAATGGCTGACTGCACATCAACCGGATGTGCTGTGCCTGCAGGAAACCAAGCTGGAAGATGTCAATTTTCCAGTAGCGGAAATCTCCGCTGCCGGCTACCAGGTCGTGTTCTGCGGCCAGAAGACCTATAACGGCGTAGCGATACTGAGCAAAACCCCGGCTTTGGACGTGGTAACCGCAATCCCCGGCTACGTGGATCCGCAGAAGCGGGTGCTGGCGGCGACCATCTCTGGCGTGCGGATCATCAACCTCTACATCCCCAACGGCCAGAGCGTGGATTCCGACAAGTTCCAGTACAAGCTTGGCTGGTTGGAAGCCATGACAACCTGGCTGACCGATGAACTGGCACGCAACCCCAGTTTGGCGCTGCTGGGCGATTTCAATATCGCGCCGGATGAACGCGATGTCCATGATCCCAAGGCCTGGGAAGGCCAAGTGCTGTTCAGCCTGCCGGAGCGCGAGGCTTTCCGGCGTCTGGTGGATTTAGGGCTGGCCGACAGTTTCCGCCTGTTCGATCAGCCGGAAAAGATCTATTCCTGGTGGGATTACCGCATGAACGCTTTTCGCCGCAACATGGGCCTGCGTATCGACCACATCTTGCTGAGTCCCGCACTGACAGAAACCTGCAAATCTTGCGTCATCGACAAGGAAGCGCGCAAGGCCGAGCGGCCTTCGGATCATGCGCCGGTGATAGTCGAGTTCTAGCAGCCTGTCGGACTTGAAGAATCGAAGCGAAGTGGGTCAAGCAGGCAAGCCGCGTAGCGGATGCTCGCAAAATTCGGCTGGGCGAGGACAGATTTTGCTGGTTTTGCAGGTCAATAGTCATTCTATTGCACTGGTGACCCAACGTTGGCCGCCGAGTCGATTTTAATTGATTGAAGGAACTAAGATATTTCATGGTTAAGTCTGGTCTCGATTTGAACTTGGCACGTAG